>Ga0187770_10000273_pt1 | contig 25843 bp, 22 predicted proteins | sample 0116_SJ02_MP02_2_FD_133154 | JGI IMG/M metagenome (GOLD analysis project Ga0187770, IMG submission 133154) | Tropical peat soil microbial communities from peatlands in Department of Meta, Colombia - 0116_SJ02_MP02_20_MG | ecosystem: Environmental > Terrestrial > Soil > Wetlands > Peat | place...
CGCTATGGTATTGGACCGAGTTGGCTGCCCAGGCAGCAGGGGGTATAACAGTTGGTATTTTTACAGATTGTACAGCCTCTGAAGTGAAGTTCTTCCTAGAACATTCTGACTCTAAATTCGTATTTGCTCACAATCAAGAACAAGTTGACAAGGTCTTAGAGATTTTGCCTGAATTACCAAATATAACTAAAATGATATATTGGTCGGAAAAAGGGCTTTGGTTCTACACAGAATCTATTTTAATAAATGTTGAGGATTTAATTGAGTCAGGCAGACAATATGAGAAAGAATGTCCAAATTCATTTGAAGAAATTGTGGAAACTGGAAATGGGGAGGATATTGCATTCATCCTTTATACTTCTGGAAGTACTGGATTACCGAAGGGCGCTCTGTTTTCTTATAATTCGTATATAAATGCTGTGCAATCAGTCAATCAAGTGAACCCGATCAGTGAAGACGATGATTATGTCTCATTTATCCCTCCAGCCTGGGCAGAGGAGCAGGCCGGAGGGTTTATTTGCCAGTTAGTGACAGGAATGAAAGTCAATTTCCCAGAAAGTCGAGAAACCGTCCGTAAGGACCTGAAAGAAATAGCACCTGAAATTATATTTAATTTGCCTCGACTGTGGGAAGGGATAAGTTCAGAAGTCCGAACCAAAATGAACGATGCAAAAAAAATTAAAAAGGCCCTCTATCATATTTTTTCATCCATTGGATATAAAAAGGAAAAGTATATATCCGGGAAAAAGGCTATTCCTATATTTTTGAGGTTTCTCTATATGGTTGCTGATTTCGTGTTATTTAAAGGGATTAGAGATCAAATAGGATTGTCTAAGGTAAGGTTGGCTTATACAGGAGGAGCTCCGATCAGCCAGGAGATTATAAGGTATTTTTCATCCATTGGTGTCAATATAAAAAGTTTTTATGGGTTAACAGAATTTCCATTCATTGCAATGCATCGTGGCAGCGATGTGAGAAGTGATACATGTGGCCCCTTGCTCCCTCATTGGGAAAAAATGAGAATAGATGATGGCATGATTTTAGTGAAGGGAAATGCGGCATACAGAGGATATTACAAAGACCCTGATACGACAGGAGATATGGTTAGAGATGGGTGGTATCTTACAGGAGACATAGGTAAAGTTGATAAAGATGGACACTTATTTGTTTACGGACGTGTCTTAGATTTTAAGGAGTTGAGGGGAGGGCAAAAATTCGCGCCGGACTATCTGGAGACACGACTGAGATTTAGCCCATTCATAAAAGATTGTATTGTAATTGGTGGGATAGAGAAAAACTATGTATCGGTGATGATTAGTATAGATTATCAAAGTGTAGGAAATTGGGCTAAGCAAAAATCTACAAATTATACAACATTCACAGATTTATCTCAGAAACGTGAAGTTTATGATTTAATAAAAAGAGAAATCGAAAGCTTGAACAGGACTTTGCCTGATTGGTTAAAGATTAGGAAATTTCTTCTTCTGCACAAGGAATTGGATCCAGATGAGGGTGAACTAACGAGGAATGGAAAACTGAGGAGGAGGTTTATAGAAAAACGCTATTCAGAAATCATTGAGGCAATTTACAGTGATGAAAAAGAGTTTATTTTTGAAACGGAAATTATCTATAAAGATGGAAGTAAAGGAGTTTTGAAGAACAACATTTTAATAAAAGAGGTATGAAGTGCAATTTTTTATACAGAATTTGATAATCGGAATAGCTGTCGGAGGAATATATGCTCTCATCGCGCTGGGGTTCGTTTTAATTTACAAATCTACTGGCATTTTGAATATGGCTCAAGGTGGGTTGTTAGCAATAGGAGCTTTTATCTGTTTTACTCTGGCTACCCAGGGGGGCATGCCTTTTATTCTGGCAACAATATTAGCATTATTAATCTCCTTCCTAATAGGGGTGTTTGTCGACAGAACCTTCTTCCGCCCTATGATTGGGCAACCGTTAATTGCTGCGATTATGATGACACTCGCGTTGCTTTTTATACTCGACGGCGTTGTGATAAGTTTATGGGGGGCGCAATATCGCAAATTTCCTCAAATTTTTCCGGATAGACCAATCCTATTAGGTCCTTTTGCTCTGTCCCACGAATTATTTTTCAATTTTGTCATTGCAGGAGTGCTTACAGCCATCTTTATTCTATTTTTTAGATTCAGTAGAACCGGCACTAAAATGAGAGCTGTTGCTTGCGATCAACAAGCAGCTCGAGCCGCTGGAATAAACGTGAGGAGAATTTTTACTTTATCCTGGGGGATTGGCACAATGATCGCTACGCTTGGGGGGATATGCCTGGGAATGATAACTATGGTATTTACTGGGTTGAGCTATTCGGCCCTGAAAGTCTTACCAGTAGTCATATTAGGAGGTATGGAATCAATACCTGGTGCTATAGCGGGTGGACTGATAATAGGGGTGATGGAGAGTCTATCGGGTGGATACATTGATCCTTACTTAAAAGGATCAAAGGAAGTAACGCCGTTTGTTGTATTGATAATATTTTTGGTCGCTAAGCCCTATGGTTTGTTCGGGTTGAGAAGAATAGAAAGGATTTAAATATGTATTTGCCCACCGGAACATTTAATGAGACATATAAGCAGGATATGGCAATTATAAGACACCGAGAACATTGGATGGTGATTGTATTCTTATTTATTATTTGCACTCTGCTCTTTTTATTTGTCAGCGATTCTATATTAGGGATAATTAACTTGATGGGAATTACTATTATATCCGCATTAGGACTCCAGTTTCTTCTTGGATTCGCAGGGCAGATTTCTACGGCTCATGCTGCCTTCATGGCGGTTGGAGCTTATACGTCTGCAATATTGGCTGTAAATGGCATTCCTTTTGGGTTCTCCATAATTTGTGCGTCATTTGTATCGGGAATCGTCGGTATTATGTTTGGATGGCCTTCCATTCGAATAAAGGGGTTTTATCTTTTAATGTCTACCTTTGCAGCTCAACTTATTATTATTTATTCGATTGACAATGTTTTGGTGAGCCTCACTCGGGGGACATTGGGTCATTCGGCGCCCTCTCCAAGAATTGGTGAATTTATAATTAATACGGAAAGGAGATGGTTCATTCTTATCATATCTATATTAGTCGTTTCCACTTTGGTCCTTAATAATTTAAAACGAACAAAAGTGGGGAGAGCTGCTATTGCTATCAGGGACAATGATTTGGCAGCAGAAGTCATGGGGATCTGCTTGTGGAGATATAAATTATTGGCCTTTTTCATCTGCTGTTGCTATGCAGGACTGGCTGGAGCGCTTTATGCACACTGGCAATCCTCTGTTGTATCGGAGGCATTTGATCTCATGCAATCAATATGGTATCTCGGTTACCTTATCGTAGGGGGATTAGGCAGCATTGCAGGTTGTTTTTTCGGTGTGATACTGATAATCGCACTTCAAGAGGGGGTGACTCGCTTGTTCTCGTCTTTGGGGAGTAGTTATCCTGAAGCAATCAACATGATATCGACAACAAGGCCCATTTTTTTTGGTGTTGTGGTGGCTTTATTTTTGATTTTTGAGCCAAGAGGATTGGCCCACCGGTGGGAGGTGGTAAAAACTTATTACAGGAGTTGGCCATTTCCTTATATATCTAAGGAATGAAAGGAGGCGCTAGGAAAGTTAGTTTGGATTTAAGGGTGGTGTGTTCTGCGTTGGGCAATTTGAGAGAAAATTGGGAAGGAGGAACTAAAGATGATTCGGAAAACATTGGATGTGGTGATAAGTTTAATATTTATGGTGAGTGCGTTTCTGATCCCTTTTTCCAAAGAAGGGAGTGCGGAAGAAAGGGAGATCGTCATCGGATCGGCCTCGGATTTAAGCGGCCCATGGGCGCCAACTGCTACAGGAATTGCCACAGGCCGGAAAGCCTATGCAAGATATGTAAATGAGAAGTTAGGTGGCATAAATGGTGTAAAGATAAAAATAATTGTTGTGGATACGGCTTATAATATCGATCGTGAGATCGCGGCATATAAAAAATTCAGAGACGAAGATAAGGCTCTATTCATGATCAACCAGAATTCAGGCGCCGCTTATGCAATTGAATTAATGATGGAGGAATCGGGTAGAGGTATGCCACATTCCCACACGGCAGAACCGACCGCTGTCTTCCGTGGTTCAAAAAAAACCTGGTATTTTGCCAGTCAGACGATGCCTGGAGATTCGAGTACGGGTCTGTTGAATTATTTTCTGGAGAACAAATGGAAAAAGAAGGAAAAACCCAGAGTTGCCTTAGCCAATTCCGATAACACTCCAGGGCAGACGAACGGTATTTTTCTGAGAGATTATCTTCAGCAGCAAAAGTTTCCTATTGTCGCAGACTTGGTTATTCCACCAAGACCCATGGACACAACTAGCTATATTTTAAATATAAAACAAGCAAATCCGGATATAATAATGGGATTGCAGACGGATGCTGGTTGGACTGTTATGTTAAAAGATAAGAAGAGACTCGATTTAGTTGCTCCAACAATAGCAGGATGCTGCCTGGATGAAAATGCCCTCAAAGTATTGGGGGAAGCCGGACTGGGACTCATCACCACTTTTCCAGCGGTGGTATGGAACATGGTGGACCTGCCGGAAGTTCGTTTGGTCCATGATCTTTACAAGGAATGGTATCCTGGTGAGATGAGGAAAGAAAATTATGGTTTTTTTTGGGGATGGATGCAATCAATGATTGCCGTGGAAGCCATAAAGAAGGCATCGAATAAAGTTGGCTATGACGGGTTGACGAAAGATATTGATAAAGGCAGGAGTATCGTGAGAGATGTGTTGGAATATGAGATGAGGGGTTTTGATTGTCATGGCTTAACGTCACCGCTAGCCTATACAGAAGGTGACCATAGGGCGTTTCTTAGGATTAGAGTCTTCGAAGTCGATCCGAGAGGAGAATTCAAATTCATGGGCTGGGCAAACGCTTCGCCCTTACGACCTGAACAAAAAATAGCCAAATGGTGGGAGGATGCGATAAAGGGTGTAGCTAAGAAATGACAGAGGCAAATAGAATGAACTCGTTAATTCTTTCAAATGTTGAAATTAAATATTTGGGGGTCATCTTAGTTGTAAGGGGAATTACAATAGAAGTTCCAGAGGCAGGAATAGCTGCCCTTTTAGGCGCAAACGGCGCGGGTAAGACGACGATTCTCAAAGCAATCTCTGGATTGCTTAAAACAGAGGAGGGTGAAGTCACAGATGGGAAAATAGAATATTGTGGGGAACGGATCGATAAAAAAGACCCAGAGGACATTTTTAATATGGGAATCGTTCAAGTTATGGAAGGGAGAAGGATATTTACGCACCTGACTACAGAAGAGAACCTTATTGTCGGAGCTGGTCACAATTTGGATATAAAAGAGAGGTTGGATTTAATTTACCATTATTTCCCGCGTCTTCGGGACCTCAGGAAGGGTGTGAGCGGTTATCTTTCTGGAGGAGAGCAACAGATGCTTGTTATGGGCCGCGCTTTAATGTGCAGACCCAAACTTATTCTGTTGGACGAACCTTCCTTGGGATTGTCCCCTGTGCTAACTCAAGAAATTTTTAATATTGTTAAAACGATCAATTTAGAACAGAAAACCTCCATCCTGCTTGTAGAACAGAGTGTTGCGGATGCCCTTTCCCTCGCAGATCATGGATATGTGATGGAAACAGGGAAGATCGTATTGGAAGGGTCTGGAGCGAATCTTATGCAAAATCCAGATATCAAAGAGTTTTACTTCGGGATGAGCAAATTAGGTGATAGAAAGAGTTACAGAGAGACAAAGCACTATAAAAGAAGGAAGAGATGGCTGGGATAATAATAAACCGTGGCACGATTCCGGGGTGTTCCTTCTTGGCCTCTTTGTAAAAGAGAAAACCCGGTTGATGTGAGGCGATTTAGAATCCTTCCGTAAAATGAAAGGTAGTAAAGAGATTTGGGATCTTCGTTCTCTCTAATAACCCGAAGGCCAGAGTTCCATGGGCTTCGCCCGTGGGTGAATGGGAACTCGCCCGTAGGGTGTCAAGCATAGCTTGTGCTTTGGAACAAGTGCCATGGGCTCTGCCCGTGGGTATCTACGAGAGGGGAGCAGTAATGGGTTGGAAAGAGGACTATGAAAAAAAAATGGTGACCCCTGAGAAGGCTGTCGGAGTTGTTAAAAACGGCGATCGTGTGGTTTTCGTCCAGGGAATGGAGCCTTTCGATTTGGGGTTGGCGTTGGCTGCACGGGTGGGTGAACTCAAAGGTGTGACCATCTCGGTTCGTACGCCTGGCCGGGATTTTGGATGGTATGATCCGGGATGGGAGGAATCCTTTGCGATAGAGATTGGGTTTCCTTTACCCATCGTAAGGCAAATGATCGTTGAGAAGAGATGCGACATTGCTATCGGTTCTTTAGGGTTTCTATTCCATGGGGAGGAAGGCCAGAAACAGACGGATGTCGTCCTCGTTGAACTTTCGCCGCCTGATCATAATGGTTTCTGCAGTTTCGGCGCCTCGGTATGGACCAAGAAGTCAGAGATCAGGGGTGCTAAAATTGCTTTAGCTGAGGTGAATGATAAGTTGATCAGAACTTATGGGGAAAACTATATCCACATTTCTGAGATAGGCTACTTTGTAAAGCATACACCGTCGGGTAAGGTCCCGGGGGCGACCGACCTTTTAGGTAGAAGGCAACAGGAAGCCGGAGAGGTTGAAAAGAGAATTGCTGAATATGTCTCTGCCCTTGTCAAGGATGGGGATACGCTTCAAATTGGTGTGGGTGCTGTCAGTGAGTGGTGTGCCGTACTGAATACTTTCAATAACAAGAATGACCTGGGGTGGCATTCGGAGACGACCCCGAGAGGGATCATAAAGCTTATAAGGGAGGGGGTGATCACGGGAAAGCATAAGACAGTGAACACGGGAAAGGCTGTGGCAACAGCGTGCGGTGGCGGGACTCCGGAAGACATGGAGTTTGTCAATATGAACCCGTTGTTCGAGCTCTACCCGGCAGAGTATGTTCTTGATGTAAGGGTTATTACTGCTCATGGCAATATGGTGGCGATTAATAGTGCGATTTGTGTCGACCTCACCGGCCAGATTTCAGCGGAGTCCATCGGTGAACGTGTCATAAGCGGGTCCGGTGGACAGACGGCTTTTGCCGTGGGCGCCTGTCTGTCAAAGGGTGGGCGGTCCATTACCGTCCTGCAGTCAACGGCCAACGATGGTAAGTATTCGCGGATCGTCCCGAAGCTGGAAGGGGGAACAGTCGTCACGGTGCCTCGAATCCTTGCCGATTGCATCGTGACCGAATATGGCATTGCTATGTTGAAGGGAAAAACACAGAGGCAGAGGGCCTTGGAACTGATCAACATCGCACACCCTGACTTTCGTGCAGGACTTGAAAAGGAAGCAAGGCGGATGTATTGGCCTTAACTGGTGAGGTGCTGTGAAAATTCTGTGAGGAAACGATCTAAGGGAAAGGAGAACAGTGAATGAGTGAAACTGGATACAGAACGCTGCTTTATGAAAAGGATAAAGAGGTGCCTCATATTCTGTATGTTACGTTGAACCGGCCAGAGGTTAATAACGCGATAAGTATCGGCGAGAAGGAGATGACGGGCGAGCTGAAGGATGCCATGAAAAGGGCGAATTACGATGACGAGGTCAAGGTGGTCATCTTTAGAGGGGCGGGCAAGAATTTTTCTGCGGGATTCGACCTCTCCATGGTTTACCGGGTATACGGAGGAGGACCTGACGTCAAGCCTAACCAGAGGATGAGATTGCAGACAGATCAGGACCAATTGTACGGTTTTCCAAGGGCGATATTGGATTGTAATAAAGTGACGATCTGTCAGATTCATGGGTGGTGCATTGAGGCTGGACTCTACCTCGTGAAGGCATCCGACCTGGCCATAGCTGCTGACAATGCCAAGATTTCACAGAGGGGCCAGAGGCTTGCATTCGGAGGATTGCCCATTTTGCCCCTTGAGATGTTCATGGGGTATACGAAGAAAATGACGGAATTTATTCTTACCGGCAGAACGGTGAGCGGAATCGAAGCAGAGGAAATTGGCATTGTCAACAAAGCTATCCCTGTGGCAGAGTTGGAATCAGAGGTCTATAAATTAGCTAAGGCAATCAGTATCCTACCCCGAGATGCGATTGTCATGGGTAAAGTGGCAAGACGTCACACCTTGAGTGCCTTAGGAATGGACCGCCTCTCGGAGGTCATCGTTTATCATACCTTATCGACCAGCATCAGATATACGGAGGATGAGAGAGATCTGATGTTTATCAAAGATAGGGAAGAGATCGGGCATCGAGACGCGTTCCACAAGCTTCATGAGAAATATGAGGCGGCCCTGGCTGAGACAAAATATTTTAAGAGCTATGATCCGAGAAAGAGCTGATGGCGGTCCGGCAAACACAAGGGACACCGCCTGGACGGAAACTGTAGAGGAATTTCCTTCCAAATAGGATCATCATATGAAGCTGTCCGGGAAGATAGCGATCGTGACGGGTGCAAGTCGAGGGTTGGGAAAGGCAATGGCGATTGAGTTGGCCCGGGCCGGAGCATCCGTCGTAGCGGCAGCGCGAACTGTCAGGCCGGAGCAAACTACGCTCCCTGGGACGATTTTCGAGACCGTGAACGAAATCGAGAAACTTGGTGGCAAAGCGATTGCCGTTCAGTGTGATATTAGAGAAGAGGAAGACGTGGCGCATTTGGTGAAGGAGGTCAACGGACGCTATGGGCCGGTGGATATACTTATCAACAACGCTGGCATTACCACAACAGAATCCTTTCTCAAGCTGCCGACCAAGAAGTGGGATTTGGTGATAGCGGTCAACCTAAGGGGGACCTTTCTATGCACGAAGGCTGTGTTGCCCGAGATGGTGGAACGGCGAAGCGGTAACATTATTAATCTTTCATCGGTGCTGTCAAAGAGGATCGAATACAGCATTGTGTACGGAACAACCAAGGCAGCCATAGACCGGTTTACCCTTGGGTTGGCGAAAGAGATGAAAAGACACAATATCGCGGTCAACGCGCTCTGTCCTGACTTCACTGTGACCGAAGCAGTCAGAGCTTACCTTCCAAATATCGATACGACCGATTGGCAGTTACCAGAAATGTGGGGAAAGTACTCGGTCCTGGTAGCAGCCAAAACGGCAGAGGAACTGACAGGCAGGATACTTGATCAGACGGCACTGATAGAGCTCTTCGGACGGATCTAACGGCCATGCTGTTCGCGGTCTGAAAGCCGGAATCGAACGGAGGTATTCATATCACTCATTTCATCTAACTTTAGTGGGCGTCTATCATTTATCATTAAGACTTCGTTCATGAAAGGAGATCTGGAAAATGAAAAAGCAGAGTTCGAAGTGGTTGGTTGTTGGATTCCTGGTGCTTCTGTTCTCTTCACTTCTTTGGGTAACCACTCAGTTAAGTGCCCAACAAAAAACGCAAGTGGCTCCATTTAAGATCGGTATCGTAACTTCCATCAGTGGCCCAGGTTATGGATATGGTCAAAGGGCGGTTTTAGGTATTCGGTATAGGATAGAAGAAGAGATCAACAAGGCCGGAGGAATTAATGGTTATCCCGTTCAGTTGATTACCTACGATACCTCCATGAGAGCTGACCAATCGGCGATGCTCGTTGAAAGGGCAGCCACCGTGGATAAGGTTTTTGCGATTCTCGGTCCCAACTCGAGCTCCGATGTAGCGGCTGCCTTCCCAACAGCCAATCGTCTTTCTGTCCCGGACATTGCGTTAGGAGGGACAATCCGTGGCATCTGCGAGAAAAATGCTCCCTGGTGTTTTTCCTCAATGATGTCTGACGATTTTTCGATGGAACCCTTGGCGCTGTTGATTGACCAATACAAGGCAAAGAATATCGTGGTGATGGTCGACGCCAAGTATAATTATGCGGTTTCCCAGGGTGAGTGGGGATATAAAATTGCAGAGCGAAAAGGTGTCAAAGTTCTTAACGAGAAAGGAAAACTTGATGTCGAGACCGGCTGGCCGGATTTTACGCCGCAAGTATCGCAGATAAAAAGCCTTCGCCCGGACAGCATTTGTGCCGTATTATACCCTCGCGACCTGGCTCATCTCGCCATCGCCTTGAAAGGTGCCGGGATTGATGCAAAACAAATCCCCTGTTTTGGCAGCTTGATGGTGCTTCCGGAAATGATCGTAGCAGGCGCTGAGGCAACTGAAGGGTGGTATGGAAGCTCTGATTTTGATGTGGAGAGTCCGGACCCCTTGCAAGTAGTCTGGCAGAAGAAGCTGACCGATTATGGGAAGAGCATCACCACCGATGCAGGCATTTACACAGTGCAAACGAACACGGCATGTGGCTACGACGGAGCAGCTTTTGTCTGTGAAGCGATCAAGCGGGCAAAGATCACTCCCAGCACACCCCTTCAGGAGGCGAGAACAAAGATCCGTGACGGATTATCTAAGATCAGGATAAAGACCTATAGTTCAACGGAGTTCCGCTTTGGTGAGGGAGGTCGTTACGAGAAGGACCGTTTAGTGAAACCCATATTCTTGCTTCAGATTAAGGGCGGGAATTTGGTCAGCGTTGGCAAGGTCAGTGAGTAGAGAGGTAGGCGAGGAGGGCCGGGTGCATCTGGCCCGATATACCCTATGGCGCTTTGGAGAGAGAGGTTCGGTATCTTGATGAGTCCAGAAATAATCGAGGATTGCGAACGATGATCATTCAAATTGTGAATGGGTTGATGCTGGGGAGTCTATACGGATTGATTGCCCTTGGGTATGCCTTGGTTCTGGGAATCCTCGGGATTTTCAACATGGTTCAGGCTGACGTGTTCATGGGTGGCGCTGTCCTCGGCTGGATATTCATTACAAAATTGCACCTACCTTTGATTATGGTGATACCCGCGGTCATGGCAGGAGGAGTCCTTCTGGGATTGGCGACGGAGTTCTTTTGTGTGAGGCGCTCGCTTGCCGTAGGCAGTTACTTTGTCCCGATTGCGACGACCATCGGCTTAGGTCTGGTTCTCACGACGACGGTTTCTAACTGGGCTGGAGCCAATCCCCTGCCGATATCAGTGCCTTTCCAGTTCACTCAAGTGTCTTTGGGTGATGCCAGTTTTCCACTCACCAATTTTATCGTCTTCTTCACTTCTCTCGCGATCATGAGTATTTTGGCGTTCTTTTTGAAAAGAACGTCATTAGGGCTTGCGACTCGAGCTGTCGGCGAGAACCCGGAAGTGAGTCAACTCCTCGGTATCAATACGACTCGTGTCATCCAGATGACTTTTATTATCAGTGGAGTGATCGGGACCCTTTCGGGGTTGTTATTCGGGGTGATGACAGGGGCGGCCCACCCGTACATGGGTGAGGTTGTAGGGTTGAAGGGTATCTGTCTGGTGATCATCGGAGGTATGGGGAGCATGTCAGGAGCGGTGATCGCCGCATTTATTGGTGGGATTGCAGAAGTTCTGACGAGTGTGTACTGGTCGGTGAAATACGCGGATGCCGTGCTATGGCTGATCATGTTCATCATCCTTCTGTTCCGCCCCTTGGGGTTGATGGGAAAAGTTGAGGAATTACAGAGGCTCCAATGATTGAAAATTTCACAACCCCTTTGTTTCTGGACCTGCTCGGAATTAACATACTTCTCGGCGTGAGTTGGTATATCCCTGCATCCTGCGGGCAATTCTCTTTCGGCCATTGCGGTCTCATCGGTATTGCCGCGTATTTGTCGGGGGCGATGACCACCCTATTAGGACTACCTTTTCCTTTAGCCATCCTCGCGGGCATGGGCATATCCTGCTTAACAGGTATTCTGTTTAGCGCCATTGGTCTGAAGAGCAAAGACATCTATGCAGCGATCATGACCCTCGCATTGGCACAGATTGCAGTGGTTGTTTTCAAAGCGGTGCCTGCAACGGGCGGGATAATGGGATTCCTTGTGGTACCGAAGGTCACTCCACTCATCGTATGGATCGGAGTGATTTTCTGCCTCGTATTTACATGGAGGCTTGAAAATTCGCGCGTGGGGCGGACCTTTGAAGCCATTAAGACAAGCAACATCGTATCAGCCACATTGGGTCTGAATACAACCTACTTTAAAATTGTCGCCTTTGGTATTGGTGGCGCCATGGCCGGCTTGGCCGGGGTCTTTTACGCTCATTGCATCTCCTGGATTGAGCCCCACACCTTTTCGATCTGGCTGACGGTCATGTCCTTTACCTTTGCTCTCGTGGGCGGGTGGGAGACGATGTGGGGAGCGGCGACTGGAGCTGTCCTGCTGACGTTTCTGCTTGAAGCCTTCCGATTTGCAAGTAATTGGCGCCCATTGATTTACGGCATTTTGATCATGGTCGTGTTAGCTTTTCGGCCGAGCGGGTTGGTTACGAGGGGCAATGTGCGCACCGTGGAAAGATTTTTTTTAGGAATGATGAACCGGAGTTTTGTGCGAGGGAGGAAGGGATAGATCCCTTCGATCAGCAGAGCTATGCTAAAGATCGAGAAGATTACGAAGAGATTCGGTGGAGTGATCGCTGTCAACAATGTGTCGATTGGGGTTGCGAAAGGTGAGATTCACGGTCTTATCGGCCCGAATGGAGCCGGCAAGACAACCTTGTTTAAATTGATCAGTAAAGTTTTGAAGCCGGATGTGGGCAGAATCGTTTTTAACGGAATCGATCTCACCGGATTGCCAAGTTACCAAGTTAGCCGTCTGGGGATTGGTTATGTTTTCCAGGATAGTCTGCTATTCCGTACGATGACTTTATTTGAGAATATGCTGGTTTGTGGAAACACGCCCGTAAGCTCCGGTTTGCTGTCTTTACTTCCATATTATCAGGCAAAAAAGGAAGAGCAGCTTATAGAAAGAATCAGTGAAGTGTTGGAGGTATTCAATCTCCAAGGTAAGGTCGGGTGGTACCCCAACCAGCTCGCTTACGGAGACCGCCGGCGGGCATTAATCGCCCGGGCAATCATCAATGGAGCCTCCACGCTCTTGTTGGATGAGCCGTCAGGAGGGATGAATGCGATCGAACGGGAGGAGGTCTCGAAAGATATTCTGGAGTTGCGAAGGCAAGGGTATACAATATTCATCATCGAGCACAACTTGAGACTGATGATGGGAATCTGTGATCAGATCTCGGTATTGAACTTTGGTGAGCTGATCAGTCAAGGTACGCCGGAAAATGTGGCGAGCGACAAAGCTGTCATAGAGGCTTACATAGGAACGAAGAATGGATAGCCCAACAGCACTATCCGTCAGTCAACTTAATGTAAAGTATGGAGATGCGGAAGTCCTGAGAAATATCAATATCAACGTTAATTTTGGCGAAACGATTACGATCATAGGAGCAAATGGCGCAGGCAAGACCACGCTATTGAAAGCGATCTCGGGATTGATCAAGCTGGCTCATGGGACGGTCCTATTCTGCGCCGAACCCATCAACGGCAAGCGGGCTTATGAAATCCGGCGGATGGGGTTAATCCATGTGCCCGAGGGAAGAGGCATTCTAGGGAAGCTCACCGTTCATGAAAACCTATTGCTGGGAGCGTTCGGCCTTGAAAGAAAAGAGCAAACGAAGATGATTGAGTCGATCTACGAGCGCTTTCAAAAGTTAAGGGAGAGGAAGGCTCAATTAGGCGGTTCGCTCTCGGGAGGGGAGCAACAACTCTTGGCGATTGTACGGGGATTAATGGGGAGACCCCGGTGTCTCATGCTGGATGAGCCATCTTTGGGATTATCTCCGCTCATGGTGGGAGAGATCTTTCGTGTCTTAGGGGATCTGAAAAAATCGGGGATCACTCAGCTATTGGTTGAACAAAATGCAAGACAGGCTTTAGACATTGCGGATAGGGCTTACGTTATCGAAGTAGGACAGATTGTAGTAGAAGGAACAACGCATAGAATATTGAGTGATAATAAAATTGTTGAGACCTATCTCGGTATCTAAGAGTCTGCTCGGCTTCATGGAGAATCAGGTGATGGACATGAGGTTCTATGTGTTGGGATTAGGATTTATGGAGATGGACGAGTCATGGGCGCTCATGAACTCCAATCCAGCCTCGGTTCGGAACCCGAACAAACCTGCAGTGTGGGTGAAAGTGCCAATCCTGTCTTTTCTTATTATCACTCCCCAGCTGAAGGTATTGTATGATACGGGTTGCGACCCGTTAGGAATGTCAGAACATTGGCCGCCTGCCATCCGTTCCCTATTTTCGTACCAGGGCTCTGAAGATGAACGGATAGAGCGGAGGCTGGCATGCTTGGGGCTCGCTTGTGAGGACATCGACGTCGTCGTAGCATCCCATTTGCATTACGATCACGCTGGAAATATCAGACTTTTCAATAAAGCAAGGGTCCTGGTTCACCGTACCGAATTATCCTATGCACTCGTTACTACCCACGTGTCTCCTCAAATCAATCTTGCTTATTCGAAACACGACTTTGACATCGAAGGCCTGCATTGGGAACTGGTTGATGAGGACATGGAAATCGCGCCCGGATTGGAAGTTATCACATTAGAAGGACATTCACCGGGGATGCTTGGCCTTGTCGTACATCTGAAGGAGACTGGAACCCTGATCTGTCCCGGGGATGCGCTCTACAGCCAGGTGAATTATGGGCCACCTCCAAGGATGATGGGTACGATCTATGATTCATTGGGCTTTCACCGGACAATCGCTAAGATCAAGCGATTACAGATGAAATACCACGGGAGGATCTTCTATCCTCATGACATGGGGCAGTTCGAGGAAGAAATGCTCAAATCCCCGGAGTCCTACACTTAACGCGGCTGGGAGGTGTGAGGCTGATTGGAATCGGACGATTATACCTTAAGTGAACTTCGGGATGGAGATAAAACAGAGCTGGTGATCCGTTAAGAAGTTTCGCACCAAACCTTTCTGACTGATTCGTGCGGTTCCGGTTTGTCAATCGGCATCTGGGTGTATGAACACTATCTTAGAGCGAGGGAGAATTGGGAGGTATGATCGAAAATGGAACGTTGGCGAGAAGAGTTCGAAAGAAAGATGATCTCTGCGGAAGACGCAGCCAACATGGTGAAGTCTGGCGACAGGGTCGCTTTTACGATGGGCAGAGAGGCCTATGCCGTGGGAATGGCGTTGGCCGTCAGGAAAGAGGAACTTAAAGATGTAAAGGTTTATATCCATGCGCCGGGATATGATTTAGGGTGGTATGATAAGGGATGGCAAGATTCCTTTGAGATCACCATCGGTCAGCCCACAGCGCTCGTTCAAGACGCAGTGTATGAACACGACGTGGATGTTCTGATCCATGGTCTTATTCCAGCCGGGTATCCGGGTTTGCGAGGGGATGCGGTTGGGCCTGACGTGCTGATTACCGAAGTGTCCGCTCCTGATGACCTGGGCTTCTGCAGCTTTGGTAATTCTTTGTGGGACAAAAAGAAACAGATTCAAAAATCGAAGTTAACGATCGCTGAAGTGAATGGTAATTTGATACGGACTTACGGGAACAACTATATTCATGTTTCAGAAATTGACTACTTTGTACCCCATGTTTCAACAGAGGGGATGCCTGGAAAACGGGGGTCCCTCACGGGCAGGGAATTCAAAGAGCCGCCTCCATACGTGAAAAAGATTGCTGGCTATGTCTCGGATTTCATTCGCGATGGGGATACGCTTCAGATCGGGGTCGGCAGGACGACCGAACCGCTGGTGAGTCTGGGCATGTTGGATATGAAAAGTGATCTCGGGTGGCACTCTGAGGCAACACCGCCGGGAATCATTTCGTCGATTAGAAGCGGAAAAATCAATGGAAGTCGGAAGACGATCAATCAAGGTAAGGCGGTGGTCACTTCGATTGGCGGGAGCAGCCGGGAGGAGATGGAGTGGGTCGATAGAAATCCTCTAATCTGGTTAATGGAAGTGGAGTATTTGGAGGATATTCGGGTCATCTCAGCCCATGACAACTTTGTAAGCATCAATAGTGCCCTCATGGTAGATCTAGTAGGTCAGATTGCCTGTGAAACGATTGGGAGAAAGAGGTACAGTCTGAGTGGAGGGCAGCTGCCTTTCGCATGCGGCGCATGGCTTTCGAAGGGAGGGAGATATATCGTGGTCCTTTCCTCTACAGTAGAGGGAAGAAATGGCCCGGTTTCCAGGATCGTGCCGACATTCCCGCCGGGCACCGTAAGCAGTATCCCTGCTGTGTTAGCGGACTATATCGTTACCGAATATGGTGTTGCCCGCCTTGCCGAGAAATCGCTACGGCAGAGGGCGGATGCACTGATCTCGATTGCCAATCCGGACTTCCGTTCCGACCTCAGGAAGGCTGCAATGGAATAATGGGTAAAAGTTGGTCGGTACACGGTCGTCCAGAAAGATTGAACCGACAGAAGGAAGCGTTCAAATGAATTGGAGAGAAAAATACAGGGAAAAGATCGTATCGGCTGATGAGGCTGTTCAATGCGTGAAATCGAAGGACCGCGTAATCATCAACCTGGGCGGTGAGCCTCGCCATTGTCTGGCGGCGCTGGCGCTCCGTCGCGATGCTTTGAAGGGTGTAAGGCTGGCCTGCAGCTGGGTATATGATCATCCCTGGTTTCATCCTGGTTTCGAAGAATCCTTCGATGTCAGAGCAACTTTCACGACGAAGGCAACTCGACAGGCTATCAAAGAAAGGCGTGTAGACTGGATTCCCTGGCTTCCCGGGCTGGGTGATCGAGATCGGTCCCTTGAGCGAGACAGGGGGGGCGTGCAACAGAATGCTGATGTTGCCTTTATCGTGGTTACGCCGCCGGATGAAGAGGGTTACTGCAGTTTTGGGAACCAGATGTGGAACGGGCCAAACGCCGTGAGGAGCGCGAAGGCCGTCGTCGCCGAGGTGAATGAAAGGATGCCCTTCACGTTCGGTGATAATGTGCATGTTTCTCAGATTGATTATCTGGTTGAAGCCCCTGTGGACAGCACGTCTACGTCGGTTCCCGGAACGGAATGGACGACGTCAAATGTAGAGGAGTGGGAAAAGGCGCAGGTCATCGCTGCTGAGGCAGCCGACCTGATTCGAGATGGGGATACGGTGCAGGTCGGAATAGGCGTTCCTTCAGAATCTGTCATCCATTATCTTGAGACCAAGAATGACATCGGCATCGATACGGAAGTCATCTATCCGCAAATCATCACGTTGATGAAGAAGGGGATCATTACAGGAGCGCGCAAAAATGTCAACAAGGGAAAAGTCATAGCGACGGCGGCCTGGATTGTTCATGGTCACCCTCAGGAGAAGGAAACGGTGGAATCTCTTGATCATAATCCTACGTTTGAGTTTCGAGATTTCTCCTATATTTGCAATGTGCCGAGAATTGCCTCGAACGATAACATGGTCACAATCAATACCCTCTTGGGAATCGATCTTCTGGGACAGGCCACGGTGGATTTTCTTGGGGGTTTTCCCATTGCCGGCCAAGGGGGACAGCTGGAATACTGTATTGGCTCTCATTATTCGCGGGGTGGCCGCTCCATCGCCTGTCTGTTGAGTTGTGCCAAAGGAGGCAAGGCTTCCCGCATCGTCCCTCAGTTTGAAGCGGGGACGGGTATAGGGGTACCGATGGGATATGTTGACTACTTAGTTACGGAACACGGGTCCGTCAACCTGGAGTATAAAACCCGTCGCGAGAGAGCTGAGGCGATTATCTCTGTTGCTCATCCTAATTTTCGGGATGAACTAAGGAAGGCAGCGAGGCAGATCCTCTGATCACTAAATTTCCATCTTTTACAGGGGTAGATCAACATGGGAAATTATGGCCGGCTGTTTGAACCTTTTCATATAAGAGGGCTTCAATTAAAAAACAGAATCGTTTTCCCTGCGATCGGTACCCACTATGCAAATCCAGACGGTACGGTCTCCCAGCGGTTGATCGATTTTTATTTGAAGCGGGCTGAAGGAGGAGTGGGTCTCATTGTCGTCGAGTTTTGTGCCGTTGACCCGTATCAGAAAGGGAGTACAGCAGAGTTGGGGGTCTGGGAGGATAAATTCGTTGAAGGGCTTTCCCGACTCACTTCCGCTGTTAAACGACTTGGTTCGAAGGTCGCCCTGCAGCTGCACCATCCAGGGAGGCTTACCGACACGCGTATAAACGGGGTTCAAGGCGTGGCTCCCTCCGCTGTGCCCGCCTTGATCATGCGAGAAGTGCCACGAGAACTACCAGAAGTTGAAATTAAAGCAATCATAGATAAGTTTGTGGAAGGAGCGAGGAGAGCAAAGGAGGCCGGCTTCGACGCCGTGGAACTGCACGGAGCGACAGGATATCTGATCTATCAGTTCTTTTCTCCTTTGTCCAATCTGAGAAAGGATGGATGGGGCGGGAATACTCTCGGAAGAACCAGATTTGCCACGGAAATTGTCAGGCGTATCAAGGAAGTTCTGGGCGGAGACTTCCCGATCGTTCTTCGAATGGCTGTCACGGATTATCAGGAGGGTGGGCTGACGGTCGAGGAGTCTAAAAAGATCGTTCGCATCATGGAAAAGGAAGGGGTCGACTCGGTAAGTGTTACTGCTGGGACATTCGACTCCCCTGTTCCGGGACTCGTTCCACCCATGTTCATGCCAAGGGGCTGCCATACAGGGATGTCAGCTGAGATAAAGAAGCTAACTCATCTGCCCATAATGGTAGCAGGGCGAATTAACAGCCTCAAGCTCGCCGAGCAGATCTTACGTGAAGGAAAGGCCGACCTTATTTGTATGGGAAGAGCTCTAATAGCAGATCCCAATCTTCTAAGAAAGGTAAAGGAGGGAAGGGAGCGGGAAATTGTGGTTTGTGTTGCCGATAATACCTGTGTCCATAGTATTACCCGGGGAATTCCGGGAAATCCTCTCGTTTGTTTAATGAATCCTGATATTGGAAGAGAGGGAGAGAAAGAAACAGAGGCGGAAAAACCAAGAAAGGTTTTGGTAATTGGGGGTAGCCCGACAGGAATAGAGGCTTCGAGAGTTGCTGCTCTTCGGGGACACCAGGTAACCCTTTGGGAGGAAAATCGCGAAATAGGTGGACGATGGTCGTACTTACTGAAACCTTACGTTCATCACAGGATATCTGTTCTAAAAAGTTTAGGGGTAAAGATGGAACTTGCCAAGGAGGTGACAGTTTCCTCAGTGCACGAACTAAATCCAGACATCGTCATTGTGACCATGGGGCTGGCACCAGCAACGCCGCTGATTGCAGGGCTTGAAAAAGCGAAAGTGTTTCAAGCGGATGATGTCTTTGCAGGGAAAGTGAGGGCAGAAGGCAGGGTGGCCATTATCGGTGGTAACAATATTGGTATGGAGTTAGCGGAGTTTCTTATAAAACATGGTGCCCAGGGTGACCAGATATCCATCCTGGAAGAAAAATGGGTAGGTCGTGGTATCGAACTGTTCTCGAGGAGATCTTTAATTGATAAATTGACTCAATGCGGAATTCGAATTGTGGTTGATGTGAAAATCAGAGAGGCTGAAGTTAACCGACTGGTCTTTCGCAAGAAAGATGGCACAGAAGAGAGTGTCGAGATGGACTGTGCAGTGATTGCTCTGCCACGTATTCAGCAGGATGCACTTGCTAAGTCATTAAGCCGAAACGGATTACAGGTTTTATCTGTAAATGCTTGCCAGTCACCGAGTGAATACGTAGAAGCTGCTGAGGAAGGTGCCTCAATCGGGCGGAAGATATGAGACGTATACCAAACCTCTTAAGTCTTTATCAACAGTTTAGCTGCAATCTGCCCGGTTAGATTTTGGTGGATCAGGCATGGAAAAGGAGAAGAGGTCACGTCATGAAAGAAATTTATATCCTATCCGGGGCAAGAACGCCCTTTGGGCGATTTGGAGGGTTCCTCAAGGATCTTGACTACTTCGATCTGGGGGCGATTCCTATCCGCGAGGTATTAAAGAGAACTGGTCTCGACGGTAAAGTCGTGGATGAGGTCTTTTGGGGGGTCGGGGATACCTCGGTCTGCAAAGATGTTTACACCCCCGTTGCTGCCCGTCAAACGCTGCTGAAAGCGGGACTTTCCTGCAAAACGCCTTCGGTCAGTCTGGATAAGGCATGTGTTTCTGCCATGTCTGCAGTGCAGCTCGGATGGAGGGCGATGCGGTGCGGAGATATCAGGATTGCTATTGGAGGTGGCGCAACTTCCTTCAGCCAGGAACCCTTGATCCTTCGTAAGAGCAGGTTTGAAGGATTTCGGTTAGGCAATGTTGAGCTAGAAGATCCCCTTTATCAATTGGGCTATAAAGATTTCAATCCCGTGGCAACGGACGCAGGGATCGTTGCGTTAAGACATGGAATCTCGAGGCAAGAACAGGACGAGTGGGCCTTGCGGAGCCATCAGAACTATGGAAAGGCCTGGAAAGAAGGTAAGTTTAAGGACGAGATGATTCCTTTTGAAATCCAGCAAAAGGATGGGAAAGTGAAGATTCTTGAGATCGATGAACAGTACAGGCCCGACGTGAACCTTGATCGTCTGGCCAAATTGCCCTGTATCTATGGGAGCCCAACAGTCACAGCAGGAAACTCTCCTGGGCTCAATGATGGTGCAGCGGCTATTCTATTTTCAACAAAGGAAGCGGCTGAAGAAATGGGGGTTCCCCCTCTTGCGACAATCCTGGGGATGACTTCCGTTGCCACAGAGCCCAACCTTCTTCCGGAAGCCCCGGCGCTGGCCATCGAACGGGTCCTTGATCAAACAGGTCTTATCCTGGACGACATCGATGTCATCGAGATCAACGAGGCCTTCGCGGCAGTCCCGCTCGTGTCTACCCAGATGCTTGCGGTACGATACTACAGAGGGGACGGAGATCGACTGAGGGCATTGAGGGAAAAGACAAATATCAATGGCAGTGCAATCGCCATTGGCCATCCCAATACAGCAAGTGGGGCTCGAGTCATCCTGACGCTTTGCTACGAGCTGAAAAGAAGGGGGAGCGGAATTGCCGTCGGGGCAATATGCGGAGGGCTTGCGCAGGCCGATGCCTGTATCATCAAGGTGTGACGAGAAAGGAGATAAAGGATGAGTCAAAGATTTATTTCCGTCCGCAAGAACGGGCAGGAAAAGGATTCAAGGTGAAGTTAACCGGGAAAGTAGCCATCATTACAGGCGCTGCTTCGGGAATCGGCAGGGCAACGGCTGAACTCTTTGCCCGGGAGGGGGCTCGGGTCGTTGTCGCTGATATTAACGCCGAAGGAGCGTTCGATACGGTAAAGGCCATTACGGGGATTGGAGGAGAGGCGTTTTTTGTGCAAACCGATATCAGCAAACGTGGGGAAGTGGAAAAGATGGTTCGAGCCACGATGCTCACCTATCAGGGGTTGGATATTTTAGTGAATAATGCAGCCCTTCTGGCATTTGGCACCGTCTTGAAAACGAAAGAGGAGGATTGGGATCGTGTGATGGCTGTCAATTTGAAGGGAGTTTATCTCTGTTCAAAGTTGGCGACACCCCGGATCATTGAGAGGGGAGGAGGAGTTATCATTAACGTTGCGTCTATAGGTGGATTGGTTGGAGGGCCTGCTCTTGCGGCTTACAATGCCTCGAAAGGCGGGGTCGTTTTGCTCACAAAAAATATGGCCATCGATCTGGCTCCTTATAATATCCGCGTAAACTGTCTCTGTCCAGGCACAGCTCTCACCCCCATGGCGAGTCAGATCTTTTCCACGAAGGCAAAGGGTGACGCAAGCAAGGTGGAAAACATAAAAGAGGCTGGTTTGAGAGGATATCCTCTCAGGAGGTATGGTAAACCAGAGGAGATGGCACGGGCAATACTTTTTTTGGCGTCTGAAGAATCAGCCTTTATAACAGGTACCTCTCTGATCGTAGACGGTGGTTATACCGCAAAGTGAGAGGAGTGTGAGCCCGAGACTGTAAGGCTGAATGGGAATAATAAAATAAGCTAAAAGAAAGACGGATTTTGCCGACCGATAAACGTTGACAGGAGGCATTATGGATATCAAGGTCGTTTTTGTCCAAGGGGCAGGGACTATGGGAAGCGGTATTGCTCAAGTGTCCGCTCAAGCGGGGTTCGAGGTAATCTTGATGGATCTTTCCGCGGAGTTCATCCAGAAAGGAATGAATTCGATCGAGAAGAATCTGCAGCGGAGCATTGATAAAGGGAAGATCAAAGTTGACGATAAATCAGCAGTCCTATCGCGGATTAAGCCTGTCACGGACACTAAAGAAGCGAAAGAAGCAGATTTGGCAATTGAGGCTGTCTTTGAGGACTTAGAAACAAAAATAGCCGTATTTAAGGAATTAGATCGTGTTTGTCCTCCACATGCCATTCTGTCATCCAATACGTCAGCCCTCCCTATAGCGGCTATGGCTTCTGCAACGAACCGGCCGCACAAGGTACTGGGACTCCACTTTATGAACCCCGTAACGGTAATGAGGGGGGTCGAGATCATCCGAGCTGTGACGACCTCGGATCAAACCATGGCGGTTGGAAGGCAATATCTTCAACGGTTGGGAAAAGAGGTCGTAGAGGCGGTGGACTATGCGGGTTTCATTGTCAGCCGAATATTGGATGCTATGTTGAATGAATCAGTTCGGTGCGTTATGGATGGTAACAAACCTGAAGAGATCGATAGAGCGATGAAGATATGTACAAATTTTCCCATGGGTCCTTTAGAATTGATCGATTTAGCCGGGGCGGATATTGTGCTTCATGGCCTTGAGACGATGGAAAAAGATTTCGGAGATCGGTACCATCCCGCTCCCCTACTTCGTCAAATGGTCAGGGCAGGAGCTTTGGGAAGAAAGGCAAAGAAGGGGTTTTATAACTATTCCTGAGGATGGAGGGACGCAACGGTTTTTTCGACTCGTAGGAAAAGGAAGTATAGGTCTCCTTTTTGTAGATTAAACGAAAGGTCAAATATAACTATTTTAAAGACGTGTCGCTTTGGGGACGCTGGTCGCAAGCTTTTCAACTATGGCACTCCAGCCACGAAAGGCGCTATTTGATCGTTACAAGGGAAAGGAGTCATTGATGAAAAGCACACAGTTGTGCGAAATACTTCAAGTCCAGTACCCTATAATTCAGGCACCCATGGCATGGGTTGCCACAGCGGAGCTGGCAGCTGCTGTTTCTCAAGCCGGGGGACTCGGCACTATTGGGTCAAACGCTGGCATGACTAGTCAGCAGGAGGCAGATGACATTCAAATGGCATCCACCCGGTTAAGGGAACAAATAAGAAAGGCAAGAACGCTTACTGCCAAACCTTTCGCCGTTAATTTGCCTGTTGGTTGGGGGAAACAAAGAATCATATCCGACCGACTCGTTGAGGTGGCCATCGAAGAAAAAATTGATATAGCGGTAGTCTCCATGGGTTCTTCAAGAGCATACACCAACATACTAAAGGAGAGAGGTATAAAGGTTATCCATGCTGTGGGGACAGTGGAACATTCCATTAAGGCCGAGGAAGATGGGGTCGACGCCGTAATTTGCGAAGGATACGACGGGGGTGGACATCTCGGCGGCGAGGAACTCACTACGTTCGTACTCGTCCCCCAAGTAGTCGATGCGGTCAGAATACCTGTTATTGCGGGTGGCGGTATTGCTGATAGCCGCGGCGTGGTATCTGCCTTTGCATTGGGAGCAAAAGGCGTTTATTTAGGGACGCGCTTCTTGGCCGCCACCGAGTGTACTGCTCATTCTAACGTTAAACAGGCAGTGATTGATGCCTCAGATACCAGTACGGTTGTATTTGCCAGAAAGACAGGCATATCACGTTGCTGGAAAAACAATTATACGGCGAAACACATGAAGATGGAGAATGAAGGAGCTAGTTTCGAAGAGCTTCGCGATTTCGAACGGTCCAGCACTGCTTTAGGTGGATGGCGTCGTCTACCTGGGGCGCTCGTAGCAGGAAATATTGAGGAGGGTGCAGTAGCTATGGGAGCAATAGCGGGGATGATTAGAGAAGTCCTTCCTGCCGCAGAGGTCATCAGACAAATCGTCGTTCAATATGATACAGTGGTCCAAAGTATTCAATCGTGAAATATGTCAGTGATAGGGAGTAAAGAATGAACCAATAAATACCGGAGTGTAAAAGTGGATTGTGAACTGGTTCTCTAGAATCGTTTGGTAGGAAGATGCTCTTCCTGATCCGCGAAACCGTATTTATTTGAATGCATAAAAAAGTGCTATAGAAAAAAACTGTGTGTTATCAAATTTTGACATACCAGAAGAAAGATCATGTGGTTGTTATCAATTTGCTTGGTCATGTCAACGACCAAGCAAAATTGGTTTGTTTATCTGATGAACTTGCTGAATTAAGTACTAAAATTAGCTGGGACGAGGAGATACGAGTAGTTATCCTCGCCGGTACTAAGGAGGAATCCTTTCTAATGGTGCTAGATTCGATGAGACCTATTTCAGAGTCTACTGGCGAGCCATTAAGAAAATTTCACTCTCTAGCTGAATCAATTGCTAAACTTGATCGACCCGTTATTGCAGCTATTAATGGGGATGCAATGGGCCAAGGTTTGGAGTTAGCATTGGCTTGTGATATAAGAATTGCTGCAGACACTTTTCACTTTGGATTACCTCACATTAAAACAGGTCTGATTCCTTGGGATGGAGGGACTCAGCGTTTGTCACGTTTGGTTAGGAGAGGTAAAGCTTTGGAAATTATCCTGACGGGAGAAATGATTGATGCCCAAGAAGCCCTTCGGATTGGATTGGTTAATAGAGTTGCGCCGAAGGAAGAAGTCATGAAAGTGGCAATGGATATGGCAAAAGAGATGGCCTCCAAAGGGCCGATTGCTTTGAGGTATGCAAAAGAAGCAATCTACAAAGGGATGGATATGACCTTGGAGCAGGGGCTTCGTCTGGAGGCTGATCTTTATCTTTTAATCCATACCAGCAAGGATCGCACAGAGGGGATTCAGGCCTTTCGAAAGAAAAAGACGCCGAAGTTTGAAGGAAGATAATAGGTTGATTGCGGAACTCGGATTAGGGATTGGGGAGTGAAACAAACCAATGGAATTTGGAGGCTTAATTGGACGGATTTAAAACACTCATCTATGAAAAAAGAGATAGCATTGCTTATGTGACGTTGAATCGTCCCGAGGCTCTAAATGTCTATAATATCCAGATGCGGGATGACCTGTATGAAGTACTCAATGCCATCAAGGATGATTCTGAAGTTAGAGTGGCAATCTTTAAGGGGGCAGGAGAAAAGGCCTTCTGTGCAGGGGCGGACCTAAGCGAATTTCTTACGGCTCCTTCTCCGATTGTAGCGAGACAGGTGCGCTTTGAACGAGATGTCTGGGGCCTTTTTTTAAGTGTTCCACAGCCTTTGATTGCTGCCGTTCACGGATTTGTTTTGGGTTCAGGGATTGAGATCGCTTTATGCTGCGACATCAGAATCGCTACGGAGGATGTCCGATTTGGCTTACCTGAGGTTGGATTGGGGATCATCCCGGCTGCTGGAGGTACTCAGACTCTTCCTCGGGCCATTGGCCGTGGAAGGGCCTTGGAGATGTTACTCACCAATCGGTGGTTGAGTGGCGAGGAGGCTTTTCAATACGGATTAGTCAATCGAGTAGTACCTCGAGACAAACTCCTGGAGACGGCCGAGGAGATAGCAAGAAAAATTGCGTCTTTCAATCCTATAGCAGTGAGAAATGCCAAACAGGCTGTGGTGAAGGGGCTGGATTTACCTTTAACGGAAGGGCTGGAATTAGAAAAAAGGCTTGCCTCTGAACTAAGATTGGCCGCTGGCAAGACAGCTAATATTAAAAAGGGTAAAAGATGAATACGACAGATTTTTTGAACATAGCCAATGCGATCTGTCCGGAAAGGGATTGTATTGTTTTTGAGGGGAAGAGGTGGACATATAC
>Ga0187770_10000274_pt1 | contig 25811 bp, 27 predicted proteins | sample 0116_SJ02_MP02_2_FD_133154 | JGI IMG/M metagenome (GOLD analysis project Ga0187770, IMG submission 133154) | Tropical peat soil microbial communities from peatlands in Department of Meta, Colombia - 0116_SJ02_MP02_20_MG | ecosystem: Environmental > Terrestrial > Soil > Wetlands > Peat | place...
AGAGGCTGCCTATGTCCAGGCTCAGCATGAGCCTCGCGGCTTCCGAGAGGGATGCATCAGGGCGTACCTTCACGATGTTGACGTTCATCACTTCAGAGGCCTTCATCAATTCATAGTGAGAATGGGCCGCTAGTTTAGGTTTCCTCTTTCGAGGGAAGCACATCCGATGCGACGAGCTCGCAGCCTGCCCTTCATCGACGGGCTACGACGAACCAGAAGCCGCCACCGGCCGAAACGAACCGCAATCCCCTGAATCCCGCTCCACGGAGGAGGTCAGTAAGTTGTTTTCTGGACAGAAAACCCGCTCCCAGCAGGGCGAAGTCCAGCTGCATTCCCCTCATCAGCCCCCCTATCGGTTCCCCCGAGCTCCTCTCGTCGAGGAGCCCCTCGCCCACCACGAGGTAGCCGTTAGGCTTCAGAGCTTCGAAGCATCTCCTCACGATTTGGGGCCGCCGGTGTGTTACGCAGAGCACCTCGCCCAAGTAGACGAGGTCGAACTCGCGTGGGATGGTCATCTTTTCGACATTCCCCTTCATGAATCTGACGGACGAAGGGCCACCCTGGCGTGCCCGTTCCGTCGCCATCTCAATCGCGACGGCATCGGACTCGATGCCGGTGTAGTGAGGCAGGGGGAAAGACTCGCCCATTCGAAAAATCCATCCACCCGTTCCCGATCCCACGTCAAGGATCTTGGACTTCTTCAGGAAGATAGATCTAACCGATGGGCTCCTGGGAAGTAGTACCTCAAGGAAGAGCGTGTGATCCCATCTGGTGGCTTCCCTGAAGGCTTCCACGAGGTGAGGGGAATCCTGCGCGCGAATGCCTCGCTTAAGGAACCCATCGAAGGCGTCATAGTCCAGGCTCCTCAAGGCCAAGTATGAGAACTGACCCGCAAGGTAGTCTGGATGTGACTCGTCGACCAATAGTTTTTTCATTTGGAGGGGGAGGCAATACCCGTGGGCTCGCCCAATGATCAATCCGAGGGCGCAGGCGGCTTCGCACCATAGCTTCACACCAGGGAGGTGCAGTCGAGTCCTTTCAGCGAGTCGATTGGCAGTAAGCGGCGTCCCAGATTCAGCTAGTGCCTGAAGGATGCCGTACCTCCGACCAAGATGGACAACCCAGATTCGGTAGAACCCCAGGGAGCTCTGCTCCAACCAGTCGTAGCCCAAGTGCAGGACGAGTTGAAAGGCGGTGGTATTTATCGTTGGTAGTGGAGTCGAGGGTTCCGGAAGCCGGTTTCTGGGGAGAAAATCGGCGGACGGGGCTAAGAGTTAATAGGGAACCTCTCAAGGGTTTACGAAGGCAGACCGATTGGCAGTCAGAAGCTGGTTCCGTTCCTTTAGGGCCGGAGAGAAGGAGATACTCGACATGCTCGACAAGCACGTCGACTTGAGTGTGAAGGCGTCGTTGCTCGTACGAGAGGTCTTCGACAAAGTGATGGCCGAAGACTATGCGACCGCCCATGTCCTCTTCTTGGAGGTCAACAAGGCGGAGACGGAGGGAGACGCAATTCACAGGGAGCTCGTTGATAAGCTTAGCACAGGGGTTTTCTTCGCAAACCTGGGCACCGATCTGATGGCGCTGGCTGAGAAGGTCGACGGGGTAGCAGACAGCGCCAAGGCGGCCGCGAAGGTCCTTACTCAGAGACGCCTCCGTCCAGACGAACTGGCTCCTATACGCGAGAAGGTGATAGAATACCTAGCCGTCACGGAGAAGGCCGTTATATCGCTCCAGACCGCCATAAGGGGCCTCGGCGAGGGCAAGGCCGAGCTGGTGGCCCGCGCGCGTGAGGTCGAGGAATACGAAGAGTCGGCCGACATAATCAAGGATTCTCTGACGGAGCAGATCTTCAAGCTAGACATCCCCGTCCTTTCGGTGCTCCAGCTAAAGGAGTTCGTCAGCATGGTCGACGACGTCTCCGACTGCGCGGAGGACGGAGCCGACGTGCTCTATATCCTGGTGGCGAAGGGCTACAGTTGATCGACTCCGACGTAGTCCTCCTTCTGGTGGCCTTCGTCTTCGGGGCGAACAACATCGGCGTCATCAGGTCGTCATTTCAGCAAGCCTCCGGGAAGGACGTCACGCTCTATCTAGCGACGGGGACGCTGGCCTTTGCGGTAGGCTATTTTGTCGAGGGCTACAAGGTCAAATCTACTTTCACTACGAGTCTCACGTCGGCGAGCCAAGGCGCGCAGTTGATGGCGCTGGCGACGGTCTTGGTCGTGATGACGGCGTTCACCCTCCTCAAGCTCCCCGTAAGCCTTTCGAATACCGTCTTGGGGGCAATGGTGGGTGTCTCGTTGGCGACGACCGTCCATCTTCAGGTCAACTTGATAGGCTTGGTGATCGCTGCTTGGTTCGTCGCCCCAGTTTCGGCTGCTGTGATCGCTATTCTTCTGCATAGGACCTTCCTTCATGAAGTGGGGAGGGGATCCTTCGTTTCTGTGGAGAGATGGTCTCGATATCTGGGTCTAGTGGCCGTCTTCCTGACCGGGTACACGCTGGGGGCGAATAATTTGGGAGCGTTGCTGGGGTTCTCGTCCGGCCCAGTCCTTTCGATCCTAGTGGTGGCGGCCGCCATCTTTGGTGGCCTCTTATTCAGCAAATCTGTGGCATGGCTGTTGGGATGGAGGATGGCCGTCCTCAGCCCGCCTGCATATCTATCGGCGCTCTTGGGGGCAAGCGCGACTCTGTGGATTTACACTCAGCTCGGCATACCGAGCAGCCTCACTCAGGCCATAGTGGGAGCAATGTTGGTCCTCTCCATAGACCGTAAGCCTTCGATCGTGAACCTGAGAGTAGTCTACGAGATCATCGGCTCATGGGTCTTCGTGCTGCTCTCTTCTTTGGTGGTGGCCTTCTTGGTGGGATCAATCCCGTAGCCTTTTCCATCACGGTTAATAGCTCATGTGAGTGCAATCCGTTGGCGGAAAGGCGAGCATCATGGCCAGCGTTCTTGACGCCATAGGCAACACCCCTCTCGTTCAGCTTCGAAGGGTGGTTCCCCCTAAGTCCGCGAGGGTCTACGTAAAGCTCGAATTTACGAACCCCACGGGAAGTATGAAGGATAGAGTCGCGAAGGCCATGATTGAGGCGGCCGAAAGGGATGGTCGCCTGAAGCCGGGAGGGACCGTCGTGGAGTACACCGCAGGTACCACCGGCATCTCGCTTGCTCTAATCTGCGCAGCCAAAGGGTACAAACTCAAGATTGTGTTCTCGAACGCCTTCAGCGATGAGAAGAGGCATACCATGGAGGCGTTCGGGGCGACGGTCCAGGATGTGAGGAGCGAGGACAAGATGATTACGGAGAAGCTAATCAGGGGGATGGTCGGAAGGGCGCGGGAGGTCAGCAAACAGCCCAACCACTGGTGGTGCAACCAGCTAAGTAACTTGGATGGAGCGGCTGGATATCATCCGCTGGGAGACGAAATATGGGGGCAGACTCGAGGGAAGATCGATGCCTTCGTGCAGGCGGTGGGGACGGCCCATTCCATTCACGGCACGACAGAGGCCCTATGGAACTACGACAAGAAGATACATATCGTCGCCGTCGAACCGAGGGAATCGGCGGTGCTTTCCGGAAGGCCGACGGGCTCCCATCAGATCGAAGGGATTGGCATAGGCTACGTCCCTCCGCTTTGGAACCCTAAACTTGTCAACGAAATCATCCCAGTGTCGACCGATGACGCCAAGGCGATGGCGAGAAGGCTAGCCAGAGAGGAGGCGCTCTTCGTAGGAACGTCGTCGGGGGCCAACGTCGTCGCGGCGTTGAAGGTCGCGAAACGCCTCGGGCCGGATGCCACCGTGGTCACCCTTATGGTCGACTCCGGCCTAAGATACCTAAGCACGGACCTGTCCGGGAACGCTTGAGACGGTTGATGGACTAGAAGGGAGGAGAGGCAGTGCGTTTAAGGACTTGAAGCGACAGACTAGTCCTCGGAGCCCTTTTGCCGAAGCTGTTCATCTTCTGCGGCGTGCCAGGGTCCGGCAAGTCGACGATCGCTAAGCGGGTCGCTATAAGGCTGCCCAATACAGTACACATAGAAACCGATGATATCCGATCGATGGTATTCAACCCCACCTACACTAGTTCAGAGTCGGAGTTCGTCTATTCTAGCTGTATCACGTTGGCGGGAGAGGCTCTAGCAAGGGGCTACGACGTCATCTTGGACGGCACATTCTTGCGCAACGAGTACAGGCGCGATGCGCTAAGACGACTGCGAGGTGCGTACGACTCGTATCTCATTGTTTACTTGTACTGCGACGTGACCATCGCCTACCGGCGGAATACAGCCCGCAAGGCGAGAGTCCCACAGGACAGGTTCAACCAGATGTTGCCGCAGATAGAAGTGCCGACTGCCGCATTGAAGATTGACACTGGGAAAGTCTCTGCGGAGCAGGCTGCAGCAACTATCCTCCTTCAGATGGACAGAGATGCGCGAAAGCAATCGGTGGTAGGCGACAGGTGAGCCAACATCGGAACTCCAGCGTCAGACTTGCGGGGACAGACCTCGACTAGGAGCAGAGAGCGTCCGGCTTAGAGGTTGACGGGACTCTGCTTCAACCTTTCGTACTTAAGCGTAAGCTGAATCGCAAAGTCCGAAGCTTCAATAGCTACAGCGGGGGTTGGCACTTGTGCCTTCCTCGTTGTGGTTTCCCTAATTCCTGCCCGCGCTTTTGTGAGGTTAAGGTACTTGACACGCTCCTCCTCGTCCAACATCGTCAGGGTATCCACTAGGAAGTTCAGGTGGTAGACCGCCTGACTTACGTCCAAGGCAAGGGCCTTCATCTCCGGAGAGGTGTATTCGATGGTGTACTCCTCGGGTTTGAGCATTCTCAGCAGGAGGTCCGTGCTTTCTGAACCGAACGCGGCTGACAGCCAAGCCGCCCCCACTTCGCCTGCGATGCTTGCCCAGTCCGCAAGGACGTCCTCCAAGAGTTGGCCCGACTGCTCTACTGATGCCGCATAGTCCCCCTTTGCGATGGCGTCCTCCGCAGCCAGCGCCGCTTGTCTCCACGCGGAGTTCCTTATCTGGTGAGCCAGAGAGAGATCCTTCCACGTCACGCCAATCACCTTTTCGCAGAGGGTTACGATGAGCTCCTCTACCGCACCCATCCTTCCTGCTACATCAGAGTCCACCAGCGCCTGGTGGTATATTGCGTTCCTAGCGTTCTCAATGGCCTGCACCATGCTGAGCTGGTCGTCGCTCATGGCGTTCTCAGGAGCCACTTTGGCGACCACCTTCTTTGCGTCCTCCACGAGGTTGGCGAACTTCATCTTGTCGATGCCGTCGAAATACTGGCCGGTGAGGCCTAGGGTATGGCCCTTCTCGCGAAGTATGGATCTGAACGTCCACTCCAAGGCTTGATGGGCTTCCAAGATTGCGAGCATCTGATTGAACCTCGCATTAATCGTCGAATTGTAGACCGAGCTCTCGACAAGAGCCCTCAGGAGCAGGAGCTTCTCCTTCACCCCCACGGAGGCCTTCATTGCGGTTCGGACTCCTCGCGTGGGTTACTTAAGCGTTCGACGGCCCAGGGGCTTGAAGATTACGAAGTGCCTCTAGAAAAGGGATGACGCGGCATAGCAGCAAGAAATAATGGACCGGGCGGGACTTGAACCCGCGGACTCTCGCTTGCGAAGCGAGCATTTTACCAGCCTAAACTACCGGCCCGATGACCGTGATGTCCGACCTCCATGATTTAAGGAGAATGCATGGAGGAAGCGGCGTTCCATGGGCTACCGTGGCGAGTCGGACATCGTTTATCCAAAGGAGGGGCTCCTGAGGCCGAAATCGCCTATAGCATCAAGGAATGGACTCACATGCTGTCGGGAAGGGAGCAGTTGGCAGCGCAGGCCTTCGTCGATGCCTTGGAGGTCATCTCACTGACCTTGGCATCGAATGCTGGGATGGACCCCATCGACATGCGGGTGGACCTCCGCGCAGCCCACTCCAAGAACAAGACATGGGCCAGAATCAACGTGTCCGACGGCAAGGTCGGGGACATTGAGAAGGAGCCGGTCTTCGAGCCTGCCGTGGTAAAATCCCAGATTATGAAGTCGGCGACCGAAGCCGCCATAATGATCCACGACGTAATCGCTTCGAAGGGGATGGGCAGGGAGGGCGATGGCCCGCCCCCTGGCGGCGTATGAACGTACTCCTTAGTCCTCTCTCCACTTAAAGAAGTAGACCGCTAGAGCGAAGGTTATGGCTGTGATGGCTAAGAGTACGCCGAGGTCTAGGGCGGCCGCGCTGAAGTTATTGTAAATCATCACGTTGTTAAGGCCAGCTATGACGTAGTAGAGCGGGAGGAAGCGGGCAATCACCTGAAGGTACTGGGGCAAGATGGAAACCGGCCAGAAGGTCCCCGAGAGGAACATCATGGGGAAAGTGATGAGGTTGCCCACCACGCCCGCCGACTCGGGGCTGTTGGAGACCGTCCCGACTAGCATCCCCAGGGAGACGAAGAGGACGGGACCTATCAGGAGGAAGGGAATTATGGCCCCGGTCAGGGTGATGACCGCCCCGAAGAGGTAGATGCCTACCCCAACCATAAAGATGAAGGAGAGCGCGGTCACGAACCAGTACCACAGGACCTTGGAGAAGAGCCATTCGCCCTTGGTGAGGGGTGTAAGGGAAAGCTGCTTGAAGAGCTTGTCGCGCTTGTATTGTGAGGTGATGTTCACCGTGGCGAACATGGGAGCGGTCAGCACGGAGAACCCTATAAGGCCGGGAACCAAGAAATCGAAGTACTTCAGGCTCTGGGACTTAATCGTCAGGCTCTGCACGCCTATGACCTCCGTCGAATTGGCCCTGCCCAGGTTGTAGGCGTTTACCACCTCCTGGGTAACCCCCGAGACTATGGCGCTGGCCGTCGACGCCGGGTCCCCGTAGACGGTGATGTTGATGGGCTTCCCGGCCAGGTACATGGCCTGAAACCCTTGGGGTATGATGATTCCGTCGGAGGATGAATGAGACAAGAGATATTGGGAGAGGTCGTCGGTCGCCGGGACGGGGGTGAGGATGAGGGCCTTGGTGCTGTTCAGCGAATTGATGAATTGGGAGCTCAACGGCGTCCCGTCTAAGTTCTGCACATAAGCGCTCGTAGGGCCGGAGGTGCCGGAGAAGATGGCCCCGAAGAGGAGTATTAGTATCACGGGGAAGATTAGCGAAAAGAAGAGGCCCACCCTGCTGCGAACGAACCCCCTGGAGGTGACCTTCAGGTCGGCCCAGATGCGTTTAGTGCTGACCATCAGGACATCAACCTCATGGAAGTCTCCTCGGTCCGGCCCACGAGCCTGATGAATATGTCCTCGAGCGTCTCTCGTTCGATCCTGAGGTCGCTCCAGTCGAAGCGAGATCTGCCAATCACGGCCATCGCTTCGACGATGTCACGTTTTTCCTCTATCCTTATGCTGATCTCGTCCTTCCCGGAGATGTCGACCTTCAGTCCGGCCTGCACGAGGTAGGTGGCCAGGCCCCCGCCGCCCTTAATCATGAGCCTTTCGCCGGCGCTGTACTTGACGATTATCTCTTCAGGCGTCCCCATGGTGATTATCTTCCCTAGGTTCATTATGGCTACCCTGTCGGCGAGCTCCTGGGCTTCCTGGAGGTAGTGGGTGGTGAGCAGTACAGCCCTTCCTTCCTTCTTCAGTTGCCTTATGACCTCCCAGACGGCCCTCCTCGCCTGCGGGTCGAGGCCTGTCGTGGGCTCGTCCAGGAAGACGAGCTGGGGGTCGTTCACAAGAGAGAGGGCCAGGCCGTACTTCTGCTTCTGGCCTCCGGAGAGGTCCTTGTACCACTTGCCGGAGACGTCGTCCAAGAGGACTCGCTTCAATATGGCGTCGGCGTCCACCTTGACCCCGAAGATGGAGGCGTAGTACTGCACCGCCTCCTTCGGCGTCGTGTAGTCGAAGAACCTAAAGCCCTGAGCGATTACGCCCAGCTTCTTGTGGAGCTCGTAGCCGTGCTTCCAGGGGTCGAGGCCGAGGACCCTGACGTCCCCCCCGTCCCGTTCCCTCAACCCTTCGAGTATCTCTATGGTGGTGGTCTTGCCGGCCCCGTTGGGGCCCAACAACGAGAAGACCTCTCCCGGTCTGACTTCAAAGGAAATTCCGGCTACCGCCTTCAGGCTGCCGTAGCTCTTTTCAAGCGAGTTGACCTCTATGACGTTCTCTTCCAACTTCCCAGTCAGCCACTCAAATGACCCTGAAGTGCTTCAGCCTAAAAGGGTATTGTCGAACGCGACTAAGCTCAGCATAGAATGGCGCTGACAGGGGCGGGCAGGTAGCTCGTACTAGACAGATGTGGTAAGGGCAGGAGTAATTTCCGGCAGAGGAGGGCGTTGTCTTCATCCACCTCTCTGGAGTCACCCGAGAGGGTCGGTTTGCCCGTCGATGGCTGCTCTCAATCTGCTAACGGGCTCCTGCCTTCGAGACGAAAAGCGGTGAAGGGGCGATAATTAACCTTTAACGCGCATGATGCGGACCTTTCCCATCACGGACCAGTACTCAACTTCGGAGCCCAGCTGGAGCTTCGCTTTGATTTCGTCTTCCACCAGAGGGGTCTCGAAGTTCTCGTAGGTCTCCATGTCCATGATTTGGTAGGAGTTGCCGCTGATAGAAAGCACCTGGCCGCTCCGCTTGTCGATGTTGGGGACCTCAATCCTGGAGGCCGAGGGGCCCACATAGGCATGCTTCGTTCCTGTGAAAATCGAGACGGCCGCCAGCCTGATCTTTGCGGCACCGTGCTTCCCCGGCTTGCTCTTGTCCGACTGGACAACCCTGCAGGGCTCGCCGTCGAGGATGACATATGAGCCTTCTTTGACAGCCCCGAGGTCCGTTGGATGGCTCAACGCAAACTCGAGTCATAAGTGGTCTTCGGGCTCCATATAAGCTTTAGAGACGCCTCGAGGGGCTGACATTGCCGTCGCGTTTGCATTCCCTTCGTCGATTGATGGACTAACTTCGTGTCTGCCGCCGGGGGCTTGGGACTTCGATTAAGACAGAGGGTCAAGGTGTTCCTTCGTCATGAATTTGTGGTTACGGTCGTCACAATCCTCTTCCCCCTCATTATGGACGGAAGGATTGCCACGGCGTTCAGGACGGCCATAACGGAAAAGGTGTGACTGAGGGCAAGCGAGAAGAGGCCCTTGTCCACAGTCGAAATGGTCGCTGGGTTGGCGGAGGCTATGATGGTGGAAACTACGGGATACGGGATTGTAGCCGCCATAATGAGCATCGAGAGGTTGAGCGATATGGTGAAGCCTATATTGAAGAAAAGTGCTCTAAACGCGGAAGCGATTCCTCTTCTGTTCGGGGGGACGGCGCCCATGACGGAGCTCATGTTGGGCGATGCGAAGAGCCCAATCCCCACTCCCATAATCAGTTCATAGATCAAGATGGTTAGGTATGGGGTCGAGGGTCCCATCGTCGCCATCAGTACGAGCGCTCCCGACATAACGATTAGACCGCCGGTGGCGAACACCCTTGGACCGTACCTGTCCGATAGATTGCCGCTCAACGGGCCGACGGCGAGGAAGGCAAGCTCGTAGGGAAGGAGCTCCAGCCCGGCTTGGAGAGGAGTCTGGTTCTGCACGAGCTGAAGGAAGAGGCTTACCAAGAGCAACATACTGCCCCAAGTGATGGCGTTCAGCATCTGTGCCATCACGCCACCCGTGAACTCTCTTATCTTGAGCAGGTCCAAGTCGAGTAGGGGGAACTTCCTCTTCTGCTCATACCGGATAAATGTTGTCAGCGTGGCCGCGGCGATTATGCTGAGCACGACTACGATGTCCGTCTCGCCGAATCCGTATGCCGCGTACGTCAGGGCTAGCAGGAAGCTGGTGATACAAGTCGTGAACGTAACGAAACCCACCCAGTCAAATGGGGCCCCCTTCTCCAGCTGGGCCACCTCCTTCAAACGCTTGTAGGCCCATATCGTCCCGAAGATGCCTATGGGGACGTTGATGTAGAAGAGCGCCCTCCAATCTAGGACGGCGAGGATTAGGCCGCTTAACGTAAGCCCGGCCATGGCGCCGAACCTGAAGGCGAGGTTGTTGATGCCGAGATGAAGACCTAGCTCCTTTGCAGGTGTGGAGTCAGCGATCAGGGCTGCACTGTTGGTGAAGAGCATCGAAGCGCCGAGCCCCTGAACCGCCCTGAACATTATCACTTCGTCGGGCGTCAACGAAAGACTGGTCAACGCGGAGCCGATTGTGAAGATGATGAATCCGACGTTGTAGACCTTGATTCGGCCCATCATATCTGTTATTCTTCCTATCAGAAGGAGGAAAATCGTGCTGCTCAGCGCGTAGGCTTGTGTGAACCAAATAGCCTGTTCTGCATCGGCATGCAGGGCGGCGGCGACTTGAGGGAGGCCAACGATCACTATCCTGTCGTCTATGCCGGACATGAGGACTCCCACAGTCGTGACTGTGAGCACCGTCCACTTGTAGTCCATCCGCTGCAAATAGGCGCTGGCGTAGATTACTTAAGCGTTAGCCTGTGCAGAAATGTTTGGGTCACGCTCGGTCTCCGGCGGCCCCGGGCTTCCTCCGCTAGTTTGCTTTATTATCCTCGGTTTTCAACCTATGTTGCAGCGCCAGTCATGGCCGCCATCGTATAGTGGTAGTATCGAGGCCTGTGGTCGCTCTGCGGCAGAAAGCCTTGGGCAGGGGTTCGATTCCCCTTGGCGGCCCCACCAACGCGACGCCGTTCACCTTTAAATCGTCCCGCGTGCGATTTTGTGCCGTTTGAAAGCCAAGGTGGACTTCAACGCAGACATGGCGGAATCCTATCGGGGGTCTCGGATAGGCTCAGACAAGGAGCTGGTCATGCCAGTCTCTTCGGCAAGCCTCGCCCGCGGCCTCCATGGAGGGGATCCACTGACGATGATGACGAGCATAGAAATGTGTAAGGCTAACGGTGTGGGCGTGGGAGCCCACCCCAGTTTCCCTAATCGTGAAGGATTTGGAAGGAAGGAAATGGAGATGCCCTCTGTGGAGATGGAGGCCGGCGTCCTCTACCAAGTACCTGCGTTGAGGTCATTCCCCTAAGATTCGTCATCGGGAGCAGTTAGAGATGATATTCGACCGTCCCCGGCTTTCCGTCCTTCCTGGAAATATCCTCCATGTTGAAGTGGGCGACGAGATAAGCCTTGATTGCAGCGCCAGAGTTCATGGCCTATTCGCTTCACTCAGCAGGCTAGAAGGGTTGAGGGAGTTAACTCCAGCTTACGCAAGCATAGCCTGCAGGGTCGACGTGAACTTGATGAAAAAGAACTCAGTCGTGAAGGCGATAGAGAAAGCGCTGACGAGGCCACCGGCGACTACCTCGAGGAACAAGCTGGTTAAGGTTCCCGTGTGCTACGAGGACGAGTTCGCGCCAGACCTTAATTCATTGGTGGAGCGCGTCGGCCTTACAAAAGACCAAGTGGTGGCGTTACATTCTTCCAAGGAGTATACCTGCATGATGCTGGGCTTCGCGCCAGGGTTCGTGTATCTCGATGAGGTTGACCCGAAGATTCGCATGGAGAGGCTCGAAACCCCTAGAACCAAGGTCCCGGCAGGGTCGGTCGGGATAGCCGCCGCGCAGACGGGAATCTACGGCTCAGAAGCCCCAGGCGGGTGGCGCCTGATCGGGAGGACGCCGCTTACTATGTTCAACCCTTCTGCTACGCCGCCCACGCCCATCGGTCCGGGGGACCATGTTAAGTTCCAGCCCATAACTGCGGATGAATTCAAGTTTGTGAAGAAGGCTACTACAGCCCGCCCCACCGAGCCAAAAGGAGCTGGGGTGCTGGAGGTCAGACAGCCCGGCCTACTTGCGACTGTTCAGGACGACGGGAGGTTCGCATACAGGCATCTGGGGGTCCCGAGCTCGGGAGGGCTCGACGCCCTCTCTCAGGTCCAGTCAAACTATATCGTGGGCAACCCTAGCAACTTTCCCGTGATTGAAGTAATGGGGGGCTTCTTCAGAGCGAAAGCCCTAGCAGAGGTGGTGGTAGCCGTCACCGGATGCGAGAGTGATCTAACGGTAGATGGTCAGCCTGCAAGCGAATGGTCTCCGCTGCTGCTGAAGGAGGGGGAGGAGCTAGCGATTGGTAAGACGAAGGGTATGTTGAATTACCTATCATTGGCCGGCAGGTTGACAGCCTCCTCGGTAATGGGAAGCTGCTCCACCTACTACAGGGGCGGGTTCGGCGGCTATTCGGGACGGCAGTTGAAGGCAGGCGACATCCTCGGCGTTGAGGAGCTGGCAGAGGAGGTAGTGATGCGCGATGTGCCTGTATCGGATAGAGTCTCCTCCGATGGAGGCCCGGTGAAGGCGTTACGGAGTCCTCTGTCTGCAAGCAGGGCCGCCGTCGAAGATGCTCTATTCGAAGGTGATTATGAAGTGAGTGAAGCCTCTGACCGGACAGGGTATCGCTTGAGGCGTTCGGGAAGGTCCCCGGTCGCCTCCGGGCAGGTCCTGAGTTACCCAACGTTTCCGGGCTACGTCCAAGTCCCTCCTGACGGCTCCCCAATCGTGTTGCAGAAGGACTGTCCCACCACTGGCGGCTATGAACTGGGTGCGATCATTCTGCCGTCGGAAGCCGGTCGATTTTCACAGCTCAGGCCTGGTTCAAAGGTGAAGTTCCAGGAGGTCAGCAAAGGCGTGGCCTCGAGAGACACTGCGAAATTCCTTAGGGTTTGGGGGGAGTATGCTTCGGGCGGCTTGGCGATCTAGGCGGATGCCACAGGGGAGAACGCGTTCCCGAGCGCCCGCAGAAATCCCAGCAGAACGCTTATCGGGGGTCGCCTTGATGGGAGCCTCCGTGCAGTACTTCGAGGCCACCCAGGTGGGACAGAAGAGGAGTGACATCTCAGAGAAGCTCCTTTCAAAATACACTGGGTTCGCAAGGGCGGCGATCTTCCTGAAGAACAAGCAGGGTGGCTTCGAGCCGGTAGGCGAGGAGAACCTCTACGCGCTCGTTGAGATAAACCCAGGTACCGTCATGATTGCTTTCGTGGACTCGGAGGGAAACGCCAAGGCGATGTCCTCCTACGTAGGCAAAATCAGATCGCAACAAATCATAAGGCAGATTGAACTGGACGGAATTAGGCGGTTCGAAGGCAAGGTCAACCTTCCGATCTAGTGGCGACAACGCTTCACTTTGCCAATATCCTGGGATGGTTGCCATGGCCGGCCCTGGCCACAGCTTCATGAATTTCGTTCAGACTGATCCTTGAGGAGACGTAGTCGACGAAGACCCTGTTGAGCATGATGGATGTCCTGACATTTCTTATGCCCTCCGCCTTCTTCATCCGCTTCTCGATAGTTAGCCCGCAGGTGGGGCAGCTGAACTCCTTGACGAAAGACGGCATGTGATACCTAGTCGGGAGCGTCATCCAAGCCCTTCATTCTTCAGCTGCCTTGAACCTGAATAGAGTTAGGGAATTACTCACGACCGTCGCGGAACTCACGGCCATGGCAGCCGCGGCGAGGAATGGGAGAGTGTTGTAGACACCTATGCCGAAGACAGGAACTAGAGCTCCGGCCGCGATGGGTATGAGGATGGTGTTGTAAGCGAAAGCCCAGAACAGGTTCTGTCGAATCTTAGAATGGGTGCTTCTGCTGAGCTTGATGGCCGTAACCACATCGTTCGGGTCGTCTTTGATCAAGAGGATGCCGCCTGCTTCCTTCGCAATGTCGGTCCCGCTTCCGATGGCGATTCCGACATCCGCTTTCGCCAATGCCGGGGCGTCGTTGATGCCATCTCCGACCATTGCCACCACCTCCCCTTGCTTCTGAAAAGATGCAACGGCTTCCTCCTTGGCCTGTGGCAGCACGTCGGCTACAAAATGGTCGATCCCGACCTCCTTCGAAATCGACGCTGCGACCTTTGTGTTGTCGCCCGTGAGCATGACGACCTTGATGCCAAGCCCCTTGAGGGAGTCGACAGCCTTCCTAGCCGAAGGCTTTATCGTGTCTGCCACCCCAATCACTCCTGCGATCTTTCCGTCCACTGCCAAGAGCATAGCCGTCTTGCCCTGACCTTCGATGGCCTCTAGCCTTGGCTCGACGGCGGCCAACTCGCGCGAGTCGGAGAGGAGCTTCCTATTCCCTAAGAGCACAGTTCTTCCGTTAACTGTGGCCCTCACCCCTCCTCCGGCTACTTCTTCGAATCCCTTCATCTCCAAGGCAGGGAGGTCTTTTGCCGTTGAGGCGGCGACTATAGCCTTGGCCGTCGGGTGCTCTGAACCTTTTTCAACTGAGCTCGCCATCTCTAGCACGGTGTCGGCGTCGTAGTCACCGATAGGTGCCACATCGGTGACGGCAGGCCTACCAGAGGTTAAGGTCCCAGTTTTGTCGAAGATCACCAAGTCGACCTTACCTGCCCGCTCCAGATACTCGCCTCCTTTGATCAGGATGCCGTTCTGGGCCCCTTTGCTTGTCCCGACGAGGAGTGCGGCTGGAGTGGCTATTCCCAGGGCACAGGGACAGGCTATGACTACGCACGACACGAAAGCGAGGATGGCGAAGTTGACGCCGACTCCTCTCAAGTACCAAGCCAAGCCGACAGCGATTGCAATGGAGACCACTGCTGGTACGAAGTATGCAGCCACGCGGTCCGCCAGCCTTTGAATTGGGGCTCTCCCTACTTGGGCCTCTTCGACCAGTGCGACGATTTGAGCCAAGGCAGAGTCCTGCCCGACCTTTTCTGCCCTTACCCTGAGGACACCGGTCTTGTTGACCGTCGCGCCTACCACTTGATCCCCCTCCTTCTTCTCTACGGGGAGGCTTTCGCCCGTCACGGCCGACTCATCTGTGGTGGATACGCCATCGATAACGCTACCGTCGACGGGAATCCTTTCTCCTGGCTTCACGAGGACGACGTCGCCCACGTTTATCTGCTCGACTGGCACTTCTTCTTCGACGTTTCCATTTAGCCTGCGGGCCATGGCGGGTTGCAGGTCCATCAGCCTTCGGACGGCGTCGGAAGCCCGAGCCTTGGCCAAGTGTTCGAGGTAGTTGCCGGCTAGAATCAGGGTGATGATTACCGCTGACGTGTCGAAGTAGACGCTTGAGGATGGAATTACTTTGGGGAACGCCGTCACCACCAGAGAGTATGCCCAGGCCGCGGTCGTCCCGAGGGCTATCAGAACGTCCATGTTACCCATTCTGTTTCTGATGCTGTCGACTGTCCCCCTGTAGAATCGCCAGCCCACACCGAACTGCAGCAAGGTGTCCAATAGAAGTAGTGTCCAGTCAGCCAGATGCGCCGGAAGCAAGGGCAAATAGGTGATGAGGAGTATCGGCGCTGCAAGAATGATGGATATCGCTAGTGACAGCTTCAAAGCCCTCAAGGCCTTTTCTGGAGCGGTGAACTGCTGCAGACATGTCTCGCTGCAGAAGTAGTAGGTCTTCCCCCCCACTGTGGCCTTGAGCTCTGCGGTCGTCTCGTCCACGAACATTCCGCAGACTGGATCCTTCGCCAACCAAGCTCGACACTTACTGGCTTGGGGCACGGTAAAGCCTTGGTTGTTTACGTAATGAAAGCGCTAGGGACAGCGCCTTTACAAATGTAAACCCAGCCTAGAAGAGGGGCTGCTTCTTGTCGATGTACTTGGCCTTGTAGAGGGAGAGACATGATGTACAGCACATATACCTCTTTCCTCCTTCGACGTTGAGGACCACGGGGTCCCCTGCTATCTCCTTTCCGCAGTAATCGCACGATAGGACGACCGCCATGCCCTCGCTGAAGGTCACACCCTGCTCGTCCTTCTTTGTCTCGATGATCATCTGGCTGGAGATTACCTTCGTCCCCTCTAGAGGCCCCAAGTACGACTCCATGAATTGATTCAACTGCTCACCTCGCGGAAGGACAACCCTGACTACGATGTTGGCTTCGCCGGAAGTGACGAAGATGTTTCTGATCTCTTCCAAGGCCCTCAGCTTTTCGATGGCAGGGGTGATTTTATTGAGTTCTATCCTGAGGAAGATTAGGGCGGAGGTCCCGCGTTCCACCTTGTCGATGCTGAGCACGGGCGCGAACCTTGTAATGACACCCAGTTCGACAAGCTTCTTGACATGGCTTTCGACTGTGGGAGTGCTCACGCCCAGCAGCTTGGAGAGCTGACGATAGCTCAGGCGACCGTCCCTATCCAACTCCTTCAAGAGGGCGCCGTCAGTCTTGTCGAGCTTGAGAGGCATATTGCTTGTCTCTGGGCTGCAGTACTTTAACGTTTGTAAAGGTCCCTAGCCGTGGCCCTTTACAAGTATAATGGCGAACACTTTTTCGACACATAGACCACCAGATGACCGACTAAGAATGGCCGTAGACCCAGTCTGTAAGATGAAAGTTGAAGAGACGAGCGCGAAATTCAAATCTTCTTTCAATGGTTCCACCTATTATTTCTGCTGCACCCACTGCAAGACCAGCTTCGACGCTAATCCTTCCAAATTCGTGCACTAAAAGTTGGTCAAAGCGCCCTGTTGTCATCCGTTGAGAGCCGACGAAACCCGTCTATGATAGGCCTAGGACTAGCCGCACCGCTGACTCGATTTCGTCGGCGGCCTGCTCATAGCTCACCTGCCCCTTGAAGGGGTCAGGTATGTCCATCGGCCTGTTCTTGGCGTATTCTTCGAGCATGAAAACCCTCCCTGCAAGTGCTGGATGATTCGCTAGTATCCTTTTTTTCTGTGAATTCGTCATTGTCAGCACCATGTCGCTTCGCCTCAGCTGAGACCTGAATGGCTTGGCCCTGTGTGTCGAGAGGTCGACACCTCGAGCCTTCATGACGTCGATTGTCTCTTCAGTGGCAGGGGCGCCCTCTGTAACGTCAAGGCCTGCCGAGTCCACTTTGACACTGGTTATGCCATTTTCGCGTAGAAGCTTCCTCGCGATGCCTTCGGCCATCGGGCTTCGGCAGGCATTGGCCGAGCACACGAAGAGTATCTTCATGAATCTTGGGTGGTGGAAGGGCCGATAATAAAGGGTTGCCGACCACTAAGGGCTGCTCCGTTCATTCCGTCCAATGATGACGACGCCGGCGAAGAGGATGGCGCCGCCCAAGAGCTGAACGGAGGTAATGGGTTCGCTCAGGAAGACGTAGGCATACAGAGTTCCGAAGAGTGAGCTAGTGGAGAATATCAAGAGCGTCCTGACCGCTCCTATCCGGCTCAGGGCTTGGTAGAGGAGGAGTGAGGTGAAACCGATTGGAATGATTCCGGTGAGTATGATGTAGGGTATCGCGGCAAATACTACTGTGATTGCCTGCCCCGATAGTAACATGATGACCAAGACGATCAAGCCACCTACGAAGTTCCTCCATCGGGCCATGACTACAGTATTCACTCGCTGGCTAAGCAGTCTCGCCAAGTTATTCTCGACACCCCAGCAGAGCGTCGCACCAAGCACGCAGAGGGCACCAGACAGGTTGCCCAGAAGCTCAGCCGAGAAGCTGAAATTGGTTGAGATGGCGACGATGCCGAATAAAACTAGCAGGCTGGCGGCGTACTGACGGCGGTTTAGGGACTCCTTGAAGACGATTATGGCTATGATGGAGGTGAAGAGGAGCTCACCATTGGACAGAAGGGCCGTCGTGACGGCGGAGATTAGTCGAAGTCCTGTATAGAAGAGCAGGGGGCCAAAGACGGATCCGCAGAGGATGACTAAGGCGAACGTCGGAAGGCTTCTTCGTTCGATCTTGGCTGTGAGCTTGTAAGGAAAGAGGATTAACCCGGCCGTTATGCTCCCAAATGATGTTATCGTAAGCGGGGATGCGTAAACCAAGGCGAATTTGCCTATAGTTGAGGCCGAGCCATAGCACATGGCTGCTAGGAGGGCGAAGAGGTATCCCTGGAGGCGTCTGTTCTTGAGCTGGACCTGCAACCTCTAGACATCCAGAACGTTTGATTCCGTCTTATTAAGACTGGCTCGCGGACGTTGACTCGAAACGGCCGACTTTGGTACCTCTGTCCGAATTGCCTCTTTGGCCAGCAATGCCGCCTTTCTTTCGAGACCCCACCGATATCCTCCGAGGCTCTCATCCTTTCGAATGGCGCGATGGCATGGGACGACGAGAGCGATGGGGTTTGTGGCGCAGCCCTTCGCTACAGCCCTGGCCGCCAAAGGAGAACCTATTCGGCGCGCGATTTCGCTATAGGTGCTTGTCCTTCCATAAGGAATCCTCTGCAGCTCCTTCCATACCCGAGCTTGGAAGCTGGTGGCCCTTATGTCCACAGGGAGGTCAGCGAGATCGGTTTCGGGCTTTCCATCAATATACTGCATCACTCGTTCGACGTAGGGGGACAGCTCTCCTTCGGCCGGAATAAGGACGGCCTTGGGGAATTCTAGCGCAAGATATCGCCTCAGTTCTTCGTCAGACTTCCCCAGACTGACGGAGCAAACGCCTTTCTCTGTGCTTCCGATGAGGACAACGCCAAGGCTACATTTGGCTGTAGCGTAGACGATTGTCCTTCCGGAGCCGCCGTCCTTGTACTCGCCTGGACGCATCCCGAGCTTCGGCCGATCCCGTGAGTAGAGCCACCCAGCTGAGCTGTGTCCGGAGGAGTACGTCGACCTACGCACGGATTGACCATCTTTCAGTAGGGCTCTTGCATTCATTAGGTGCAGCCTTTCGGAGTATTCCCTTGGAGTGATCCCGAGAGCCTTCCTGAAGACGCGCTGGACGTGGAATGGGCTAGTGCCAACGGCCTCCGCAAGTTCGTTCAAGGTCACCTTGCCGTCCCTATGACCCTCTAGGTAGGTACATGCGTTTCGCACCAGCTCACTCCTCGAGTCTACAACGTCGTCATCATTAGGTTTGCATCGCCTGCAGGCTCGGAAGCCGGCGGCCTCGGCCTCGGTGGGTCCCAGAAAGACCACAACTCTTTCCCTGCGAGGCCGGCGAGATGGGCAGGATGGCCTGCAATAGATATGGGTGGACAGCGCGCCGAAGACGAACCGACCATCATAGCGTCTATCTCTGGTCTTTACAGCGCGCCAAATGTCTGCTTCCGAAAGCCCAAGTGGCCCCAAGGTCGTCAATTCCATAGGCAGTCGAGCCTCAATTGCATTAATAGATTGTCTCTGATTGTTGCTATCAATCTGGCCGCCCCTTGTTCGGTCAAGCAACGCTTAAAATCGGGGTTGGAGTTCTTTCAATCCTCCGTCGGAGCGATCGCCTGGATGGTGCAAGATGATGTGTCGCAGGAACGACGATTCAGGGCTAGCTTGGGCTCAGTCAAACTGATGGTGGTTAAAGTTGGCTCCTCTTCGTTGGCCGATGGTTCCGGACATATAGATCATGTGAAGATGGGGCGCCTATGTCATGGATTGGCAAAGCTGAAACGGCGAGGTGTGAACGTTATACTCGTGTCTTCGGGTGCCATACGGTCGGGGAGGGCTGTACTGAAGGGGCGGACAAAGATCGATGGGATGGCGCATCTGCAAGCCTTGGCGGCCGTTGGTCAAGTCCTGCTTATGGAAGCATACAAGAACATTCTAGCCGAGGACGGGTACAATGTCGCCCAGATTCTCCTCACGTGGGATGACTTCAAGGACAGCCGGCGACTCAAGAATCTGGTGAACACGCTGGGCATGCTGCTTTCGCTGGGAGTGATGCCCGTAATCAACGAGAATGATACCACGGCCGTTGATGAGATCAGGTTTGGCGATAACGACACTCTCTCAGCACTTGTGGGCGTCCATATGAGAGCTGACCTCGTGGTCATACTGTCAGACGTCGACGGCCTCTTCTCAGGCGATCCGAAGCTAACGGGCTCAAGACTTCTGACATGCGTAGAGTCGGTCACCCCGGAAGTGGAGAAACTAGCCGCCGATGACTTCGGCGGGGCAGGTGGCATGGCCTCGAAGCTCAAGGCCGCTAGGGTGACGACGGACGCGGGAATACCGATGGTGGTTGCCAACAGCGAGCGAGAAGGCGTGCTCGAAGGCATAGTGGGCGGCGAGGAAATCGGCACGATATTTGTCCCGAGGGATAAAGATGAACGATAGCGGGACCAGAGCAAAGGCCTGTAGGGCAAGGCAAGCTAGTCTCGAGCTGGCTAAACTAGGACGCAAAGAGAAAGACGCCGCCCTAATGGCGGCATCTAAATCAATACTTGAAAGACGAAGAGAGATACTTGAAGCGAATGACAAAGACCTCTCCGTGGGCAGGGCACTATTAGAGAGGGGTAGGCTATCTAGGCCACTCTTGGACAGGCTGAGACTGGATGAGGTTAAGCTCCGCGACATCGCGATAATGGTCAAAGGGGTCGCGGCGCTGGAGGATCCGGTCGGAAGAAACGTTTATGCAGTGGAAATGGACCGCGGATTGGAGTTATACAAGGTGACCGTTCCGTTCGGGGTAGTCTTAGCCGTCTTCGAAAGCAGGCCCGATGCCTTGGCTCAAATCTCCTCCTTGTGCATCAAATCCGGAAATTCCGTCGTGTTAAAGGGCGGAAGCGAGGCGAGGGAGTCGAACAGGGCTCTCTTCGCGGTCATCCACGACGCATTGGTCGACAAGGGGCTCCCCTCGGGCTGCATGGAGCTAGTGGAGGGGAGGGAGGCCGTGGCCGCCCTCCTTAAGATGGAGAAGCTCATCGACCTCGTCGTCCCTCGCGGAAGTAACGAGTTTGTCAGGCACGTACAGGAAAGCACTAGGATTCCAGTGCTTGGCCACTCGGCTGGTATATGCCATATCTATGTGGATGGCTCCGCCGACCCGGATATGGCCGTCGACCTATGCTATGATGCCAAGGTCCAATACCCAGCCACGTGTAACGCACTGAAAATCCTGCTAGTCGATGAGAGGGCTGGTAGAGATTTGCTCCCGAAGATCGCGCGAAAGCTCGTTGCCGGAGGGGTGAAGATTAGGGCCTGCAAGAAATCGCTGGCGATATTGAAGTCAGCTGGCATTGTGGCAGAGGCGGCCTCAGGGAAGGACTGGTCGACCGAGTACCTTGACCTAACTTTGCCGGTGAAGATTGTTGAAGGGATTGACGAAGCTGTAACGCACATAAACCGGTACGGTTCGAGGCACACCGACTCAATCATCTCCGAGGACCCCGTCGTCACCACTAAATTTTTGCGAGAAGTGGACTCTGCCAATGTGATGCACAATGCCTCTACGAGGTTTAGCGATGGATATCGGTATGGGTTGGGAGCGGAGATCGGCATTAGCACCAACAAGGTTCATGCGAGAGGGCCTGTCGGGCTGGAAGGGTTGGTCACCACCAAGTATCTGGTGCTCGGTTCGGGTCAAGTGGTCTCTGATTACACCGGCAGGAACGCTAGACGTTTCACTCATCGTAGGCTTCAGCAGGAGAGACCCGGATATGATGGGAGGATGTGAGAGCTCTATGGGCTTGGATTACGAGGCAACGATAGGTCAGATGGGTCATCCAGCAGCGAGCGGCGCCGTTGGTGGGTGGAGCCTCGAGCAGACGTGGTCGTGGTGCGCTAAAAGCTAGGGGTTCCTTCGCGTGTGACATGTTCGAAGACATCCCCTGGGTCGTGCGTAGCGCGCGAGCAGCTCGAAATTCTAGACAGTGGCTTTCCTTCCTCCTGACGTGGAGTAACGCCAGATGGCTGCTGCCTCGAGAATGAGGATGACGGCAGCACCCCCGGCGAACTCTGCATTGAGCGGCATCATGTAGCTTGACCAAGCCGGGATGGTTAGGAATACCGCATAACTCCACAAGAGGACCGATAAAGCCATGATGGGCCCATACAGGAACGCGGATAGGTTCTTCGTTCGAGCCCAGCCGCCGGCGTAGGTGACGACTAAAGCGGCTAGCAAGGCGTAGATGATGTGGGCACCTCCTGACAGAAGGAACGAATCAACAGTGGCAACGAAGCCTTGAGAGATGTAGCAGAATAGGACGAATGCAGAAAGGGAGCCTACGAAGAACCACTTGTCGACAAGTTGACCGTTTAGGGCCGGCCCGTAGGTCCGCCTCCACGGCACTGGCGTTGGCTGACGCAGCTGAGGATCGGAGAAGGCCGTAAACTGTGTGGTGTCCTCATTTCTGAAGCTGGTCTTGTCCGGAGGATTCTGGTTTGCAAGGGCTATTGAGCAACCGGTATTGCCGGGCTGGGCCACCACCGCGAGCTGCCCCCTTTTCACCAGCCTCGAGAGCGGGAAGAGCCACTCAACGCCCCTATCTTCCACGGTCGTCAACGCATCCTGTAGGCTATGGAGAAAGGCGCCTAGGGCTATCCAAGGGCTGATGAAGTAGAGTGCGATGAAGAAGAATAGGTTGTGTAGCAGAGACCTATGCCATTGCTCGTCCTTTGCGGTCTCCTTTCCTGTGAAGAAAGGCCTGTTGCCTAACAGGTAGACCCTATCCAAGTCAGGTATCATGGCTCCGATTGCGGCCAACATAGCAAAATATGGATTGCCCGTAAGAACGGCCACAATCATCAGGGCAAAGGCGATGTGAGTGTATAGGTTCAACCAATAATCGACATGGTTGAACCTCTTTGGCGATAAAAGCGTATCAGCTGGGGCGACGCCGGTTCTTATGATTAGATTCCGCTACACAACATGTCAATCGCCTTTGTGATTAAAGGTGTCACATCCGTATGACGGATTCCGCCGTCCCCTTGTTCCGATTAAGCGTTGCTCTTTGCCTCTTGGCCCAGGCACTGAGAAACAATATGGTGCAACCGAGCAAAGCGATGAGCACGAAAGGTAATGGCCACGTAATGGGTTGCGGAAAACCGTTGATCGCCCCAGTATATGGGAAGTACCCTATGGTGAGATAATAGCCAGAGCAGGGGCCGTCAAAGAACATGGGTGCTTGATAGGTCCCCGAGCGAGCGAATATTGAGGCGGACACCACATAGACCGCGGTGTAGGTATAGTCGTTCACCTTGTCGAAGCTGACCTGCTGGACGTTGATTCCAGTCTCGGAGGGGGAGATTACGGAATCGCTCCACCCAGCCGGCGTTTCGCAACCGCGTGATGCATCTATGACATTATTCATAGAGCTGAACGGCCCGAGAGTGCAGGCAGAGACGTTAACTTCGTCCTGCAGATACTCTGTGATGTTGGAACCCGAAGTCATCTCGATCATGACAGTCGCGGCAGAGCCTGGAGCAAGGACTAGCTGGTGCCCAGTGAAGAAAGGTCCCCCCACGTCGAATCGAAAGCCAGAGGTCGTAAGCGTAATGTTAACCTCTCCGCTGGTCGACGGGCATGTCGTCAGGCCGGGGGCACCCATAGGAGTCAGCCACATAGCATAGGCGAGCACTAGCGAGATGACAGTCCCCAGGAGCACCCAAAGCCGTCTGTCCATCGATTGATGGCAGTCTAGTCATGCCCTTAAAGGCTGAGCTGCCTTGGCAGAAGTTTCCTTAACCGGCTCTCGTACTCGTTTGAATCGTATTTATTCTCTTTCGAAGGCGCACCCTTCGCGCAAGACACCCTCGAGAAGGGGACGGATTTATAGCGTAGATACTCAGGTAACATGTTGGCGACAAGTAGTTGATTAAGGATCTCGGGTCCGTGGCAGTAGTAGTAAAAGATTCAACTGCCGCCAAGAAATGGTGGATCGAGAAGCTAGGCTTCGAAATCAAGGATGATCAGGGGCATTGGATAACAGTGGCGCCGAAAGGGAGCGCTGGTCCTGTGCTTCACCTATGCAAGAGCACGAAGCATGAGGAAGGCAACACAGGCATCCTGTTCAATGTAGATGACCTCAACAAATCATACGAAGAGCTGAGCAAGAAAGGGGTCAAATTCACCCATCCTCCCAAGGATGAAGGATGGGGCCCCTTTGCGATGTTCGCCGATCCTGACGGGAACGAATTCTGGCTGGAAGAGTAGGCCAAGCGTGACCTCATCTATCGGAAGCCGTTTCTAGAGGGGTCTACGGTGGATGGCGAGCCGGTCGAGCCTAATATGGGATTAGTGAGAGGATTGTAGGAAGGAAGACCGTGGCGAGGATCAAGACGAGCATTATAACGGAACAGACCGTGGTCAGGAGCATCGCCCTCTCCTCGATATGCTTCCTGCCGGAATGGCTGAGCCAGCCCAAGAAGGCCTGGCCCCCGTCAAGGGGATAGAGGGGTATTGCGTTGAAGAAAGCGACGTTTATGTTGATGAAGAATATCCAAAACAACGTCAATGCGAGGGGATACCATAGCTCTCCGAAGACCGGTGATGAATAATCAGAATGAAGCGTCGCTGAGAACGGGACGACGGTTTCAGCCTGAGAGACGAAGCCGGGGATGACGAGGTAAAGCAGCGGGTCGTGAATGTAGGCGGAGGCATATGTGTCCCTTATCGATGAAAGGCTCTGGCCACTCACTGTTACCCCGATGAATCCTATGCTATTGTTGCCCGGATTAGCTCCCAAAGTAACGGAATCGATGTGCGTCTTGCCTTGCTGGCCGATTGAAATCAAGAGTGTCTCGTTCGGCCTGGTACTTGCCATAAAGTTCGCCAAATCCTGCTCGGACAGTATTCGTGTGCCATTGACAGCGACTATGAGGTCACCAGCCTGAAGGTAGCCCTCGCTGTGTAGCAAAGAGGCTGGACTGGACGCAGAATACTGTGTAACCAACGCGCCACTGTAGACTGGAACGATGCCCCCCAACAGAAGAACCATTAAGACTAATGCTAAAGCGCCGACGAGTATGTTGCTTCCCGGACCACCAGCCAGAATCCTCCCTGAATCTCTAGCCTTGAGCCTCTGGACGAAAGTGTCGTCCAACTCTACGAAGGCGCCGATGGGTACGAACAGGAAGAACAGGAGGCCAGTGGATTTCACTGGCTGCTTTAGCCTTCGAGCGATGACCCCATGCGATCCTTCATGGACGACGATTGCGATGATGATTCCGATTATCCCGTAGAGGACAGGAATATACTGATTGATTCCGGGGAGCAGTAGATACGAAGTGATGGCGGGCCGAGTCCCCGTGACTATGTTGTTAGCGTGGCATATCGAGGCTGAGGCAGCTCCGATTGCGCATCGAAAGGCGAGAGTTCCATTCAGGACTACGTAAGTCTCGTCGGCCATCAGCCAGATCATGAACGCGCCGGCTGCTATCGTGATGACGATGTAAATCCAGCCGATGTCTGAAATGATTCTGTAACGGGCTAGGTCGTCAAGGAGGTTTAGTAGCTTCTTGGTTCGTACCATTAGGACCCCCCAAGTGAAGGTTAATGACTTCGGTTCTTCTTCGTGATTGACGAGTTCTGAGCTCGATGGGCCTTCATCCTGGGCGTTTGAATCTGGCAAGTTCCAGCCGACAAGAAACGAGCCGGTATTCGAGCGCTAATAACTCTATGGGTGGGTCTCGTCTAGACTATTCAAGGGAATCGTCCTAGCTCGAAGCTAGCTCGTGATGGAATGATGTCGAGAACGGCGAACACCGTGTATAGGAAGATTGCGCCCTTACGTATTGCCCCTTAATGATAGGCGTGTTGGACGTTTAGTAACGGCAGGCTAAACTGGTCGCTCCTTGCGGAACTTCCAGCGTACACCTCCGTCCTATCAACCCGATCTTCTATCGGAGTCCTCCTCCACCCCTGGCCCCCTCCTTGCGGAGAGAACCAAGAAGCGAATGCTTGCCTCTTCTCGGGAGAGGCTTCCCCCTTAGATGCTTTCAGGGGTTATCCTCAACGGCTTAGCTGCCCGGCAGTGCCCTGTCGGACAACCGGTACACCAGAGGCCGCCTTACGCTGTTCCTCTCGTACTGAGCGTAAGCTCCCCTCAAGCAAGCACCGCTTCCATCAGGTAGAGACCGACCTGTCTCACGACGGTCTAAACCCAGCTCACGTTCCCCTTTAATGGGCGAGCAGCCCCA
>Ga0187770_10000275_pt1 | contig 25764 bp, 26 predicted proteins | sample 0116_SJ02_MP02_2_FD_133154 | JGI IMG/M metagenome (GOLD analysis project Ga0187770, IMG submission 133154) | Tropical peat soil microbial communities from peatlands in Department of Meta, Colombia - 0116_SJ02_MP02_20_MG | ecosystem: Environmental > Terrestrial > Soil > Wetlands > Peat | place...
GAAACCTACCATAAAGACTACTACAAGAAGCACCCGAAAGAGCCGTACTGCCAAGTCGTCATCGCCCCTAAAATTGCCAAGCTGCAGCACCGTTTCGTCGATAAAATCAAGGTGCCACTATGATTGGCGAGAAATCAGCGTTAAGCAACGCTGAGGAAGTTTTGAGGCAAATCGAAGAGGCAGCACAACGGAAATTTCTGCCAATCGTGGGACCGCGTAAAGGCAGAATCTTGGCTGAAGAAGTTCGGAAGGCTAAGCCGCGTCACGTTTTGGAAGTTGGCACTTTAATCGGCTACTCAGCAATCCTCATAGGCAAAGAGCTTGACGAAAACGCTGAGATAGTTACGATAGAAATCCACCGAGGCGAAGCGAAAACTGCTGGTGAAAACGTCGCGAGGGCGAACATACCGCCTAAGGTCACAATCATCACGGGAGACGCAGTAGAAGTTATCCCCACCTTGAACGGACCGTTTGACTTTGCTTTCATTGATGCTGATAAAAGCGAATACTTCCAGTACCTTCGCCTTGCAGAAGATAAATTTCATAGCGGCACGGTTGTGTTTGCGGATAACGCTGGAATCTTCGCCCAGCAAATGATTGATTACTTGGAGTATGTTAGGAACTCAGGAAGGTACGAGAGCCGTTATGTGCAGGTTGGTGACGATGGGGTAGAAATAAGCATTAAAACCTAAGTCGCTAATTGCTGAAAAAAAAGAATGTATGGTGCAGGGCATGCGTCTTGCAGCCGTGTTATTTGCTTTTTTAGTCTTTGTCTTTAGTCAACAGTTTTATCGCTAATACAATGGTTGTTGCGACGGCTAAGGCGGCAATTACGCTGATGGTTATTTGCAGCCAGTTAAACTGCGTTCCAGCTTGGCTATTTGGGGCTATTGGGGTTATCGGCTGTGGCGACGAGAAGTTTGTTGTGGAAGGCTCATCTGAGGATGCTTTGAACACAATTGATACTTGGTGTGTGCTGAAGTGGGTTATGAACCACACATAGTAATTGTTAACGTCTTGTGTGTAGCCTTGGATTTGCGCTTGCTGGCCGTCAATGAAGACTATTGGTGCTGCTTCCGAAGGAGCCAGATTTTTGGGAATTGTGATGTTGCAATAGCCTAAATTGCCGCTTTCGCCTGTTACTGTGAAATAGAGGGCGGTTGTTGTGGAATTATTTGCCGCGATTGTTGCGTCTGAAATTTGTGAGCTTGTGATATTTCCGTTGATTACAAGGTAAACTTCGCCGCTGTTGGTACTTACGGATAAGGTTGATGAGTTGGTAACTGCTGCTTGTATGGGTGATGGCGTTGGAGTCGGAGCGTTGGTTGGGTTGGGTGAAGGTTGGGGCGTCTCTGTTGGTCCTGGAGCTAGTGGGTTGCTTGTTAGAATGTCGGGGTTTGGCGCGGTTAAGAATGGCGTGTAGTCGACTTTTCCCAGGTTGAAGTCATCTTTGAAGTCATAAATTGTTTGGCCAATTGCTGTGGAATCAGTGGTTCCCCACCAGTTGTGTTGAGCGTTTAGGCTGTCAGGGATTTGCAGCTTGAAATTGTAGTTTGTGTTGTTGTAGATGTTGTTGCCTTGGATTGTTGGATTCTGCGGTGCTGAGACTACGGGGTCAGAAGAAATGACGCTGATTCCAACACCGTTATTTGCAATCGAGTTGTTTTCTATGACTGGAGTTGAACTCTCAATAAAAATGTCTATTTCAACGCCTACGGTATTGTTTGTTATCAGGTTGCCTTGTAACAGCTGAATTGGCGAAGCAGGAGATCCGCTTCCCCCGCCTCCAATAGTTACTCCTGTCGGGCATCCTGATATCGTGTTTCTTAAAATGTTTGCGGCGCCTGGGCTTATTGATCCGCATGACATGTCAAGGGTGATTCCTGTGCCGACAATGCTGTTGTTTGAGATTAACGCGTTCTCTGCAGTTCCAACGCCGACTCCGCCTTCAATGTAATTGTTTGAGATTACTGGATCTGCTGTCGGATAGTCTGCGTAGGTTGTTTGCACGTTGATTCCGCCGTTGATCGTGTTATCAATGATTTCTACGGATGAGCCCAAGGTGATAGGCGAGTTTATTATTGCGTTCTCGATTATGCTGCCTGTGGAAGTTGAGCCGTTCCACCCATCACTGAAAGGAGTAAAAGTGATGGAGCTCGCAGCAGCATTGGAGTTAAAGACAATTTTGCTTGTGCTAGTTCCAACGGCTTGCAGGGTGCCGTTTACTTCTATGTAGTAGCTGCCGAGGTTTACTGTTACGCCTGGTTGAATTGTTAGAACGGCTCCATCGTAAACTAGAACGTTTCCTGTTAAAGTGTATGGGCTGTTTACCTTCGTCCATGTTGTAATCGTATAGATTACGCCAGAAACGCTTGTTCCCGTAGCTTGCGCCAAGCCAAAGCGCACAGAACCAACAGCAAGCAACAAGGTAAGAAAACCAATCAGAAACAGAGTCAACGGCCGCCTATTCATACTCGCCCGCTTGCCCACTTTGTTTTCCTCCAAAATTCACCTAATTTCTTAGGCTAAAAGGCGTTTTTGTCAAGAAATGTTGACTGGCGTTAGTCAAACTTTCTTGACTAACCTTTGTCAGGCGTTTTTACAGTTTTTTCCTATGATTGGCAGGTTTTTCCTTCTGGTTAACTCATGGATTGAAACCATCAACTCCAGATTTCAGCATAAATGTGGGAAACACCAAAGCTGGCAAACTGTTGGCTCAGATCGCTCGAAATCAAGCGCGATGATAGGCTGACATTAGATGAGCGTTACCTGAACGTTTTAATGCTCGCGAGCCTGTTTCTGTCTGGGTGGGCAATGACGACTCTGGCCCCGTAGACGCAAGGATGATGTGGATCTTGAGTGCGAAAAGCCGAGTGCTAAAATAAGCGCTGCTGGCATAAGAGCCCACCTAAAAAATCCTATTTTTCCCTCGGCTTCTCCCATAACTCAAGCTTCTCTTTCTTAAGTTCCGTGCGCTTCCGTTGAAGGTATTTGTAAACTGAGTGATGCTGACAGCCTTCAATTATCATTTGCGCCGCGTTCCGTGCGGCATCCACCTGTTCGAATTTTCCGATGAATCCAACTGTGTGCCCGTAGACTACCATGTTGGCTTCTGTTAATTCCTCAATCAGTTTCCTTGTTTTGCCGTCAGCCCCGATAATCCTGCCTTTTATGCGTTTAATGTCAGATTCGGAGCGCCCGAAGATTTGGCGCAAGTCTATCATGTCAAAGATGTCATCTTCGTTACGTATCAGTCGGAATGTAACGTCAGGTGAGAATCCTCTGCCTATGGCTGTCACAACGTCTTTAGCCTTCAGCAGAAGGGAAGGGTCTGAAGCCTTTTCTGAAAGCGCAATGGTGACGCCGCCTTCGCTGTCAACTTCAAGTTTAACGTTGAGTCTGTTTTCGATATGTTGCTTCACTTTGCCTTCCGGACCAATGAGTATGCCAACTCGCTCTTTCGGAATCCTAACAAACGTGTCTAGCCCAACCATTTTTCAACCAACAACCAGCTTACGCAATTCTTCAACAGGGTAAACCTTAACGTCTAGCCGGCTAAAGAACCTATTCAGGTTCGCCAAATCCCTCATCAGCATGAAATCAGCCATCGGATGCTCGATGGAAACAGACTGAGACATGTCGAAGATCACAGGTCTGCCCTTCCACATCATGATGTTGTACTCGCTTAAGTCGCCGTGCACAAGCTTAGCCTTTTGACGTAGCCGCTTCAAGTAAGTAACAAGTAAACGGTAAACACGCTCTGGGTTAGCAGGCGGGTTTTCTTTAAGTGATGGAGCACTGACGCCTTCTTTCCCAATGAACTCCATAACTAGCACGTTGCTTTTGACGACGACAGGTTTGGGCACACGAACCTTCGCTTCAGACGCTTCTTTTAGGTTGCGGAACTCTTTCTGCGCCCAAACTGCAATCAGCGACCGCGTATCCCGTTTGACCTCTTTGAACCTTGGGTCGCCTTCAATGTACTTGAGCATGCCCTTCTTGAACTCAGCTGACGACGTTAAGTAAATTTTCACCGCTAAGTCCTTGCCTTCCTTGTCCGTGGCCCAGTAAACGCGAGATTCCTTCCCAGAGCTGACGACGCCGTTGACTTCGTATATGACGCCGCTGTTTAACAAGTCGAAGACAATCATACGAGTAGCTTGGTCAAAAACTTCCTCCACCGTGGCGCGTTCCTTAGTCGCATCATGGATTAGCATTCTATCTCTCCGTTCAACTGTTCTTTCTCGATGAGCAAGGCGTTCTTCAGCTTTCCTAGACATGACAGTCAACCATGGGGGTACTTTAAGGTATTAAAGGCAATCGAGCCTTTTTAATCGTTTTAACCATAACAAAAACTTTTTTTACGTTTCTTCGTTTATTCACGGTAAGAGCAATGAATAGGAATGCTAAAAGTTGAAGATTAAAGAGTTAAAATTCCCTTGCGCCTTAGCGTGTCAGCTTGCGCGTGTGTGTAGCGCCACACGACATCGCCGCGCTTGTCGCTTTGAAACTCCCACGGTGAAACGATTACGATGTCGTTTTCACGAATCCAGACGCGCCTTTTCATTTTGCCTCGGATTCTGCACAAGCGTTCAGCGCCATCTTGGCATTTAACTAAGATGCGGTCGAAGCCAAGCAGTTTTATCACTACCCCTAAGACTTCGCCTTCTCCAGGGTAAGTCATCTCGCTGATTGCGCCTTCGCTTAACACTTTTTTCTTTCCCAAACGGTAAGCCTCGTTTTTTCGATATTGAAAAACAAGTGCTTTTCGTGCTTAAAAGCATGTTCATCAGAAAATGCAGATTTAACAAGAAAACAAAGACCAAGTGCGTTCCAGCCGCCTGAAGCGTTGGCTGTAAGTTTAAATCATCCTGTTCTTGAATATGATAAATGGAGCATCGACAAAGGTGTCCTACGTCTTCAATATACCATATCGAAATAACGTCAAGCTCATGCAGGTAATGGAGAGAATAAAGGAAGACAAGAAACTGCAAACCTACTGGAAATGCTGCAACGTGATGGCTATAGAACGCATGGGCTACACTGACCATGGTCCAACGCACGTTAAAATCGTAGCTAACCTCGCACTGAAGCTTCTGCGGATTCTTGTTGAGAAAAAACTGATCACCCCCAGCATCGTCGAGAATTATGGGATGAAGAATGAAGACGCAGAAGTGGTTGTCGTTTTGGCCTCAATCTTCCATGATTTAGGCATGATTGTGCAAAGGTACAACCATGAAAAGTACAGTGCAACCTTAGCTTTACAATTCATGGATTGTTTAAAGCCGAGTTATAACGATGAAGAGCTAGCAATAATCACATCAGAGGTCTTGCATGCCATCGTGGCGCATGAGCAACCGCCGAGCACTGACCCGACTCACGGAATTTTAACAAAAGAAGCCGGAATAGTTGGCATCGCCGACGCCTTAGACATGGAGGCGGGCAGAGCAAGAATCCCGTTTCAATCGGGCAAAATTGACATTCACGCGGTTTCAGCGCTTTCAATTGAGAAGGTTGAGGTAGAAACGGTTGAAAACGGGAAAAAACCGATCGAAATAAGGATTAAAATGTCCAATTCGGCCGGCGTGTTCCAAATAGACGAGTTATTAAAGCCGAGGATAGTCTACTCGGGGCTTGAGCAGTTCTTTCACGTGATCGCCGAGATAACAGGCGAAAAAGAAAACAGAATCATAGAAAAATTCGAGATTTAGATCCGCGCAAATCGTGCAAAGGATCAAAGTTACCAAGGCGGCAAGGATCAGGCGAAAGATAATTCAAGGACTTAACGAGCAATAAGCCAGCCGTTTATCCTCTATTTCAGCTTTTTCAGGCAGTATGGACACACGTGCAGGTCGTCTCTGACTTCTCGTTTGCAGTGTTTGCATATCTTTGTATGAGCTGGAGACTGTGGACGATTTGTCGCAGTCTGATTAAACTGCGGAGGAGCAGTAGATTTCGTCGGCGGGACTGAATACCTGTAGCTGTACGGTGAAGTTTGTTGAGCAGATGACCTGTAGCCATATGGTGAGGTCTGTTGCGTGGACGACTTATAGCCATATGGTGAGGTCTGTTGCGTGGACGACTTATAGCCATATGGTGAGGTCTCTTGAACAGTAGATTTGGGGTTGAACGGCTGCGTATTATCAACTGAAGATCGTGGCTTGTAACTTGAATCATCTTCAACCGAAACTGGTCCTTGTCTGCCACGTCTCACAAACACTACCGTTGCGAAACAAGCTACGGCTACTACAAACGCGACTATTCCGATGGCTAACGGTGACCAAAATCCGCTTTTTGAGGGGACTCCGCCATATGGAGTCACTGGGATGTATGTTGGGCTGGCTCCTGACGGGGCAGTTGTTGAGGTGCCGGGCTGACTCTGCCCAGGTGTTGCCGTAGCGAATCCTTGGGTGACGGTGAATGTCGCTATCGCAGAATCACCTGCTGAACCTGTTGCGGTAACAGTATACTCGCCTGGAGTTACCACTGGAATCGTGTATCCCATGCTTGCAACAGGATACCCATAAGCTGTAGTTAACGTTCCAACGGTTATTGTGCCGAGTTTAATGTTTACCGTGTCGGGATTTTGGAAGTTACTAATTTTCACAAGCACCTGTGTGCCCGGAGGGCCCTCTGAAGGAGTCAAGGTTAGTGAGGCGCTTTGTGCCTTCGCAACTGGCACGATTACCACCACTAAAGCAAATATGCCTAGAAAAAGTAACGCAAGTGTTACTTTGCCAAAACCTTTCTCCATATTAAGGAAACACTTCTGCAAATGAAATACGGCTCCTCCAAGATAATTTAGCTTCTTTGCATATAAGATTTGGTGTTTTGAGATTAAAGTTTCTTATCAATATGTCTTTGCAGATTCTAGAGTTAACCTTTTGCGCGATTAGAATGCGCAAATGCATCTTAGACGGCAAGTTCTGATGCGACAGCGGGCACACAACAAGAATTTTTTAAAAAAGTACAATAAAATGAAGTTTAGTGTTTTAGCTGTCTTTTGACTGCTTCTTCGGCCGCTTTGACCGCATCGTTTAGTTTGTCGGGTTTTGTTCCGCCGCCTTGAGCAAAGTTGGGTCTGCCGCCTCCTCCGCCGCCGAAAATCGGTGCAGCTTCCTTAACTATGATGTCCGCATTGACCCCTTTCCTAACTGCTGCGTTTCCCGCCATAACCATGAGCCTGCAGGTTTTCCCGTCAGAACCGTAGAACAGCGTTATGGTTGCCTCATTACGCTTTATCATTTCGCTTGCGGTTTGTACCATTCGGCTAACGTCTATGATGTTGCCGAAGTCACGTTTAGCGATCACTACTCCTTTGGCTTCGACTGTTGTCTCGGCGACTTTAGCCTTTCCCATGGAGCTTTCCTTCTCAGCCAGCTCCTTGATTAGCCTTCGCTTTTCAACATTAATCTCTTTAAGCTCTTTGACGAGTTTTTCAGCTGTCTTGTCCAGCTTATCCACGGGCGCCGCCAAAATCTCTGAAACCTTCCACAGCATGCTCTCCTGTTTCTGAACGGCTTTCAACGCTTCCAACCCCACCGCGTAGCCTAAGCGTTCGACTCCATCCTGTACACGTTCGGTGTAAACGATTTTTACGAAGCCAACTTCCAAAGTGCTCCGCAAGTGCGTTCCAGCGCATGCTTCCACGTCCCAATCGCCGGTTTTGACCACTCGGATATCTTTGCCCGGAACTGCGCCGCCCTGATAGAGCCTAAAGCCGAAGCGCGTCTCCGCTTCGTTGCGAGGCAGCCAAGTTGTCTCAACCTTCATGTTGGCAGCGATTGCCTGATTTGCCAACTGCTCGATTTTATGAACTTCTTCTTGGTTGAGCCTGCGGTAATGTGTAATGTCGAGGCGTGAAGTTTCCAAGCCCTTCTGGGTTCCAGTCTGCCAAACATGTTCGCCCAGCACCCGTCTCGCAGCCCCGTTTACCAAGTGCGTTACCGTGTGAGCCTTCATCAGCGCGTAGCGTCTATCCCAGTCGAGAACGCCGTGGACGTTGCTGCCTTCCTTGAACGTTGGCGCTGAGCCGAGTTTGTGAACGATGACTTTGCCGACTTTCTGGGTGTCAACCACATCGTATTTTGCGCTGCCATCGGTTAGCAACCCGTGGTCTGCTGGTTGGCCGCCGCCTTCAGGGTAAAAGCATGTTCGATCCAGCACGACGTAGGCGCCGTTGATTATTTTGAGGGCTTTAGCGTCGAACTCGCGCATGTATGCGTCCACATAGTACAGTTGTTTTGTTGCTGGCAATTGCTCTGCAACTTTCGTCAGGGTTTTTTCAGCTTCAGCTTCTTCCTCTTCCGCGGGCTTAGACGCTTGCTCGTGGCGTTTAGCGATAAGCGCGTAAAAGTTCTCGGGAATCTCAACCTGCATGCCTTCTTTTTCGACTGCTTGCTTCACGATTTCAGGCGGAAGCCCATGCGAATCATAAAGCTCCGTCAATGTGTCATCGGGAATTTTGCTCACGCCCTGTGCTTTGAGCTCACTGGCTATGCGCTTAACGATGCCTTCTCCGCGTTGCAGGGTTTCTTGGAACTTTTCCTCCTCTATCTTGAGCATTTCGATGATCTCTTTTTGCATCGCTTTAATGTGGGGAAAGTCTTTTGACCAGTAATCAACCTGCATGTCCACGATGTTGTACAATTTAGCTGGCTCGATGTTTAATGTTCTAAGTAGACGGTAAACGCGGCGGAATAAGAGCCGCGCAAGGTAGCCTTCTTGAATGTTGGATGGGACAACGCCTTCGCTTAGCATGAAGCTCAGGGTCTTGGTGTGGTCTGCTATGGCCCAAGCATTTTCTATAGGTACAAGGGTCGACTCGAGCGTTTGCAGGTCAATGCCTGAAAGCTCAGCCATCCGCCTTCGGGTAACCATCCTGTTTTCGTTCTTGTCAACGCTAACTAAACCCGAGTACTTAGCCACTTGAGCCAAAAATTCGTTGTCAACGTTGGTTAACCCAGCCATATGATAAATTTTGTCAAGGATTTTGCCGTAGACCGCTTGGAACGCGCTTGTTACTCCCTGGCTAATCCATGTAAAACGGTCAATCCCGTAGCCCGTGTCCACGGTGCGAATGGGCAACTGTACGAAGTCTTCGCCGACAACCTTGTACTGCATGAAAACGAGTGTGCCGACTTCTAAGCCGCGGACGATGCATTCCACATCTGGGCCAGCGTTGCCTCCGCCAACCCACACGCCCTCCTTGTAGACCACATCCTCGGATCTTATGCCGAGAGCTTCAGTGGCGAAGCGGTGGTGGAACCGGACGGTTTGGTCTTTCCAGTAAACCTCCTTGTCTGGGTAGTTGAACGCATGGGCTCCGCCCATCTCGAAGATGGTTAAGTGCCTGCCAAATGTGGGTCCCGTATTAGAAATATCCACAAGCCTGATGGACGGCTGAGAAATTACCAGAGGGTTAGCTGGCGGCGGGGAGATCCCTTCGGTTACGTACGGTTGGAAGTCAATGATGCTTGCGTTTGTCAAATAAACGTCTTTGCGCCATCGGGCGACGACAGGGTAAGGTTTTATGCGTGTGTGACCGTTCCTTTCGAAGAAGCTAAGAAACGCCTCTCGCATCTCGGCGAGCGTATAGCTTTTCTCAGTGGCTGGGTTGTTGATGAAAGTGTAGCATCCGCACTCGTCCGAGCTGGATTCGCCGCAGGTTTCCTGCTTCTGATTCTGGGTCCAGTACCACTCGCCGCATTTTGGGCAATGCTTCCTGATGAAACCTTCCTGTTTAAAGAATGGAAGAGCGTAATCTTCCGCTGGGAACGTTTTCTCAGACATAGACGTTTGCCTCTTTTTTACACCGTAAGTTTGTCATGGCAGAGGGTTTAGGGATTTCACTGATTTAAAGGATTTCAATGGAACCAGCTTGTTCTCAGTCAAAGAAAGGAAAGTTTAACCGGAAATGAGGCCCTGCGAATTATATTCCCGGTCTAAGCATCAATATATGCCGTCAATTATTGTGATATTTACTGGAACGACGGACAGTCAATGATTTTTAGGGGCGATGCCATTCACTTATCAGCCGCATTGCTGACGCATCATGTTTTTCTTGTCCGTAGCGCCTAAACGGTTTAGTAAGGTGTCTCTGCGACCTAGTTGATGTCACGTACAAACCAAGCTTTAATGACCTCGGAACTTGAATCTCTTTTTTCTGATAATTACTGAATTTCTTACCGCATTTTTCACAGCGGAATCCTTGGTTTTTACCCATGGACTTCAACCGTTTACCGCAGTCAGGGCAAAGCGGATTCTTCAATATTGTTTTTGTCGTCAGGCTTAAAACGTTGAGTTTCTCAAGATTGATTGTTAACGACCTGCTCTTTGTTGTCTCGTGCGCCGCTCCGTAGACCTCAACGCTGTCGCCGACAATGAGTTCTCTGGCGATTTTGCGAAGGCTACCGGTCGGCTCATAAGCGGCGCAATCCACTTCCGCGGAACCATCCACAATGGAAAAGATAACGTGACGCAGGGGAACTATCCGTGGATTTTGGGAAACAACACCTTTGGCGATGACTGAAGTGTAAGGTTTAATGTTGCTTAATTCTTGGGCATGTTTTAGGTGAGCGTCTGTGCCTTGATTTGAGCGAAAGATAACCCAACGCTCCACGTGTTCAAGCGGCTTAACCATAGCGTAAGCTTTCTTTACTACTTCTGGCGTTTCACCTCTGATTCCGAAAAGGATCGGGTCTGGCCCCCGAGGAGTAATGACGACTCTGCGTTTCTCATGATCCACGTTGTTAAAAGTGTAAGGCTGCAATTCCTTGTCCATTTCAAAAATTGACGCTGCATCGACCCTCCGCTTCGATCCCCAGTTTTGTGGTGTCCTATAAGTAATCAGCTCGTAAGTGTGGTCGCATTTGAGGGTTTCGCCAATTGCAGCCAGGGCACCGATGACGCCCCTGCAGGAGTTAAAGCCGCAGGCTTCAGCGCCAAACTCTTTGATAAGCGATACGGCTTGCTTGAGTGTTACAATGCTTGTTTCAGCCCTTCTTGAAAAAATCGTAAACTCCTCTGGGATTTCTTGCTTGGAAAAAAAGACTATGCCTGGGTCGGTGCCTTTCTCTGTGATGGCGGAGTTTTCTTCCCACAGCGCCAAGGCGGTCTCCCTGATTTCCTGTTCAAAAGCAGCGGGGTACTTGAATCTTAAGCATAGGGCGCCGTTGCCTCTTGTTTTCCACGGCACGTTGGGGTTAAGCCTGATTAAGCCTGGGTAATCGATAAATTTGACTTGAAAATCGGCGAGTTTTTCGATAAGCAACGCTGCTAGGTAGGTGGTGCAGCCTCCTTTGGCCGAGTCTGTGTCGTCTAACCCGATGTGAATTACCTGTTCCTCAGTCAAAGCAGCCGTCCTCCAAGTCAAATTAGAGAATGAACTGCAAGGGTAAAAAAATGTTGTTCAGCCTAAGAAAAAGTTGGGCTTTCGCTTATAAGCTGAGATGGTTTTCCAGAGGGTTCTGTTCGAAAAACACTTTTTCTTCCCGGGTTGGCTGCGGTTTTTCGGTTATTATCATGGTTAACTTAGAGTTTATTTTGCCGATTTTGCCGATTCTTTTAGTTATTATGTACTTGAGTTTCTCCATGTTGCCAGCTTTTATGTTTGCGATTATGTCGTAGACTCCCCAGAGGTTATGTGCCTCTTCGACGCCTTCAATTTTCTTCAACGCTCTCAGAACTTGGTTTTCCGCTCCGATTTCAGTGTTCAAGAGGACGTACGCTGTTGGCATTTTTCTTTTCAAACTCCTTTCATTTCAAAGGGTGATGGGCTTCAGAGATTTGGACGATCTTTCATGTTTAAGTGAAACGAAAAATGGTTCAGCGCGTATCCAAATCTCTTCATCCAACCAATAAAAAATTCCATGCATCTGTTGCCAGTGCCTGTGCTCACTCGTGGGTGTTGGTTGCTCCCTGGCACGTTATCGATTTTTTGCATTTTCATTCTTGCTCTTCACTGCTCCAGACGCACTGGGGTTTAAATCAGTTCTAAAAAATTTAAAATTATGTGACTGTATAGGCACAGCCACAAGCTAGAGTAATCGAAGAAAAAATCCTAAGCAGCAGTGCACTTAGCGTAGTGTTCTCTAGCATGAAGGTCTAAGTCTTTTCCATTTTCGAAACTGGTTCCACACCAAGGGCATTTGTATTCTACTTTTAATACTGCTTTCATGTTCATCTGTTTTACATGATTTTGCCGTCTTGATTTAAGCTTGTGTGCATGCTCAAAATGACAGGAAACAAGTTTTTACCTTTTTTAAGTTAAGCAAAAGAATTGTATGGCATTACTTTTCTTCCACTACAATCATTGTCAGTGTTGACCGTACTTTGTCTAGCCGGCGAATGCGCCATGTCACGAGTTCCTTTAGCTTATCCATCGTGTCGGCTTTCACCCTTGCTACAATGTCATAGACCCCGTAAACGGCCGATGCTTCCTCTACACCTTCGACCTTTTTTAGCTCTTTTAACACATCTGATTCTGAACCAATCTCAGTGTTTATTAGCACAAAGGCTGTTGGCATATCATTCACTCCTCAACAACTGATTAGTTTAGAGTGCATTAAAAAGTTTCCTAGAAACCAGCAAGATTGGTGTTTGCTTAGCCCATTGAAATCTTCAGCGAAAGTAAAACTTGTTTATCTGTTTCGGATAATTTTTATACCTGCCCATTGCAAGGCGGCGTAAGAAACAACAAGGCGGAACCACAGGCTTACAACTCTCACCAATAAAGTAGCTGAAACACTTAGCGCGGCTGGGATTCCGAGAGCAGTAAACGAAACGCTCATAATTAATTCGGGAAAACCGAAAAAAGTTACGCCGACTGTCTGAAGCGTTCCAGTTAAGGTGAACACTATAAGCACTTTATCAACAGGCACTGCGTATCCTAACGCAACAAAAGTAATGAACGTGACAGAGATTTCGAAGATAAAACTTATAATAGAATAAATGACGGGTCTAACTAACGCTTTTGGGTTAGCCCTCAATTGTTGTATCCCAATATGGAACCTGCTCAAAAGTGCTTCCACCTTAAGCCTGAAACTCTCAGGGTTCCAAGTTTTTCGGAAAAACAAACCTATGCCAATAGCCCAGTTTAGCAAAGTTTTGGTTGCTGATGGCTTGACACTTATGTAGTAAACCAGCGTCAACGTCAGAATTGAAAGACCCAGCACAAGCGAAATTAAGAAAGCAACGATAAATGGCAAGGGGTGGCTTGTAAGCACTAATCCCAAGCCGAGCCCCATTGTGATCACGGTTATTATCATGTTAAAAATTTTCTGGCTAACAACCGAAGCGCCAATTTTCCCCGCGTCTATGCTTGAATCCTTTGTTAATAGATAAGTTCTCGAAACTTCACTCGACCATCCTAATTGCGGAACCGTGGCGTCAAAAAATAAGCCAACCCAAGTAAAGAGCAGCGTCTTGCGAGCGCTAATTCTCACAGACAGGCTGCTTAGCAGGTTGCGCCATACTAATGAAGAAAATAGGGCACACAAGGAATAAGCTACAAAAGCGCTTACATAATAAGCTAAGTTTGTCTTTGAAACTATACTGACAACTTGTGCTGGATTAATGAATAACACAAAATAGATAACGAAGGCTACTAAACCCAAAATCAAAACTGCCAGAATCACTTTCTGACTCAACGGTCTTTCAACAGTTTCCATGCTGAATTTTCAAGCCCTGCTCTTACTTTCCGTATCTAAACTATTAAGCAATGTGCAAAAGACTATTTTTCATCCGGCTCTTGTTTAAAACGGAAATTAGGTAAAGTGTACCTCGCTAAACTTAATAAAAAATCCTTTTTGTTATTCTTCCATCATTATGAGTGTTAGTGTGGATCTGACTTTGCTTATGGTTCTCATTTTCTGCGTTACCGTTTCCCTAAGATTTACCATGGTTGCAGCTTTTATTTTGGCGATAATGTCGTATACGCCATAAGAGTAATATGCTTCTTCTACTCCTCCAATCTTCTTAATTTGCTCAAGAACTTCTTCTTCTGAGCCTGATTCAACATTTATCAACACAAAGGCTTTCGGCATTTCAGTCTCCACTCATATTTAGCGCGTTCTTAATTAAAATATTTCTGAAGTAAAGGCAAACCTTTTTGCTTAAGTTGGGAGTAACCGAAAATTTTATCATTTTTAGGTTGAAAGATATTTCGGAGAGGCAAACTTGTTTATTGTTCAAAATGCGACAAGCCAACCCTGACGATGCCGCCGCATGCTTTAGTTGCAGTTTCCGTCTTTGCGCCGCTGTCATGTGGAACAGTCCGTACAATCGGTTTGAACATAGCCATTAAGTAGACGAACATGGTCACCGTCGAGGAGGCCACAGTGGCTTTAGGCTCCTGATCGGAGGCGTATAACAATTTTAACGGCATTGGCATTATTATTCTTTGATTTTTCAGTATTTTTCCTGTACTTCTCGCCAGTTATGTTAGCTTTTATTGGTGTTTATCTTATCGCGCGAGCGGCAATTCTCAACCGCAGGTACAGGCAACCGTCACCCCGTTAACCTGCTTACCTATTGAGTGTCAACCATGCCTGATTGCACGATTTTACAGTTCTATACACAAAAAGGTTATATTAAATCAGCATGAAAAGTGTAGGCTATTGCGGGGAGAAGCATGGTTAAGTACATTTTTGTCACGGGCGGCGTTTTAAGCTCAGTTGGCAAGGGGATATTGACCTCTTCAATTGGTAAAATGCTTCAGGCTAGGGGGTTAAAGTGTACGGTTGTGAAAATCGACCCTTACGTAAACGTTGACGCGGGAACAATGAATCCGTACATGCACGGAGAAGTTTACGTCACCGACGACGGCGGCGAAACCGACCTTGACCTTGGATGGTACGAACGCTTCTTAGATTTAAGCCTCAAACAAGAAAACAACCTAACCACCGGCATGGTTTACAAAGCTGTAATTGAGAAGGAGCGGCGAGGCGACTTCTTAGGGCGCTGCGTGCAGATTGTGCCGCACGTAACTAACGAAATTAAGAACCGCATCAAGAGCGTTGGCAAAGCATCATCCGTCGACGTCGTGCTAACAGAAGTTGGCGGAACAGTGGGCGACATTGAAGGCTTACCCTTTCTCGAAGCCATTCGCCAGATGCGACTGGAAGAAGGCTACGAAAACACACTCTATGTTCACGTAGCTTTGGTTCCAATTTTAGATGTTACGGGGGAAATGAAAACCAAACCCCTACAGCACAGCGTTAACGAGCTGCGGCGCATCGGAATTCAACCAGACACCATAGTCGCCAGAAGCCCAAAGATGATTGACAATGAAATCCTCAGAAAAATAGCTCTTTTCGGAACGATCCCTGAAAGCGCCGTTTTCTGCTCTTACAACGCCGAATCCGTTTATCAGGTGCCGCTGATTCTAGATAAGCAAGGCATGGGCGATTTTATCTGCCAAAGATTAGCCTTCAAATGTGAAAACAAAGACTTCAGCGCTTGGCAGCAGTATGTCGATGGCTTAGTTAATCCCGAGAATGAAGTGAAGATAGCGTTAGTTGGTAAGTACGCCGGGTTAACCGACAGTTATGTAAGCATGACTGAGGCGCTTCGTCACGGTGGCGGCGCCTGCAAGACTAAGGTTTGCATTTCTTACCTTGAAGCTGAGAAATTTGAGCGTGAACCTCAATGCGTAAGAGACCTTGCCAGTTTTGACGGCATCTTCGTTCCTTACGGCTTCGGTCCACGGGGTACTGAAGGAAAGATTGCCGCTGTCCAGTTTGCCCGAGAGAACGACATCCCATTCTTAGGCATCTGTTACGGTTTCCAGTTAGCCGTTATCGAGTACGCAAGAAACGTCTGCGGCTTAAGAGATGCAAACAGCACAGAAATCAGTCCTGAATGCCCCTACCCAGTCATAGACCTCATGCCTGAACAGCGGGGAATAGAAATTAAGGGCGCAACGATGCGTTTGGGAGCACACAAGGTAGTGCTGCAAAAAGGCACGCTGGCCTACAGCTTGTATGGGCAGGAAGAGATTTACGAGCGTCACCGACACCGCTTCGAAGTCAACCTTGAATACCAAGAAAGTCTAAAGAACAGCGGTTTGTGCTTCACCGGCAAAAGCGCAGACGGGAGAAGAATGGAAACGTTAGAGTTGCCAGGCAAATACTTCTTCTTCGCCTCCCAGTTCCACGGGGAATTCAAAAGCCGTCCTGGAAGACCCGAACCTGAATATGCTGGGTTTATCCAAGCATGCGTTAACAAGAAGCTTGGAAAACCTAAAGCCCCCATTTCTTAGGAAACAGCTGTGATTATGGAAAAGGCTATAATGCATGATTTACATGGAACCTTAGGATTTGATTGAAAATGGCAGAAGAAGGAAAATGGGATTCAAAAGGTTTCGACAAGTTAATGAAAAACAGCAAAAACGAGCTGGTCGAACTGCAGAATGAACTGCAAGATGTAATGGTAAGGTTTTGCATGCGTGCGCTGCGGGTTTATCAATCCACGCGTCCGGAACCATTAAGGCCAAGTGAAATCTCCCTGCTGATCAAGAACGAGTTGAACAACGTTATCGCTGACCTTACAGCTCAACCAAACCTGGACAACATCACCAAACTCGTAAAAGAAGAGTGGGCTAAACAGCAAAAACAGTAGGTTAACAACCTAACCCTCTTTTATGAAAACGCTAATTACAGCTAATTTCAATTTCCTCAAAGTGTGCATTTAGCGGTGGTTTTTTTTGGTCCTTTCTTTGTCTGTGTGCGCGCAACTGTAGGGTATAGGAGGGCAAAGCATATACAGTTTGTAGATACAATTTGTAGATACAATCGCAGAAGCGTACGCCTAAAGTGTTTAGGCTTACCCGTCTACTGTGTGACCGCAGACAATTAGAAACATGACAAGACGTGTAAGCTAAATAGAAACTCTAAGAATTGTAAAGGATAAAAAGAGTGATCGCTTTTATATTATTTTGCTCGACAGAATTCTTCCATCGTAGACATCAAAGACGGAACCGCGTAAATTATGTCTCGGTCGTTAACCATGCCCACGAGGCAGCCGTTTTTGTCAACGATTGGTAAGTGCTTAATTCGCCATTCCTTCATCAGCTTTGCCGCTTCTTCAACCGTCGCGTTTTCATCGATTGTTACTAGCGGGTTGGTGTAGACCATTCTTGCGATGATTGTGCTGAGGGGTGTCCCGTACTCAACAGCTCTTATCAAAACGTCTTTAACTGTTATGATTCCAGTGGGCTTTCCACTCTGCTCAACAAGTATCGCATCTTTATCGTACTTGTTCATCAACGCAACAACTTCTTGAACGGATGTATCGTTGCGGACGGTTTTAACGTCTCTTGACATAATGTCTCTCACGATGACGTTGCTTGCCATTCAAATTTCACCTTAACCCCTATGACAAAAGCACTTGTCATTAATCAATTTTCTGGTATTGCCCATGATCCTACTTGTTTGCAGCCGCGAGTTCTATTGTGGCGCGCTCTAGCAATATCTGTTGTTTGCCCCAAATTTTAAATAGTATTAAGAAAATCCTAACGTCATGAATAGTTTTAAAACTGGAAGAAACTGGGTTAATCTGCTGCTTATACTCTTCGTTGCGATTAACGTAGCGGGGGACATAGGCAACATCGCTGTTTGGAAAGCCGTTCCTTCATCACAAACATCTCTCACGGGCGGATGGATCGCCAGTTTTGCGGGAGCGGGAAACGCGCTGACGACAGGAATCATAATCTTGGCAATCGTAGCTGTTATCTACGCTGCATCAATTCCAGGCTTGCTGAAGAAGCAAAAATGGGCACCACTTTTAGTTATTGCCATCTCAATTACCAATAGAGCACTCGCCTTATTGCTTTACGAGTTCAATACAGCCTTCTTCGTCTGGTTCGCTTGGACCATCATTCTGCTAATAGTTGCGTTCCTCGATTTCCGCAAGATGTCAACTAACCCATGAGAATAATCAGCAAACCTACTGTTCATTCAGGAAGAGCGAATGGGTGAGAAAGAAAATGGGATTGTACGGAATGCGCAAGTGTAAGGATACTTTGCTTTTTCGCATAGCAGTTTTAGCGCACAACAGTGGATTAACTCCTAACAGGATGACAGCGCTAGGCGTTTCCCTAGGTATATGTACCGGGGCTTTGCTGGTCTTCGATGAACTTCCTTTTGCCCTACTTTGCGGATTTCTGAGCGTTTTCTGCGATGTACTCGACGGCACAATCGCGAGAACATTCCAGGAAGAGACTTTTTTCGGCAAAGTCTTTGATTCCATCGGTGACCGCATCTCGGAAATAGCCGTCGTTGTCGGCGCCCTAATTAGTGGCATAATTGAGCCCGTTGGAATGATAGCGATTATCGGTTCGATTTCGCTTTTGTCGTTGCGTGGGTTAAGTTATTCTCGCAGATTGAATACTGACTATGTTTTGTTCGGTCGGGCTGAACGGCTTGTCTTTATCTTGTTTGGTCTTTTAACGCCGATTAAAACCATAAGCACTCTCTTATTCGTGGGAGCCGGATTTTTTGGAATAGTATCATCGTTTCAGATAGTAGCTTTCTTGATACACCAACACACACTACTGACTAAAAACGCAATCAAATAACTCTGAGCGACCTACTGGCTCTTAAAGCGCTTTACGTACCGAAGGACGAAAATGACTTGATTGCCGTATCAATCAAAGTTAAACTTGAGTGAGTGGCTCAAGAGTAAGTAATATCGAAAAGTTGGTTTTCGGGTAGTTTGGCGAGTTCCCAAGCAAATGCTTCGTCTAGTTTATCTTGTTTTTTCTTTTGTTTTAATTGGTGGCTGAACTGTCTGGTAAATGTTATCTTGACTGTTTTCGCATCTTTTTGGCTTGAAAAGATCGCCTTTATGGTTTTTGCGTTTTTGAAGTGTAGGCGTCGGTTGCCTACTGTGCATGTTGTTGAAACTTGTATGCCGTCAAGCAGGCATGAAAACGGAGGATGCAAGGGCACGGAAACTTCTGCCGTAAGAAAGGTGGATTCCTCGTCAGGTAAGTTTAGCGCTTTTTTAGCCGCAGCACCCATTCTTAAGCCGATAACAAGGTATGGTCCAACATGCCCGTGTAGCTTCCGGGCATATTCTATCATTGAAGTAAGAGTGGTTTCTGTCATTTTGACGATCATAGCTTGGTGCTCAGTGATTGCTGTATTTGATTTGATAGAAACAGGCTTATTAAATGAATGGGCCCTAGTGTCCAGATGAGCAGCAACTCAATAGAAAATAGAGATGACGACTATTCCATGAAAGAATTATTAAGCCGCTTACCCAACTATGCATCATTTTCATGACGGTTAAGATTTTTACCGCTTAATGATGCTTTTCCAATGTTGCGAGTCATAGCGTCAAACCTCGTGGATTATGTGCTCTCGCCCAAAATGCTTGCGGTTGTTGTTGTAGTGCTAAGCGTTGGGCTACTGGAGGGAAAACCGATTTTTTCGTATCCTTTATACCTGTAGTAAGCCATGGCGATTGCCCACGCAATTAGGAAAGTCGCTATAATCGCGTATCCCATGGTTTCAAAATCCAGGTTAGCCAGCCAGCCCCAGAAACCAGTTGTCAAGCCCATCTCCAGCGAAACCACTTGGACTATCTCTATACCGCCAATGACGAAAGCGACTAGCACGGAAATAATTGTGATAGTTAGGTTGTAGTAGATTTTTCTAATCGGCTTAAGGAAAGCCCAACCGTAGGCGCACCGCATGGATATGCCGTCTGAAGTGTCGATTGTAACCATGCCTGCAGTGAATAGGAGCGGTAGAAGGAGGACAACCCAGAAGGGAATACCAGTTCCAGCTACACCTATGCTGATGGCTATGAGAGCAACCTGAGTCGCGGTGTCAAATCCTAACCCGAAAAGTACTCCGACAGGGTAGATTTGCCAAGGCTCATTAACAATCTTGAACAGCTTTCCGAAAGTTCTGCCCATAAAACTGTTCTTGTTGAGGGCGTCATCAAGCTCGTTTCCTTTGATTCTGCCTTCTTTTAAGCTCTTAAATGTTCTATATACGTCCAACACTATAAGAACATTGATGAATCCAATGATGGACAGGAATACCCCACTAATCCACGTGCCAAGAATGTTGCCTCCATTCGCTAGTCCGGGTACTGCACCGACCACTGCCCTGGTTGCAACCACCAATGCGGCGGTTAAAGCAATCACCATGGTTGAATGCCCAAGAGAAAACCACATTCCCACCGTGACGGGTCGCTTTTGCTGCTGGAGCAGTTTTCGGGTGGTGTTATCGATGGCTGCGATGTGGTCGGCGTCAACTGCATGGCGCAGCCCGAGGACGTACGAGACAAGACCTAGCCCTGCGAGCACCGCATATTTGTAGCCGATGTATGTTGCAAGAAATATCAGCATGATTGTTATTGCTGCTATGACGCCGTAGATGCTGCCTATTTTTACTTTCTCTTTAGAAGTTAATCCGAGTCTATCGCATTTTTCGTTTTCTGGCTGCAGTTCAGTAACACCTTTTCTAATATTCGTGTTACTAATGATATAAAAGCTTTTAGGTAAAAACACCACAGATCAATCAGCGATCGCTATGTCCAAAGTTACCCGCATAGGAGTAACGTTTCCACCCGAACTTCTCAAAGACTTCGACGAAATCATAAACAAGATGGGCTATGAAAGCCGAAGCAAAGCGATACAAGACGCTGTAAGGCTCTATGTTTCAGAAAGGAAATGGCTCAAGGAAGAAGACACGGTTCAAACTGGCATTATTCTCATGGTTTACAACCATGAAGCAAAAGGACTTGAAAGCGAACTGACCGAAACACAGCACGAGCACACGTCAATAATCACGTCAACCATGCACATTCACGTCAGCGAAAGAGACTGCCTAGAAGCCATAGCGGTTAAAGGCAAAGCCTCAGAAATACGCCACCTAAGCGATGAATTAACCACGAGGAGAGGAGTGAAAATCCTCAAAACAACAATCGTAACTATTTAAACCGCAAACATACGCTCCAAAGAGCCGCGCGCTTTTTTCGCCACCGCTTCTGGAACCTTAACCACGTTCTTCTCGTCTATCAGGGCAGAGTAGAGCCGTTCAAGCGTCGTCAGCTTCATGTTCGGGCATATAGCCCCCTCATAAGCCAAGTAAAAGTTTTTCCCCGGGTTTTCCCTGAGCAGACGATGAAGGATGCCTTCTTCTGTGCCTACGATGAAGCTTTTAGCGCCGCATTCTTTGGCGTAACGACACATTTTCGAAGTGCTGCCAACATAATCTGCGACTTGACGCATTTCAGAACTGCACTCTGGGTGAACCATGACTGTTGCGTCTGGATGCTGCATTTTTAGGACTGTCACGTCTTCAGGCTGGAACAGCAAGTGCGTCGGACAGAATCCATTTTCTGGAATCGGAATAAGGGTTTTACCCGTTTTTTTGGAGACGTATTCGGCGAGATTTTTGTCTGGGCCAAACAGTATTGTGTCTGCATCGAGAGATTTTATGACTTCTACGGCGTTTGCGCTGGTGCAGCAGATGTCGCATTGCGCCTTGCAAACGGCCAAAGTGTTAACGTACAGCGCTACAGGAGCTTTTGGGTACTGCTTTTTAGCGCGTTTTATCTCATCAACCGTAAGCATCTGCGCCATGGGGCAGCGTGCGCCTAGGCAGGGCAGAAGAACTTTCTTTTCGGGATTCAAGATTGCGGCTGATTCAGCCATGAAATCTACTGCTGAGAAAACAATCATTTCTGCGTCTTTTTCCTCAGCGGCTTTGCGACTGAGTTCAATGCTATCGCCGATGTAATCAGCCATATCCTGGATTTCTGGCCTTTGATAATTATGAGCCAAGATGACGGCTTTCTTTTCTTTCTTTAGCTTTAAGATTTTATCAGATAAATCCATATTTCCGCCGATCGCACTAAAGTTGAAAAATAACAATGATAGTTTAACAGATATATCCTTTTACCTTCACATCAACACTTTAAGCCTTAAACCTGCCGGAAAAATGATAAGTCAATGTGTTCTGAGCGTAAATTAGCAGGGTTAACTATTTAAGCGCCAGAAAGGGAAGGTTGCATTTAAGCGACAGTAGAGACCCGTGGCTCAGGAATTTATCTTTGAGAAATGCTATCGCGCTAGGGTTTAGTGATTATCTGCTTCCAGCTAACCACATTGACAGGGTGAAGCCTATCAGATTCTACCTTTCGCGCGAGCATGATTGTTTTTTCCACGAATTTTCTAAGCTAAAGATTGTTGGGAACTGAGTGGTTTAGAGTAGTCCTGTGTATGTCCCAGTGCTGGTAACGGTGTTGCCTTTCGCAGTCATCAGTTTTATCGTGTACTGTGCAGTGTTAGCGAAAGTGACTCCGGAGACAGTCATGTTAAAAGTTGCTGAATTACCTTTGAGAATTGAAACTGATGTACCACTAGTGAAACTTGCGGAGTTTGAATCTATGTATGCTGAGGTTATTGTAACGGTTGCTGAGCCCGTGTTTTGAACCGTAACTTGAGCATTTTGCTTGCCTCCGATGTTAGCTAATACGACGTTTGTTATTGATGCTTGTTCCGCGCTTCCCATGAACCCGATGGTTAATGCTCCCATCCATGCTGCGACGACGACGCTTACTGCGACGGTTACGGCGATGAGTATGATCGTTGCGATAACGGGGCTTAGTGCTTTCGCGTTTTTCCTAAATTTTCTAAAGTTCATTTGTATCTTTTCTGCTCCTTGTGTTTATTGAGTACATTTCGATAGTTGCGCCCCTTTTTAAGTCTTATTACTTAATAAACAATACTGTGCACTTGTTCAACATAGATACGGTTCAGTAAGAAATAATAATGAAACTAAAAAATAAAATTATCAAATTTCGAACTTCGCAACGTAACAGACTGTTCTCGGTAAAAGTGAAACTTAATTATTAGCGAACAATTTCGAAAAGAGCATGCGCTCTAAGGTTATATTCTCTCATCGCTTCGCAAGCGCTAAAGCTGGTCTCGGTAAAACTATTAAGTTAGCTCACGATATTAAAGGGAAAAGGTGAAGTATACATGTTGGCTATAAGAATTCCAAGTTTTCTCAGTAAATTAAATCAATTAAATCCTCATGACGAAATTCTACCGACGCTGAAATGCTTCTGCACCTTTGTTTGTCAGAGTGTTTAGCGCATGCCGTACAATGAACTTAGAAAAGATTACCTGCTGAACCGGTGGGTTGTCATCGCAACCGAGAGGGGGCGAAGACCGACCGATTTCGCTAAACAAAAAACTGAAAATGCCAAAACAGCGGTTTGCCCAATGTGTGTTGGTAACGAAAACCTGACTCCGCCAGCCGTAATGCTGTACTTAAAAGATAACGGGAGATTGCGTAAAGCTCAAGACCCCTTGGCTGGTGAACGCCCCAAGAACTGGCTTATTCGCTGTATCCCAAACCTTTACCCAGCGTTCAGTCCGCCGAAACAGCCTGAAGACGCATCGCAAATCATGAAGAGCGAGTGCTTCGGCAAGGCGGTCGGGCATCATGAAGTGATCGTTGAATCGCCGAACCATGATGAGGGTCCAGCGGACGCTGAACTGCCTCAGTTGGAACTGGTTATCCGCGCGTACATTGACAGGCTCAGCGCGTTACGCGCAAAGTCATACGTCAAGTACGTTTCGATTTTTAGGAATCACGGGCAGCAGGCAGGGGCATCCCTTTCTCACGCGCACAGTCAAATAATCACAACGCCGATTGTCCCCTCGCTGATTAAGGAAGAGCTGGATGCTAGCCGGGAATTCTACGAGGAACATGGGAAATGCGTTTTCTGCGACATTATCGAGCAGGAATCGAAGGGTCCGAGACTCATCTATGATGACGCTGACTTTGTGGTTTTCGCTCCTTACGCAAGCATCAACCCAATAGAATTCTGGATCATGCCCAAAAAACACCGCGCCAACATCCTCAGTCTCAGCGACGGCGAAGTTGCAATGCTGGCTAAAACCCTTAAGGCAGGCCTCAAAGCCCTGAAGGATTTAGTGAATGACCCGCCCTACAATTACTGGTTCCATATAGCAGTAAACGATGATGCCGTGAATTATTATCATTGGCACTTGGAGGTTTACCCTAAACTGTCAATTTGGGCAGGGTTCGAGATAAGCACGGGAACATACATTAACACTGTCACACCTGAAACTGCCGCAGAAAGCCTAAGAAAAGCAATAAAGCTCTAATTGGTTGCTGAGCAATTAGTACTTGAGATAGTTGAAAATGAACCGCCAATTCTACGCGATAATTTTGATCATTCTTATACTGATAGTTGTCTTAGGTTTGGCACATTTTATTTTTTTTCCGAGCAAGCCAGCAAGCACACCTATAGCATTGTATTCTTCCAGCATCTCGCCTCAAAACATAGGTCTTATATCAAATGTTTTTAATTCTACCCAAGGCGGGACGGAGCAGTTAGCTCTAACTCTTACGTCAACAATGTATTCTCCACAGATCGAAATACCCATCGAAAACCTTAAACTAATTGCCTACAACAGCACAATAGACTATAATAATTGGGATACCAGTGGCTGGAATACTTCTCTTGTTCAAGTAAACGTTTTCAACTATTCTTTTAGCCCCAGTCAACTAACTCTGCAACCGAACACGCCTAACTCAGCCATTATAACAATTAAATTAGCAACCAATGCTCCAACTGGGAGGTACGCCTTAGAAATTAATCTAGGCAAACTTAAGTTCCTTTCTCCGCCTGGAAAGTATGATTTATCGTATGCGGAGGGAGTTTGGTTAGGAATGATAGTTACTCCTAGAAGTAACTCAAACATGGTTCCCTTCGGAGCAGGTTTATTTGGCGTCGCGGGATTAAGAAGCGGTTAAATGAGGCGTCTTTGCTTCTTGTCAACAGGCTTTTTTCTTGGTATGAGCAAGTATCCTCCCGCTAAAACAATCGTTACTGAAGCTGCGACTCCTACAACCGTAAGTGTTGGAAAAGGCGCTATGTTAAAGTAAACAGTTTCTGAACCATTGTTCCCGTATTCGTCAGTAGCATAAACAGTTAAACGGTGTGAACCGTTAGTTAATGCTGGCAGGGTTACGTTTCCGATTATAGTTACGTTTGCTTCTCCGTCTAAACTGTAAGCCAACCATGTAGCATTCTTGTTCAAACTGAAAACTAATTGGATGTCAGTTGAGCCGTAAGATTGGTTTTGAGGAAGTGTTATAACGATGTCTGGGGGAAGCGAATCCACTGAGAAGAAAACTCTGTTAGATCTGCCCATGTTGCCAGAGCTGTCGTTGGCGTATACTATCATGTTGTGTGCCCCTTGAGACAGGTTAAACAATTCAATGTTTCCCTTTATGGTTACGTTCGCTCGTTCATCTAAACTGTAACCTGTCCAACTGGTGCTTCTGTCAACAGTATAACTTAATGTTACTTTAGAGTAAGTTTTGTTTTCGGGCGAAGTTATCTGAATCTGCGGCGGAGCCGTTCCGTAACCAATAGGCGTGTATTTTTCAACAGTGTTTAGCCAGTTTGTACCGTCAAATCCGCCGATCACGTATAAGACGTCGTTTAGAACAGCAACGCCCAAGTATGCCCGAGCCGTAGGCATCGAAGCGCCTGTTCCCCAAGAGTTGTTGCCCGCATCATACACTTGAACGGCGTTGATGAAAGAATTGACAAAAAATCCGCCGATCACGTACAGCAGTGGAGGCGCCATAAAGCCTTCAGTCGTCGCGGCTGCTCCGTAGGTTGCTGAAGAGGGCAAGTTTGCAGCTAAACTCCAACTGTTAGTTTGAGGATTATACACTTGGTTTGAGTTAACAAAGA
>Ga0187770_10000276_pt1 | contig 25551 bp, 21 predicted proteins | sample 0116_SJ02_MP02_2_FD_133154 | JGI IMG/M metagenome (GOLD analysis project Ga0187770, IMG submission 133154) | Tropical peat soil microbial communities from peatlands in Department of Meta, Colombia - 0116_SJ02_MP02_20_MG | ecosystem: Environmental > Terrestrial > Soil > Wetlands > Peat | place...
CGTGTCCGATTCGAATCTGCACTGGCGGTAGGCGTCGACGACGCCTACCCCGTCTCGCCCGGCCACACCTTGATTGTGCCGCGGCGCCACGTCGGATCCTACTTCGAGCTCAGTCACCTCGAGCGTCAGGCCATGAACGAGCTACTCGATCAGGCGCAAAAGGATCTCGCCAATCGGCTCCAGCCCGACGCCTACACGATCGGGATCAACGACGGCCCCGCGGCGGGGCAGTCGATCCCGCACGTCCATATCCACCTCATTCCGCGATTTCGTGGCGACCGGGACAATCCGCGAGGAGGCGTTCGCTGGGTTTTGCCGCAGAAAGCCGATTACTGGAGCGGGCGCTGAGGCCCGCTCGACATGCCCGACTTGCTGAGCCTGGCCCGCGCCGCACGTCTGGTTGGCGTGACACGCGGTGTTCTGCAGCGCAAGATTGCCGAGGGCCAGCTGTCCTCCTTCGATGGCCTCGTGAGCATCGAGGAGCTGCATCGCAACTTTCCGGATGCGCAGCTCTTCGACACCGGAGCGCTGGAGAAAACCACGCGCATTCGCGAGCAGGCCTTCGCGCGGCGCGTGCTCGAGTTCGCGCTTCCCTCGCAGGAGGTGCTCGCCCAGCGCCTGTTTGCCAAGAGCATCGAACTGGCCGAGGTGCGCCGCCACTTGCAGGCCTACCACGACCTGCTCGTGGCCGCTCGCGCGCGCGCGGCCGCGGGACCGGCCGACGAGCAAAGCCGACGCACGCTGCTGGAGTTCATCGACAGCGGTTTGCGACGCATACTGGCGAGCGAGCCGGAAGAATTTGAAGCGGGTGTGAGCATGCTCGAGGCGGTCACGGCGCATGTTACGGTTCGTCCCAGCGGTCACCAGTATCTGGTTGAGGGCAACGACTCGCTGCTGCAGGCTGCACTCAAGTCGGGAGTCCAGTTGGCTTACGGCTGCGGCAACGGTGCCTGCGGACTGTGCAAGGCCCGGCTGATTTCCGGCGAGTTGCGAACCCTCGCCAGGGGCGACTACCACTTGACGGAGCACGAGCGCGAACAAGGCTACGTGCTGCTTTGCACGCACACGGCGGTGAGCGACGCAATCATCGAGATTCTCGAGGCGAGCGGTCCGCAGGACATTCCGCACCAGCAGATCGTCACACGCGTGCGCGCGATGACCCCCTTGGCCGCCGACACACTGCTCCTGCATCTGCAGACGCCCCGCTCGCATCGCCTGCGCTTTTTGGCCGGCCAGTCGGTGACGCTGGGCGCAAGCAGCAGCGCCGGCGATGTCCAGGAGTCAGTGCCCCTGGCAAGCTGTCCCTGCGACGAGCGCAACCTGCATTTTCACTTTGCGCGCGAAACCGCCGGAGCGGTGGGCGCCTGCTTGTTCGGGGACCACATCCGGGTGGGTGATGTCATTGACTTGCGCGGACCCGTCGGGGACTTCGTGCTCGCGGCCGACAGCCCGCGGCATCCCGTGTTCATCGCTTGCGATACGGGATTTGGACCCATCAAGAGCCTTGTTGAACATGCGATCGCAATCGACGAGTTCGAATCGATTGCGCTGTACTGGCATGCGACGCGCCCCGACGGACACTACTTAGCCAACCAATGCCGCGCCTGGGCCGCGAGCCTGGAACACTTCGGGTATTGGCCAAGCGCCGGCGCGGATGCCGTCGCCGGCGCCCAGTCGGTGGCCGGTGCCCTCCTCGCCCGTTGCGCGACCCCGGTGCGTTGCACCGTGTACGTCGCGGGACCCTCGCTCTTCGTCGACACTGCGGTGCGTTCGCTTGCGGCCGCGGGACTGCCCGCCGGCCAGATACGCGCCCTTGCGTTGTGAGTCGGCCGGGCCGTTTTGCCGTCTCAGGCGGGACAAAGCGCGAGCGTATGCGCGGCAACGGCCTCGCGGCCGCCCGTCTCCCAGTGCCCAAGCAGCTCGCGTCCAACCGAGCTCCACTGCTTGAGCCCGCACGTGATGGCAACCTGGAGAGCCTCGCGGTCGATCATGCCGTCATTGCTCGCGCGGGCATCGAGGAACTGTGGCGCCAGTGCGCGGCGCATGCCATCGAAATTGGAATACCAAAATTGCAGCGACGCCCAGGCGCGCCGCTCCAGCAGTTCGGGCAAGGTCACCATGCAGTCGGCCAGCAGATCACGCACCGCGCGCACGACGAGTTCCGCCCTGCGGTCGCTCAGGTGCTCCAGCATGCACTCCCAGTCGGGGCCCAGCATCCGACCGGCGCGCAGCTCACCCAGTTCGTGCAAGAGCAGTGTTTCGAGTTCGCCGCGGGCCATGCGCTCGATCGTATCGTCCAGATGGCCAGTTTTTTCGTAGGCGCGCAGGCACATGACGAAGGCGTCGCCGGGCTGCCGCGCCACGGCCACCTCCGCGCGTGTCCACAGCCAACGTCGCAGTGCATCGGAGCGCAGCACGATCGTCGAACCTCGACTCAGCGCGGGAGGGGCCGCAAATCCCCGCGCGTGCTCCTCGCCCGCAACCAGGATCCGAATGCCGTCGCGCAGCGCCTGAGATTCGCACTGCGCAAGAAAAAACACGGGAACGCCAAAACGGCCGATGCCGGCGCCATAGACGAGACCGTTTCGCGCGATGACCTGGTTTGCCGCCTCCTCCTCGTAGGGGTCCAGACCCCCTAACACCGGCAGCGGCACCAATCGGTCCGTACCGCCTTCGAGCAAGGCTTCCCAGCCTCGCTCCTTTTGCGTGATCCATGTGCCCACGGAGCCAGGCTCAGCCTTGCCGCCCAGCGTCAGGCGGGAGACCCAGCGGAAATATTCACGCATCCCCAGTAGGTAAGTGCACAGTCCGCTGTCGCGGGCGTGCTGGGCATCGACCACGTCACAGTTGTGCTGAACCGCCCGCGCAAGCTCGGCGAGCAACTCTGCCGGGGGCACCGTCGCCGGTGGATTGTCCCCGGCCAATGCCACGCGGCGCCCCGAGCAAGGTCGCGCGGGCGCATCCGGTATAGCCCTGCTCGCTCCAACTGCTTTGTGCGCGCTTGCCATTGACGCTGTGCCCAGGTCAGGTGCCATTCTGTGGGGGCGGACTGGCCCGCTAAATCACCCATCGGAGTAATGCACACTACGCCCTGCAGGGACTAGGCGCACTTCTCGATCGGTCGGCTAAATAGCAAAGGAATAGAGAAAGATTACGATCCTCACGACGCCCGAGAGCGAAAGGGGGCTTTGTGTCACGCCGGCAATCCGGCGCCGGAGTTATCGAGCACCCGAGTGGCGCACGCGTGACGGAGAAAGCCCTGGAATACCTGGTCGAGGGAAAACCTCTGATTGCTGATGACGAAGGCCACCTTCTGGAGGCCGATGTTTTCCAATCGGTATGAGTGGCAATCGCGGCAGTCGAGGGTCAAAGCCTGAGCGAAGATCTTTGGACGGTCATCGCCTATCTGCCGCGATCGGTTTCGCGAGCACGGCCATACGCCCAATGTCCGCACAGCGCTAAAGGACCTTGGGCGAGCCCAAAACCGGCTGCGACAACAAGCGCCCGTATGACCCTTTTCCAATGGGCCCGGCCAAACAGGGCGCATGCATCGCCGGCTTGCCTAAACCCTTCCGAAAAGGAGGCCATTAAGAACATGCGGCGTGCACGCCGCGCTACTTAATTTTGCGAGCGCGCCGCCGCGCGATCCCCGTGCTCGACCGCGAAGACCGCCGCCTCGACGCGCGATGTGAGGTTGAGCTTGGCCAGGATGTGGCGCACGTGGAGCTTGACTGTGTCGTGGCTGATGTTCAGGACCTTGGCGATCGCCTTGTTGCTCTTACCACAAGCCACGTGGTGCAAGATCTCCCGCTCGCGCTCAGTCAATTTGACGGTTCCGTCCTTGGCTTCTTCTGCGCGACCCTGCAGCAGATACGCCAGTTTGCCCGCCATGGCCGGCGCGACCACGATCTCGCCCTTGGCCGCACGACGGATGGACTCGACGATGTCGCTCGGATCCATGTCCTTGAGCAGATAGCCTCGAACACCGGCGCGCAATGCATTGGCCAGGTCCTCTTGCGAATCGCTCATGGTCAAGATGACTGCCGGGACCTCGCAACCGTCGGCACGCAGCTGTCGCAGCAAGCTCACACCGTCCATTAGAGGCATGCGCAAATCCAGGACCGCCAAATCGGGCATGTGCGTCTTGATCAACAGCTCCGCTTGCTCCGGATTGCCCGCCGTACCGACCACCGTGAAGCCGCCGCTATGCTCGAGGAGCTCCGCGAGCCCCTTTTGGCACAAGCGGTGATCGTCGACCAGCACCAGACGCACCACATCGTTCATTGCAGGGCCTCGCCGGAATCGGTGTGCGCGGGCAGCCTCAGGCGCACGCGCGTGCCCCCATGCTCACGCCGCTGCACCTCGAAAATGGCGCCAATGCGCTGTGCGCGTTCGCGCATGATATGTAGCCCAAAATGGCCGTGCTCGGCCGCTCGAGTATCGTCAAAACCCACACCGTCATCCTCGACCAGCAGTTCATAAGCACCCGGCTGCTCGTCGAGGGCGAGCCGCACGCAACCTGCCTGCGAGTGCTTGAGCGCGTTGGTGAGCGCCTCGCGTGCAATATAAAAGAGCTGCATTTCCTCGTAGGGGGAAAGTCGGGGCTCTCCCACCTGGCAGACGAGCTCGATCGGTACCCCGCTTGCACCGTGCAACTGCTCGACCGCATACTGCAGCGCCGGCAGCAAGCGTGGTGCGTCCATCGGTGCGCGAAAATCCGTGATGATCTGGCGCACCCTCGATTGCGCCACGGCCAGCGACTCGTCAATCTCTTTGAGATACTGCGCAGCGCGCTCTTGCTCCTGCGCGGCCACCGCGCCCCGCAGCAGCGAAGTGCGCATCCGGATCGAGGTCAAGTGCTGCGCCAAGGAGTCGTGCACCTCGTTGGCGAGCAAATTGCGTTCCCGCATCACGCTCGTGTACAGATCGCTGCCCGCCCCCACGCCATTTTCCATTGCGGCCCCGACCATCTCGGCGAGAGGCGGCAACAGTTCCAAAAACCCGGCGGGGAGCTGTCCGGCTGCGTCGGCGTCCTCGAAAAACAGGCTCAGTACCCCGCAGGGCCGATCCTTGTGCTTGAGGGCGACCGCAACGACCTGTCGGGTTGCACACGAATCGGCATCAAGTTCGCGCACGCAACCGCAGGCGGTGTCGTCGGACTGCATTGTCCCGGTGCGCAAAGCGCTTGCGCAGACGCCACAATCAGGCTGCGCGCGTGCAATCCGCGCGCATGCCTGCGTGTTCACCCCCGAAACCGCCACCAAATCCATGGGACTGCCCGCTTGGGCAATGGAACGCAAGGTAACGGCCCGCGCGGAACTCATTTGCGCAAGCGCCCGCAGCAGCCTAGCAACGGACGCCTGCAGATCCGTGTCCATGGTGCGAAAGCTACCCTCCTTTGCAGATTCTTCCAGCGGCAATATCGGGCCGCAGCGTTGCAACATCGCTAGCCGGTTCCTTGTTTCGTGCCGCCTGCGGGCCAAAAGGCGGCATTGCTCGCGCGCCTCCCGCGCACGGCCCTTTTTTTTCGTTGGTTTGGTGTCAAATTGTGCTCGTTCGCGGTGCAAGGCGCAAGAAAGCCACCGCCCCCAGTTACTTGGCTTGCATCAAGCTTTTGCGCGAAAATCCCCCGCGCAGAATTATGCTGCAATGCAATATCAGGCTCCCCATCTGGGTACCGCGGTCCTCCCCGACGCGGTAATAGACAAGCGCCGCCTTCGTTTCGCCTAATAGCGTCTCCGACACAAACGAGCAATTGAGGCGCATGTGCGACTGCGGCGCGTGCGCCTGTTTTTGCATGCACGATGCCGCCGCTTCACGACCCGACTGCTTTGCCGCTGCCCGACGCCAAGACCGAGGTGCGCACGACGACCTGCTACATGTGCGCCTGCCGTTGCGGCATCCGCGTGCATTTGCGCGACGGCGAGGTGCGCTACATCGACGGCAATCCGGATCACCCTCTTAATAAGGGCGTGATCTGCGCCAAGGGTTCCTCGGGAATCATGAAGCAGTACTCGCCGGCGCGGTTGCTGCAGCCGCTCAGGCGCCGCGCAGACGCGCCGCGTGGCGCCGGAATCTTCGAGCCCATCAGCTGGGAAGAGGCGCTCGACACGCTCGTGGAGCGTCTGGGTTCGATCCGCGCAACGGATCCGAAAAAATTTGCGCTCTTTACAGGTCGCGATCAGATGCAGGCCCTCACGGGTCTGTTTGCGCGTCAGTTTGGAACACCGAATTACGCAGCCCACGGCGGTCTGTGCTCGGTGAACATGGCCGCCGGCCTGATCTACACGATCGGCGGGTCCTTTTGGGAGTTCGGGGGTCCGGACCTGGAGCGCGCGAAGCTCTTTTTCATGATCGGGACCGCGGAGGATCACCACTCCAACCCGCTGAAGATCGCAATTTCGCAGTTCAAGAGGGCCGGCGGACGGTTTGTTTCGATCAACCCCGTGCGCACCGGGTACTCGGCAATTGCCGACGAGTGGGTCCCGATTCGACCTGGCACCGACGGTGCCTTGCTGCTCGCCCTCATCCACGAGATCCTCGCCCTGGGTCTTTATGACCGGGATTTTCTGGTCCGCTATACCAATGCCGGACAACTGGTCAACTGCGATTCCGCCAGCGACGAACTGGGCATGTTCGTGCGCACCGAAGTCCCGGAAGAGGAAGCCTGCTACGACCCCCAAAACAAGCTCTGGTGGGATCGCAAGCTCAATTGCGCGGTGCGCACCCACAGCGCGGACGCCGACCCGTTTTTGCTGGGCGAGTTCCGACTGCCGGACGGCACAGCGGTCAAGCCCGCCTTTCAGCTTCTGCAAGACCGCGTCAAGGACTACACCCCCGAATGGGCAGCGCAAATCACGGGCATCGATGTGACTACGATCCGACGCCTGGCGCACGAAATGGGAGTCACCGCGCGCGACCAGCGCATCGAGCTGCCGATCGCCTGGACCGACTCCTGGGGGACGGAACACGAGTCCGTCACGGGAAACCCGGTGGCGTTTCACGCAATGCGCGGCCTGGCTGCGCACTCCAACGGCTTTCAGACAATCCGGGCATTGGGCATCCTGATGACGATTCTGGGCACGATCGACCGGCCCGGCGGGTTTCGACATAAGGTCCCGTTTCCGCGGCCGATCCCACCGTGCGCCCGTACACCCAACGATGCGCGCGGAGTCAAACCCAACCATCCTCTCGACGGTCTTGCGCTGGGATGGCCGTCGGATCCTGACGATCTGTTCGTCAATGACGATGGCAGCCCCGTGCGCATCGACAAGGCGTTCTCGTGGGAGTACCCGCTTTCCGTGCACGGCCTAATGCACAACGTCATCACAAATGCTTGGCGCGGCGACCCATACCGGATCGACACCTTGTTGATCTTCATGGCCAACATGGCGTGGAACTCGACCATGAACACCTCGGAGGTGCGCCAGATGCTGTGCGACCGAGATGCCGAGGGTCAATACAAAATCCCGTTTCTGGTGGTGGCCGACGCGTTCCAGTCAGAGATGACCGCCTTTGCCGATTTGATTCTTCCCGATACGACCTATCTGGAACGCCACGATGTCATGTCGATGCTCGATCGGCCGATCTCCGAATTTGACGGACCGGTCGATTCGGTGCGCGTGCCCGTGCTGCCGCCGACGGGGCAGTGTCGACCCTTCCAGGACGTGCTGCTCGACCTGGGTACGCGCCTGAAGCTGCCGGCTTTTGTCACCCGGAGCGGGGAGCGCAGGTACCGCGACTACCCGGACTTCATCGTGAACTGGGAACCCGAGCCCGGAGCGGGTATCGGGTTTCTGGCCGGCTGGCGCGGCAAGGGCGGCGAAAAATCCCTGGTCGGGGAACCCAATCCGCGCCAGTGGGAGATGTACGAGCAAAACGGCTGCGTCTTTCACTACGAACTGCCGCGCAGCTACCAGTACATGCGCAACTGGAACATGGGCTACCTGGAATGGTCGCGACGCAACCGCATCACCCGCTACGCCGAACCAATCCTAATCCACCTGTACTCGGAGGTGCTGCAAAAATTCCGGCTGGCCGCCCAGGGCCGTGGCATTACGCGCAAACCACCGGCGCATCTGGCGCAACGCGTGCAGACCTACTGCGACCCGCTACCGTTTTTTTACGAAACGCTCGAGTCCCAGGTTACCGATCACCGACGCTATCCGCTGGCAGCCGTGACGCAGCGACCCATGGCGATGTACCACTCCTGGGACTCGCAAAACGCATGGTTGCGCCAGATCCATGCGCACAACTACCTGTTCGTCAACAGCCGCACCGCGGGCGAGCTGGGCATCGCCGACGATGATTGGATCTGGGTGGAATCGCAATGGTCGCGGGTGCGCTGCATGGCGCGCCTCACGGAATCGGTGGAACCCGGCACGGTGTGGACGTGGAACGCGATTGGCAAGGCGGCCGGGGCGTGGAACCTGGCACCAGGAGCCAACGAATCGCAGCGCGGATTCTTGCTCAATCACCTCATCCGCGAGGAACTCGATCTGGCCGACGGCCAACGGGTCTCCAATTCCGACCCCGTCACAGGCCAAGCCGCCTGGTATGACGTGCGCGTGCGGCTGTACAAGGCTGACCCCAGCGACGCGAAGCACACAGCACCGCAATTCGAGCCCATGGCGCCCTACCCTAGTATGCGCCCGCGCAGCACGATGCTCGCCTACTTCGGTGGGCTCTTCCGCAAAGCGGGGCAGCCGTGACGCAGCTCGCGCTCGTCATCGACCTCAACGTCTGCGTCGGCTGCCACGCCTGCGTGACGAGCTGCAAGCAGTGGAACACTTCGGGCTCGGCCGGCCCTTTGGTCGACCTGCGACCGTACGATGCGGATCCGTCTGGCACATTTTTCAATCGCGTGCAGACTTTCGAGATCGGGCAGTTCCCGCACACCGAAACTTTGCACCTGCCCAAATCGTGCCTGCATTGCGAAGACCCTCCGTGCGTGCCGGTGTGCCCGACGGGCGCCTCCTACAAGCGCAAGGAGGACGGCATCGTCCTGGTCGACTACGACAAGTGCATTGGCTGCAAGTACTGCGCCTGGGCCTGTCCCTATGGCGCCCGCGAGTTCGACGAAAACAGAAAAGTAATGACAAAGTGCACGCTGTGCGTCGACCGAATCTACGATGCTTCGCTTGCCGAGGCGGATCGCAAACCGGCTTGCGTGAAGGCCTGCCCTACGTCGGCCCGGCTCTTCGGCGACATCCATGATCCGCAGTCGGAGGTCTCGCAGGCCGTCCGCGGCAATGGCGGCTACCAATTGATGCCTGAATGGGGCACGCAGCCCGCCAATCATTATCTGCCGCGGCGCCAGACCCGTATCAAGATTCACGCCGACGAGCTCGAGCGCTCCGATAACCCGCGCAAGCGCGATGCACAACTGCCGCGCCCGACCCCGACGGGTCCGACCATTGAAGATGCGGTGGGCTGGTAGGAGACAACAGACGTGCGCCCTGCCCTGTCCGTCATTTTTCTGACTACGCTCATCGGCGCCGGACAGGGGCTTTTTCTCGCGCTCTATACGGTGCAGCTGTATGTGCTTTTTCACTTGCTGCCTGCGCCCGAAGCCCAAAGCTTCTACACGCTGGGGAGCCTCATCGCTGCGCTTCTGTTGCTGGCGGGACTGATTGCGTCCTTTTTCCACCTCGGACACCCGGAGCGCGCCTGGCGCGCTGCCACACAGTGGCGCACGTCCTGGCTTTCGCGCGAGGTCATCGTGCTGCCGGCGCTGTTAGGGACGATCACGCTCTTTGGTCTGGCCCACTGGCTCGAGTGGCGCTCGGCGCTCGCGACGCTGCCCTCCGGCGGTCGAGTCGACCCCACGGTGCTGTTCGGCGCGCTGGGCACCTTGCTCGCCTTTGCACTTTTTGTGTGTACCGCCATGATTTACGCCTGCCTGCCGTTTTTGCGCGAGTGGCATTCCCCGCTCACGGTCGTGAATTTCATTTTCCTCGGAGGCGCTTCCGGCTTTACGCTGGCCAGCGCGTTTGCCGCCCAGGTGGCGCCCTCCCTCGTGGGCTTTCTCGCGGGTTGGGCGCTGATTCTCACGGCTTTGGCGCTGGTCGCGCGCGCTGCCTCGCTGGTTCGCAACGCGCGCCTGCGGCCGGGCTCGACTGCCCAGAGCGCGGTCGGTGTGAAGCACCCGAGAATCGTGCAAAAAAGCCAGGGAGCTATGGGTGGTTCGTTTAACACGCGGGAATTTTTTCACGGCGCAAGCGCGCAAACCATGCGCGCGGTTGCGTCGGGGTTTTTGCTGCTCGCTTTCGCTGTGCCCGTCGCCCTGCTGGCACTGGGCCTTGCGCAGGATGCGTCCTGGGCTTTCACGGCCGCCTTCGCGCTGCAGTTCTTGGGTTTACTTGGCGAACGCTGGTACTTCTTCGCGCAAGCCAATCATCCCCAAAATCTGTATTACCGCGCCATCGCTTAGGAGAACCCAATGCGCCTGAGCTGGCTCAAACTCGAGGGCCTGCGCTTTGACGCGGAGACCCTGCGCCATGACCTATTGGCCGGCGTCACGGTTTCACTTGTCGCGGTGCCACAGTCGCTGGCCTACGCGCAGCTAGCCGGGGTGCCAGCCTACTACGGACTGTACGCCGCGTTCGTTCCGACGATCGTCGGCGCAGTGTTCGGTTCTTCACGACAGTTGTCCACGGGACCCGTGGCGATGACCTCGCTTCTGACTGCGGCGAGTGTGGCACCCTTTGCGCTTCGGGGAACGGAGTCCTTTTATACCCAGGTTATTTTGCTTGCACTGCTTTCGGGCGTATTTCAGATCGCATTTGGCCTGTTTCGCGCGGGCGTCTTGCTGAACTTTCTTTCATTCCCGGTACTCATGGGCTTTATCAACGCCGCTGCCTTGATCATCGGTCTGTCCCAGCTGCCGACGCTGCTGGGAATCCCGTCGCGCCAATCAGAGCACTTTCTGGCCGATACCTGGCAGGTGCTCACCAACATCGACACGACGCACGCCGTATCGCTGGGCTTCGGGTGTTCCGCCTTCGTACTGCTCGTCGCATTTCGCCGCTTCGCTCCGAAGCTCCCGGGGGTATTGCTTACGGTAGCCGTCCTCACCTGGGTTTCCGGCGTGATTGGCTACGCGCAGATGGGCGGCCGAGTCGTAGGAACCGTGCCCCAAGGACTGCCGACGGTTGCGATTCCGAAAATGGATTGGAACATGATCGTTGCACTGCTGCCAGCGTCCTTCGTCATCGCCGTCATCAGTTTCATGGAAGCCATGTCGAGCGCAAAGGTGATCGCTATCAAAACCCGCCAGCCTTGGGACGAGAACCGTGAGCTCATCGCCCAGGGTCTCGCCAAGGTGGCCGCCGCGTTCGTCCAATCCATGCCGGTGAGCGGATCGTTCTCGCGCTCGGCACTGAATTTGGCTTCCAACGCCAAGACGGGGCTGTCCTCGGTTATTTCAGCCTGCGCGGTCTTGTTGACCCTGCTGTTTTTCACCTCGCTGCTCTACAACCTGCCCAAACCGGTGTTGGCCGCGATCATCATCATGGCGGTCGTGGGGCTTATCAACTTCCCCGCACTGCGCGGGGCCTGGCGCGCAAGCCGCGATGACGGCATCGCGGCGGTGGCTACGTTCGTCGCAACATTGGCTTTTGCGCCAAACATTCAAAACGGCATCATCACGGGCATCATGCTCTCGCTGGGCCTGATGCTTTATCGCTTGATGCGGCCGCGGGTCGCGCTGCTCGGCTTCCATGCCGATGGCGTCTTGCGTGACGCTCGTCGCTTCGGTCTGCCGCCGCTGCATCCGCAACTGGGGGCAATCCGTTTCGATGGTTCGCTGCATTTCATCAACGCCTCGTTTTTTGAGGACGCGCTGCTGCAGCTCGAACGGGATACCCCCAACCTGCGCTACGTTCTGGTTACTTGCGGCGGCATCAACGACCTGGACGCCTCCGGCGTGGAAGTTTTGGGGAAACTGGTCGAGCGTTTTCGCTCCAACGGTATCGAGTTGACCTTCAGTAGCCTCAAAAAACAGGTGCTCGATGTCATGGACCGCAGTGGTTTGACCGAACAAATCGGCCGGCACAACATCTTTCCAACGGATGCGCACGCTCTGGAGCAATTGCGCGAACGCTTGCACGAGCACGGCTCCAAGATTCAGGGCGTTGCCCGGGCGTCCGTTCCAACGGCCGGGTAAAGGGAGGCCTCCAACGATGTCGCCTGCCGCACCGCCGGTTGATGACGAGGGATACCTGCTCGACCCGATGGACTGGAGCGAGGGATTTGCGCGCAGCGTTGCTGCAAGGGAGAACATCGCGCTGACCGAGGATCACTGGGACGTGATCGGCTTCATGCGCGAGTTCTACCTGGACCGCCAGGTTGCTGCCGATGCGCGCTTCGTAATCAAGCACCTGTCGCGACGCTACGGCGCAGGGGCACGCGCCCGGCTCTTCGAACTGTTTCCCTACGGCTACGTGAAGCAGGCCTGCAAGATTGCCGGGATGAAGCGCCCGCGGGCCTGGAGCACGGGCTAGCTTCTGCGTGCGCCCGGTATTGGATGGGACAGCTGCCTTCTCAGGCGGCCCGCATACTGCTGGACGATCGCAAGCTGCTTTAAACTCACGCTCTGACAATGGTTTTCCGCCCCTCGGGGAGGAGCGGCGCGCCGTATCGGCTCCGCCCTTGCAATTGACCGCGCCCAGGCGCGACCGTGTCGATCGTCCTTCAGGTCCTCCCGGTGTGACCGGTCGGCACCTTTCCGATGCAATGCAACACGCGGCAAAATCCGATAAGGAGCATTCATGGCGGATCGCAAGGTCATCGACGCGCGCGGTTATTCCTGCACCGGCCCGCTGATGGAGCTCATCGCCGAGTTGAAATTGGCCGCCGTCGGTGAAGAAATCGAGGTCCTGTCTGTTGATCCTGACTCGGCCACCGAAATCTCCCAGTGGGTCCAGAAGGTTCGCCACGAATTTCTGGGTGCAACCGCGGTCGATGGGGTTTGGCGCTCGGTGGTGAGAAAAACGCACTGAGCGCACGCCGGCAAAAGCCCGTCTCGGGCTTCCGCCAGGACCCGTTGCTGGGGCAATTCCCTACGGCATCCTACCAATGCCAAGCCGCGCCCACGCGCTTATCCTACCAACATCGGGCCCTTGGTGCCGATTACACGAACGCAAGTCCGCGCGGGCTTCAGCACCGCGACGAACCTGAAACTGTGGTCGTGTGAGCGGGCCACCGCGCGGGCCAGCTTGCGGGGCAAGGAGGGCATATGTGGAGGCGTGGGACACTTTGGGCGGCAGCGCCGCTGGCCATCGTGCTTGGCGGCTGCGCCGATTCGCAGCAATTTCTCGCCAAGCGCGAGCGCATCGAGGAAACGAGGCCGGTCTGTGTCCAAGGGCCGGACTGCGATGCGAAGTGGGATGCTGCGCTGCACTGGGTCTACAACCACGCCGGGTTTTACGTTCGGACGGCAAACGCCAACCTGATAGACACCTATTTTGGCGGCGCTTCCGATGAGCGGCCCGTCGTGCGCGTGACCAAGGAGCCGCTTGGCGAGGGAAAGTACAAGCTCGTCATTTCCATCGACTGCACCAACTTCTTTGGGTGCGTGCCGAATAAGTGGAACGAGGAGCTTTCCTTCAACCAGCCGATCGCCTCCGTCACGCCGTAGGCCGCTCTGCGCGGACAGGCGTCAGCACAGCGCCGGCCTGATCGATGACGCGCACGTCCACGGGGATGGCCGCGCGCACGCTTTGGGTGACGATGCAAAATTCCTCGAATTGCATGAGGATGCGGTCGAGCATCTGTACCTGTGCGGCGCGCATCGGCAGGTGCAGATCGATTCCAATATGGCCGATGCGCAGCCGCTTTTGTTCGTTGCGGATCAGACGCACCGTTGCGTGCGCCCGAAGTGCACCCGGATCGTTCTTGAACTTGCGCATTGCAAAGGCCAAGCTCGCGGCCAGACAGTTGGCAACCGCCGTGCCCAACAACTGGCCTGGGCTCGGACCCGCGTTGGCGCCAAGCGGTGGGTCCTCATCGGTGATCAGGACGGGCACCGCCGGACTGTCGAAATGCACCTCGAATCGGTAGCCGCCCTGCAGCTGCAGATCGATATGAAATTCGTTCTCCACGACGGCCATCATAGTCCTGCGGCGCAAAGGCGAGCAACATCCAGGCACTGTGCGGCTTGTCTGTGGTCACTCGGGGTCAGCCACGGAACGCACCCGAGACAGGGTGCCGGCAGCAGCGCCCGCAAGGCGGCGAGATTGCGTTCAACCTGCTCCATGCGCGGATCGATGGTGTTGCCGACCCAGGCCGCCAGGTGCAGGCCGCGGGTGGCGATGGCCTCGGCGGTCAAAGCTGCGTGGTTCAAGCACCCGAGCCGCAGCCCCACGACCAGCACGACGGGCAGCCGCAACGCGCGCGCCAAATCCGCCGTGTCGAAGTCCGCGGCAAGCGGTACCCGAAAACCGCCCACGCCTTCGACGACGACCGCATCGGCCTGCTCGCACAGACTTTGATACGCGCGCACGATCGCTGGCAGCTCCAGCCGTATGCCGGCGAGCTCCGCGGCAATATGCGGGGCCACGGCTTGAGGCAACAAGTAGGGACAAAGCAGCTCGCGCGACACCGAAGTATTTGCAGCCGCGGCAAGCTGCTCCACGTCCTCGTTTCGCCAGGCCCCTTCACGCCAACTTGCCCCGGCCGCCACCGGTTTCATCCCGGCCACGCGCAACCCGCGGCTCCCCAGCGCGTGGAGCACAGCGCTGGCAATGAGCGTTTTCCCGACGCCGGTGTCGGTCCCGGTGACAAAACACGATCCGCATCCTTGCGCTCGTGGTTTTTCACTGGCGGCCATGCTACGCACCGCGATGCTGGGCAGCCAAGGCATTGAGCGCCGCAGCCAGCCGGTCAATCTGTTCGGCGCTGTGCGCCGCGGAGACCGCTACGCGCAGCCGCGAGGTCCCCGCGGGCACGGTTGGCGGCCGAATGCCGGCGACCCAAAACCCCTGGTCCTGCAGCGCGAGGGCGGCTCGCATCGTGCGCGAGTTTTCGCCGATCACGACCGGTTGGATTGCCGTGGCCGACGGAAGAAGCCGCCATGGCTCGACGTGCAAGGCCTGGCGTAGCCGCGCGATGTTCTGTTGCAGCCTTGCGCGTAGGCTCTCGCCCTCCGGCCCCGTGGCGATCGCGAGCGCTTCCTCCAGTGCGACGGCCAGGGCCGGTGGCGAGGCGGTGGTGAAAACGTAGGGGCGGCAGCGCTGCACGAGGTATTCGATGAGCGTCCGATGCGCGGCCACGAAAGCGCCGGCCACACCCAAAGCCTTGCCGAGGGTACCCATGTAAATGAGCCGATCAGAGCAAAGGCCATGGTGCGCAAGCGAGCCCCGCCCCTGTGCACCCAATACGCCAAACCCGTGCGCATCATCGACGAGCAGCCAGGCACCACGGCGATGCGCAAGCTCCAGCAGCGGTTCAAGCGGCGCCAGATCGCCATCCATAGAAAAGACGGCGTCCGTGACGATGAACTTCTGCGGCGCGGAGCTTGCGCGCAGCATCGCGTCAAGGGCCGCGAGATCCGCGTGCGGATAGACCTTGCGCTGCGCACCGGCCAGACGTATGCCATCGATTAGCGACGCGTGGTTCAGTTCCTCGGAAAAGATATCGCTACCGCGGTCCGCGAGCGCTGCCAGCACACCGAGGTTGGCCAGATACCCGCTGCCAAACAGCAGGGCTCGACATTCCGGGATGTGCGGGCTTTGCAGCGCGGCCAGGCGTGCTTCCAGGCGCTCGTGCGCGCGGTGGTGGCCGCTGATCAGGTGCGATGCGCCGGCACCCACGCCCAGCTGGCGTGCGCCCTCTATGAGAGCCGCAATCACCGCCGGATGAGCGGCGAGTCCCAGGTAATCGTTGCTGCAAAACGCCAGCAAACGCCGCGATGCATCGACGCCCCAGACGGATAGCTGCGGTCCGCACGCTCCATCGACAATGCGCCGCGTGCGCAACAAGCCGTCCTGCTCCCATTGCTGCAGTCGCGCACGCAAGTCTTCGAGCGGTTCCATGTGCAGGGACCAACCGTGCCTAGCGGCACCGCCAGCGCCTAGCGGCGCAGGCGAGGCCCAACCGGGCTGAAAATCCGGCGCAGGCGCGCATGTCAGCCGGCCAGTGCCGCGTCCAAGGCGCCTCGCGTGCCGCGCACGAGGTGCTGCATTTCGTCGTCCGACAAGATATAGGGCGGCATGAGGTAGACGGTGCGGCCAATGGGGCGCAGCAATACCCCCCGTTCACAGGCAGCAGCAAAGTAGCGCTGCGCAAAAGACGGCCGCTGGGTGCTGGCCGGGGAGGCGACGGGTGCGTCTTCGCGCACGTCAAAAGCCCAGATCATGCCGCAGCGGCGCAGATTCGCAATGCGCGGATCTTGCCGCAAGGGCGCGAGCAGCTCATCGAGATACGCGCCGCGCGCCCGGTTGCGCTCAAGCACCCGGTCCGTGTCAAAGATGTCCAAGGTGGCAAGCGCGGCGCGGCAGGCGAGCGGATTGCCGGTATACGAATGCGAGTGCAAAAAAGCCCGAGCGCTTTCGTCCGAATAGAACTTCTCGTAGATCTGCGCGCGCGTGAGCACGACGGACAGGGGTAGATAGCCGCCGCTGATGCCCTTGGACAGGCACAAAAAATCGGGCCACACGCCGGCTTGCTCGCACGCGAAAAACGTCCCACTACGTCCGCAACCCACGGCGATCTCGTCGGCAATCAGGTGCACATGGTAGCGATCGCATAAGGTGCGCAGTTCCCGCACGTAGAGAGCATCGTGCATCACCATCCCGCTAGCGCATTGCACGAGCGGCTCAATGATGAGTGCCGCGATCTGCTCGGAGCGCTCGGCAAAGAGCCGCTCGACGTCGGCCGCGGCCCGGCGCGCGGGCTCCTTTGCGCTTTCGCCGGTGTGCGCCAGCCGTGCGTCCGGACTGGCCACCACGTGCGCGGCTCGCAGCAGCGCCCGGTAGACGTCGTGAAAAATGGGCACGTCCGTCACGCCCAAAGCGCCCAAGGACTCGCCATGGTAGTCCCCGCGAACGCAGGCAAACTCACACTTCCGCGGCCGGCCCGCGTTACGCCAGGCATGATGGCTCATTTTGAGGGCGATCTCCACAGCCGAAGCCCCGTCCGAGCCGTAAAAGCAATGCCCGAGCTCGCCTTGCGTGAGCGCGCTCAAGCGTTCGGAGAGCTCCACTACCGGCGCATGCGTGCAACCGGCAAGCATCGCGTGCTCCAGAACGTGCAGCTGCTCGCCAACGGCCGCGTTGATGCGCGCATTGGCGTGGCCAAACAAATTGACCCACCACGAACTGATGCCGTCGAGCAGCCGCCGCCCGCTGGTTTCGATAAGCCAGGCGCCCTCGCCGCGCGAGAGCGCAAGCAAGGGGATGCGCTCGTGCACCTTCATCTGCGTGCACGGATGCCAGACGTAGCGCAGGCTGCGCTCCTGCAAAGAGCCCTGCCCGCTCGCGGGCAGGCGCTGCGGCGGCTCGCTCATATCGGCCGACTCTTGTTCGGCGACCTTGCGCATTGCGCGCCCGGCGCCCCCGCGAATGCAGGAACTGGCGCCGGCAGCATGCCCATCTCCTCAGTTCCCCGCGTTGTCCGGGCCCGGGCTCACCCACTCGCGCGTGCGCGCGACCGCGCGGCGCCATTGGTGCAGCATCGCCATACGCTGATCGGCGTTCCAGGACGGCGCAAACACCCGTTCCACCCGCCACAAGGAGGAAAGCTCCTGCGTGCTTTGCCAGAACCCAACCGCCAGGCCGGCCAGAAATGCTGCGCCCAGAGCCGTTGTCTCGGTAACGCGCGGACGCACCACCGGTACCCCGAGCAGATCCGCCTGCATCTGCATCAGCAGATTGTTGCGCGCTGCACCCCCGTCGACCCGGAGCTCGCGCAGAGCGCCGGCATCGGCGTCCATGGCCTGGAGCAATTCGGTCGACTGCAGCGCGATGGACTCGAGCGCAGCGCGGGCGATATGTGCGCGATTCGATCCGCCCGTCAGTCCAAGGAGTGCGCCGCGCGCGTTCGGGTCCCAATAGGGTGCTCCCAGGCCGGCGAAGGCAGGCACAAGCACGACGCCTCCGCTGTTGGGCGTCTGGGCGGCAAGCTCTTCGACCTGTGCGGCGGTTTCGATCAGCCCGAGCCCGTCGCGCAGCCACTGTACGACCGCACCCGCCACAAAAACGCTCCCCTCGAGTAGGTAACTCGGTGCGCCCTGGCCCAATTGCCAACCGACCGTACTGAGCAGTCCTTTTGCGGGTGCGCGGGGTTGCGTACCGACTTGCAACAGCAAAAAGCAACCCGTGCCGTAGGTATTTTTTGCCATGCCCGGTTCGAAGCAGCCTTGGCCAAACGTTGCCGCCTGTTGATCGCCGGCGATGCCGGCAATGGGGACCGCTTCACCCAACCAGTCGGCGTGGCAGGCGCCCACGATGCCGCTGGAGGCAACGATACGGGGCAGCAAAGCTCGCGGAACGCGGAAGCACTCGAGCAGCTGCTCATCCCAGTCCAGGCGCCGCAAGTCGAGCAGCTGCGTGCGTGCCGCGTTGCTCACGTCGGTTGCGTGCACAGCACCGCGCGTCAAGCGCCACAGCAGCCAGCTGTCCACGGTTCCAAATGCCAGTTCGCCGCGCTGCGCGCGCACCCTCGCCTGCGGCAGCTGATCGAGAAGCCAAGCGAGCTTGGTCGCGGAAAAGTACGGATCCAAGACCAGGCCCGTGCGATTGCGGATCAGATCTTCCAGGCCCAGGGCGCGCAACCGGGCGCACTCCTCGGCCGTGCGCCGATCCTGCCACACGATCGCATTGGCCAGTGCTCGGCCCGTTTCGCGCTCCCACAAGATCGTGGTTTCGCGCTGGTTGGTGATGCCGATCGCAGCCAGATCGCGCGGCCCCAGACCCGCTTGCTGCAGGGCTGCGCGCGCGCAGCCAAGCTGTGTGCTCCAGATTTCCTCCGGGTCGTGTTCAACCCACCCCGGACGCGGATAGATCTGGCGTATTTCGCGCTGCTGCATCGCAACGGGCTCGCCCCGCCGATTAAAGATCAGCGCGCGCGAACTTGTCGTGCCCTGATCGAGCGCGAGCACGTAGCGTCCCGGAGCCTGCGCGCTCACCGCGCGACTCCCATCGCACAGCGGGTGGCGCAAGACCCACACCGTGTGCGCCTGCAGCATGGGCCATACGCGATGGGCAACGCCGCCCCAAGACGGTTGCCGGCAAAACTTGATACCCACCGAACCCCGAAATCTGCAAACTTGCGCAAGGTATTCATCCCTTCGTGCGACGCCGATTTGCGGCTAACTAGATCCATGCGGTTGCGCAAGTGGCGCGACGGCCGTCAAGCAAAGGAGGCGGCGATGCGAATGCGAGTCAGCGAACATGGCGACGAGGTACTCATCGAGCTCCTTGGCGTGGCCGGGCGCCACCAGCAGATCTTGCAGGCGCTCATCGGCAGCCCCGTCACACCCGGAGCGACGGATGCCCCGTCGCGACTTGCCGCGGCTGATGTGTCCGTGCGCGCGGGCGCCGACGAGATGCACATCCGCCTGAAGAGCCGTGCGGGCCATCACTTCGAAGCGCTGTCCGTCTACCACTATCTGCGCCATATGCTGATCGAGCGCAATATGCTGCGTGCGACCGCGCCCGATGCCGAGCCACGCGCTTCGCATAATCTCGCAGCCGCCTGAGCCGCTCGCTCTTTCTTCAGCGCCGCAGCTCACGTCGGAGGATTTTGCCCACGTTCGTTTTGGGCAAATCGGCGCGAAACTCGATCGTCTTGGGGCGTTTGTAGCCGGTCAAATTCTCGCGGCAGTATTGCGCGAGCTGCTCTATCGTAAGCGCCGGATCCTTGCGCACCACGAAAAGTTTGACGGCTTCCCCCGAGCGCTCATCGGGCACTCCGATCACAGCGCATTCGAGCACTCCTGGATGGGCAGCCACGACGTCCTCGATCTCGTTGGGATAGACATTAAATCCCGACACGAGAATCATGTCCTTCTTCCGATCGACGATCCGGGTGTAGCCACCCTCATCCATCACACCGATGTCGCCCGTGCGCAAGAAACCATCTGCCGTCATCACCTTCTGGGTCTCGTCCGGACGCTGCCAGTAGCCCGCCATCACCTGCGGCCCGCGCACGCTGATCTCGCCTGCGCTGCCCAGCGGCACGCGTTCGCCCTTGTCATCGAGAATTGCCACCTCGGTCGAGGGCAAAGGCAGTCCGACCGAGCCGCTATACCGATCGGTGTCGGTCGGGTTGCAGCACACCACGGGCGAAGTCTCCGACAGGCCAAAGCCCTCGCAGATGGGGCAGCCGGTGAGCTGTAACCAGCGCTCGGCGACGGCCCGCTGCACCGCCATTCCGCCTCCGCCGGAGAGCACCAATCCGGAGAAGTCCAGCTTGGCGAAGTCCGGGTTGTTCGCCAGTGCGTTGTACAAAGTGTTGACCGCCGGAAAGACGTGAAACCGCTGGCCCTTGAGGGCGCTCACCAGTGCCGGAAAGTCGCGCGCATTGGGAATCAGCAGGCACCGCGCACCGGTGCGAAGCGATATGAGCGCGCAGCATGTCAGCGCAAAGATGTGATACAGGGGCAGCGCGGTGACGACGACAGACTGTTCGCCACGGGCGATCTTCGACAGCGCCGGCTGGTACCAGGCCTCGAGCTGCAAAATGTTGGCGACCAAATTGCGATGCAGCAACATTGCGCCCTTGGAGACTCCGGTTGTGCCGCCGGTGTACTGCAGCAGCGCCACATCCTGCGGGCCGACGGACACCGGCCGGTAAGTGAGGTCGCGTCCCTGCTCCAGCACCTGGGAGAAACGAAAGCTGCTTTGCGGCGGCAATCGATAGGGGCGCACCAGTTTCTTGACGTGGCGCACCACGAAATCGACGATCCAAGATCTGGGGCTCTTGAACATTTCGCCCAGGCGGCAGACCACGAAGCAGCGAGTGGGAACCTTGCCCACGACGGCCTGTACGGTGTGGGCAAAACTCTCCAGCACAAAAAGGATCTGCGCGCCGCTGTCCTTGAGCTGGAATTCCAGTTCGTGGGCCGTGTACAGCGGATTGACGTTTACGACGGTGGCGCCGGCGCGCAGAGCCCCGAAGAAGGCGGTCGGAAAATGCAACACATTGGGCAGCATGATGGCGACCCGATCACCGGTCTTGATTCCTTGCGCCTGCAGCCACGCGGCAATCGCAGCACTACGCCGATCGAGTTCGTCAAAAGCCAGATCCGAACCCATACAGCTGTAGGCCACCAGAGCGCCATAGCGCGTGAAAGCCTCCGCGAGCAGTTCCAAAACGGAGGCATAGCGCGTCGGGTCAATATCGGACGGAACGCCCGGCGGATAGCTTTTGAGCCAGAAGCGCTCTGTCAAATCCATCGCGTATCCCCTCCTTGGCGGGCTCTTTTGATTTCGGCCCAGGCAGCGCCCGGATGCGCATCATACGCGGGCCGCGCCTGGGCGGACCACAACTCGCACTTGCACCAGGCAATCGTAAAAGCTCGCCCCGCCACCGAGGTCGGTGAGGTGCTGGTGGGTGACTTCGTTGGCATTCTTTCCGTCGGCGGTGAGCTTTTTCCACCATATCGAAAGAGCCACGACGACGCCCCTGCGCGCTGCGTCGCTCACGCGCGCCCGCAGGCGAAAGGAGCCCCGGTCATTAAAAACTTCAACCAGCTCGCCGTGCCCGATCGCGCGCTCGGCTGCGTCCTGGGGATGGATGTCAAGCCACGGCTCTCCCTCGGCGGCACGCAGGCTCTGCACGTTGACAAAGGTCGAATTCAGAAAATTACGCGCCGGAGGCGAAATCAACGCCAGGGGATAGCGCTGCGCGAGCTCCGGCGTGCTGGTCGGTCCTTCGTAGGGAGCAATGAACTCGGGCACCGGATCAAGCCCCATCTGCGCCAGGCGCGCGGAGAAGAATTCGCAGCGCCCGCTGGGCGTGGGAAAGTTTCCTTGGGCAAAAGGAGCATAGGCCTGCGGCACATCGAGGCGCTGCCAGCCGGCGCGGCGCACCGCCTCCCAGTCGTAGGGCGATGCGCCGCAGCGTACGAAGGCCTTTGCGGCGATCTGCTCGTCGGTCTCCTGAAAGCACTCCTCGGTGTAGCCCATGGCTCGGGCGAGGCGCCGAAAGATCTCGCTGTTGGACAGGCACTGACCTTGGGGTTCGATCGCGGGGTTGTTGGCCACGATGTACAGATGACCATAGGACTTGTGCACATCAAGATGCTCGAGCTGAGTTGTCGCAGGCAGCACCAAATCTGCATAGTCGGCCGTGTCGGTGAGAAAGTGTTCCAGAACCACGGTGAACAGGTCCTTGCGCGCGAACCCCTGCGCCACCTGCGCCGCCTGGGGGGCGACAGCAACCGGGTTGCTGTTGTAGACAATCAAGGCCTCGATGGGCGGGCGCGCAGCTCCCAGGGCCTCTCCGATCGCGCTCATGTTGATGGTTCTGGGTGTGCGGGCACCCAACAGGTCCGGTCGCGTGAGCGCGTGTTGATCGACTTCGAACGCATCGGAGCTCGACAGCAGCAGGCCTCCGGCGGCCTCGCGCCAGTGCCCGGCAAGCGCCGGCAGACAGGCGATCGCGCGAACGGCATTGCCGCCGCCATGCGCGCGCTGCATGCCGTAGTTCAGGCGGATCGCGGTGGGGCGCACGTGCCAGTAGTCGTGCGCGAGGCGCTCGATCGATCCGGCCGCAACACCGCAAATCGACGCGACGCGCTGCGGGTCATAGCGCAGCGCGCGCTCTGCCAGCGCATCAAAACCCAGGGTGTAGCGCTCGATGTAGTCGCGGTCGAGCCACCCCTCGCGAATGAGCACGTGCATGATGCCCAGCGCAAGGGCGCCATCCGTACCGGGCAGCGGGGCAATGTGCTCGTGGCAGTGCTGGGCGGTGAGGGAGCGATACGGATCGATCGCGATCAACCGGGCACCGTGGCGCTTGGCCTGCTGCGCACGGCTCCACAGATGCAGGTTCGAGACGACCGCGTTGGCACCCCAAAAAATGATCTGGCGACTGTTGGCAAACTGCTCGAGGTCCATGCCGAGGCGTCCACCGAGCGTGAAGCGCAGCGCCTCGGCGCCCGCGCTCGAGCAGATCGTGCGGTCGAGCCGACTGGCGCCGAGTTTGTTGAAAAAACGCTGCGCCATCGCTTCGCCCTGCACCAGTCCCATCGTCCCGGCATAGCTGTACGGAACGATGCTCTGCGGATCGCGCGCGGCGATCTCGCGCAGGCGTGCCCCAATCTCCTCGAGCGCAAGTTCCCACGAGACGGCCTCGAACTCACCGGCACCTTTTTTGCCGACCCGTCGCAGCGGGGTGAGGACACGATCGGCGTGATACGTGCGCTCCAAATAGCGGCTGACCTTGGTGCACAACACGCCGCCCGTGGGCGGATGATCCGGATCACCGGCAATGCGCACGGCGACGCGGCGAGCGCCCTGGCGCTCAACGGTCACCTGCATCGCGCACGTGTCGGGGCAATCGTGCGGACAGGCCGCCTGCACGATCTGGCGCTGCGCCGCATCGGCCCTCGGCTCCAACGGCAATCCTCGATCCTCCGCACTCATCGAGTACCCCACGTGGCGGTGCAACCTCCGCCGGCAGCATACCCCCGGGAGGAGACGGCGCGCGGTGCGCTGCGCGCGATCCCTGGCGCTAGCGACAATGGCGCGATAGCCTGTAGCAAACCTGCGCCGGCGGCTCAAACAACGCTCGCGCGCCGAAAGACCCGATCGAGCCGCTCCCAAGGGTAGGACCCCTTGGGGCCCTACCCTTACCCCGAGTATGGGTTCAATCTGATCTATGATTCGTTCGGGCGGCTCACCCGCCCCGACCGCCAACCTGGCGGCCTGCAAAGACCCCCAAGAGGTCGACGCTCGTTTGAGCGACAATAGCGGTTTGCGCTCGCCCGGCCCCGGGGGTACCGTCCCCGCGTGCTCGGGCGCCGGTCCAGGAACCCCTGCGGGAAGCCCCCGCCTTAGCAGTGATGAAACCCAGAACCAAGAGATTGATAATGGTGCTTGCCGGCTTGGCGACGGCCGGCGCTGCGGCGACGCTGATTCTCAACGCCTTTCGCAGCAACCTTGTGTTTTTCTTCACGCCCTCGCAGATCGCTGCCGACGAGGCGCCGCGCAACCGTGCCTTTCGCGTCGGCGGGTTGGTGGAAACGGGGAGCGTGCACCGCGACGGCACGACGGTGTATTTTCTGATTACGGACACGGCCAAATCGGTCGCGGTAACGTACGAGGGAATCCTTCCCGACCTGTTTCGCGAGGGCAAGGGTGTGGTCGCCCAAGGGCACATCGAATCCGATGGTGTATTTCACGCCTCCGAGGTCCTGGCCAAACACGACGAAAATTACATGCCGCCCGAAGCCGCCGACGCGCTCAAGCGCGCCCGCGGAGGACAACCGGATTCGACCGCGACACTGGTCGTGGCGCAGCCTGGCGCCAAGGCGCCCCGTGGGAGCGATCAGGGCAAAACGCAATGATTCCAGAGATCGGCAATTTCGCGCTGATGGTGGCCACGGCGGTGGCGCTGGTGCTGGGCACCCTGCCAGTCCTTGGGGCTGCCCGCGGCAACGTGCGGTGGATGGCGCTCGCGCGGCCGGGGGCACGCGTGCTGTTCTTGCTGGTCGTCGTTGCCGCCTCCTGCCTGGTTGCGAGCTTTTTGCACGACGATTTTTCCGTCGTCTATGTGGCAACCCACTCCACACACGCGCTCCCGATTGCCTACAAGCTTGCCGCGTTTTGGGGCGGCCACGAGGGGTCGATGCTGCTTTGGCTGTTGATCCTGAGTTTCTGGATGTTCGCAGTAAGCGTCTTTAGCGCCCACCTGCCTCGCGAGATGGTCGCTCGCATTCTGGGCGTCATGGGACTGGTAGCGCTCGGTTTCTTGCTGTTCATCATTCTCACGTCCGATCCCTTCGACCGACTGCTACCAGCGGTGGCCGAGGGCAACGATCTCAACCCGCTGCTGCAAGACCCCGGCATGGTCGTTCACCCGCCGATGCTCTACATGGGATACGTCGGCTTTTCGGTGCCCTTTGCCTTCGCGATCGCGGCGCTTTTGGGCGGCAACCTGGACGCCACCTGGGCGCGCTGGTCGCGCCCCTGGACCACGGTTGCCTGGACCTTTTTGACGATCGGCATCTGCATGGGAAGCGCCTGGGCGTACTACACGCTGGGCTGGGGAGGTTGGTGGTTCTGGGATCCGGTGGAAAACGCCTCCTTCATGCCCTGGCTGGCAGGCACGGCGCTCATGCACTCGCTCGCCGTCACCGAAAAGCGCGGCGGCTTCAAGGTCTGGACCGTGCTGTTGGCGATCTTCGCGTTCTCGCTCTCGCTGCTGGGCACGTTTCTGGTGCGCTCGGGCGTGCTTACTTCGGTGCATGCGTTTGCGTCGGACCCGCGGCGCGGAGTCTTCATCTTGCTGTTTCTCGCCACAGTCATCGGCGGTTCGCTCGCCTTATTTGCCTGGCGTGCACCCAAGGTCGGTTTGGGCGAGCGCTTCGAGATGATTTCGCGC
>Ga0187770_10000278_pt1 | contig 25322 bp, 22 predicted proteins | sample 0116_SJ02_MP02_2_FD_133154 | JGI IMG/M metagenome (GOLD analysis project Ga0187770, IMG submission 133154) | Tropical peat soil microbial communities from peatlands in Department of Meta, Colombia - 0116_SJ02_MP02_20_MG | ecosystem: Environmental > Terrestrial > Soil > Wetlands > Peat | place...
CAGCGTCGTCGTCTTCCCGGCCCCGTTCTCGCCGAGCATAGCCATGATCCGCCCTTTCTCGACGGTGAAGCCCACGTTCCGCAACGCCCGAACCCGGCCGAAGCTCTTTTGAAGTCCGCTCGCGCGCAGCATTCCGACCTCCTATTTCCTGAGTTCCAGGCGGCGGAGCCGCCCCCGCTGGAAGAGAAGAGCGAGGGCCAGCCCCGCCGCGATCACGAAACCCCCGGCCGTGAGCCGCCGAGAAACAGCCAGGTTCGGGAAGACAGCGATAAACCCGATGAACTCGAGACGCGGCCAGAGGCCTGGGAACCGGCCCGTTTCGAGATAATCGATGAGGCCCGTCCGGGACGCGGCGGAAAGGAGAAGGCCCATGAAGGCGGCGAGCTGGACCAGGAGGATCATCACGACATTGGACCCGGCCTTCAGAAAGTGGCTCAGGGCGCCGGCGAGCCCGACGTAGTAGAACCCGCCGGCCAGGGCCAGGCCGAATTGGATAAGGAAGGCGGGGTCGAAGTCTCCGCGGACGAACCCCCAGGCGGCCAGAAGCGCAAATAGAAACGACACGTAGGCGCCGACCGCGGCGGCGAGGACGAAGTTCTTCAGCCAGAGATAGCTCCTGAAGGCGCCCCGGAGAAAAAGGACGTTTTCGAGGGCGCCGCCGGCAAGCTCCGTCCCGACCATGTCCTGGGCGGCGAGAAGAAACACGTAGGGACAGAAGAAGAGAAAGAGTTTCATCGCCGTCCCGTAGGAAGCTCGCAGCCCGAGAAAAACCAGGAGCGCGGGCAGAAGGGCCGAAACGGCCAGGTTGAACCCCGAGGCCGCGACCTTCCGGACCGTCAGGCGGAACGTCAGCGGGAAAACATCCGCCGCAGGCATTTTTCGAGCTCCTCCCGGCGCCGGCCGGCCTCCTGGTACGGGTCATCAAGATAGACCGTCCGGCCGCCGGCCAAGAGGACCTTGTAAGGGATCATGTCCACTTTGAACCTCCTAAAAAGGATTTTTCGCCGGTCGAGGACCGCGGGCAGCCTCCAGGCGTACTTCTCGAGGAAGAGGCGGAGGTCCTCCCGGAGGCCGGAGAAGACGCCGACGACGGTCACCGGCCAGCCTCCCCTTTCGACAAGGTATCTCGCCTCGAAAAGATCGTCGTAGCAGGAGGCGCAATCCGTCGCAAAAAAGACGAGGAGGACCCGGGCTCCGTCCTCGGGGACCGCGGCCTCGAGGGTGTCGAAGATCCGCGCGCCGCCTGGGCCGGCGCAGGCGGAGAGGAGGGCCGAGGCGGCCAGGAGCAAGGCGAGCGCGCTCCGTCGTCTCATCGTCCGATCCTGAAGATCCGCAGCCGGTCCTCGGCGTCGACGCCGTAGATGCGGTCCCCTTCGACGGCGATCCGCGACATGCGGACGGCCAGGCCGACGACGGCCTCGAGACGCCCCGAGGCGTCGAAGACGAAAATCTCGTCGCCCGGACCGACGTCCTGTCCTCCCGTGTAGGCGGGCGCGAGAACGTAGAGCCGGCCCCCGTCGAACGCGCTCGCCCAGTAAAAGGCGCGGATCTCGCGGCGTGGCCCGGGGCCGGGAAGCATCAGGCTCTTGAAGACGTACCGGGCGTCCGGCTCGATCCGCCCGAGGACCCTGCCGTCACCGCCGAAATGAAGGATCGCGCGTTCCCGGCCCTTGAAGAGCACGAAGAAGCCGCCGCGCGGGCCCGGGTTGACGAGGACCATGTTGCGGAAGGTGTCCGCGACGGGATCGCCCGAGACCTGCGAGTCGAGCGCCTCCCACAGGAGATAGCCGCGGCCGTCGAAAACATGGAGCATCTTTTCGGCTCCGCCGCGGCCGGAGGGGTTGTGGGTGACGAGGACCCGGTCGGGCCCCAGGGCCAGGATCTTGTCCGGCGCAAAGGGGACCCCGAAGCTCCCGAGGTGCCTCCCGGAAGCGGCCAGGACCTGGATCCGGCCGTTGAGCTTGTCGGCCACGTACAACCGGCCCCCGAAGGCCGAAACGCCCGACGGGAAGGAGAATTCTCCGGGACCGCTGCCTTTCCGGCCGATGGCGGCCCGGAACCGGCCCTGCTTAGAGAAAACCTTGACGGCGCAGTCGTGGGCGTCGACGACATAGATTCCGGCGGCGTCATAGGCCAGGGCCACGGGCAGGATCAGACAAGCCTGGTCCTCACCGGTTTCGGCGACGGCGAGACACTCGGCGCGGCAGCGACGGGCCGGCGAATCGGGCGCCGGCGCGCACGGCGCGGGACGGGCACCGACGGCCAGGGCAAGGAAGACGAGCGCTCGCTTCAAGATCGGTCTCAAGGCCATTTTCGTTCTCCCACGGGAAGCGGAAGAGAGGCCCTCCGCGGGGAGGGCCTCCCAGCCCTCAGGGTTCGGCCATCAGGATGCATTTTCCCAGGGCGATGTCGCACACGGTCAGCGCCAAGGCGATTTTGGCCCAGGAAGCGTTCATGTTGAACGCGCGCTCCCGGCAGGCCTCGTGGTTGTTGTAGCACTCGTTCACGTCGCGGGCGTCCGCGGCCACCGGGAACAGCAGGACCGAAGACGCGAAGACGATTCCGGCGAGTGCCAGCGATACCATTTTTTTCATCGGGGACTCCTTTCGCTTCTCCGAAAAGCAATCGGCGTGCCAAAGGAGAGGACCGAACATCAGACTTATAATTTGCTGATAACAAAAGGATTATGAAAATACCCGCTCGGCGCCGGATGGCGCCGCCAGCGCCCTTCCGTCACAGGTTGTGCCGGGCTCCCGCCCATCTCCGGGCTCATCAGGAACTTAGAGTTCTCCCGGCAGGGCACATATTGGGCGCTAAAAGGAAGGATGGAAAAAAAAGGGATGCCCTGTCCGGCCGGGAGGACAGGGCGCAGCGGCGGACGGCTATTTAAGCATAGGAACTCTGATCCCGCTTCTCTTCGCGCAGGCGATGGCCTCGGGATAGCCCGCGTCGGCGTGGCGCGCGACTCCCAGGCCCGGGTCCACGGTCAGGACGCTTTCGAGACGGCGGCCCATGGCGGCGCTTCCGTCGGCGACGACGACCATCCCGGCGTGGATGGACAGTCCGATCCCCACGCCGCCGCCGTGATGGACGGAGACCCACGACGCGCCGCTCACGGCGTTGAGAAGGGCGTTGAGGATAGGCCAGTCGGCGATGGCGTCAGAGCCGTCCCGCATTCCTTCGGTCTCCCGGTTCGGGGAGGCCACGGAGCCCGTGTCCAGGTGGTCACGCCCGATGACGATCGGGGCGCTGATCCACCCTTTCCTGACGAGGTGGTTGATCACTGCCCCGAACCGGGCCCGCTCTCCGTAGCCGAGCCAACAGATCCGCGCCGGCAGGCCCTGGAAGGTGACCTGCTTCCGGGCCTTCCGGATCCACCTCGCCAAGGCCTCGTCCTCGGGGAACTCGCGGAGGACGGCCTCGTCGGTGGCGTAAATGTCCGCCGGCTTGCCTGATAGGGCGGCCCAGCGGAAGGGCCCCTTCCCAAGGCAGAAAAGTGGCCGGATATATTCGGGCACGAAACCCGGGATGTCGAAGGCGTCGGCGACGCCGGCCTTCTTCGCCTGGCCCCGGATGTTGTTGCCGTAATCGAAGGCCTGCGCCCCGCGCTTACGGAGCTCGAGCATGGCCCGGACGTGCACGGCCATCGACTCGTAAGACCGGTGGATGTAGTCCTCGGGATTCTCGCGCCTCAGCCGGAGGGCCTCTTCGTAGGGAAGGCCGCGGGGGACGTAGCCGTTGAGCTCGTCGTGGGCAGAGGTCTGGTCGGTCAGAACGTCGGGAGTGATGCCGCGCCGGACAAACTCCGGAAGGACGTCGGCCGCGTTCCCGAGCAAGGCGATGGACAGGGGTTCGCCCTTGGCCCGGGCCGCATCGGACAGGCGCAATGCCTCATCGAGGCTCTCGGTCACGGTGTCGACGTAGCGGGTTTCAAGCCGCCGGCGGATCCGGTCCGGGTCGACCTCGACGACGACGGCCACGCCGTCGTTCATGGTCACAGCCAGCGGCTGCGCCCCGCCCATCCCGCCGAGGCCGGCGGTTAAAACGAGCTTCCCCCGGAGAGTGCCGTTGAAATGCTTGCAGGCGGCGGCCGACAGGGTCTCGTAGGTCCCCTGCAGGATACCCTGCGTACCGATGTAGATCCAGCTTCCGGCTGTCATCTGGCCGTACATCGTCAGTCCCAGGCCTTCCAGACGGCGGAACTCGTCCCACGTCGCCCATTTCGGGACGATCATGGCGTTGGAGATGAGTACCCGCGGGGCCTCGGCATGGGTCTTGAAAACGGCCACGGGCTTGCCGGATTGGACGAGGAGAGTCTCGTCGTTTCCGAGCTTCTTGAGGCTGGCGACGATCGCCCGGAAACACTCCCAGTTGCGGGCGGCCTTCCCCGTCCCGCCGTAAACGATCAGCTCGTTGGGCTTCTCGCCGACCTCGGGGTCCAGGTTGTTCATCAGCATCCGTAATGCGGCTTCCTGCGACCAGCCTTTGGTCCTCAGCCGAGGGCCGCGCGGGGCCCTGATCTTTCCCAGGGGCATTGCGTTTGCCGGAGACATGATTATCCTCCTCGGGAGGACCACGCCGCGCCCGGCGACCGGTCCCTATTTAAAAAATATATCACATCCCCTCGCCAAAATTCAAAAAAGGGCCCCTGTCCGGCCCTTTCGCTCCCCGGATTCCGGAAAAAGCCGGAGGAAAAACGAGTTGACGAGCCACCCGGGAATGTTGTATATTGGGGGGCGCTTGGGAAGTGCCAAGGGCGATCAATGAATTCCGTTCGGCAGTAAGCCAGGGTTTCAGGGCTGAAGGGAAGGGAATAGGGGCCCTTCGGCGATCGGAAGGGCTGCGAGGGCTATGAGCCAGAGGAAGATTTTTATCCTCAATCCGTTCCCCGAGGAATCCGCCCTCCTATCCAGGATTGCGTCCAGGCTCGGCCCGGTCGATATCGCTCCGAGTCCGGAGGATCTCGGGGAAAAGCTGGCTGCAACGCCAGCCGGCGCCGCGGTCGTCGAAGAAGGCCTGGCCCGGTCGCCAGCCCTCAGGGACCTCCTCCCGGAGTCGACGGCCCTGATCTTGACCGGCCCCGACGAGGGCGCCCTGCGCCAGGCCGCCGAAGCGTGGCCCCCGGGCTTCTACGTCGATCTTTTTCCCGTCTCGCCCGGCTGCTTCCGGGAGGAGTCCTTCCTCCGGGCACTTGAGCGGGCCCTCGACCATTCCCGGCTGAAGGCGGAAGCCGCGAGCCTCCGCCGTGCCCTGGCGAACCAGGAGGCCAAGCTTCGCGACGTCTATGCGGAGATCCGGGAGATCAAAGGCCTGATCAACTCCAATTTCCTCCTGGAGATCGAGAAGAGGATCGCCATCGAGACCAAGTACGTTTGGTTCCAGAGGGAGCGGCAGCGGATCGAGGCCATCCTCCGGAAGATTTACGCCGCCGACGACGTCAGCAGCCTTCTCGACATCCTCCCGGACATCCGGGACATCGTCAAGGCCGCCAGCGCGACGTTCTACATCATCGAGGGCAACGAGATCATCGGCCGCTATCTCAAGCCCCTCGTCTGGGACAACGCCTACCTCTCGCACGCCGAGTTCTCCAAGTACATCGCCTTGTGGGACTCGCAGGATTTCGCCGCCACGGCGGCCCGCTACGGCCAGGGCGTCAACGCCGCCGATCTCGCCCTCGACCGGAGAATGACCGCGCGCTACCAGGGATGCCTCCGCGCGCCCCTCAAGAACCTCCTGGCGGTCCCCATCATGCACAGTCGGAAGGTCATCGGGGTCGTCGAAGTCTACAACAAGACCGTCCAGGGCAAGGTCAGCCCGGAAGGGTTCAGCCGCGAGGACCAGCAGATCCTCCAGGGGATCTCCGAGCACATGGCCATCGCCATGACCAAGCTCAACCTCATCCAGTACGACGCGCTGACAGGGCTCCTCCGTCCGGACCCGTTTTTCGAAAAGGTCCTCCAGAAGGTCAACGCACCCGGCAAGCGGCGGCGCGAGGACAGCGGGTTCGCCCTGGTCATGGGGGACGTTGACTGGTTCAAGAACTACAACGACCGCAACGGCCATGAATCCGGGAACCGGCTGCTCCGGGAGCTCGCCCACGTCCTCAAGCTCTCCATCCGCGAGGAAGACCTGCTCTGCCGCTACGGCGGCGAGGAGTTCCTCTTTTTCCTGACGGGCGCCCAGGACCTCAACGAGGCGGCCGTTCTCACGGAACGCATCCGGAAAAATGTCGAGGACCACTATTTCGAGTTCCAAGAATTCCAGCCGCAGAACAACCTGACGATGTCGTTCGGCGTCACGGTCTTCCCGAAAAAGAAAACGGAACAGCCCGTCTCCATGTCCCCGGCGGACCTGAAGAGCCTGGCCTTCGAGGCGGACCTGGCCATGGCCGAGGCGAAGGGGAAGCGGCGGCCGGACCTGAAACCCCGGGAGGGGCAGGAGGCGTCCGGCGCCAAGAACAGAGTCTCGACCTACACGGCGGCGGCCGATGCGAGCCGAGGCACAAGCGACGTTCCGCCGGCCCTGGACCGGGGGATCCGGGAGAGGCGGAAACACGAGCGGGCCAACATTTCGACGCTGATGATATTCAAGGAGAGCGACGCTTTCAGGGTCGCCAAGACGGTCAACATCAGCCTCGGCGGCGCGAGAATCGTCTCTGACTCGAAGCTGCCCCCGGCCCAGATCATCGAGACCATCCTCGTCCTCGGCGATACGGCGAGCGCCATCCTGAGCGACGTCATCTATTCCGAGAAGCCGGGGACCGAAACGGTTTTTTATTATTCGGGGCTGAAGTTCCGGGACCTGACCACCGGGGATATCAGGAACCTGGAAGAGTATCTGCGGCGCTTCGGAAAGAAGGGCTATCCGGACGCTTGAGCCCGGCCCTCACTTGGATTCGATCTCGTCCTTCATGGCCTTCAGATACGGCCCGCGGGGCGTGATCCGGGCGATGAAAAGGCCTTTCATCTCGTCCGCGGTCTTGGTGAACGACAGGAACTCCTCGGGATTGCTCCAGTTTTCCATGCTCAGGCGCTCAAGCAGGCCGCGCAGGGTCTGGGTGTTGAGGATCGCACCGGTGTAGGCAGGAAGGGCCCAGACCTTTTTCTCGATCATTTTGACGATCCTCAGAAAGAGCGCCCGCAAACCCTCCTGCCAGTTGATGAGCTCCTGCTTGATGAAGAACTGCTCCTTCGGCGATTCCGTCCGTCCGAGCTTCGCCGACAGGCGGCGGGCCTCGTCGATCGTCCGGTCGATCGCGGAAAACAGGCTTTCCCCGTCGATCAGGCCCTTGCCGTCCTTCTGAAAATAATGGATCTCCCCGCTCCCGTTGGCCGGTTCCGACTTCCGGCAGGATTCGAGGGCCGCGCAGACCGCCTCCTCAGACTCCTCAGCGGCGGGCCCCGCCGCGGCGCTCGTCCGGGCTACAGGCTCAGCAGCGGCCTCTCCGGACGGCGGCCCCTCCTCGGCGACCCGGGCCGAGTCGGCGATCAGGTCCTGGATCTCCGGGATCTTGAGCTCCGGCGGAGGACCGGAGGCGAGGGAGGCAAGCTCCCCGTCGTCCCCCGCCTGCACCGTGGGGGCGCCCAGGCCCGCGGCCGCCGACTCGACGGCCAGGAGCTCCTTGATCTTCTTCAGCTTCTCCAGCTCCTGATCGAGGTCGATGGCCACGGTTTTCTGTTGCTCGTCGAAGACGTCGGCGACGATGCCGAACCGTTCCCTGAGGTCGGTCTTGAGGAACGCGGCCCGCTCGGCGGTCTTGCCCCGCAGCTCTTCTATCTTCTTCTGGAGATCGGTGACGTTCCGGATCTCCTCGACCGTGGCCTTCGCCAGGCTTTCGATCTCGGCCTGTAGACGGACGATCTTATCAAAATGCTCGCGCGCCCGGGCGATAAGGCCGTCCCGTTCCTTTTCGGCCTCGCGGACGACGTCCCGGTATTCTTCGAGCGCGCCGCGCTCCTTTTCGAATTCCCGCTCGACTTCCTCCTTCCGCCGGCGGGCCGCCTCTTTCTCCTGATTGATCCGGGCGACGAGCTCGCGCTCGATGTCGTCGATTTTCCTGTGGCGGAGCTTGTCCAGCTGGACTTCGATTTCCTCGATGACCTGGCCGGGTTCCTTGAGAATGTCGCGCTCTTGACCCATCCTGTCTCTCCTTAGCCTCGACCTTTATCTTATAAATCGCGGGGCCGACTGTCAAGGAGCAATGGGGCCGGGGAGCCGGGCCTCGGCGGGACGCGCCGCCAGTCCCTTGAAGAGGAGAGAGAAAACGTGTATAAAAGCGGGAGATGATTCTTGTTGACGGAAACCACGCCCGGCGCCGGGCCCTCGCCTCTTTCCTGGAAAAACGAGGCCTCCGCGTGACGGCCTGCGACGGGCTCCCCGATCCCGGAAGCCCTGCGGTCGCCGCGGACGGCACCGACGTTCTCGTCGTCGAGCTTGAGGAAGCGGGACCGAAGGACCTCGAGGCCCTGGAAACGATGAAGCGGGCCCGGCCCGGTCTGTCCCTCGTGGCGCTCGCGGCCGCCGACGCGTCCGAGGCCCTTCTTCCCCACCTCGACACCGGCCTCATCGACCACATCGTCCCCGCGGGGCATCCCGCCGGAGTCTATTCGGCGGTCCGGGCGGAGGAGCTCAGAAGGACGCTGGCGCGGACAAGCGAGGCCTGCCGCAAGAATCTGCGACGGCTGAAGGCGGAATACGCCGGCGACCGCCGCCGGGCTATGGAAATCGAGGAGATCTACGAAACGACCCTCGAAAACTTCATGACGGCCCTCGACCTGAGGGACGTCGAGACATACGGCCATTCCAAGACCGTCGCCCGCTACAGCTATGTCCTGGCCGAGGCCCTGGGCATCCGGGACCCGCAGGTCCTCGACAACATCCGCAAAGGGGCGCTTCTCCACGACATCGGCAAGATCGCCATCCCCGATGCCGTGCTAAAAAAGCCGGGGCCGCTGACCGCCCCGGAATGGGAGAAAATCCGGCGGCACCCCGCCCTCGGTTACGGACTCATCAAGGACATCAAGCTCGTCCCGGAGGTCGGGCACATCATCCTCCGCCATCACGAGCGGTTCGACGGCGCGGGCTATCCGGGCGGCTTGAAGGGCGCGGACATCCCTCTCGAGGCCCGGATCTTCGCCGTGTCCGACACGCTCGACGCCATTACTTCGTACCGCCCCTACCGGCCGCACCGGGACTTCCGGACGGCGCGGGACGAGATCACCCGGAACTCGGGGACGCAGTTCGACCCCGCAGTCGTGGACGCCTTTTGCGGCCTCAGCCTCTCCGTTTGGGAAAAGATCCGCTTCGAAACGACGCGGATTATGCCCGCCGCCGGGGCTGGTTTCGGGCCTCCGGACAGGAAGCGCCCCGGCAAGGCGGCCTGATTCAGGCCCGGCGGGCGGTAATGACGCGGGGCGTGCCCGCCAGGTCCCAGGCTGTTTCGATTTCGGTCCAGCGCTTCCCGAAGAGCGAGAGCACCTCGCCGCGCTGGCCCTTGCCGATTTCTAAGATGAGATAGCCGCCTGGCTTGAGGAACCTTCCGGCGCCCCGGGCCAGGCGCCGGATCAGCTCCAGGCCGGACTCCCCCGCCAGGAGCGCTCTCTGGGGCTCGAAATCGCGGATCTCGGCCGGGAGGCCGTCCCACTCCCGGCGCGAAACATAGGGGGGATTGGAGACGATGAAGTCGAAACGGGCGCCGGTCTTGCGGAAGGCCGAAAATAGGTTGCTGCGGATGAACTCGACGCGCCCGGCCTTCTGGAGCGCCGCGTTCCTCCGGGCGACGCTCAAGGCGCGCCGCGAGATGTCGGCCGCGAAAATCCGGGCCCGGGGCAGCTCCTTCTCCAGCGCGATGGCGATGTTCCCGCAACCGGTCCCGAGGTCCAGGATGTCCTCGGCGGCGCGGCTCGAAAGCTCCAGGACCTTTTCGACGAGGATCTCGGTCTCAGGCCTGGGGATGAGCACGGAAGGGGAAACCCTCAGCGGGATGGACCAGAACTCTCTGGTCCCGGTCAGGTAGGAAAGCGGCACGCCCTCCTTCCGCCTCTCGACGAGCCGCAGGAAATAGGCCTCCGTCTTCGGCGACACCGGAGCCCGGGGAGCGGCGAAGTAATCCTCCTCCGAAAGGGAGGCGGCCCGCAACAGGAGGACCTTGGCTTCGAGGACCGATTGGGGCCGGCCCTGCAGGAGGGAAACTCCGCAGCGAAAAAGGTCGTCGAGCGTTTTAGAGTTCACGGCCCCGTGTTTGAGCCTCGTCGCCGGCCGGCTCCCCGAGCGCCTGCGTCTGGGACTGAAGGACGAGGTTTTCGAGGAGCTCGTCCAGCTCGCCGTCGAGGATGCCCTCCAGGTTGTGGAAACTCATGTTCAGCCGGTGGTCGGTTACCCGCGATTGGGGGAAGTTGTAGGTGCGGATCTTCTCGCTCCTCTCGCCCGTGCCGACCTGCGAGCGGCGATTCCGGTCGATCGCGGCCTTCTGTTCCCTTTGGGCGATATCGAGGAGCCGGGACCTGAGGACCCGGAGGGCTTTCTCCTTGTTCCGGTGCTGGGATTTTTCGTCCTGGCAGGACACGACGATCCCGGAGGGCCGGTGCGTGATGCGGATAGCGGTGTAGTTCCGGTTGACGTTCTGCCCGCCCGGGCCCGAGGAGCCGAAGGCCTCGATCTTGAGGTCTTTCGGGTCGATCCGGAGGTCGATCTCATCGGCCTCCGGGAGGACCGCCACAGTCGCGGTCGAGGTGTGGATGCGCCCGGCGGCCTCCGTCCGCGGCACGCGCTGGACCCGGTGGACGCCGCTTTCGTACTTCAGCCGGGAGTACGCGCCCTGGCCGCGGATGTTGGCCAGCGCCTCCTTGATGCCCCCGATCGGCGACAGGCTCGTATCCATGACCTCAAACCGCCAGCCCTTGTGCTCGGCGAACCGCATGTACATCCGGAGCAGGTCCTGGGCGAAGAGCGAGGCCTCGTCCCCGCCCGCGCCGGCCCGGATCTCGAGGATGACGTTCTTCTCGTCGTTCGGGTCCGTCGGCAGGAGCAAGATCCGGAGGTCGGAAGCCAGGGTCTTCTCGCGCTTCCCGAGGAGCTCGATCTCCCCCTCGGCCATCTTCCGCAGCTCCGCCTCGGCCGTCGGGTCGCTGAGGAGATGATGGGCCTCCTCGATGTCCCTGCGAACTTTCCGGTAGTCTTCGAACTTCCGAATGATAGGCTCGAGGTCGGACCGCTCCTTGGCGAGTTCACGGAGCTTCTGGGAGTTGCCGGCCAGCGCCGGGTCGGAGAGCGCCCGCGTGAGCTGGTTGTATTTGTCCTCGAGGGCCTGGAGCTCCTGGATCATCGGGTCCGTTTCTTGGGCTCGCCGTATTTCTTCCGGAACTTCTCCACCCGGCCCGCGCTGTCCACGAACTTTTGCTTCCCGGTGAAGAAGGGATGGCACTGGGAGCAGATCTCGACCCGGATCTCCTTTTTCGTCGAGCGGGTCTTGAAGGTGTTGCCGCAGGCGCAGGTCACGATGCATTCCTGATATTCCGGATGAATGCCTTTCTTCATGAATCGATCTCCTTAGGCGCCGTATTATAGCAAAATCCGAAGGCCCCCGCAAAACCCAGCGAGGAGCCCTACAGGGGGCGGATGGCGATTCCCGGGATGTCCGCGGCCTTCCTCTCGAAGGCCCGCCAGTCTATGGAAAACGAAAGGGGTTTTTGGGCGGCCTTCACCATGTCCCGGTACGTGCGGGAGTCGAAGACGCTCCTGAGGGGACGGCTCAAGGGGTACAACTGCTCCTCGGCCGCCCATTCGTAGGGCGAGCCGTCCGCTCTCTTCAGGCAGCTGAGATGGACGATCCAGGCCAGCTCCTTGAGGGGCATGTGGCTGAAGGTGTGCCGGATGGCGAGGACCTCCGCCTCCTTGGCAGGGTTCCAGAACCGGAAGTAGCGGGAAAAGAGCAGGGCGTTATGGAAATAGGCCGGGAACACGAGGAGGCAGTCCTTGCGGGTGAGGCGGCCCAGGTAGACGAACAGGTCCATGATCTTTTTGCTCATGTTGAGCCCCGGATAGGCCTGTCCGGGCAGCGGCGTGTCGGTGCCGCAGAACCGGTGGAGGGGGTTCTGAAGGGTCAGCCACTCAAAGGCCAGCGACTTCAGGGGCGGCAGCGGAGGCAGATCCGTGATGGGCCTGGGAACGAAATCCGTCTCCCTGAACTTGAGGTCGACGATCAGGTTCTCGGGCCTTTTCTCCTGGATGAAGATTTGAAGCCTCTGCAGGGGGTACTGCGACGAATTGAGCTCGACGTCGAGGGGCCAGAGAAACCTCTTGCGGGCCTCTTTGAGGAAGCTCTTCTTGGCCAGGACGGCCAGGACTTCGTTCAGGGAATACCGGCCAAGGAAGAGCGACGTCCCTTTCCTCTCGGCCAGGTCGGCGAAAATCTCGCGCTCGTCGACGAGGGGCGCCTCTCGCGGAAAGCGTTCGGATGTCAGCGCGGTTTTCTTCATCTTCCGGTCACTGGACTCCCTTCATCGGAGTCTATTTTAAGGGATCGGACGCCTTCCCGCAAGACGGGGAGGGGCAAACGAAAAACGACAGAATGTCGTCGCCGAAGGCCACACGGCGCTCGAGCGGGAAATCTTCCGTCTTCGGCCGGACCTTGAAATAATGGCGGAGGACGACGAGGCCGCCAGGCTTGAGGATATCCCGCTTGCGGACGACCCGCAGCGGGTTCCTCTCCGCGAGGAGCTTATAGGGGGGGTCCAGGAATATCAGGTCGAACCGGAGGCCCTTTTTGGCCAGGTCGATGACGGCCCGGTTGAATTCCCGGTGGATCACGACGGCCTTCTCCTCGGCCCCGCATCGGGCCACGTTGGCGCGGATCGTCTTCACGGCCGGATAATATTCGTCCACGAAGACGACGCGGTCGGCGCCGCGGCTCAACGCCTCGAGACCCACTGAGCCCGTGCCCGCGAAGCCGTCTAGGCAGACGCTTCCTTTGAGCCTGTCCCGGACAATATTGAACAGCGCGCCCTTGATCTTGTCCTGCATGGGCCGGACCGCGGGGCCGCGGAGGAGCTTCAGGCGGCGTCCCTTCCAAGCCCCGCTGATGATCCGGATCATGAACCTCCTTCCCTTATCCGGCGGCGCCTGTCAATAATGGCAGACCAGGACCCCCCGGCGCGATTCGAGCCGCCGGATGCCGTAAGGCAGCGCGTACCAGTCGTTGAGGCTCGCCGGCGGCGTCCCCTCCAGGCTGGAAACGAAGGCGATCACCTTGTCGAGCACGGCCGGGGCGATGCGCTGGGTCCCGAGGAACAGCTCGGCGAGCTCGATCCGGATCTTGCCGTCGCGGCTCTCCCCCGTCGCCGAAAAAAAGAGCTCAGTCTCCGACGGCAGGAGAAGCGTCGCCGGCGTGCCGCTGAGATCGAGCACGATCTTGCCTTCGAAACGGTCCCCAGGGAGAAGGCGAATCTCGCAGGACTGCAGGTGCTTGTCTGGTTCCGAGCCGATCCGGAGGGCGATCCAGGCGTTGAGATCGGCCTCGGAAACCTCGACGCTCCGCGGGGCGTGGGAAGCCGGCCGGGCCTGCTCCCGCTCGGCCTGTTCCAGCGACTCGATGACCTTCACAGCCCGGGCCCGGACGGCGGCCGGGATATCGGCCCGCAAGATAGGGGCGGCCAGAGCGAGGAGGACGGCGATTCCCGCGATATGTCTCTTCATGTGAGCAAAACTCCGCCTCCATGTTAGCAGAATCCCCCCTTCCGGGCTACCCGTCCGGTCCGGGCGCCGGGGCGTCAATAGTGGGTCAGCGTTCCGTCCTTCTTGGCCTTGCGGACGGCCGCGCGGAACGCCAAGAGACTGAGGGGAAAGAGGACGACGTTGAACGCCGCCAGGGCGGCGACGTCCGGAAGGATCCGGGAGAAACGGACCGACGCGAGCAGGCTTTCCCTCATCCCGTTGAGCGAGTAGGTCACCGGCAGAAGGTGGGAGAGCCAGCGGATCCAGGACGGGAGGATGGCGACGGGAAAGACCATGCCGCCGAGGAGCCCGGAAACGCTGCTGAAGATCCAACTCAAAGGGTTCCCCATCTTATAGACGAGGACGAAACTGGCCGAGAGGATGCCGAGGCTGAGGAAGCAGAAGGCAGTCAGCGCGAACACGGCTGCAACCCCTGGCCAGTTCACGTGGCCGAGACTCATGCCGAACACGGCGATGGCGAGGACCAGATGAAGGGCGGTGCGGAGGCTCTGGAATGCCAGGGAATACAGCGAGGACCCCAGCAGGACCGTCGGAACGGAGGTCTGGGTCACGAGCAGGGCCTCAAGCGTCCCCGAGACCTGGGCGCTCCGGATGACGGCCGGCAGCCCCTCCTGGAAGATCCCGAGAAGGCTGGAGAAGGCCACGCCGACGACGGCGAACGAGAAATAGTCGCCGCCATAGGGCGCGAGCGCAGGCGATCCCCTCGGGACGAGCTTGGCTACGAAAAAGAACGTCGCCGTGGAGATGAAGATCCCCACGAGCGACGAGGCGAAGGAGAACTTGTAGGTCAGGGCCTCACGGAAATCCCGCCGGAGGAACGCCGAGAGCTTGGCCCAAGCCGCTGCGATGCCGCGGGCGCCGCCGATCACCGCCGCCGGCGCGCTCACATCCCCTCCCCCTCGCGCCCGGAAGCGTCCGGCCGCGGGCCGGCCAGCGCCCTGTCGTAGATATCCCGCAGAGCGACTCGGCCTCCCTTCGTCAGGACCTCAAGGGAGCCGCTGATACGGATTCGGCCGCGGTCGATGATCGCGACCTCTTGTGCGAATTCCGCGGCTTCGGTCAGGTCGTGCGTGGCCCAGAACACGGTCTTGCCGCGCCGCTCGACGATCTCCGTCCGGAGGAACGTCCGGATCTTGGCCGCGGCCTGGGGGTCCAGGGAGCGCGTCGGCTCGTCCACGAACAGGATCTCGGCATCCGTAAGCAGGGCCCGGGCGAAGGCCATCATCTGCTTCATCCCAGTGGAATAGGTGTTGAACCTCAATCCGGCGACGCCCTCCAGCCCCGTGAGCCGCAGGACCTCGCCGATCTTCGTGGCCAGCGCGCGGCCCCTGAGGCCGTTGAGGACGCCGAAGAACTCGAGGTTCTGCCGGCCCGTGAGGCGCCAGTAAAAACTCCGCTCGTCGCTGATCGCGTAGCCGATGGACCGCCTGACCTCGGCCGGCTGTTTCTCGGCGTCGTGACCGGCGACGAACGCCCGCCCCTCGTCCGGGAGCACGAGGGTCGCCAGGATCTTGATGAGCGTCGTCTTGCCGGCGCCGTTCGGCCCGAGCAGCCCGAACGACCGGCCTTTCTCGACGCGGAGGTCGACGCCCGCCAGCGCCGTCCGTCTCGGACGCCGGAGCGGGTGGCGAAGGACGTCCCGGAACCCGCCGATAACGGGATAGCGCTTGACCACGCTCTCGACAAGGACCGCCGGAACGTCGCTCATCTGGCCTTCCAGATCCGCCGCACCGCGAGTCCCACCGGCCTCGCCAGCCGCCGGAAATACCGATAATAGACCACGACCGAGCTATCGGAAACCCCTCCGGTCCGGGCCAGCCAGTCTCGGGGAGGGAAAAGAACGGTCCGCAGCGTGCGGAGTGCAAGGCCCGGCGACCTCCTTTCCCAAAGCGAGAAGAGCGAAGGCATATCGTACGGCCACGGCAGAGAGGCTGTGCGGGCGGCCACCCCGGATTCGGGCCAGAAAAAACCGAGGGCGAGCCTGGCGAGGGCGCCGGGCCGGAGCCTCCGGAGGACGTCCCGCCCGACGCAGCCCGGCCAGAGCGCCTCCGCCAGCTTGAGCGCGAGATACACGGAGGTCCGGACCTTATGGGCCTCGCAGAACGCGTAAACGCCGTCCCAGTCGAGGCTTCCCCGCGATGCCATCTCGGCGATGTCGGTGAGCCAGATGAGCCGCCGGAAGGAATGCTGTTGAGCGTGGAGGCAGAGGTAGCAGAACTCGAGCTCGGGGGGCAGGACCGGGACTTCAACGCCCCGGACCTGAATCGGACGGGCCGCGGCGAAGCAGGCCTCCACGTCCAAGGGGAACGCCAGACCGAGCAGATTAAAGTGGAACTCCAGGATGAGCTCCCGGAGCCGGAAATACGGCGAATACAATCCGTTTGGCCGCGTGTCCGGAAATCCCGGTCCGAGCGGGACTGCCGCGGCCTCTTCGAAACCCTGGCCGTCGAGGATCTTCCTGACGGCCGGCCAATCCGCGGGACGGACGATGAAGTCGACGTCCCAAAAAGGCCGGAGTCCGGGGTCGGGATACACGGTCAGGGCCAGCCGGAGGCCCTTGGTGAGCAGCACCCTCGACCCGGAATCCCGAACCGCCTCAAGGAGAGGTCGGAGCCGCACGGCCGCCTGGGCATTGCGGGCCAGGTTCCTGAGGTAACGCACTTTGAGCGTGTCCCGGACGTCCTCCGGCACGCCGACAATCCGGGTCCCGAGGTTCCAAAACAGGAGAGGCAGAACGCCCTCTTCCTCTCCCCTCGCGAGCAGAGCGTCCCAGTCGGGGCCGAGGTCCAGCAGGCGCCCGATCTCGTCCGACGCTGCGGAGCCGGGGCGCGTGCGGGCGCAGAGGACGAGCAGCCGGTTTGTGCGGGGCATATTCATGGCGTCCATCGAGTGCTTGCGGGCCGGACGGGGCTGCGCCCCGGCCGCGGGGCGAAACAAAGACGGGAAAAAACGTGCGGATCTGACGGCGTCAGGAGCGGACCGGGATCAGTGCTTGATCCCGTTCGGGTCCGTCGGTGACACCGGCTCCTGCTCCTGGATCGTGACCAGCGACGCGCTGCCGGCCACGACGGCGGCCAGGCCGAGCGGAGCCAAGAAGAAGGGCGGTACTCCCCGCTTGCAGACGATATAGACGTTGTCCCCGGGGGCGCAGGCCCTGGAAACGGGCATGAGCGCATCTTGGCCGGACAGGCAACGCTTCACCCGGGCGCCCCCGATGCTGAGAGCCTTGACGTCCTGGGAAAAATCCGTCGCCAAGCCCTTGACCCGGACCCGGTCTCCCACCTGCAGCAACCCCCGCTCGATCACGACTTCCACTTCTCTCGCTCCGGAGACGTATCTCACGACGTGTCCCACCAGAGACTCGCCGTGTTCCTTTTCGTCCCTGGCCACGGCCTGCGCGGCTTCGACCGCTTCGCGGTCATAGGGGCTCAGAGCGATGGAGATCTTGGCCGTCTCGCCGGGCTTGACCCCGATGAGCTCCTGGGAGTTGTAATCTCCCTCGCTCGAAGTGACTCCGAGGGCATAGATCCCCGCCCGAAGCCCATCGATCTTGAAAGCCCCCAGATTGTCCGTCTTCGTGCTCTGGAAAACGGTTCCCGACGTCACATCCTTGAGCATGACCACCGCCCCGGCCACCGGCGTCGAACCGTCTTTGCCGAAGACGAAGCCGACGAGCTGGCCCTTGGCCGGAGTCTGGGATTTCATGACGATCGGGGATGCCAGCCAGAGCAAGGCGACGACGAGCCCCAGGGAAACGGGATTTCGGGCACCTCGACTCATGTCTTCCTCCTTAGCCCACACTCAATAATAATGAACCGCGGAATCTCTTGTCAAGGTCCAACTGTCGGACGGGCGGGCCGGGTTATCGCTTAACTAGTTGAAACCAATACAGATAATCTCAGCCCGCAGCGGTTCATTCTCCTCTGGGCGCCCGGCTCCACTCGAGAGAGGCGACGGTCACGGGCCGGTTAACGGCCTCCATGACGAGCGTGTTGGCCCCTGTCCGGGGTGAAAGGGAAAATGACAGGCTGCCGCCCTGTGCGTATCCTTCCCAGACTGCCCGGCCGTTGAAGAAAACCGAAAGGAGGGGCAGGTTCCCCGGCTCGAGGCCGGCCAGCGAAACCGTCATGGACACAGGGGACCCGTCACCCACGATCCTGATCTCGAGCGGCTCGTCCTTACGGAGCACCCGCGGCTCGGCGATGACTTCGCGGGGAGTCAGCAGGCCGTCGATGCGGCGCCGGACGGCAACCCTCTACGGATCGTCGTTCAGGCGGTCATAGCAACGCTCGAGCCGGATAAGCCCCTCGAGGTCGTCCGGGTCGGCGGCGAGGGCCTTCAGGTCATAATTCTCCGCCTCGTAGATGTCGTCGAGTTTCTCGAACGAATCGCCGGCGAGCTCGAGGATCCGGACATAATAGGCCGTCCCGGCCGGAGGGATGATATAGGCGCTTTTCTCGAGCGTTTCGCCGGCCTGGGCGATATCCCGGTATTTGTTCTGCTTGAAGTCGAGCCGCAGCCCGATGGCTAAGGCCCGAAGGTCTTTGGGCCGCGCGGCGGCCGTCTGGACGTCTTCAAGCAGATTGCGGTCCTTGAGGAACTGTTCGAACTCTCCCGCGGCCAACGGATCGGTTTCGAGCACGAGATATTTCTCCAGATAGCCGTCCGGGTCGGAAAGCGCGCGCGTCTTCTCGGCCTGAATTTCGGCCAGAAGAAGATACGTCGTCTTGAGGACCTGCGCGTATTCGGCCGGGTCGATCAGGCTCTCCCGGACGAGCGATTCGTAAAACCGGATGGATTCGAGAAGCCGGGCGGCGGTGATGAGATGGCCGGCGGCGTCCTGGCTCTGGAAGTATTCGTAGCCCCTCTGCCCCTGGCTGAGCTCGTCCTTGGCTTTGACGAAATCGAGGAACTCGGCCCGGGCCAAAGCCTTCTGGCGGACCTCGAGAGAGAGGGACATCTCGCCCAAAAACCGCGCGTACGCGCGTTCCAGCCCGGGGTCGTCGGGCATGATCCCGTCGATGATCGAATAATCCCGGCCGTGGAGATACCAGACTTCGAGGAGGTCCCGGAATTTCTCCCGGCCCGCGCCGGCGAGCATCTTCCCGAGGACGTCCAGCGTGAATTCCCTTTCCTCAGGCCGGAGCGATTCCCAGCTCGCGAGGAGCACGGTCCCCACCTCGCAGTAGATCTCGCTGTCGTGCCCCGTCAGGGCGGCGGCTTTCCTGTATTCCCCGAAATACCCGACCGTCGTCGGAAGGGAGAGATAGCTCATGTACTGGAGGGACTGGGCTAGGTAGAGGTGGGTCGCCGCCGATCCCGGATTGAGGCGCAGCGCCTTCAGGAAATAGCCGACGGACTGGGCAAAAGCCCTGTCCCGCAGCGAGGCGTCTCCCAGGGATTCGGAGCCGCGCGCGAAGAAGGTCTTCCCGAGCTCGAAGTCGACCTGGTCGTTCCACGGATAGACCCGGGCCGCGAGCTCGAGGAGCCGTGCTTTCGCGGCCGGGCCGGCGGCTTCGTCCCGGGCCCGGTCATAGAGATGCGCGTTCCAGGTAATGAGCGTCTGGCAGACGGCGACGACAACCAGGGCGGCAATGAGAAGCGGCTTTTTCATGGCGGATCCTCAGGTCTTCCGGTAATAGGCCGAGACGAAGGTCAGGGATAGGACAACCGCAAACAGGAGCGTGTTCGCGGGAATATGCAGATTGAAGTCCGTCAGCGTGTGCAGCCCCATCCCGGCCAGCGAGACGATGCCGCCCAGCGCGAGGCCCTTGGCTTCGGCATTGCGCCGCTCGCGCCAGGTCAGGAAGGCCCGGACGGCCAGATAGAGGATGACGCCCACGAGGAAGATCATGCCGAAGAGGCCCAGCTCGGAGAGATATTCGAGGTAATCGTTGTGGGCGTGGACCAGGACCCTGTCGGAGAGGCCGCGCGTTTCGTAGGCGGGGTACGCCGAAACGAACGTCCCCAGTCCCGTGCCGAAGAGCGGAAAGTCCCGGACCATGCTCACGGTGTTGGCCCAGAACAGGGGCCTGTCCTCGTGGAGAAGGTTGTCCAGGGCGAACCTCTGGATCGTCGCCCCTATGCCGATGAACAGGGCCATGGCCAGGATGACGAGCACCGTCGCGCGGATGAAGTTCTTGACCCAGAGCTCGCGGTACGCGACCCGGCCGAAGGCCAGGGCGGACAGCCCGATGAACAGGAAGAAGCTGAAGACGAGGACGACGAGACCGGACCGGGAGTTGGACAGGAGGATTCCGATGGACATGACAACCGCGGCCCCGAAGGCCAGGAGGTTTCCGGCGAGCCCCCGGGACATCATCAGGAGGAACCGTTCCTTCATCCCCTTGGCGCCGAAGGAGAAGAGGTTCATGCGGCCGATGATGAAACCGACGGCCAGGGGCACGATCATCTCCAGGTAGCCGGACATGTTGCTTCGGTTGACGAACGTCCCCGTCACGGACTCGAGGCTGAACGCCTTGGGGTAGAAAAGGATCCGCGGCCGGCTCGCCCCGAGTTCGTACATCCCGTAGAGGGCCTGGAACGCGCCCGAGGCCATGAGGGCGATGATGATCCTCCGGATCTGGGACCCGTGAGTGACGGTCCGGATGATGAGGAAGCCCAGCAGGAAATAGGCGAAGAGCTCGAGCCCGGCCCGGAAGGTCTGGCCCGGCGCGACGGACAGGGTGATGAAGCGCCGCGTCGCGAACCCGGGGTCGTAGAGCTTCCGGAAGCCGTAGGCGCCGGGAGAAAGAGCGCGGACGAGGACCGTCGGCAGGGGGAGGATTTGGAAGACGAGAAAGCCGAAGAACCCCGCCACCGCCCAGCGCATCCTCCGCAGGATGGGCTCCATGTGAGGATTGAGCCGCGGCTTCGGCTCGAGGAGGATATAGGCCGCGCCCATGAGGCCGGCCGCGAGTTCGATGACGAGGATGGCCCAGGCGTCGACGGAGGCCGCTGGGAGCGGGCTGAAGACGAGGAGAGCGATGAGCCCGTACTCGATAGTTTTGCGGAGCAGCTGCCGGCTCCCGGAGCCGGGGGGCCCGGGAGCGGCGCTCGGTGCGGACTGCGGAGAAGCGGCCACGGCCATTCTCTCATTCGCCGGTTCGCGGCGATCCCCCGTCCGGGCCGAGGGTTTTGTGTTCAATCTCCCCTCTCGAATCTCGAGCCGTCCTTCCCCCCGGCCCGGCCTAGGGGGCCGGAAGCCCCGGCTTCGCCGTCGGCTTCCCCTTTGCTGGCTTCGTACTCGTACTCATAATAATGGTAATAGGGCGCGTCCCTCCCCTGGCGGCCGAGCTTGACCTCATTGAAGACGACGCCGACGATCTCGGACTTGGCCTTGCGGACCTCCTCTACGGCCTTCGAGAGCGCCCGCCGGGTTGTCTTGCCAGCCTGGACGACGAACACCGTGCAGTCGACGAGCGAACTGACGATCACGGGGTCGATGACGGCGAGGACGGGGGGCGTGTCGATCAGGATCGTGTCGAACCGGCTCTTAACCTTGGCCAGCAGGTCGCGCATGCGCTTCGAATTCAGGAGTTCGGCCGGATTCGGGGGGTGCGGGCCGCTGGGGATGATCCAAATGTTTTCGATGCTGGTCTTCTGGATAACCTCGTCGAAGGCCATCTTCCCCGTCAGGAAGCCGCTGAGCCCGACAAGGTTGCGCGTCTGGAAGATCTTGTGGAGGCGCGGCTTGCGCAGGTCGGCGTCGATGAGGAGGACCTTGCCCTCGAGCTGGGCGAACGAGACGGCCATGTTGGAGACGGTGACGGTCTTGCCCTCCTGCGGTAGGGAGCTCGTGAAGCCGATCGTCTTGGGGGAGCTGTCGGCCTGGGACAGCAGGATGGACGTCCTCACCGTGCGGTAATCCTCGGCGATCGAGAACTTGGGGAAGAGATGGTTGACGAGCTCGATCTCACAGAATTCGGGGATGGTCTCCGCCCGGCTCTCGCTTTCGTCGCCGTAGGAATAGCGGTAACTTCCGTAGGGGCCGGATTTTCTCTTCATCCCGTCGGGCGTGAGGTGGGGGATGATTCCGAGCGAGGGCAGGCCGGTCAGCCTCTCAACGTCCTCGGGACCTTTGACGGTGTTGTCGAGGAACTCGACGAGGAACACGAGGCCCAAGCCGCCGAACAGCCCGAGGAAAAGGGCCATCATGAGGTTCCGCCGGATGTCGGGCGTGAAGGGCCGGTCGGGGGCCAGGGCCCGGTCGACGATCTTGATGTTGCTCGTCCTCAGCCCTCCGAGGTGGCTCGAAACCTGGATCTCGTTCTGCTTCGACACCAGACTGCTGAGGAGGTTCCTCATGTTGTCCACCTCGATCTGGAGACTGCGGTAGAGGATCGAATTGTTGTTCATCTGGACGACGTCGGTCCGCTGGGACTCCAGGAGCCCCTCAAGCGATTTCTCCTTATTCAGCGCGGCCCGGTATTCGGCCTCCGCCGCGCCCACGGCCTTCCGGATCTCGTCCTCGAGCGCGCTCTTGGTGCTGTCGAGCCGGGCCTTGAGCTTGATCATCTCGGGATAATCCGGACGGTAGAACTTGCTCTTTTCCTCATACTCGGACTTGGCCTGCGTGTAGGCCGTCTTGAGGCTCTGGATGACGGGGTTGTTGACGGACTCGGGCAGGGCGTCGACGTCGAGCCCCTTCAGCTCTCTGTACAGGGCCTCCTTCTTGAAGCGGTCGATCTGGGCCTCGGTGAAGGCCGAGTTGACTTCGGAAAACTTGTTGACGACCGTGCTCTCCTTGTCGTTGAGGAAGAGGAGCTTCTTCTCGTCGCCGTACTTCTGCAGGGCCTCCTCCTTGCGCTTCAGGTCTTCCCGCAGCTGGGCCACGGTCTCGCTCAGGAACTCGGAGGTTTGTTTGGTCGCCTCGTAGCGGGTTTCCACGGAATAGTTGACGAACTCCTCGGCCAGCGTGTTGACGATGTCGGCGGCCAGGACCGGATGGGACGAGGTGTAGCTGACCTGGACGATCCGCGTGTCCGAAACGGGAGAGATTCCGAGGCCGTCGAGAACGGCGAAGGCGTAACTCGCAGAGGCCGAATCGGCCGCCTCGGCGGCCCCCGCGCCGCCCGTCTTCACGGAGGACGCCCGGCGGAGGCCGAGAAAACCCTTGAGGGTCCGGAGCAGGCCGGTCCGGGAGGTCCGGGAGCTCAGGAACTCCGGCCGCGTCGCGAGGTCGAGCTTCTTGGCCACGCACTCGGCTAGGGACCGGCTTGTGAGGAGCTTGAGCTGGGTGTTGAAATAGGTTCCCAGGTAGTCGGTCTGATAGTACCCGCCGGAGTTCAGAATGTCCTGGATGTTGACCAGGCTGGAGCTGGGCTCATCGATGAGAAGCGTCGCCGTGGCCCTGTAGAGGGGCGTGGCCGTGAACGACAGGACGGCCACGAAGAGGACGACGACCGCGGCGAACGTGACCAGTGTCCATTTGCGCTTGAGAATGACCCTCCCGTATTCGAGGAGGTCGATCTCTTTCCTGTGGGTCGGGGTGTTGAGGACATTCATGGTGGACTCCCTTTGTCCGTCTCGGCCGTCTCAGAAGAGGCTCTCGGGAACATAGACAGTGTCGTTCTCGAGGAGCGGAACATCCTTAATCTTGCCCTTGAGGATGTCCTTGGCGTTGACGGTGACCTCGATATCCTTGCCGGAGGCATCCTTCCTCCGGATCTTGACGCTCCCCCGGGCGGCGCGGTCCGAGAAGCCGCCGGCCTGGGCGATGGCCTGCAGGAGGGTCGGGATGTTGGATTTCTTGACCTGCAGGGCGCCGGGGCTCTTGACCTGCCCGAAAACGTAGACGACCACGACCTTGTCGACGGGGATGGTGATGATGTCGTTCGGCTCGAGCGGGATGTTGAGCTTGGCATCGCCCTTGAAGAACAGGTCGTCGATCGAGAGGTGGATGGACGTGCTCGTCCCGTCGGGGAGCTGCCGGATGACGATGATCTCGTTGCCCGCGTCCCGCGTCATCCCGCCGGCCTGGGAGATGATCGACAGCACGGTCTGGCGGCCCAGAAGTTCGTAGGGCCCGGGCTTCTCGACCGCTCCAAGGATCGAGACCTGCTTGCTCTTGTACTCCATGATGAAGACGGTGACCTGGGGGTTGACGAGGTATTTCTCGCCAAGGAGAACGACGAGCTTCTTCTCGACGTCGGACCGTGTCAGGTTGTTGACGTCCACCTCTCCCACGAGCGGCAGGGTGATCTTGCCGTCCTCGGAAACGCGAACGACGAGCTTGTTGATTTCCGCCACACCCACGGCCGTGACCTCCAGAAGGTCTTTGGGCCCGACCCGGTACTCGGGGCTAAGCGCCTGCCCGGCCGCGAGCGAAGCCGCCAGCGCCAGGAACAGGCCGGCGGCGAGGACGATCTTTGGCGAAATTCTCATTTCGGACTCCTTCGGACCCTTTCTCAGAAATCGTATTCGAGGGTGGCCCCGATGAAATTCCGGTCGATGTCGAACCCGGGGGCGTTGGACCTCCGGTGGTACAGGTTGTCGCTGAAGCTGAGCCAGGAGTTCGCGCCGACGCGGAAGCCGAACCCGACCGAAAAGATCCGGTTCACGTCCCTCCGGCTCGCGATGAGATAATCTTCGCCCTGGTACGGGACCTCCTGGGGATCGGGGTAGCGCCACTCCCCCACCTGAAAACTCCCTTCAATCCGGAAGAACGAGAGGAGGGCGAAGGTCAGGCCGCAGCGCAGGCGGTCCTCGACATAGTAGTAGGCGGTGTCGAGATAGGAGAAGTAGTTGTCCCGGTTGAAACTCAGGCTGAGCCCGAGGCGGCCCAACCGCGCGGCGAGGTCCGTGTCGGCTACGAGTCCCGAGAACTCCTTCCGGTCCGCGGCCTCGGGGACGAACCTCTTGTATCCCAGGGACAGCGTCCCCCGGACGCTTCCGAGCCCCGGGAAACGGAGCCCGACGAGAGCCTGGGTCGAGCGGGCGTTGCGCCAGGCGAAGGCGGGGTCGTCAAACTCGTAGTCGGAGGCTCCGCAGGAACAGAAGAGGAGGGTCTGGCTGAATATGCGGTAATAGAATTCGAAGGCCGCCGTCCGCTCGCGGCGGTCGAGAGCCTGCGAGTAGTCCGCGTCCGGCTCCTGGAGGCCGATGTTCAGATAGCTGTAATCCTGCGAAGAGCCGGTCACGCCGATGGCCGTCCCCCGGGGCGTTTCGAAGAAGAGAGAGGCGTTGAAGCCTTCCTGCGTGTCTTCGACCTGCTGGTCGAACTCGCTGTAGGCCTGCCTGAGGTGCCGCTGCGATTCGAACCCGCCGGAGAGGGCCAGGACCCGGAACAACAATACTCGGCTCTCCAGAGTGTAGCTGTTGGTCAGCGTCCTGAGGTCCGCTTGGTTCATGTAATAGACGTATTCGGGATTCTCCGCGGCCGAGAGGATGATCGAGTTCCCGAGAAGCCAGGCCGCCCTGACTTGGGGGGACAGGGTGCCCGTGTAGTCGGCGACGGGTTGCTCCTCCCGGTCTCGATAATAGACGTTGTCGTCGTAGCCGACGTCGGAGAGACGGAGGAGCGGCAGGACCTTGAGCGGTCCGACCCGCAGGCCTCTCCAGCCGCTGATCTCGTTGAACTCGTCCCGGAA
>Ga0187770_10000279_pt1 | contig 25304 bp, 23 predicted proteins | sample 0116_SJ02_MP02_2_FD_133154 | JGI IMG/M metagenome (GOLD analysis project Ga0187770, IMG submission 133154) | Tropical peat soil microbial communities from peatlands in Department of Meta, Colombia - 0116_SJ02_MP02_20_MG | ecosystem: Environmental > Terrestrial > Soil > Wetlands > Peat | place...
TATTTGCCGGCCTGGGTTCCCTGCGGGCCTATATTTTGTTCGCACTCAAATTGCCGCTTGTGAATGATATGGCGTTGGCGGCGAGGCCGTACCAAACGCATTCGTTGCGGAGCTTCTGGATGCTGTTTGTGGCCGGCCGCCTCGGATTCGGCCTCTGGATTCTATCCTCGGTCGCCGTATTGGCTATTCTGGCGGGATATTGGAGCCGCGAACCGCGGGCGGATTTGCGGTGCGCCGCCTTAATTGTGGCGGCTGTTCTGATCGACCCGCATCTGTATGTTTACGACGCGGTCATCCTGGCTCCCGCGCTCATCGTGGCGATCGATAGCGCGCGCGGCCTCGGCAAGACGATCGCCGCAGACGGAATCCGCGTCGCCGTCTACGTGCTCTTCGTATGCCTGTTCCTCGGGCCGCTCGCTCGAATCACCCATGTGCAGTTATCCGTCCCCGTGATGCTCGCGCTGTTCGTCGCGGTGACACGCGCAAGCGCGACCCCGTCTTGGAAAGCGGCAGACACTGCTTTCTCCGCGCCCTGATGGGATAGCTTAGGCCTCGGTGCGAATTCCGGGTCGATAGGAAGTGATCGCGTTAAGGTAGGTGTGGGGAGAAAACTTGGGGACACAGGCTGAGAATCTGCGGGTGCAAAGCCGGGGCAGCGCGGCCCAGGCGGCCTCGCCCGTGCCTACGGTGCCGGCGACTGCGCGAGTCCGACCCTCGCTGCTTGGGTACGCGCCCGCACTCATATTGCTCCTGATCGTAGTCGCCGACTCGGCGCGTTACGCAGGCACCGATCTCTGGTGGCATGTGAGTTCTGGCCAGGCGCTGCTGAACGGCGGCCGCTTGGAGGGCCACGATCCTTACTCCTACTCAGCGCCTGGCCACCTCTGGCTAGTTCATGAATGGCTAAGCGAGGTCGTGATGGCGGCGCTCTACAACGCGCTCGGCGTCGCCGGGCTCAAGTTATGGAAGTTCGCATGCACTGCGGCGACGATATTGTTTCTCGCGGCCGCCGAGGACGAGACCGATGCGCCGCTGACGGTGCGCATCGCCATTCTTGCTACTGCATCGCTAGCCCTTCTGCCACAGATGCAGTTCAGGCCGCAAATGTTCACCTGGGTGCTGATGGCTGCCCTGATCGCAGGCCTGGCGCGTGACAACTATCGACACCTCGCGCCGTTATGGCTTTGCGTCCCCGGCGTTGCACTATGGGCCAATCTGCACGGCGGTTTCTTCATCGGACTAGTCACGCTCGCGGTTTATACGGCGTCAACGGCCGCGCAGGATTTAGCCGCGGGACGGGGACTTCGCCGCGGATTCACACTCAGTGCAATCACAGTCATGAGCCTGCTTGCGACCTTGCTTAACCCTTTTGGAATCGGAACGTGGCGCATCGTCGCCCACTCACTCAGCAATCCGATGACCCACAAGGTGATGGCCGACTGGCGCCCGATGTTAGTAGTCCTCGCCGAACAGCTTCACCAGCCGAAAGCGGGGGTCTTCCTGATGGTTTGCGTGCTCGCGATTATCGCGGGCCTCGCCGTGACGGTGGCGGTCCGGCCGCGCGGCAATGATCTCGCGCTGGTCGCGGTCGCTGCTGTGATGGCGGTCGCCGCTTTCATCTGTGGTCGGCAAAAAGTAGCATAAGCGCTACTTCCTGTCGCTACCGCCGGACTTTGCTCCAGTAAATCCGGTACTTTAATCGCTTCCTCACCGAACCTGATCAATTTGTTGCTCTCGCGCAACGAAAAGTTGCAACTGCGCCTGCCGAAGCCAGGAAAAAGCAATGAAAATGCAAAGCTATTCGCCAAAGACAATTTTGGCATGACAGATGCTCTAGCTCAGGGTTCGCGTGGAATGATTCGCGCAGCACTGCCCGGCATTGCCCGGGCGAAGAGAGCGTAGCGAGATAAGGCCACTCCGAGGAGCGGCACGGTTGGGAGAGAGAGCCGAACTTAACATTGGGGACAATGGCCAATAACGGCCATGCAAAACCGCAAGGAGGACACGGGAATGGATTTTCTGAACAGGCTGTATGTGAAGGTGCGCGAGGCCCAAAAGGGCCAGACGATGACCGAGTACGCGCTGATTCTCAGCGCGGTCGCTGTCGTCGTGTTCGTTGGCTACCAGACGATGGGCAGCACCATCAAGACGCTGCTCACCAGCATTGATACCCAGCTCTAAATCGCGGTCACGAACTGCGGGCGGCGGAGGGCAGTCTCTCCGCCGCCCGTATCGAAAATGTAAAAAAGGAGGAAGCGCAGAGGAATGAACCTAGCGGCGCGGTGGTACTTGCAAGTGCGTGAGTACCATCGAGGGCAGACAATGACTGAGTATGCTCTTATTCTCGCCGCGGTCGCAGTAGTCGTGTTCGTGGGCTATCAGACGATGGGTAGTACCATCTCGACCCTGCTCGGCTCAGTGGACACGCAACTGTAGTGTTCAGTGCCCGGCCGCGGGCGACGGCGGGGGCTTCTGCGAAGGAGGCCTCAGAGTCTCCTTCGCAGAAACCATCGCCAAATGGCGGCATCCCTGGGAGGGGATCATCATGAAGTTGCTAAAAGCGGTGCGCGTCAAGACGGCCTGGATGCGCGGCCAGACGATGACTGAGTATGCCCTGATACTGGTAACCGTCGCCGCAGTCGTGATTTCGCTCTACTCGAATGCGAGCACGATTCTGACGAGCATCATCAACCAGGTCGGGCCGCTGCTCTAAGGCGCCGCTGTGCCCGAAGGTCCGCCGGGGGGCTTTCACCATCGTGGTGAAGCCGCCGAACCGCCGGGGGATTGCCGGGCGACTATCTATATGAAAACCGGTGCCTCACAGGCTATCGACACCCGCGATGGGACCAATCTTGAAATTGCGCCGTCGCGATCAGAGCTGCATGTTTCGTTTCCGGCCGGCCAAGCGCCGGGAACTGTGGATATTCGATTGACTATAAAAGCCAAAGCGATGGGGCTGGCCGGATTAGTGACGGCCGGCGCGGAGGGGTGAAATGAGACGACCTATAGTGTTCGTCGTACTCGCGGGGCTGGCGGCCATGCTCGCCTCGGTGGTGGTGTACTCAGCGCTCAAGAAGCGCGAGGCCGAGATCCAGCAGGCCATGGCTAAGAACGTCGAAATCGTGGTCGCTGCCTACGATCTCCCGCTCGGCGCGAAGATCGAGGCGGGCGAGTTGAAAATGGCGCGCTGGTCCGCTGAAGCGACTCCCGAGGGCGCAATGACCGATCCCAAGCAGGCGATCGGGTCATACGTCCGAAGCCAGTTCGTCGCGAACGAGCCGATCGTGACAGGCAAGCTGTTCATGGGGCAGAAGACCGCGGGCGTGATGCCGCTGTTGATCCCGTTCGGAATGCGAGCCGTGTCTGTGCCGGTCGACGAGGTGAGCGACATCTCGGGCTTCGTCCTGCCGCACACGCGAGTCGACATCCTGGTCGCGCTTTCGGTCGGCGGCGAGGGCGGCAATAAGGCGTTTTCCAAGGTCGTGCTGCAAAACGTCGAAGTCCTCGCCGTGGGTGAGGAAGTCGAAATGAAGAAAGACGAGCCGACCACCGTCAGAGTGGTCACCCTGCTCGTCTCGCCCCAGGAGGCCGAGCGACTGTCGCTGGCCAGCCGCGAGGGCACGCTGCGCCTGGCGATGCGCAATTACAACGACAACAAGATCGTGCTTACCAGCGGGACCGACGTTCAGGAGATGTTGCGCGCCTACAGCCTGCAACCGGAGATTCCGGTGGCGGCGCCGCAGGTCGCGCCTCGCGCGCCCGAGCGGCCAAGGTCGAGGCCAATGGAGATCGAGATATACCGCAACGGCAAGACCTCCGAGTCGGTATCGTTCATCAGTCAGGCAAGCCCTGATGATACGCCAGGCCACAAAAAGACCCGTGAATACTCGCGCGTAGAGCCCGAGACTGAAAAGGACGCCGCCGCTTCCGAACCGGCTGCGACCGCGCATGCCGCGGCCTCAACTCCGGCTCCAAGCGAGGCCTCTGCCGGCGACCACGCGCCGCCCGCCACTGCGGCGGATGCCGCCAGCAGCGAAGCGGCTGCTCCCGCGCAATCGGCGAGCTCCAAGGAATCTTCTCTTAGCGGCCCGATGCCGGGCTATGTCCCGACCCCGAAAACGATCGACGTGCCGTGAGCCATAGCGACCAAGGTGAGGTGATGAAGAGGTGACTACTATGAAAGCTCAACGTGGATGTGGATTGCTCCCCTGGCTGCTGGCCGCACTGAGCCTGCTGCTGTTCCGTCCCGCCCTGCTGCTAGCGGCGGGCGATGCTTCGGAGCACGTTTCGATATCTCTCAACGCAGGCGAGACCTACGTGATCGAAAACGTAAGTCCCGGCTCGACGCCGGGAGTGCGGGTGGTCGAGAACCCGCACGCGCTCGTCGTTCACAACGAAGAGCCCGGCAAAGTCGTGCTGCTCGGAGCAGAGTCGGGAAAATGGTCGGTCGAGATCCAACAGGCCGACGGTAAATCCACGACCTATGACGTGGCCGTGCACGCGATTGCGAATCCCAAGGATATTTCGCATCCGGCGGAGGCGCCGCCGGCGATCAGCGATTCCGGCGCAACCAGCGGAACGGCCGCTCCGGTCGTAGCCAAGCTCGATGCGGGTGCGGGCCCGGTTAATGCGTCGAGCGCCACCGGTGATTCTCACGCGGCTCCTTCATCGTCTAGTGCCAGTGCGTCTTCGCCATCGAACAATTCGGCCAGCGCGCCGGCTTCGGCGGCTTCAACCAGTTCCAGTAGCGAGACCATCAAGCTCGCAGCGAGCAGCTCCGCGCCATCGGCACCATGGGCGCCGCCTTCCTCCGAGCCTGCTCCTGCATCGCCAGAGCCGCCTGCTCCGGCGGCTGCACCAGCAGCGCCGGCGCCGCCGGCTGCACCGGCCATCCCGGCACCGGCTGAGGCCCAGACTTCCAACCCGCTGATCCCAAGCCAGACCGCGTCGGCAGCGGCCACCGCGCCAAAATACCGGACCGATCCGTCGATCGCAGAGACGGGCGGCAACTATTCGAGTGATGCCGTCTCCGGCGGTACCCATTACCTGCCCGACGATGTGGTCGTGCTCATGACCGGGACCTCGCGCATCATCGACTTCCCGAGCAAAATCCGCCGGGTCTCGATCGCCGACACTGCGATCGCCGACATCCAGGTGGTCAACCCCTTCCAGCTCAACCTGATCGGCCACAAGCCCGGATTCACCACGCTGGCCGTGTGGAACCAGCAGGGGCATTACGATGAGCGCACGGTGCGAATCGATGCGAGCGGCAAGCAGCAGGTTCTGCTCAACTGCATCGTAGCCGAGCTCGACCGCAACCGGATCGAAAGTCAGGGCGTCAACCTGTCGCTGGCGCTGACGAACTATGGCGTGTCCCTGTTCGGGCTGCCGGGCGCGGTTGCCACTCCGTACAGCCCGCAGAGTACGATCACCACGGTATTGCCCAACGGGACGGTAATTTCCGGCGGCGCGGCCTCGCTCCCACCGGGCGGAGACCTTATCCCGCTGCTGCTCTCCCAGAACGTGACTTACGGGCTGGCGGCGCAGAACTCGAACATCTCGACCCAGTCGTTTTTCCAGTTTCTCGAGAATCACAACCTGGGCAAGGTCCTCGCGCAGCCGCATCTGCTCGCCAACTCGGGCGAAACTGCAAAGTTTCTGTCCGGCGGCGAGATTCCGATCGTGATCTCGCAGGCCCTCAACACGTCGATCGTATTCAAGGAGTTCGGCACTTCGGTGCAGTTCATGCCGACCGTGGTGGGGCGCAACGATATCGAGTTGTTCGTCAAGCCCCAGGTTTCGGAGCCCGACTACGCCCACGGCGTGCAGATGTTCGGCTTCAACATTCCGGCGTTTGTTACTCGGCGCGCGGAAACGCTGGTCAGGCTGAAAGACGACCAGACCCTGATCATCGCGGGACTGATCCTGCACAACAAGAAAGCGACCATTAACAAGGTTCCGTACGTTGGCGACATTCCGTTCTTAAGCGGCCTGTTCCGCACCACGAGCTACGAGAACGATGAGAGCGATCTCGTGATGAGCGTGACTCCGCAGATCGTCCGTCCGCTGCCCGAGGGCGCCCAGATCCAGAACCCGGTCGAGGTGCCGGAAATGACGACCGAGCAAATCAAGACGAAGCCGCTCGAGCAGCCAGATGCGGCGCGGCCCAGGTTCTAGCAGGATGTTGAGAAAGCCGAAATCGTCGCAGTTCGACCGCGTTGCGGTCTCAACACCCTGCGTGAAAGATGGCTTCTTTCCGATATCTTCTCCCCCGGTCTATTCCGGGGGAGATAAGAGAGGGGGAGCAGGCTGTGATTTATCACCAGCCTGCTAGGGGAGCAGGCCGGCTGAGAGGAACTGACTCATAGCGCAAAAGGTGAGAGGTTGCGGTGGCAGTACTGTCGAAAAGGAATGGCCGGCGAGAGGCGCTAAAGGTCCACCTCGTGGGCAGCGCGCAGACGCAGCGCTCCGAGACGAGAAACGCGCTCCTCGCGCTCAGCGGCGACCCGCCGATGGAGATCGTCGAGATCGAACCGGATGCGAAGGCGCCCGCGCAAACCCCCGCCGACGTGACGATGATCTTGTTCAACGGCGACGAGGATGTGGCCCTTCAGTACCTCCAGCGGCAGAACGCGCTCGAACCGCGCCCCGCAATCTTTGCGCTGCTTCATGACCGCTCGCCCGAGCTGATGAAGCGCGTGCTGCGGGCGGGGGCGGACGAGCTCCTCTTCCTGCCCCTGGATCCGGGCGATGCGACCGGCGCGTTGCTGAAGATCAGCGAGGCGCGCCGGCGCGAGGAGCATCACGAGGGCGGGGTCATCTGCTCGCTGGTAAGCCTCGTGGGCGGCACCGGAGTCACCAGCCTGAGCGCAAATCTCGCGCTCGCGATGCGCTACGTCTTCGACAAGCGGGTGGGGGTGGTCGATCTCGATCTCCAGACGAGCGGGCTCGCCGTGTACCTCAACCTCGAGCCCGAGCGCACCATCATGGAGCTCGTAGAAAGCCAGCAGAAAATGGATTCGATCCAGTTGGAAGCCGCGCTGAGCAAGCATGCCTCGGGCATTTATCTGCTCGCCGCGCCAAAGCGGATCGAAGACAGCGAGCTGGTGAACGAGGCGACGGTCGGGGCGGTCCTGGACCTGATGCGGCAGATGTTCGACTACGTGATCGTCGACTGCGGCACGCACATCGATGCCAACTCGGTCGCCGCCTGGGAGCGCTCCAAGCACCTGTTCTACGTGCTCGACCAGTCGATCGGCGCGGCCAGATGCGCGTGGCGGTTCGTCGATCTGTGCGCGCGTCTGGGACTTCAGAGCGTCGAGCCGGCCTTCATCCTGAGCCGTTTTGTGCCCGGTCATCCGATCAGCGAGGACCAGCTCACTCACACCCTGGCGCAGGCCATTTACGCGAAGGTTCCCCGCGATGAGAAAGTACTCGAGCGCATCCAACTCAGCGCTCAGGACCTCTGGCAGGTAGCGCCGAATTCGCCGCTGGCCAAGAGCATCGAAGAGATCGCCCGCAAGATAGACACCGGCAGCGAGGTCAGCGCCGAGGATCAGGAGAACTCGATCGTATCGAAACTACTCCTCGCGATTGGCGCTCGCGCGTGAGGTTAGGTCGATGAAGCTCGTCGAACGGATCAGCCAGCAGCAACAGGCCGCCACCGCCGGCACGTCTTTCCAGCGCTCCCTCATCGGCGGCGCCCAGAAAAAGCCGCCGAACATTCAGTCCGAAGGCTATGCTCAGCTCAAGCTTGCCGTGCACAGCCGCCTGTTCGAGTCCCTCGACGTCGCGCGCCTGGAGAGCCTTGAGCCCGCGCTCGCTTCAACCAAGGTAACCCAGGCAATCAACGACATCCTCAACGAGGAAGGCCGGCTGATCACCGATGTCGACCGCTCGCGGCTGGTCGAGGAGCTCCGCAACGAGTTGTTGGGGCTGGGCCCTCTCGAACCTCTGCTGTGGGACGACGAGGTCACCGATATTCTCGTCAACGGGCACAGCCAGGTGTACGTCGAGAAACGGGGCAAGCTCCATGCCACCGACGTAAGTTTTCAGGACGATGCGCACCTGATGTTGATCATCGACCGGATCGTCTCGCAGGTCGGGCGCCGGGTCGATGAGGCATCGCCGATGGTCGATGCGCGCCTGCCGGACGGCTCGCGTATCAATGCGATCATCCCGCCGCTCGCGCTCGACGGCCCGTCGCTGTCGATTCGGCGTTTCGGGCGCCGGCGTTACAACATCGAGGACCTCGTCGAGAAGGGCACGCTGATGCCCGAGATCGTGGACTTCCTGCGCGCCATCGTCCGCGCGCGTCTCAACACCATCATCTGCGGCGGCACGGGCTCCGGGAAAACCACGATGCTCAACTGCATGTCGGCGTTCGTTCCGGCTGACGAGCGCATCGTGACGATCGAAGACTCCGCCGAGCTGTCGATGCAGCAGCCGCACGTCGTGCGGCTCGAGACCCGCCCGGCCAACGTCGAGGGCAAGGGCGAGGTCACGCAGCGCGACCTGGTCAAGAACACCCTGCGCATGCGGCCCGACCGGATTATCGTCGGCGAGGTCCGCGGCGCTGAAGTCTTCGACATGCTTCAGGCGATGTCGACCGGTCACGACGGTTCCCTGGGCACGATTCACGCCAACACCCCGCGCGACGCGATCGGCCGGCTCGAGATGATGATGATGCTGTCGGGCGTGGCGATCCCGCAGCGCGCGATGCGCCAGCAGATCGCCTCGGCAATCAATATCGTGGTTCACGTCGCCCGTCTCTCTGACGGCACGCGCAAGGTCATGAGGATCTCGGAGATCAGCGGGATGGAGGGGGAGATGGTGATGATGCAGGATCTTTTTGAATTCAAACGCACCGGCGTCGGGCCAAACGGCAACGTGCTCGGCCAGTTCGTGTCCACCGGAATCCGCTCGACCTATTCGCAGCGGATCGATGCGGCCGGGTACAAGCTCGATTCAAAGGCCTTCCGCAGCTCGGCGGTCTGACCATCATGGATATCCTGATCGCAACCGGAATATTCGCGACCTTCTTCATCTTTCTGCTCGTCATCCTGAGCAGCCGGAAGGGCGAGGGCGATCGGGGCCGCGACATCACGCGCCGGCTCAGCCGCCCCGCCGAGGAGATCGATCTCGAGATCACCCGCAAGCGCCGCCCGGAAGAGGGCAAGCTGTTCGCCGTCATCTACAGGCTGAACCTTCTGCGCCGCCTCGAAGAGAGCATGTGGCAGGCCGGAATGTACATGCGCGTCGGGGACATCATGCTCGTGATGTTGCTGCTGTTCGGCGCGGGCGGGTTCTTCGGGCAGGCGTTCACCGGCGATGCGTGGATCGCTCTGGGGGCGGGCGCCGCGGTGGGTGCGCTCCCGGTCGTCTACATCCAGTTTCGCAAGCGGCGCCGGATCAAAGCGTTCGGCGTGCAGTTGCCGTTCGCCCTCGACCTGATCAAATCGTCGCTCGAGGCGGGACATTCTCTCCAACGCGCGCTCCAGGTTGTGGTCAGCGAATTCCAGGACCCCTTGGGCGGCGAGTTCCGAACCGTCCTCGAGCAGAACCGAATCGGGCTTCCCCTGCCCAGGGCACTGGACGACATGCTCAAGCGCGTGCCCGAGGACGACCTCAGACTGCTGGTGGTCGCGGTCAAGGTGCAGACCGAAGTCGGTTCCAGCCTCGCCCAGATTGTCGGGAGGCTTTCGGAGATCGTACGCATCCGGCAGCGCCTGCGTATGCAGATCCGGGCGCTGACGGCGCAGGCCAGGATGGGAGGCTGGGTGGTCGGAATCCTCCCGGTAGTCGTGCTGGCGGCATTCAGCCTCATCCAGCCGGGCTATACGAATGACCTTTTTTACGATCCCACCGGGCAGAAAATTCTCAAGGTCGCGGCTGGCCTGGACCTGGCGGCCCTTCTCACAATTCGGCGCCTGCTGCGGGTGAACTACTAAAATGAGTACAGTGCTGGTAAGCGTTGCATTCTTCTTCCTGATTGCCGCGGCGGCGATCGCCCTTTATGTCGCGGCGTTCGGGTCCCATCGCGTGGTAGAAGAGCGCTTTGCGGATCTGGCGATCAAGATGCGGGTATCGCAGGGCGCGCTCGAGGGCGATATTGCCGACGCGAATTTGCTCCGGATGCTCTTTCGTTGGGCGGCCAAGCGGATTCCACCTCCCAATCTCGATACGCCGCAAGGCGAGAAGCTGGTCCAGACGCTTGCCCAGGCGGGGTACCTGAAGTCCGCAGCGCCGCAAGCATACCAGGTGACCCGCGTGCTGCTCGCGGTGGGTGGCGGAGTCATCGGGCTCATCTTCGGCGTGTTCGTGCACCGCACGATGGCGGAACCGGTGATGTTCTGCCTGGGTGGCGTCGGGGTGGGGATTTTCGTGCCGAGCTACTATCTCGGGCGTCGGGCCCGCGCCCGCCAGACGGCCATCGCGCGCGAGTTGTCCGACGTGCTCGACCTGCTGGTGGTCTGCGTCGAGGCGGGCTTGGGCATTTACGAAGCGATCAAGGTGGTTGGCTCTGAGTGCGAACGCCAGGGACAGGAAATCGGCCTCGAGCTCAACCTTGTCGCGAGCGAAATCTCTGCCGGTGCCACCCTCGGTCAGGCGCTCAGGGGCTTGGCCGATCGCACCGCCGTCGATGACATCAAACCGCTGGCTGCGACGTTGATCCAGAGCGAACAGTTGGGCGCCCAGATTGCCCCGGCACTCCACGCCAGCTCAGATGCGCTTCGGACGCGCCGTCGGCTGCGAGCCGAGGAAAGCGCTCAGAAGGCCTCGGTCAAGATTCTGTTCCCGCTGGTGATCTTCGTCCTGCCCGCAATGATCGCGGTTATTGTCGGTCCCGCGATGCTACAGGTCATTCGGACGCTGGGTCACGCCTGAACACAGCGGGGCGATCGGTCCGAACCGGCCGCCTATTCAAACAGCCTCTCCCAGGCGCCCCGGGCCGCTCGCGGCCACGCAGCGGTCCGGGGCCCGCCTTTTCAGGCTTGCGAATCCGGTACAGGGATCAGACGATCAGGACGAAGCTCGCCCGCCGCCCTCCATCCCGAGCCGCTTCATAAGGCGATAGAGCGTCGTGCGGTCGACGCCCAGGGCGGTGGCCGCCTCGACGCGATTCCCTCCCGCCGCGGCAAGCGCCGTCTTGATCCGTTCGGCCGCAGCGCGGTCGAGGCATTCCTGCAACGTGCCACCCTCGGGCTGCATACTCGCACCTGCTGCCGCGGGTGCCGCCCCTGATCCCTCCTCCCCAGGCAGGACCTCTGACAGCCCTCCCTCAAGGGCGAAGGCATCCGGTGTCATCACCTCGGCTCCGCTCATGACCACGGCTCGCTCGACCACGTTCTGAAGCTCGCGGACGTTGCCCGGCCACGGATAATTGAGGAGCGCCTGTTCAGCCTCGGGCGAGAGCGTAATCGGCCGGCCCGACTCGGCGGAGTGCATCGCTAGAAAATGCCTTGCGAGCGCGAGGATGTCCTCGATTCGCTCGCGCAGGGGCGGGATGTGCAGCGGGATAACGTTGAGGCGGAAATAGAGGTCGGCGCGGAAGCGGCCCCCATCCACCTCCCTGCGAAGGTGGCGGTTGGTCGCCGCAACGATGCGCACGTCCACCTTGCGCGCCTTGGAGGCGCCCACCCGGAACACTTCTCCATCCTCGAGCACCCGCAGCAGTTTCGCCTGGAAGTCGGGCCCCGCCTCTGCGATCTCGTCGAGGAACAGCGTGCCCCCGGAAGCCCGCTCGAAGCATCCGGCCCGGTCGCGGATCGCCCCCGTAAACGAACCTTTTTCATGGCCGAAGAGCTCGCTTTCCACGACACCGTCGGCGAACGCCTTGCAATTGACCGCGACGAACGGACCCTCCGCGCGCCGGCTCCAGAAATGGAGCATCCGCGCGACGAGTTCCTTGCCCGTCCCGGTCTCGCCCGTGATAAGAGCGGTCGAATGCGATGGGGCGACCCGTCGAATCGTCGCGACCAGTTGCCTGGTCTTGGGGCTCTCGGCGATAAACTCGGCCGTCGTCGCCGCAACGTCGAGCTGCTCGCGCAGGCGTCGGTTCTCGCGCTGAAGTGCGCTCACCTCGACCGCGCGCGAAACGGCAGCGTTGAGTTCCTCGCTATTGAAGGGCTTGGTTACGAAGTCGAATGCGCCCTCTCGCACCGCGCGAGCTGCCGCGCCGGCATTTGGAGTAGGCGCGGAGACGACCACTGCGACATCGGGCTGCTTAGTCTGAACCTTGCGTAGAACTTCCATCCCATCCACCCCCGGCACATTAAGGTCAGCTACGATCACATCGGCGCGAGCGAAGTCGAGCGCGTGCAGCGCTGCATCAACCGTGGGACAGATCTCGCATTCAAATCCTGCCCGTCTGAGCGAGGTCGCGGCCATTGTGGCGAGACCGAGCTCATGGTCGACGATAAGGACGCGAGCTTTCGGCCCCCTGTTGCGATCCTGCACGCCGATGCCATCCGTCACCCTACCCGCGCAGATTTAAGCGCGAGCGGGAAAATATTCTCACCCTCACCGGGGGGATAGTCAATAAGATCGGACAGAAAGCCACCGGAGGTGTGGCCTATATCGGAGCACCCCTGCATAAGCGTCCCATAGACGCAATTGTCATGCTAGACCTTTGTAAATATTGAACTTTTTCGGCGCCCGCCGCGCAGGAGCGTGGGGCGGCAGGCGCTATCGACGGGAGATTCAGGGTGGCTCCCCGGGCCGGATTCGAACCAGCGACCCGACGGTTAACAGCCGTCTGCTCTACCGACTGAGCTACCGGGGAGCGATTTCAAGAGGATCGAGAATAACTTTGGTATTCGCCTCCAGCCGCGAAATCAAGGGGGGCGGGTTTGCGACGCCGTACCGTCATAGTTGCAACCGCGCTACGGCTCCCTTCGAAGCGCCTTCTCCTGTACCGCCGCCATCGCGCGCACGGTCTCGGCGACGTAATTTGAGGGCAGCACCCCGGCGAGACCCGAGAACATCGGATTCGAACTCTCGCCCGTCACCGCCTCCAGAATGCCCCACAGGACGAATCGCAGTCCCTCCTGCGCGAACACCGGCGCGCCGCTGGAGAAGCCCGGCGAGCTGCCGCCGTCGAGGAAGCAAAGCTGCTGAACGCCTGCGCCCGGGACCTCGGACTCCGCCGGCATAGCGACCGAGACCCGTCCGAAGCGCGCGAGCGCCTCGAACCTCGGCCTGCTGCGCCCGACGCTCGCTGCCATCAGATAATAGGCCTGCGCGCCGGTCTCCGCGAGGGTGCGGCCGCCGATGTCCACGCCCATCAGGGACTCCAGCGGAATCGGCGCGATATTGGCCGTCGCCGGGTTGAGCGGGACCGCCGCGATGTCGGCCGACTCGGCTTTTGGGTCCAGTACCCACCGGTTCTCGGGCGGGAGCGGTTCCTCGCGCATCGCTCCGGTCCTTTTGTCCTCGACCGTAAGCGCGAGCCCCTTCGCTTCGTGGCCCTCAGAGTCGAGCAGGTTGTGATGCGCCGTCACGAGGTAAACGAAGGACTGCCCCTGGTAGGCATAGCTGGGGACCGCGACGAAAAATGCGGTGCCAACCGGCACCGGACGTCCATTGCGATGAGCGACAATCCCGGCGACATTGCGCAGCGTCTGCGATGATGGGACCGCCTCCTGGGCCGCGGCCGGCCGGCTCGCCATCAGCAAGCCGAGCATTGCGAGCGCCGGCAGCATCCCCGATGCGATCAGCTTTCCGGAGTCAGAGCGGAGTTTCTGCACGGCGAGACACGATAGCAGAGCGCGCGATTCGAGCAAGCACCTGGCGGGCTGCTCGCGATCACATTGGGCAGGCGCCGCATCTCGTGCGCCAAAATCCGATCGGGTCCGTAACAGGAATCGATTATTGCCGAGACGGTCTAGGAACGGCCACGGCCGCCGCCCCAGCCGCCGCCACCGCCGCCACGCCGGCGCTCCCCGCCGCCACCACCGCCACCGCCTCCCCCGCCGGGGCCGCGAGTCGATGCGCGTGCCTCGGCGACCCGGATGCGCCGCCCCTTCAAGTCCGCATCGTTGAGGGTTTCGATCGCCCGCGCGGCATCGGCGCCGTCAGCCATCTCGACGAACCCGAATCCGCGCGATTGGCCCGAGAATTTGTCGGTTACGACGACTGCCGAATCGACCTTCCCCGCCTGAGCGAACAGTGTTGCAAGGTCCTGATCCGTGACGGCATAGGCCAAGTTACCGATGTACAGCTTCGTGGGCATTTGAGAGAGTCCTTCTGCGTTTGTCGGGCAACTCCTACACAGCAGACCCTGCGAGCCAACGGCGGGATCTCACGGAAGGGCGGTGCCCTAACGATTTGACAAAAAAGATTACTCGACGCCGGAAGACTAGTAAAGCGGAGATTCAATTTGCGGCATTTTTCGCAAGCGGCGCAAGGAATTCTCGCATATATTGATTGACCAGGTCGGGTGTTTCCTGCTGCACCCAGTGGCCGGCATCCGGGATGTACCTGATCTCGAACGGCCCGGTGAACAGCCCGCTCATCCCGTAAGTGACCTCCTTGCCCAGCGCGAAGTCTTGTTCGCCCCAGATGAGCATCGTCGGGACCGCAATTTTGCGATCGATCCAATCGTTGCCTGGCGCGCGCGAAACCAGGGCGGTGCGAAAGTTGGCGCGGTAATAATTGATGGCCGCGGTAATTGCGTATGGTTTCTTGAACGCATCGCGGAAGTAGCGCATGTCCTCATCGGTGATCGCGCCCTTGCGCACCGTGCCGTCTCTCAGCGAGCTGTCCAGCACCGCGAAGTTGCGCCGCCGAAACAGCGCCTCGGGCAGCCGGGGGATCTGGAAGAACGCCATGTACCAGCTTCGGAGCATCTGGCGCGGGTTGCGCCGAAGCTCCTCGTTCATGCGCTTGAGATGGGGACAGTTCAGGACGATGAGGCGCTCGACTATCTCGGGCATCATCAGCGCGCTCGCCCACGCGACTGCGCCACCCCAGTCGTGGCCGACCACGATTGCGCGCTTGTGCCCGAGCGCCTCGATCAGGCCGGCGAGGTCGCCGACCAGCTTGTCGAGCGTGTAATTTTCGACTCCGGCCGGCGCATCGGTCTCACCGTACCCGCGCATCTCCACGGCGACGCAATCGAAGGAGTCGGAGAGCCCGCGCAATTGATGCCGCCACGAGTACCAGCACTCCGGGAATCCGTGCATCATCACGACGAGCGGGCCCTTGCCCGCGCGCGCGATGCGCATCCCAAGGCCGCTCTTCAGCGTGAGATGTTCGAAATGCCAAGGCTCAGCCATGATCTTCCTGCTGTTGCCGCCAGCGCGGGCATCCCCGGCCGCACGTCAAATGGCCGGGACGCCGCACGCTTCGGCCGGAAAACCGTGGCCGCTGGCGGGCCAAAAGGGCGGGACGAGAGAGCGCGCGCGATCAAGCCGCTACCTTAGCCGTACCCTGCATCGCCGGGAGGGCGGGGTTACAGACAAAGCGAATCTTCGGCATGGTCACGTCTGCGGTCGCGAAGCTCGCCATGATCGGATTCGTGAGCCGCAGATGATTGCCGGCGCCGAACGCATCGTTGTCGAGCGTCACGACCCTGGGCCTCCCGCGCTCGCCCTTCGTGAACGTGTACTCGGGATCAACCTGCACCAGGACGAGGTCGTTATCCTCGCGATTGCGCGCCAGATGCATACTGGCGATGTACTGGATATCGGCACCGGAAATCAAATCGCGGTCGGTGAGTTCGATCTCGAGCGCCGGCCGCCCGCCCGCCACCACTTTGCCAATCACGCGGTCGTGGCGGAGGATCATGCTGACTTCACCCGGCGCGACCGGATAGCCCCATCGCGACGCCATCTCGCGCCGCGCCGCCTCGCTGTTGCAATAGCTGCGCAGCACGAATCCGCGCGGACGCACGCCGGCGCGTCCGGCAATCCGCACCTCTCCGGTCGAGAACGCGCCCACCGGGCTATCCGGATAATGCGTCACGTTGATGATGCAGTATGCCGGAATCACCGGATGCATCGTGCGCGGGAGCAGGGCGTCGGCCGGCTCGTCGTCGATTTCCCAGTGCAGCTCCAGAATCTGCGCGCCTTTGAGCAACCAGCGGTCCGTGCCGTAGCCATCAATCACTGGCGCGGATTTGCCCCAGATGGAAAGGTCGAGCGTTCCGTAGCGTGGTGGCATCAGCGTCCTCCCGCGGCGGCCGCCGCAACATCAGCCGCCGGCTGGAAGTGAGGCATCACTTCCTTCGCGAACAGGCGCAGACTCGCCAGCACCTGTTCCTGCGGGGCGGCCTCCAGGGAATTGAGCAGGAAGTTTACCTGGTCGACCCCGACCGCCTCCCACTTTTTCAACTCGCGCAGGATGCGCGCCGGATTCCCGATCGCGATTCCCTCGGGCGCGCCGGACTCATCGCCCGGGCCCGCCGCTTCCTGCCTGAGCGCGGGCAGCAATCCAAGCGACGGATAGGACTTGGTCGGGTACGCCTCGCGCGCGGCCAGCAGTTGCGCAGCGAGATAGTTGAACGCGCCCGCGATGCGCCGCCCGGTTGCGACTCCCGCCGCGTCGTCCTCGTGGCAAAAGAGGAAGTTCACGGTCGCGACCTGCTCGTTCACGAAGGCGCCGACCGGTTCACAATTGCGAATGATCTTGCGATACCGTTTGACCTTCTCGTCCTGCTCCTTGAAACCGCCGAAGGTGAGGCCGAGGCTTCCCATACCGCGCTCGGCGGCGTCGATTTCGGTGCCCGGGCTCGTCACCGCAACCCACATCGGGGGATGCGGCTTCTGGTAGGGTTTCGGAATGATCGTCCGCTGCGGCATCGACCACGATCGTCCCTGATACGAATAGCGTTCCTGCGTCCACATCCTGGGCAGGCAATGGACGAACTCGTCCCACGTCTTCTTGGTCTCATCGGGATTGGCGCGAAAGCCGCCGAGCTCGGTCCAGGTCGCCGAGCGTCCGGTGCCGACTTCCAGCCGTCCGCCCGAGAGGATATCGAGGACTGCGGTGCGCTCGGCGATTTTGATCGGATGATTGAACTCGGGAACGCACACGATGATTCCGTGGCCGACGCGGATGTTCCTGGTCACCATCGCGCACGCCGTCAGGAACAGCTCGGGCGCTGGGCAGTGCGAATACTCTTCCAGGAAGTGATGCTCGACCGCCCAGACGTTCGAGAAGCCCAGCTCGTCGGCGAGCTTCACCTGCTCGATGCAGCGGTCGTACACGGTTTTTTCGCTCTCGCGAGTCCATGGGCGCGGCACCGAGATTTCGTAGAAGATCCCGAACTTCATAGGTCCACCTCCCGCCTACCGCTCGTTTAACGTAAGCGCACGGGTAGCGGAAGTCAGAATTTTTTTGGGGAGAGGGCCGTCCGCGCTAACAACTCATCGCGGCGTCTGAGCGGCGGAGCTCAGCCGCCCGCCCCGGCGTGAAGCGCCGACCCTTTGCGCTCGCCACCAGCCATGATCACGATTGCTGCGACGATCAACACAATCGTCGCGACCATCGCAAGCGCGCCGGCGTAACCCATGCGCTCGGCCAGAAGCGCCTCGCCGAAGGCCGCCGACGATGCGAACAGAACACCGAGCTGATAGGCGAAGCCGGAGAATAGCCCGCGCACTTCCGGCGGAGAAAGCTCCGCGAGATGGGCCGGGATGACGCCCCACGCGCCCTGCACCATGAACTGCATCAGGAACGCCCCCACCGCCAGCATCGCGAGCGTGCTTGGATAAATCCATGCGGGCACGATGAGCGCGCCGAGTATCGCCGCGGTCGCCATCGACCGGCGCCGGCCCCATCGATCAGAGAGATAGCCGAAGATGAGGCCGCCGGAGAGCGCGCCGACGTTATAAATAAGCGCAATCGTCGCAACCGTGCGCGAGTCCAGTCCGCGCTGCTTCTGAAGGAACGTCGGGTACAGATCCTGAGTCCCGTGCGAGATGAAGTTCATCATCGTCATCAGCACGACCAGGTACACGAACGAGGGCAGGTTCGCGCGAATCGCGCCCACGATCTCGCCCGCGCCCGGCCGCGTCCGCTCCCACGCCTCGGACTCGGGCACCTTGGCGAAAATGTAGAGCGTCAGCAGGGCAGGGACGCCGCCCAGGAAAAACAGCGCGCGCCACCCGAAACGGGGGAAAACGAAAAAGTACGCGGCGGCCGCCAGCAGGTAGCCGACCGCGTAACCCTCCTGGAGCAGCCCGGAGAAAAATCCGCGCGAACGCGCGGACACCGCCTCCATCGCGAGCGATGCGCCCACACCCCATTCGCCGCCCATCCCGGCTCCGTACAGCGCGCGCAGCACGAGGAAGGTCCGGTACGACGGCGCAAGCCCGCTCAGCACTTCGACCACCGAGTAGAACATGATGTCCGCCATCAGCGGCACGCGCCGCCCGTAACGGTCGGCGATCCATCCGAAGATAAGCGCGCCGAGCGGGCGGAACGCGAGCGTCGCGGTGATCGTCAGTGCGATATCGGCGATCGAGCAGTGGAATTCGCGCGCGATCGTCGGGAGCACAAAGACGAGCACGAAAAAATCGAACGCATCGAGCGCCCAGCCGAGGAAGCTCGCGACGAGAGTGTGCGCGGCCTCCGATCGCGAGAGTGGACGTGGGGCGGCGGTACCGGCGGCATGTTCATCCATGGCGTGCGATGTTTAGTCCAAGTCGCAGGCGCGGGAAAGCTCCCGGCACGTGCCGCCGACTGTCCTGCGAGCGTTCAAACTGGGCTTCGCCTGAAGAATCTTCCGCGCTCTCACGCCGGCTCGCTTGCCGGAAGCAGGAACGGCTTCCCCTTGGGCACGAGCATGAAGAAAAGGATCGATGCGGGCGCGGTAGTGCTCAGGTTGCGCGAGACTCGATGCAATGCGTGCGGCGGAGCGTACCAGAGTTCGCCCTGGCGGTAGCTCCCGACGGCTCCGGGAGCGACCTGAATCTCGACTCGGCCCGAGAGGACGTAACCGATTGCGGAACCGGGATGGCGATGCGGCGCGGAGGCGGCGCCCGGCGCGAAGTCGAACCGGACGACCACCGCATTGGCGTCCTTGACCTCCTCGAGCGGGTAGTCGAAGAGCTTCTTCATCGTGACGCCCGTGCCGAGGGACGGCGCGGCCTGCGTCTGCGCGGTCTCCGCCGCAGCCGCAAGCCCCGCCAGCATCATCGATCCGAATGCCGCCGATCCGATGCCTAGAGACTTCATCATTTCGCGTCGCGTGAGCATGGTTTCTGCCTCGTGGTGGCCAGCGCCTGACGAGATATGCGTGCGAAGGTATTCGGGATGATGCGGTATTGCATCTGAATTACCCACTGCGTGCTGTTATCAATACTCAGTCGCGATGATCATCTAAGTCCCCCGCCGGGTAATTTCGGATCGTAAATCGGACGGTCCATCGGCCTCGTTTTCAGAGCGCCCGCCCGCAGCGCATGAAGCCGATCCCATGCGATATCGATATATCGTTGAACGATATCGCATCCGTACGCGGACCGTCCGTGCTTCACTGCGGCGATCGCGGATGATCCCACGCCGAGGTACGGGTCGAATACGCAGTCGTCGGGATCCGTCAGCGACAACACGAGGCGCTCGACGAGTTCGACCGGGAATTGGCACGGATGCTCGGTCTTCTCGATGTGGTTGTGCTTGACGTTCGGGATGTCCCACAAATCGCCGGGGTTCTTTCCGAGCGGATTGCACGAGAGCTTGCCGGCGTTGGGGCCTTTGAATTGCCTCTTGTTCGGATATTTCTGAGGTACTCGGATTGGGTCCAGGTTGAATACGTAGTCATCTCCCTTTGTGAACCAGAGCAGAGTCTCGTACCTGCCCGACAGGCGCTTCGAGCAGTGCAGTCCGTGCTCGAAATGCCAGATGACTCGATTGCGGAGTCTGAGGCCGTGAGTCTTGAATACTGGATAGAGCGCAGTGTCGAGCGGAACGATCTCGCCGCCATCCACGTGATTCCCGACCTGCCAGCAAATCGAGCCGCGGCCATCCAGCAACCGGACGCACTCCGCGATCACTTGCCTCTGCTCGGTCAGATAATCGTTCAGGAGCCGGCGGCGCTCGTAGGATTTTCCGATGTTGTAGGGAGGCGAGGTTACGATCAGCCTGAAGATGCCGTCGGGGAGCGCGCGCATGAAATCCAGGTTGTCGCGGCACTCGATGACGACCGCGGCGGGATCGAATTTTTCGGGTTCCTCGGCCGGATCGGCCGGCAATTCGGCAGGCCTGCCACCACGCATCAGCATCCCCACGTCCCCTCGCGTTCGCGAGCAACGCCAGGCTCCCGCTAAAGTACGGCCCCGCCGACGGCTTATCAAGGACCGCGCGCGCCGCGCGCGCGCAGGAATAACAGCCAAAAAGGGCGCGCGCGCAATCGAATCAAACCGGCTCGCCACCCACGCGAGCTTCTCCTTGACTGCAAATCTCCGCGCCACCTATAGTTGCCCATAGAAGTCCATTAATTGCTCCCGCCATCGAGCGAGCGGGCGCAAACCCAATCCCGGCAAGGGAATTTGCACTGGTTACGAGATGAAAAGACGCGAAGAAATGACCCTGATGGAACGTCTGTACCTGCCGGAGATCGTGAGGGGTATCGCGGTCACGAACTTCCGCCTGTTCCGCAACCTCGGCCTTCACGTCGCCCATTCGCTCGGGTTCGCCAAGGACAGGCGCGCGGCGGCGACGATGCAATATCCCGAGGAGCGCAAGCGCTATCCCGATTACTTCCGCGGGAGCCATCGCCTGACGCTCCGCGAGGACGGCGCGGTGCGATGCACCGCGTGCTACCTGTGCGCGACCGCATGCCCGGCCCAGTGCATCTACATCGAGGCAGGCGAATCGCCCGATCCTCATATCGAGAAATTCCCGCTCCGCTACGAAATCGACACGCTGCGATGCATCTACTGCGGACTGTGCGTCGAGGCGTGCCCGTGCGACGCGATCCGGATGGACACGTACGTGCATCCGCGCATCTGGGGCTTCGACCGCAAGGACTTCGTCGAGACCAAGGAGATGCTGATGCATCGCTCGCACGTGCTCGCCGAGAAGGGCCGCGACGGGAACATGCAAGAGATGCTCGCGTGGTATCGCGAGCAGAGCGAGCAGGTCTTCAATCCCGAGCGTCCCGAGCTCAAGACTTACACGGAGCGCGAGCTGCCCAAGCATTTCGAGGAGTTCCCCGAGGTGACCGAGCTTGCCGCGGTCGATCGCCATCACGCGCGCAACGGACGCTGACCTATGGCGTCGATCGGGATTGCCCCGGCGCCGCGCGGCGCGAACAATCCCCCATGCGGGGAAGGTTCGATTTGATATAAAGTTGATTTGGCGGGTCGAGCGCGCCCGCAGAGGTGCCAGATGACGCAGATCGAAGCCGCACGCAAGGGAATCATCACCCCGCAGATGGCCGAAGTGGCCGAGGACGAGGGTCTTGCGGGCGAAGAAATCCGCGCGCTGGTCGCGACCGGCGAGGTCGTCATCCCGCGCAATACCCATCACGAATTCCGCGCGATCGGCGTGGGCAAGAACCTGCGCACCAAGGTCAACGCCAACATCGGCGCATCGAATTTCCATCAACTCATCGAAGAAGAGATCGAGAAGCTCTACACCGCGGTGCGCTTCGGCGCCGACTCAATCATGGACCTCTCGACCGGGACCGATCTCGATCGGATTCGCGTCGAGCTGGTCTCGCGATGTCCGGTGATGGTCGGGACGGTGCCGATTTACCAGGTCGCGAGCGACCACTCGATCATGGAACTCGATGCGTCCTACTTTCTCGAGGTGATCGAGCGGCAGGCGCGCCAGGGCGTCGATTTTATGACGCTCCATTGCGGCGTGACGAAGGCATCGGTCAAGTGGCTGCGCGGCGCAAGCCGCATCGAGGGCATCGTGTCGCGCGGCGGCGCGCTGCACGCGGCGTGGATCGAGCGCACCGGCAAGGAGAATCCGCTCTACGAGCACTACGATGAGGTCTGCGCGATTCTGCGCGAGCACGATGTGACCATCTCGCTCGGCGACGGACTGCGCCCGGGCGCGACCGGCGATGCGACCGATCGGGGCCAGATCGGAGAGTTGCTCGTGCTGGGAGAGCTGACCGAACGCGCTCGCGCGCTCGGGGTGCAGGTGATGATCGAGGGGCCGGGGCACGTGCCGCTCGATCAAGTCGAGGCCAACGTGAAGCTGGAGAAGCGGGTCTGCGCGGGCGCGCCGTTCTACGTGCTCGGCCCGCTGACCTGCGACGTTGCGCCTGGCTACGACCACATCACGGGCGCGATCGGCGGCGCGGCTGCGGCCGCGGCGGGCACCGACTTTCTGTGCTACGTCACGCCGGCAGAGCATCTTCGCCTCCCGGACATCGACGATGTCCGCGAGGGTGTAATCGCGACCCGGATAGCGGCGCACTCGGGCGATCTCGTCAAGGGCGTGCGCGGGGCCAAGGTCTGGAACGATCAGATGTCGCGCTACCGCAAGGCGCTCAACTGGCCGGGGATGTACGCGATGGCGATGGACCCGGACAAGGCGCGCCGTTACAAGGAAGAAAGCGAAGCGGCGGGCTCGAACGTCTGCAGCATGTGCGGCTCGCTCTGCTCGATCAACATCGACAACGCGGCGATCAAGTTCACGAGCCGGCGCGTGCTCGCCGAGGCGGAGACTCGCGCCGCAAGCTGACCATGCGCGCATCGCGCAGGCCGCACCGGCGCGCGACGCCGTCCTCGGCCGCGACCGCCGCCACCTGCGCCGCGCGTCCTCCACGACGTCATACTTCGCGCGGGCGCGGCGGGCAGGCGCTTCGCGACGGTTCTTGAATGCAGGGAAATTAGTATCCGCCCGATGGCGCAACGGTTGAATCTATGGCGAAGACATCGAAAAATATCCTCGACGAGGCCCGCGCGCAGGTAAAGCAGGTTGATATCGACCAGGCGCGCCAGCTCATGGAGACGCCGGGCGCGGCCGTGATCGACGTGCGCGAGAGCGACGAGTGGCGGCAAGGCCATCTGCCCGACGCGATCGCGCTTCCGCGCGGCTTCCTCGAACTGCGCATCGAGGAGAAAGTGCCCGATCGCAAGACGCCGCTGATCGTCCATTGCGCATCAGGTACGCGATCGCTGTTCGCGGCGCGCACGCTGCGCGAGATGGGCTACGAGAACGTGTACAACATGGCCGGCGGCTTCAACGCATGGAAGGATCGCGGGCTGCCGTGGGTCGCCGATCGCCAGTTCACGCCCGCCGAGATAACTCGCTACTCGCGCCACTTCGTGATTCCCGAGGTTGGCGAGAAGGGGCAGGCCAAGCTGCTCGATGCCAGGGTGCTGGTGCTAGGAATGGGCGCGCTGGGCTCGCCGGTCGCGCTCTATCTTGCGGCCGCCGGCATCGGGACGATCGGGATGGTGGACTTCGACGTGGTCGATCTTTCCAATCTCCAGCGCCAGATAATTCACACCGTCGATCGGGTGGGGACGGCCAAGACCGAGTCGGCGCAGAAGGCGGTCAACGCGCTCAATCCGGGCGTGAAAGTGATTCGCCACGACATGCGGCTGACTTCCGAGAACGCGATGGAGACGATCAAAGATTACGACGTCATCGTGAATTGTGGTGACAATTTCCCGGCGCGCTACCTGATCAACGATGCGTGCGTGCTGGCCGGAAAGCCGCTCGTCGATGGCGCTATCTACCGCTTCGAGGGCAACGCTACGGTTTTCCATCCTGCCAAGGGCGGGCCGTGCTACCGATGCCTCTATCCCGAGCCTGCGCCGCCTGACATGGCGCCATCGTGCGCCGAGGCGGGCGTGCTGGGCGCGCTGCCGGGGCTGATCGGATCGATCGAGGCGCTCGAGACGATCAAGCTGATCATTGGCGCGGGCCATCCGCTGATCGGGCGGATGATTTATTTCGATACCTTGTCGGACACCGATTACGTGCGGATTCTCAAGATCAAGCGCGATCCCAAGTGCCCGGTTTGCGGCGACCATCCGACCCAGAAGGGACTCATCGACTACGAGGCGTTCTGCGGCGTCGGCAGCAGCCCGAACGGAGCGAGCGAGCATTCCGCCACCGGGCCGGCGGCGCATCCGGCGCAAGCCCGGTAGATATCGATTCGGCGCGGGCTGCGTCCCGCTCTTCACCGAGCGCGATTCGCGCCTCGGCATCCATCGCATCGTGTCGCGCATGTCGCGCGGATTGTCTCACTCGCGCTCCGCGTGCCACCATGCACGCGAGCAGAATGTTGGAGGACTGGCGATGGCGCTTGGACCGTTCTACGTTGCTCAGAAACTCAGGCAGGGAGAAGGCATGAGAGGCGTTGCGTTTCTGATGCGGCATGGCGAGACCCCGTGGAACCGCGAGGGCCGCGTGATGGGCCGCAATCCGGTCGAACTCGATGCGGGCGGCCGCGCGCAGGTCGAGGCTGCTATCGCGCTCGCGCGAATCCTTAAGCCCGACCTGATTATGACGAGCCCGCTCGTGCGCGCGCGCCAGTCGGCCGAGATAATCGCAAATGGAATCGGCGGGGCGGCTGTGATCGATGAGCCGGGGCTGAGCGAGGTCCAGTACGGGCGCTGGGAGACTATGGTCTTCAGCGACCTGGTGAGGGACCCGGACTACATCGGTTACCGCGACCATCCGGTCGATACGCCGACGCCGGGCGGCGAAACGATCCTGCAAGTGCAGCAGCGCGGCGTGGCGGCGATCGCGCGCGCATTCGCGGCCAATCCCGAGAAGCGAATCCTGTTCGTCTCGCACGGCGACATCATCCGCAGCGTGCTGTGCCATTTCATGGCGCTCGACCTTGCGCAATTCCGCCGCCTTCGGATCGACACCGCGGCGTTTTCGGGCGTGCAGATCGCGGGTGATTTTGCGGAGGTGAAATTCCTGAACCTGCTTCCCGACCCGGGCCGCGCCTTCGTCTCTCCGTTCAAAATCGCGCGCGATACCAAATAGGAGGCCGTCGCAAACCGCGCTCTGCGGTACGGCGCAATGAGGGCAGGGGGCGGCCGTCGCCGGCGGACTTGCGCAGGACCGCGCGAACCGAACCTCGGCGGCGATTCGGGCGGATTCGCGCTGGTTTGCCGAGCGCGCGGCGCTTACCTACAATCCGGTCTGATTTCGAAAAGCGCGGCCGCGATGCCCGAGGCGCGCGCCCACGGAGGTAGATCTGCGATGGCTAGAATCGATGGCGGCGAGATGCTGGTTCGAGCGCTGGCGCGCGAGGGCGTCGGCGAAATCTTCACTCTCCATGGCGGCCATCTCGATGCGATCTTCGACGCGTGCAGGCGTCACGGCTTTCGCGTGATCGATACGCGCCACGAGCAGGCCGCCGCGCACATGGCCGA
>Ga0187770_10000280_pt1 | contig 25180 bp, 17 predicted proteins | sample 0116_SJ02_MP02_2_FD_133154 | JGI IMG/M metagenome (GOLD analysis project Ga0187770, IMG submission 133154) | Tropical peat soil microbial communities from peatlands in Department of Meta, Colombia - 0116_SJ02_MP02_20_MG | ecosystem: Environmental > Terrestrial > Soil > Wetlands > Peat | place...
AACAGCGGCCGGGCGTGCCGCTCTTCTTCGCCCGACGCGTTGCCGAAGATCCCGTTCTCGCGGTCCCCGGGGTTCCGCTTGAAAAACTCCTCGAACTTCGCCTCCGGCAAGTGGTCCAGGCCGCGCAGGGCCCGCAGCATCGCCCGCGTGCTCACGCCGAAATAGCGCTTGAGGAACAGGACATCGTCGTAGGCGAGACTCCGGCTCCGGACGTCCTTCTCGACGAGCTCCCTGAGCTTCATCCGGGGGATGAGAAAATGCGAGGCAAAGGCCTGGGCGAACTGCTCCCGCGGCGGATATAGAGAGACGTACTCGTCGATGACGACGTCCGCGCCGTCGATGATCGGCCCTTCCCCCCGGTCCTTAAGGTAGTGGCAGTACTCGTGGGCCGCGATCTGGGCCTGGAGGCCCTGGGGCTCGTTGGCGTTGATGGCCGCGAAGGCCGCGCCCCGCGCGCTGTCGAAGACGAAAAGGCCCGAGATGCGGCACTCCTCGGGGAACGGGTGCCGCGCGATCCGGCAGCCGTTCGTCTCGCACAGCCCGAAGATGTCGCGGACGGGCTCGGTGCCGAGGCCCAGGCGCCGCCGTTCATCGACAGCCAGGCGCTCGGGCGAAATATGGGAGTAGACGGGAGCGAGGTCGAGCCGGCGGCCCGTGAGCTCCTCGATCTCGAGGTATTTCTCGCAATAGGCCCGGAAACGCAGGACCTCCTTTCGAGCGCGCTCGTCGCCGGCAACCTGGGCCAGGAGGGCTTCGAAGGCGGGCTGTTTTTCTTCGAAGAAGAAGGCCACCGTCTTGTTGAGGAAATGGGCGACCCGCTCGAGAGTATCGACGCTCGGCGTCCTCTTTCCGGACTCGAGGAGTGAGATGTATTCGGAGGACAAGCCCAAGGCCTTGGCAAAGGCCCCCTGGCTGAGGTTGACTTCTTCCCGGGCCCTCTTGAGCCGGACTCCGAGGCTCTTGTCCATGCCTGCGCACCCCTGGGCGATGCGGTTAGAATAACATAGGGTTAGGAGGGTGTCAACGGCCCCGGCCCTTTTGACAAAGCGCGCCGTCTCTGATAAGAATTAGGGTCTGCGGGAGCAGGCCCGCAAGATCACAGTTCAGGTTGAGAGCATGGCTGAACACAACATCCTGGAAATCTTCAAGGGCGCCGCAATGGGGTTCTGCAACCTGGTCCTCAATCAGGTCAAGGACGGGGTTTCCTGTGTCGGCAGGGACAGGAAGATCGTCTACTGGAACAAGGCCGCCGAGCAGATCACGGGCCTCGAGGGCGGGGACATTGTGGGCAAACAGTGCTTCGAGGACCTTTCGCTGTTCGTGGACCGGGACGGCGTGAACATCTGCCGGGAGAAATGCCCGGTCGAACTCACCCTCAAGGACGGCACGATCCGCAGCCTAGAGGTCTATATTCGCCACAAGGAGGGCTTCCGCCTCCCCGTCTCCCTCCGCATCCTGCCCGTCTTCAAGGAGGACGGATCGATCATCGGGGCCGTCGAAACGTTCTCCAACGCGGCCCCCAAGGTCAGCATCCCGCTCTCCGTCCCCGAGCTCGAGAAGATGGCCCTCGTCGACGCCGACACCGGGATCGCGAAAAAGCCGTACCTCGACATGATGCTCAAGGTCCGGCTGGAGGAGTTCCAGAAGTTCGGCCTGTCGTTCGCCGTCATTTATGTCGACATCGACAACTTCACTAAAACGCTCGAGAAGTTCGGCCGGTTCAACGGCAACAAGATCCTGAGGACGGTGGCCCGCACGCTCCAGAAGAATATCCGCTATTTCGACATCGTGGGCCGCTGGAACACCGAGGAATTCCTCGTCGTCCTTCTCAACATCGACGAAAGCCGCCTGGACATCGTGGCCAACAAGCTCCGCCTCCTCGTCGCGGAATCCTACATCACGACCGAGACCGGCATGCTGAACGCAACCGTGTCCATCGGGGCCAGCATCGTCCAGCGCTACGATTCCGTCGAAGCCCTCATCAAGCGGACCGAGCAGCTTATGATGCACAGCAAGTGGCTTGGCCGCAACCGCGTCAGCCTCAGCTTCACGCAGAAGGACGTCGGCTGATAAAAAGGCCCCCTTCCCCGGGGGGTGCGGGAAAAGGGGCAAAGAAAGGAGGGGTTATGAAGAGGTCTTTTTGGCCTTGACGTCGTTGAGCTCGGCGTTCAGGGCCACATGATCGTTGCCGCCGCCGAGCGTGACGCGGACTTCGGTATCGCGGAACACCCAGTCCGACATGAACTCCACTTGGCCCTTGCTCAGGGCGATTCCCCAGCAGTCGACCTGCTTCTCGTAGGAATGATCCTGCCAGATCACCCGGTCGGACCGCGGCGCGCCGGCCTTGGCCGTGAGGAAGCCGCGGATCTTGTTGTAATCCTCGAGGTACCGGCCCTTGTCCGCGTAGTTTTCGAGGAGGTGGAGCCGGGCCCCGACGAGCCGCTGATCGTCGAGGATATACTCGAGCTGGCATTTCTTGTTCATGATTTCCCGCTGGTAGATGAGCACCTCGCGTCCTTCCGAAACGTCCAGGCTCTGGGGCTTGCCCTCGACCCGCAGGATCTCGCGCTTCGTCGTCCCCCACTCCAGCCCCGGCTTGTAGGAGGCGTCGAAGTCGATCTCGGCCGGCTCCAGGATTTCGTCCTCCGAGCTGATGTGGATCACCTTGAGCGTCGAAAACAGCTTGCGGACGCAGTCGTCGCGAACGTATCCCTCCCGGGTGTTCCCGGACTGAAGGGAGGTGAAATAAACGTAATACCAGTTGAGCCTCAGTTTCACGGCGCTCGCCAGCGTCAGGATGGACCCCCGGGGCAGGGTCTCGATGACGGGGCTGCCGTCGTCGGGGTCGAGCCGGACGGCGGCCGTATCCTGAATGACCTGGAGCCTCTTGCCGTCGGCCCGCGACGGAGCCGGCCCGAGCGCGCACAGGAGGGCCGCCGCGAGGGCCAGGGCGAGCGCGAACGGCCAGTGTCGCCGGTCGGTTCTCGCCCTCTTCAGGATTCCAGGCCTTCCCGCGATCGAAGCCATCTTTGAATCCCTTCCCATCATTCCTTCGAAGATAATATCGGCGGGACCTGGAACGCGGGCAATCCTCCCCCGCGGCGGTTTCCTGGGGGATAATTCTCACCGCGGGAGGGGAGGCGAAGAGGCCGTTTCTCCCCCCTCGGACGGCCGGCTCGCCCGATGGCCCCTCCGTCGAAGAGAGGGCCACGGCTATGGAGTGGACGCGGTGCTGAGGGCGGATCCCCTGCGCTTCAGGCGTAGCTGTGCAGGCCGGCCAGCAGATAGTTGACGCCGAAGTACGTGAACAGCGCGGCCAGGAACCCGACGAGGGCGATGATCGCCGACCTCTTGCCCTTCCATCCCATGACGATCCGGGTGTGCAGGTACAGCGCGAAGACGAGCCAGGTGATGAGGCTCCAGACCTCCTTGGGGTCCCAACTCCAGTAGGCGCCCCAGGCCTTGTATGCCCAAACCATGCCGAAGATGAGGCCGCCGAGGGTGAAGAGAGGAAATCCGACGGCCACCGAGTGGTAGCTCACGGCATCCATCTTCTCTCTCTTCTCGTCCGAATCGGCGCGCAGATAGAGGATGCTCGTGACGAAGGCCACGGCGAAAAAGGCCTCCCCGAGGAGCGTGATCGACACGTGGAGCCACAGCCAATAGCTCTGGAGGGCCGGGACGAGCGGCATGGCTTCCTTGGGCATGAGCGGCGATGAGGCCAGGGCCACGAGGCCCACCACGATCAGCATCAGGTAGGCGCCGATCCGGGGGATGCGGAACCTGCGGTCGATGAGGATGTAGGCCAGGACGATGGCCCACGACAGGAACGAGAGCGACTCGTACATGTTGGTGAAAGGCGCGTGGCCGCTCTCGAACGTCCGGACGAGCAGAGCCGCCGTGTGGAGGACGAAGCCCGCGGTGGCCAGGGCCAGCCCGATCCTCCCCCACCTGTCCTGGCCCGTGAACAAAATGGCCAGATAGGACAGCGCCGCCAGGATGTAAAGGACGAAGACGGCCGTGAAAAGCGGCGTCTCGATCATCAGGACCTCCTCAGGGAATTCATGAGGCTTTCGAACTCGGCCAGGAAGCCCTCCCGACCCTTGGAGGCCAGTCCTCCGGCCGTGACTTCGGTCCGCTCCCGGCCTTCGTCGAGGACGATCCGGATCTCCCGGGGCGGCCAGTAGAAGGCCAGGAAGATGCCGGCCGTCACCAGAAAGCATCCCGTCCAAATCAGGTCCGCGCCCGGGTCGCGGGCCGCCTCGAGCACAGAGAACTCCGAGCCGTGGAACGATTTCAGGACAAAGGACAGGTCCGTAGTCGTCCCCGAGTGCATAGTCTCGAAATCCGGATAGTTGGCGAATATCCACCCCGAGAAGATCTTCTCGGGCCCGCGCCACCCCTCCACGAGGGCGGACGGGTTGTTCGGTTCCTCCGACCTCGTTTCGACCTGGCTTCCGTCGCCGATGACAAAATCCGGGACGAAGCGCGTGACCGAGATCTGGGTGACGTCCGCGTCGTCCACCGCGGCCTTCTCTCCGACGCCCAGCCGGACGGTGCGGACGAAGCCGGGGTCGTTTTTCTTCCGGACGGCGATCTCGAGCGTCGGCCGATCCCAGCTCAGGCCGTAGCCTGTCTGGTAGAGGGTGAATCCCTTGTAGGTCAGGGGCCTGTTGACTTGGATCGTCCGCGTGAGGACGGCGGCTCCCCCTTCAACGACCGTCACCGTGCTCTTCCAAGCCTTCACCATGCCCTGAGGATAGTATTCCGTCTCGAAACGGTCGAGGCGGACCTCGAAGGAAGACCGCGGGACCCCGGCCGTCTGCCCCTCGGCGAGCTCCAGGTGGGTCCGGAAGCCGGCCAGACCGCTCACGATCCCGCCGCAGATAACGACCAGGAGGCCGAGGTGGACGATGTCGGAGCCCAGCCAGCCCAGCCTCCGCTTTTGGGCCAGGATATGCGAGCGCTTTTCTCCGGCCCGGCTCTGCACCCGGTAGTGATGCGAAACGAGCGCGGCCGCAAAACTCTTCCTGACTTCCTCGACGGGGGCGTTCTTACCGAAACGGCTCCGGACCCTCAGGGCCGCGAGCGCGGCCGGTTCGGACTCGACGCTCGGGCCGAAAGCGCGCCGCCACTTGCCGGGAAGGCGGGAGAGCGTGCAGACGACCGTATTGAGGGCGAGGAAGAAGAGCAGCGCCAGATACCAGCCCGAATGATACAGACCCGTCAGCTGAAGGCCGGCGAGGACGCCGGCGAGCGACCCGTATCGGGCGGCGTAGAAGGCGGGGGCCTGTCCCTGAGGGATGAGCGTCCCGACGACCGCCGCGAAGGCCAGGATGATCAACAGGGTGATGGCCAATTTGACCGACGCGAAAAATGACCAGACAGATCGCATGTCCACTCCCCGCACCCGCCGGAGCGGGCCGGGCTCAAAGCTCATTAATGATATTGGAATGATGGGGAATTGGCAATCCCGCGCTTGTCCATATCAGCGCCGGAGGGACCGGGAAGACGATCAGCGCAGGCCCAGCCAGAACACGCTGAAGAGCAGGATGCCGAGGACGAGCAGCGTTACGGCCACGTAGACGCCGTCGCGCTGGCGGATGAAGGCCACGACCGAGAAGGCGACGCGCATAACCGGCGTCGCGACGAGAAGGATGAGCCCGGCCATGATGAAGCCCCGGCCGCGAAACCGGGCGCTCTCCGCGAGGATGCGGGCGATCTCCCGGTAGCTCCGGGGCTCGCTGTGGAAGATCCGGTAGGAGGCCGTTTCCCCACCGTGCCGCAGGAGGAAGATCAGGCCCCCGATGAAGGCGACCGCCGCCGAAATGAGGAGCCCGCAGCGGAGCAGACCGCTGATGATCCTGTCGACCTCTTCGTCCGACCAGCCGTGCCGCCGGCCGGGCTCAGATTCTTCCGGTGAGCGCATTGAAGATCATCTCCACGCCGAGGGCGAGAATAACGACGTTGAAGACCCGGCGGAGCCACCGCGTGGGTGTTCGGGACAGCACGCGCGTCCCGATGATCGAGCCGGCCAGAACGCCCAGCATGACGGGCAGGGTCAGCCCCGGGTCGATGTAGCCCCGGTGCAGGTAGATGCCGGCGCTGCTCGCCGCGGTGACGCCGATCATGAAGTTGCTGGTCGCGGTCGAGACCTTGAACGGGATCCTCATCACCCGGTCCATGGCGATCACTTTGAGGGCTCCCCCGCCGATGCCAAGCAGGCCCGAGAGCACGCCCGCCATGGATGACACTCCGAGGCCCGCGGGCGCGCGCCGGACGTGGTAGCGGACGAGGCCCCGGAGCGACGGGTATTCCCCGTCCATGCGGAGCCGGGCCGCGACCGGGCCCGACGACCGGGGCAGGGAATCAGATGAATCGGGCGGCTGGAGGATCGACGCGACGACGTTGCCGATGAGAACGATCCCGAAGATGAAGGCGATCAGCGAGGGGGCGGCGACGGCCGCCAGGCAGGCCCCGCCGATCGCGCCGAGCGTCGTCCCCATCTCGAGGAACATGCCCACCCGGATGTTGCTAAACCCTTCCTTGACGTAGGCGGAGGCCGCCCCTGAGGACGTCGCGATCACGGACACGAGCGACGCCCCGATGGCATAGTGGATGTCCACGCCCAGGGCAAGCGTCAGGAACGGCACGATCACGATCCCCCCGCCGAGGCCCGTCAGGGCCCCGAGCAGGCCGGCGATGACCGAGACGCCGAGGACCGTCGCCGTCAGTCCGAGGATGCTCACCGGGGGCCCTTTCTCAACATCTCAAAACCAGGTTCTGCGCTTATATTCCACGTAGGCTTGGCCGAATTTGGCCTCGAGGGCGCGCTCCTCGTTCCTGACCCTCCTCAACTGAACCGGCACGAGGAGCGCCAGGAGAACGAGCCATTCGGGCCTTCGCGCGCAGACAACCAGGGACAGCAACACGAGGAATCCAAAGACATAGATTGGGTGTCGCACCTTCGAATAGATTCCATTTGTAACAAGCTCCTGCGCGCGGGCCCTGACGGTGAAGGATCGTCCGAGCTGGATGTGGGCGATGGCCCAGAGGATGAGAGATGGGAAGAAGATCGCGAGGCCGGCATAGGTCCATCCGCCTGTCGGGTAACGATCGAAGACAAATAAAATGATGGCAAGCGGCCCGATGATGCCGAGAATCATGAACACGATGTTGAGCGTGCGCGTACCTGCCATGCCTGTGTAACGCCTCCAGGCACGCACGACTATAATGCCCTCCGGAAACAGTGTCAAGGAAGGCGGCGGCAAGAAACGGGATCAGAATGCCGGCAGAAAGGGGACCGACGGGGCATCAGCCCGGTTGACGGGCGAGGATCGCCTCCGCCGTCTCGGCCACCCGGGCGATGGTCTTCGCGTCGAGGCGGACTTCGCTCCCGGCCCTGGCCCCGGTCGCGACGACAGGGTAGACCTTTTTGAAGCCGCACATGCCGAACGTGCGAAGGTGACGCTCAAGGACTGCGCCGTATGACAGCTCGTCGGGATTGCCCTGGGTCAGGATGAAGACGAGCTTCTTTCCCGGGTCGAGCCGCGTCGCACCGGGGTTCGTCCGGAAGTCGGGCTTGAGGTAGGAGTAAAAACGATCGAGGAGCCCTTTGGCCTGGGCGTTGATCTCGCCCATGTAGACCGGCGCCGAGATGACGACCAGGTCCGAGAGGCGTACATCTTCGAGGACCGCCCTGAGGTCGTCCTCCGCGACGCAAACCTCCGACGTGCTCTTGCACGACATGCACGCCTGACACCCGCGGTACGAGAGCCGGTTGAGCTCGTAGACCTTGGCGCGTTTGCCGCCTTCCCCGAGGCGTTCGAGGAGGGCGCGGACGATCGCCGCGCCGTGCCCCTGGGTTCTCGGACTCCCGATAATGGCTGTGATCTTCATGCATATCCTCGCTCTGCTTCGGGGATTAAAAGAACATTACCACCGCGGAGGAGACCAGTCAATAAAGGCGGGAAAATGGCAAGAGCCAGCGAGAGGAATTGAACCTCCGACCTACTGATTACGAATCAGTTGCTCTACCGACTGAGCTACGCTGGCTTTCGAAGTGCTTCGAAGCACCTAGAAATTAAACGATTTGGCCCGACCTGTCAAGGCGCGCTCCTCGCCGCCGGACCCGAAATCCGCCCGCGCTCCAGTTTGGGCTTTTCAAACAGGGGCGATTCGAATACAATAACTCTCCGTTTCAGCACCGCCGCTGAAATCGATTCTCCGGACGGACGGCGCGCACGATGAACATGATCATCAAGAAGCTCGAGCTGCAGGGGTTCAAATCCTTCGTCGACCGGACCAAGATCGTCTTCCACCCCGGCATCACGGCCGTCGTCGGCCCGAACGGGACGGGCAAGAGCAACCTCGTCGACGCCATGCTCTGGGTCCTCGGCGGCCACCGCCAGAAGACCGTCCGCGGCGACCGGACCGAGGACGTCATCTTCAACGGGAACGCCAAGAAGCCCGCCCTCAACATGGCCGACGCCGTCCTGACGCTGGGCAACGAAGAGGAAGAGCTCACCGTCTCCCACCGCGTCTTCCGGTCCGGCGAGAGCGAGTACCGGATGAACGGCAAGACGGTCCGTTTGAAGGACGTTACGGACGAGCTCTGGAGACACGCCATCGGCGAGAAGGAGTACTTCGTCATCGAGCAGGGGGCCATCGGCAACTTCGTCACCTCCAAGCCGGTCGAGAAGCGGGCCTTCATCGAGGAGGCCGCGGGCACGGCCTATTACAAGGACAAGAAGAAGCAGGCCCAGTCGAAGCTCGAAACGACCGAACAGAACCTTATCCGCCTCGAGGATATCATCATCGAGGTCGAGAAAGCCAAGAATTCCCTCCAGCGCCAGGCCCAGGCGGCCAACCGCTACCGCCGCCTCCGCGAGCGCATCCGCGACCTCACTTCGCACCATTACGAGAGAAAGGCCGCCAACCTGGACCGGGCCCAGAAGGAGGCGGCGTCCCTCTACGTCGCGGCCCTGTCCGGCGAGCACGCCGTAGCCGAGACTCTCCGGGAGGGAGAAAAGGTCCTGACCGCCAAGCGCCACGAGCTCTGGGATCTCGAGAAATCGCTCAAAGAGAGCCAGGAGCGCCATTACGCCCTGAAGGCCAACCTCGCCCGGCTCGAGGCCGATGTCGAGCGCGAGTCCAAGCGGGTCGAGTTTTTCGAAGAAAAGAAGACCCGCTCCGAGGCCGACAGGGACGAGCTTCTCGCCGACGTCATCCTCCTCGCCAGGGAGCTCGAGGAGGGCAAAGGCCGGATGAGCGACCTCGCGGAGACGTTCGAGGCCGACCGGGCCGAGGCCGGCCGAGCCGGGGATCTCCTCGAACAGACCCGGCAGGAGAAGGCCCGGGAAGAAAAGGGGATCGAAGAGCTCCGCGCGGCCTATCTCCAGGCTCTTCAGGACCTCACCGAAGCGAAAAACGAGGCCGTCAGGACCGACAAGGAGCTCGAGCTGCAGGCCCGCCAGGAGGAAAAGCTGGCCGCCCAGCTCGAGGGTGAGACCCGCGAGCTAGAGACGAGCACGACCCGCACGGTGGACCTCGAGAGCGAGATCGCCGGCCACCTGGCCCGCAGGACTTCCTCCGAGCGCAGAGCGGAAGAGCTCCGGACCGCGCTCGACGCGGCGGCTGCGGCCCTGGCCGCGACCCAGGCGGAATTCGACGCCGGCAAGGCGAAGCGCGACGAGATCGCGCACCATCTCCAGGCCCTGACGAGGATCGAGGAGAAGGAGCGCGGCGAAGCCGCGACGGGAGACGTTCCGGAAACTCTGGGGATCCTGGCCGACCTCATCCGGACGAGCTCCGAGGACGCGCCGCTCTTCGACGTTTTTTGGAAAGAAGAGGCCAGATCGCGGGTCGTGCCCGCCGAGGAGTTCCTGAAAGCCATGCCCGAGGGGCTCAAGGGAAGCTATCTGCTCATCCACTCCCAGGACAGGCCGGGAGTGCCCGCGGAGGTTCTTGGCCGCCCGGAGGTCGTGGGGCTCCTCAAGAGCCGGCTCGAGCCTCACGAAAAAATGAAAGACGGGCTCGCCCGCCTTGAGGACGCGGTCATTGTCCGGAGCGTCGGGGACGCGGTCAGGATCTGGCTCGACTACCCCGAGCTCAATTTCCTGACGCCTGCCGGCGACCTCCTCCTCTCCTCCGGCCTGCTGAAGCTCGGAGAGAGGACCGAGGGCATGATCGCCCTGACTGCCGAGATCAGGAAACTCGAAGGCGAGGCCGTGCGCCTCGACGCCGAAAGGGAGCCTCTCGCTGAACTCCTCGGCCGAGAAATCACGGAAAAGGCCGCCCTCGAACAGGAGCTCGAGAGAGAGCGGGAGCTCCTGGCGGGCGCCGAGCGGGCCCTCCAGGACAGGCAGAAGGAGCACAAGTTCAGCCTGGCCGAGGGGGAAAGGATCCGCACGACCCGGGACATCGTGCGGCGCGAGTTCGAGCTCCTGCGCGGGGAAAAGGAAAAACTGGGCAAGACACTCCGGGGGCTCGAGTCGACCGTCGGCGCGCGAGCGTCCGCGTGCCGGGATCTCAAGGAAAAAATCGAGGAGAAGGAACGGGCCCTGGCGGACGGGGTGGAGCGGGTCAACGCCGCGGAGCGGCGCTTCTTCGAAACCCAGGCCGGCCTCGACCTTCTCCGGGAAAAGATGAACGGCCTCGAAGGCCAAATCCGGATGACCGAGAAGCGCAAGGAGGCGGCCGGTTCCAAGATCAGCCTGCTCGAGGAAGACGCGCGGAGAAGCGAGGAGGACAAGGCGCGTCTCAGGGACGATATCGAGGCCCGACGGGAGAAGGCCCGGGCGCTCGCCTCCGAGCAGTCCGGACTGGAATCGGCCCTGGCGGAGACCGAATCGGCGCTCCAGAAAGCCCGGAAGGATATCGAGGAGCGGGAGGCGTCGGTCGAGGAAACGCGGCGCAAGGGAGAGGCGGCCAAGGACGAGCGCGTCCGCCACGAGATCCGCAAGGCCGAGATCGACCGCGACCTTGTCAACCTTGAGGAGACGTGCTGGCAGGAGCTCAAGAAGACCGTGGCCGAACTTAAGGCGGAGGCCGAGGCCGGCGCCACGCTTGCGGCGGAGGCCCCGCCGGCCGCGCCCGAAGAGGAAATCGAGGAGATCGGCGAAGCGCCCGAGGAGGAAACGGAGGAAGCCCCCGCAGAAGCGCCCGGACTGTCCGAAACGGCCGGAGCACAGCCGGAGGCGGTCAAGCCCCGCCGGACGGCGAAAAAATGGCGGCCGCTTGCCGAGATGGCCGACGAGGAGATCGAGGCCGAGCTCGAGGACGCGCGCGAGAGCCTCAACCGCTACAAGGCCGTCAACCTCATGGCCGAAGAAGAGTATCTCGACCAGAAGAAGCGCTACGATTTTCTCGTCCAGGAGCGTCAGGACCTCCGGGACTCCATCCGTTCGACCGAGGAGGCCATCCTCAAAATCGACGAGGAGAGCAAGATCCAGTTTCTCAAGGCCCTCGAGGAGGTCAACAAGAACTTCCTGGAGATCTTCACCGTCCTGTTCAAGGGCGGGAACGCCGAGGTCAAGCTCCTCGAGCCGGAAAATCCCCTGGAGAGCGGCGTCGAGATCGTTGCCCAGCCGCCGGGGAAAAGGGTCCAGAACCTCAACCTCCTCTCGGGAGGCGAGAAGTCCCTGACGAGCCTGTCCTTCCTCTTCGCGCTGTTCCGCTACCGGCCGTCCCCGTTCTGCTTCCTGGACGAGGTCGACGCCGCGCTCGACGACGTCAACCTGGCCCGTTTCCTCGACCTCCTGAAGGTCATCAAGCACCAGACGCAGTTCGTCCTCATCACCCACAACTACAAAACGATGGAAGTGGCGGACTACATCTATGGGACGACGATGCCGGAGCCGAACATGACGCGGCTCCTGTCGGTGAAGCTCGAGAAAAAGAGCGGCGGCGAGGCCCCGAACAACCTGACGTGACGGGTCCCGCCCCGCGGAGGCAAGAGGCATGACGACCGCCGGCGGTCCCGGCTAGAAGGAGGGAAAGATGACGTTCTATCTGTGGATCATCCTGGCCTATCTCCTGGTGTTGACGGCCCTGAACTTCGTCCGGGCCAGGCGCATCAAGAACCAAGAGCAGTTCATGGTCGCGGGCCGGAGCCTCAAGTGGCAGGTCATGGTCTTCACGCTGATCTGCACCTGGATCGGCTCGGGGACCTTCATCAGCGGGGCCGAGTTCGCCTCGAAGGCCGGCTTTTCGGCCCTGTGGCTGGCGGCCGGCGCCTGGTTCGGCATCGTCATCATCTATTTCCTGGCGGCGAAAATCCACACCCTCGGGGAATACACCGTGGGAGACGTGCTCGAGGTCCGCTTCGGCCCCGCGGCCCGGCTCTTCGGGGCCATCGCCCTGATCCTGTCGTTTATCGCCATCGTCTCCTACCAGTTCGTCGCCGGCGGCTTCATCCTGAACGTGATCACGAACGGGAAGATCTCGGAAGCGACGGGGACATGGATCTCCGCCGTATTCGTCATTCTCTTCACAACGCTCGGGGGCATGGTCGCCATCGCCTACACGGACCTGCCGAACGGGATCATCATCGTCCTGGCCTGCCTGCTGGCCGTGCCCTTCGTCATCTCGGCGGCAGGAGGGCTCCACGGCGCCGAGAAGGTCCTGCCCTCGGGCTACTTCGCGGTCATCAACCACCAGTTCGGCGCCCACCCATGGCTTAAGGCGATCGGCTACTTCCTGTCGACCCTGTTCCTGCTGATGGGCGTCCAGAGCATGTACCAGAAATTCTACAGCGCCAAGTCGGCCAGGGACGCGAAAAAAGCCGTGGCTTGGTGGACGGTCGGGACGATCTTCGTCGAGACGGTCGTCGTCGTCATCGCCGTCTTCGGCTACAGCAGGCTCCGAGGCCAAATCGACCTCAGCGTGCCCAAGGCGGGCGGCAAGGTCGTGCTCATGGCGGCAAAAAGCCTGGTGCCCGCCCCGGTCGGGGTGCTGCTCCTCGGCGCCGCCTGCGCCGTCGTCATCTCCACGGGGATGAACTACCTGCTCTCGCCGTCGACGACGGTCATGCGCGATATTTACCAGAGGTTCATGAAGAAGGACGCCAGCCAAGCGAAGCTCGTCGCCTTGCAGAAGATCATGGTCGTCGTCATAGGCGTCCTGGCTTTCCTTTTGGCGACACAGCTCAAGAGCGTCCTGGCCATGAGCTTCTTCGCTTACACGATCTACGGCGTCGCCATCACTCCCGCGCTTATCTCGGCCCTGGCCTGGAAGCGCGCCACGAAGGCGGGCGGGTTGGCCTCCATTGTCGCCGGCACCGTCGTTTGCCTCTTTTTCTTCATCATATCCAAGGTCCTGCCCGCGTCGCAGGTTCCCGACGGCGATCCCTGGGGCATCCCGCTGATCTACCCGGCGATCGTCGCCTCGCTTGTCGCCCTCGTCGTCGTCAGCCTCCTGACGCCCAAGCCGAAGCCCGAGGAGCTCGAGAAGTTCTTCCCGAAGCCCTCCAAGGCAGCCGAGCCCGCCGCCTGTGTCAAAGTCGAGCCATGATCTGTTTCTATCTCCGTATAGGGGTAGAACCGGGACCATCCTTATCCCCCGCGCTTCGCTCCCCCCGGAACCAGTCCCGTGACGGAAGGGGGTCCAGGGGGATATTTCCTCCTGGCCGCAGGACGCTGTCGCGTCGGAGGAGGGGAGGCAGGGAGCCGATTTGGCGACCGTTGGAAGGGGGACGGCGGAGCGGATTCCCCCTCCAAGGGGGCGGTTCCCCCGTCGGGCGTGAGGAGAACTCCGGCTACAAAGCTCAATACTCGTTTCGGATATTCCCCAGAAGTGCGGCTCCGAGCCACTCCGCCGCACTTCTGCTGGTCGCTCCTCGGGATCCGCTCCCTGCCGGCCTCCCTCCGCTACGGGGGCTTTCGGATGGCCCCGGTTCCACCCTAAGAGGATAATAGCCTGCAACCGAAATATGGGAACCGCCCGAGGCCAATAACAAGACAGGCCATAAATCTATCGGCCGGGAGGATGAGATGACGAAACCCGGAGTTGTCTTCGACAAGCGCTACGCCGACCATGACATGGGTCCGTATCACCCGGAAAGCCCCGAGCGCATCAGAGTCCTGAACAGAATGCTTGAGGAGGAAGCCGCGGGCAGGTTCGTCCCCATCGAGCCGCGGCCGGCGACAATCGAAGAGGTGACCTGGGTCCACGAGCGGGCGTACGTCGATTTCGTCAAGGCGACGGCCGGCCGCGAGCGGGTCGTCCTCGACCCCGACACCTCGACGGGGCCGAAAAGCTACGAAACGGCTCTGCTCGCCGCCGGGGGCTTTCTCCGGGCCATCGACGCGGTCATGGAGAACCGTGTCCACGGCGCCTTCGCCTTGGTCCGGCCGCCCGGCCACCACGCCGAAGCGTCCCGGGCCATGGGATTCTGCCTCTTCAACAACGTCGCCATCGGGGCCGAATATCTCATCCGCAAGCACGGACTGAGCCGCGTGCTCATCGTCGATTGGGACCTCCATCACGGCAACGGCACGCAGCATGCCTTCTATGCGCGCAGCGACGTTCTCTATTTTTCGACGCATCAGTTCCCCTACTACCCGGGGACGGGAGCCGTGCGCGAGACGGGCGACGGACCCGGCAAGGGTTTCAATCTGAACGTTCCCCTCACGGCCGGCAAGAGCGACGACGATTTCGTCTATGTTTTCCGGAAGATCCTTTTTCCCGTCGCGGCGCAATACCGGCCCGAATTCGTCCTCGTGAGCGCCGGGTTCGATATCGCCGCCGCGGACCCTCTCGGCGGCATGTCGGTCAGCCGCGAAGGCTTCGGGAGGCTGGCGGACGCGCTCGTTGAGATCGCCTCCGGGCCGTGCCCGGGGCGGATCGCCCTGGTCCTCGAGGGCGGCTACGGCCTTGAGGCGCTCCACGACGGCGTCCTGGAGATCCTCATCAGACTCGGCCGCCCGGCGCCCCCGCCACCCCTTCCCGCTCCGGCCGTTTCCGAGGCCACAAGGCGGGAGGTCGAGCCGTCTCTGAGGACCTTCCGCGAATATTGGGAGCTCTGAGTTCGGCGGCATAAACCGGCGCTGGACATTCGCGAAAACTATGACTCCGCCTTACAGAAACTGTCCTCCTCAGGGAAAAGCGTCCTTTTAATAGGACAGAGTTGGCCCCCGTCAAGCCTGGCGTCTAGAGGAGGCCTTTGGCATGCTTCTTGCTTATTTGGCTAGTGTATTAAGGAGAAAGACGATGAAAAGAGCCATGAAAGTAACGATCAGTATCTTCGCTGTTCTGATCTTTCTCTTATCCCTGGCCTGGGCCCAGGAGCCTCCCCCGCAAGACCAGCAGCAGGCCTCCCAAACCCAGCCGTCTCGGAACGTGAGATACACCAACGACTCCGTAGCCCATTTGAGCTACGTCGAGGGCAAAACGTTCGTCCAGAGGGCTTCAGACCTTGGATATGAGGAGGGCGTGCTCAACACGCCCATCAGCGAGGGCGACCGGCTCGGCACGACCGACGGCCGGGCGGAAGTCCTCTTCGGCCGGGGCAACTACATCCGCCTCGACAACAACACCAAGCTTGATATCCTGAACCTTCCCAAGAAGGACGACGACATCTCCCGCTTCCGCGTCTGGTCGGGCAACATCTACCTGATCGTGGCCCGCCTGAACAAGGAGAAGAGTATCGAGGTCCATACGGCCGACTCCTCCTTCTACATCCTCGACAAGGGGATCTACAGGATCGATGTCCGCGAGAACAAGGACACGGAGATCATGGTCTACCGCGGGCTCGTTGAAGCCGCGGGAGAGGAAGGCTCGACCCTGGTCAAGGACTCCCAGAAGCTCGAGATCTCCGAAGGCCGGTTCTCCGGCAAGCCGACATCGTTCATGGCGGCCGCCAACGACAGCTTCGACAAATTCAACGAATCGCGCGACGCCATCACGAACAAGGAGTTCGCCCAGCGCCACTTGCCTTCCGAGCTCGAGGGATACGAGTCGGAGCTCGACGAGAACGGCCAATGGACGTACCTGGCCCCGTACGGCGACGTCTGGGTGCCCAGCGGGGTCGGCCCGGACTGGCGGCCGTATTATGACGGCCGTTGGGTCTGGCTCGGCCTGACCGGCTGGACATGGCTCCCCTACGAACCGTGGGGCTGGACCACGTTCCATTACGGCCGCTGGCATTGGGGCGTCGGCCTCGGTTGGTACTGGATCCCGACGAGCCTCTGGGGCCCCGGCTGGGTCGATTGGTGGTGGGACGATTATTATTGTGGCTGGGCGCCCCTGAGCTTTTGGGGATATCCGGTCGTTGTCATCGGCGGCGGCTTCTACGGCGGGTACTACGGCCGTTTCTATCCGGTCGGCTCACGGGCCTTAACGGTCATCAACAGAAACCAGCTCAAGGCCCCTAACGCTTCTCTCGTGGCTTTGCGGGACCCCGCCACCCTGAAGAACCTGACGAGGATGAGCCTCGACAGCCGGACGTTGAACCTGCAGCCGGCAGCGACCCGGATTTCCGTCCAGCCGCTCAACGGACGTCAGGTGATGCTCACGAATTCCGGCGAATCAGGGCCGCTCGGCTCCGACCGCGCCATCGGACGCGGATCTCCGGCCGCCGCAGGGTCCTCGAACTCGAATCAGAAGAACTCCACTTCCGCCCCGAAGATCAAGAGGGAAAGCACTTCCTCCGGACGGTCGTCATCGTCCGCCCGGTCTTCTGGGTCTTCCAAGGGCGAGAGCTCGGGTGCCCGGAAGATCCGCAAGAAAGAGGAAGGACCGATGTCCTCCGCCGAAATGTCGTCCCGCAGCTACCCGGGTTCCGCCGCGACATCCTCCAACCGCGCCGCGACCGTGGCCTCCGACGGCCTCCGAATTTATCCATCCTCGCCGCTGATCACGCGCCCCGAGAGTTACGGAGGCGCAGCGCGGTCGAGGTCCTTCATCGACCGGATCACGGGCTGGTCGGGACGCTATTCCGGCCGCTCCTCATCGGGCCGGACCTCGTCAGGTCGCGTCTCGTCTCGAGGTTCATCGGGAAGGTCGGGAAGCTGGCATAGCTCCGGCTCCCATTCAAGCGGAGGGCACAGGAGATAACCGAAGGTAACTGACCCTTTCCCATCTGGGGTGCCCCTTTCAGCTGAGCCGGTTTGAGAGGGGCACCCCCTTTTTTTATCAGTGTTCTTCGGTCGCCGCCTTCCCCGCATAATAATCCAGGATCCGCATGTGGTCCGCCAGGGTGCAGAAGCGGACCGGCTCGGTCCCCGGGAAGAACACCTCGCGGAACGGGTAGGGGCAGACGGGCGTGAGCAGCAGGCCGGTCTTGCGGTCGATCTCGACGAAATTGAGGTTCGGTGGGACCTCGAAATCCTCGGCGGCGAGGATTTCGTCGTCCGCCAGGCCCGCGGCCTCGTCGGCCTTTCTTTTGTCGGCGATGACGCGGCTGAAGAAATCCTGCCAAATGGGCAGGGCGGCCGCGGCCCCGGTCTGCCTCTCCCCCAAAGTGACCTGCTTGTCGTTGCCGACCCAGACGCCCGCGCAAAGGTCGGGGGAAAAGCCGATGAACCAGGCGTCCGAATATTTGTCCGTTGTCCCGGTCTTGCCGGCCAGAGGCCAGTCCAGGACGCTCGCGGCCTGCCCGGTCCCCTCCTTGATGACCCCCTCCATGAGGTAGGTCATCATGTAAGCCGTTTGCGGGGAGATAACCTCCTCGGAGTCGGGCTGGTTCTCCTCGAGGACGTTGCCGTCCTTGTCCTCGATGCGGGTGATGAAGTAGGGCTTGAAGCGCACGCCCTTGTCGGCGAAAGTGGAGTACCCGGAGACGAGCTCCTGGAGGCTGATCTCGAACGCCCCCAGGCTGAGCGAGAGGTAGGGATAGACCGGCGAGGTGATGCCGAAGCGGCGGCAATAGTCGACACCCAGCTGGGGGGAGATGTAGTCGAGGAGCTTGGCCGTGACGACGTTCCGCGAGTCCTCGAGACCGGTGCGCAGGGTCACGGCCCCCCAGTACTGGCGATCGTAGTTTTTCGGCGACCAGGGCTCCCCGTTCCAGCGGTCAATGAACGTCGTGGGTTCGTCGATGATCAGGCTCGCGGGCGTGAAGCCGTTCTCAAGGGCGGCCGTATAGAGGAACGGCTTGACGGCCGAACCGGTCTGCCGCGGCGCCTGCGTCGCGCGGTTGAACTGGCTCGCCCGGAAAGAGTACCCGCCGACCATGGCCTTGATTTGGCCGGACCTGGGATCGATCGCCAGGAAACCCCCGTTCCGGATGGGATCCTGGTCGAGCGAGACATCGGCCTGCTTATTCCCCTCGTCCATGGAGTTGATCCGGACCTGGATGACGTCGCCCCGCTTGATGAGAGAGTCGAGGTATCTGGCCTTCGTCCAGGCGATGTCCGTGTTTGCCATCCTGCCGAGAAAGCCCTTGACGCGGACCGTCGCCTCGGCCCGGCCGGCGGCGAGGACGATGGCGTCGTAGACTTCGCCGGTCTCGAGGATCTGGTCTTCCCAGCTGTCGAGCCACTGCTTTTCGAGATCGGTGGCCCGGGCGGCGAGCAGGTTCTTCTTGTCCGCGCGCCAGCCGTTGAGCTGGTTTTCGACATCGCGCAGGCCCTTGCGTAGGGCCGATTCGGCGTATTTCTGCAGCCTCGGGTCGAGCGTCGTGTAGACCCGGAGACCGCCGTTGTAGAGGGCCGCGGTCCCGAAGTTCTTCTCGATGTACTTGCGGACCTCCTCGAAGAAATAGGCCCCGAATTCGTCGCTCGTCTGCCTCAGGGGAAGGACCTTCAGGGGCTTCTTCTTGGCCTGCTCCGCCTGCTCCCGGCTGATGTAATGCTCCTCGACCATCCGGTTGAGGACGTGATTCCGGCGCTCCAGGGTGACCTTCGGATTGTCGTACGGGGAATAGCGGGACGGCCGCTGGAAGATCCCCGCGATCAGGGCCGCCTCGTCGAGGTTGAGGTCCCGGACGCTCTTTCCGAAGAACAGGTTCGAGGCCGTCTCGACCCCCCAGGCCCCGTGCCCCAGATAGAACTGATTGCAGTACAGGCTCATGATCTGCTTCTTGGTGTAGAGCTTCTCGATCTCCCGGGCGAGGACCATTTCCTTGAGCTTCCGCCGCAGGCTCAGGTCCGGATAAAGAAACAGGGCCCGCGCCAGCTGCTGGGTGATCGTGCTCCCGCCCTGCGGCCTCTGCCCCCGAAGGACCCTCAGGGAATCCTCCTTGAGGGCCCTCAGGATGCCGATGAAATCGACTCCGGAATGGCTGAAAAAGCGGGAGTCCTCGGTGGCCACGATGGCCTTGATCAGGTAGTCCGGAATCTGATCGTAAGGCACTTCGATGCGCCGCTGTTGGGCGAACTCCTTGATCGGCTCGCCCGAGTCCGAATAGACCGTGGTGATCAGCTTGGGCCTGAAGTTCGTGAGGTCGGAGACCGGGGGGAGGTTGTCCTTGATGGCGTAATAGGAGCCGAAGAGGCCTCCCAGGATGGCCGCGGCCCCCACCAGCACCAGGACGAGGAGCGTCCGGACGAGGTCCCTCCAGCGGAAGGGACGGATCTTGATTTTGATCGCGGGGATGGCCATAGCTTTTAGGAGTTCATCATAACAAATCGGCCCCCGAAAAACAAAGAGGGACAGTCCCCCTTCTTCTCCCTCATCTTTTCATGAAGAGAAGTTTTTCCACCCGCTCCCAGACGGCCCCGCCGACGGCCCTCCGGTCGCCCCGTCCGTCGAGATGGAGGACGGCCCGGCCCCGGAAATTCCGGAAGATCTCGGCAACCCGCTCGAGGTAGTCCTCCCTTTCGAAAAGCTCGTCGCGGGTCTTGCGCCCGGCGATCCGGCCCAGCCCCTGCCGGGCGTCGACGTCCAGGACGACGACGAGATCGGGCCTGAGGGCGAAGGATTCGTTCAGCCTCCGGATCCGCTCCGGGTCGATGCCCTTGGCACCCTGATAGGCGATCGTCGAGAAGTAATACCGGTCGAGAACGACGATCTTCCCCTCCTCCAGGGCGGGCTTCAGGTTCCGCTCAACGTTCTCCCGCCTGTCCTTGACGAAAAGGTCCAGCTCCTCCTCCGGAGTCAGAGAGCCGTCCCGCACTGCCTTGCGCCGGATCTCCTGCCCCCACCGGCCCCGCGTCGGCTCGCGGAACAGCGCGGCCTCCCAGCCTCGCCGCCGGAGCCGCCGGAGGAGCAAGCGGGCCTGGGTCGTCTTCCCGGACCCGTCGATGCCTTCGAAGACGATGAGGATGCCTGTGTCGAGCTTCATCGGCCTTGTTCGACCATCTTATCCTCATCGCCGAGCGGAATGCAACCATCGCCGGAAAGACCGAGTTTGGACAACCTTGGGACGTTGAATTTCCCGACCGGTTATGGTAACTTAAATTGTTAAGCCTCGGAGGTTTACGATGAAGAAATTCGGTTGGATCGCGGTTTCCTGCTTCTTCCTGGGACTCGTCGTCGCTGGATATCTCTTTGTTTATCATCAAGATAGGCAACCGGCGCGGACCGCCGTCTTCGAAAGGGCGGCGTCCGGGCCGCTTTCGACGCGGCTCTTCGCCGCTCCAGCCGCCGACGATGCCCGGACATATCCCGATTTCGTCTCCATCTCGGAAAAAGTCGGCCCGGCCGTCGTCAAGATCGAGGCGGAAAGCCAGCAGCAGGTGAGGGGCTTCTTCTCCGACGAGGGCGACCCCTTCCAAGACTTCTGGGACCGTTTCTTCGGGCAGCAGAGGCCCCGCCAGCAGCGCAAACAGCCGGTCATCGCCCAGGGCACGGGCTTCTTCATCAGCCCCGACGGCTACATTCTGACCAACAACCACATCGTCGATAAGGCCGAGAAAGTGACGGTCGACACGGTCCAGGGCAAGGAGTACACCGCCAAGATCATCGGCACCGACCCCCTGACCGACCTGGCCCTCCTCAAGATTGAGGACAAGAACCTGCCCTACGCTGAGCTGGGGGATTCCGCCCAGATGAAAGTCGGCGAGTGGGTGCTGGCCATCGGCAATCCCTACGGCCTCGACCACACCGTCACGGCAGGAATCGTCAGCGCCAAGGGTCGCGAGATCGACCCCACCGACCGTTCGAGCTTCCAGGATTTCATCCAGACCGACGCGGCCATCAACCGCGGCAACTCGGGAGGCCCGCTCATCAACATGAGGGGCGAGGTCATCGGCATCACCTCGAACATCTTCACGCCGACCGGCGGCAACATCGGCATCGGCTTCGCCATTCCGTCGAACATGGCCAAGAACGTCGTCGTCCAGCTCAAGGAGAAGGGACGGGTGGCCCGGGGCCATCTCGGCATCTCGGTCCAGAACATCTCTGACGGTATGATGAAGCAGTGGAAGCTGCCGTCGAAGCGGGGCGCCATCGTGGCCACGGTCGATGCAGGCTCGCCCGCCGACAAAGCCGGCCTCAAGCAGTACGACGTGATCACCGAGATCAACGGCCAGACGGTGAAGGACATGACGGACCTCCGCTTCAAGATCGCCGACATCGCTCCCGGGAACAAGGCCGTCATGAAGGTCATCCGGAACGGCAAGGAGCTTACCGTTATGGCCACGGTCGAGGAACTGGAGCCGCAGGCCGAGAAGGGCCAGGCGGTGAGCCAGGACAAGAACATCGGCCTGTCCCTGCAGGCCCTGACGCCGGACCTCGCCCGGCGGTACGGCCTGCGAACGACGGAGGGGCTCGTGATCACCGAGGTCCAGCCCTACAGCGAGGCCGACCGGAGGAGCCTGCAGCCCGGCATGATCATCCTCGAGGTCAACCGCGAAAAGGTCACCTCGGTCCAGGAGTTCGAGAGCATCCTGAAGAAAACGGCGTCGGGAGACGAGGTCATTCTGCTCGTCCGCAGCGAGTCCGAGAACGGCACCCAGGACATCATCGTCCCGCTCGAAGTCAGGTGATGAAGTTCACGAAGCTGCACTCGCTCGGCAACGATTTTCTCGTCGTTTGCCCCAAGGACATGCCTGAAGCCTCCCGCATCGGGGATTTCGCCCGCAGGATCTGCGACCGGCACACGGGGGTCGGCGGCGACGGACTCCTCCTGATCAGGATGGAGCCCGGCGGGCGGGGCGAGGCGGACTTCCGGATCTTCAACGCCGACGGGACCGAGGCCGAGCTCTCCGGAAACGGCCTCCGTTGCGCCATGGCCTGCCTGGTCTACCACCGGCAGGCGGCGGCTCCCCGAATCCTCTTCAAAACGCCTGCCGGTCCGCGGACGTGCGAAGTCATCCGGGACGACGGGACGCTCTTCGAGATCCGGAACGGCATGGGCACCCCCCATATCGGCTCCTCCGAGATCCCCTTCGACGACGGACAACCCCACGACCGCGTCATCGATTACCCGATGTCGATCAACCAGAAGATCTACAAGATCACGTGCGTCTCGATGGGCAACCCGCACTGCGACATTTTCGTCGACCGCTTCCCGGCCCGGATCGAGTGGCACCAGATCGGCCGCGAGATCGAGTCGCACCCCTTTTTCCCCCATCGGACCAACGTCGAGTTCATCCGCGTCCTCAACCGCGGGGAGATCGAGGTCCTGTTCTGGGAGCGGGGCGTGGGTGAGACCCTCTCTTCAGGCAGCGGCTCGTCGGCCGCCGCCGTCGCCGCGATCCTCAAGGGCCTGACGGACCGGAAGGTCAACGTCTGGACCAGCATGGGCTCCTTGACCGTGGAATGGCAGCCCGACGGCGAGGTTTTCCAGATCGGCCCGTCCGAGGTCGTCTTCGAAGGCGAATACCTGGTCCCCTGAAGCCCCGGCGGCTCCCTCTCGATTCTGATGGTCGCTCCCTAGAATCCGCTCCCTGCCGGAGGGGTCCTGACCCGGCGCGTCCCCGTCCTTCCTCGCTTCGCTTCCTGCGCCTCGCACCTCAGTCCCTGGATCCCCACTCGCCCGCTCACGGTGGCGCTATCGATCTCTCTCGTATGGCTTCGCCACGACGTTTTGTGACGTCGTTGCTTATGTTGGCGCCAGAGCGCCCAGCTTCGCTGCGGGCGGGCGGGGACTGGCACCGTGCCACCCCTCCCGTAGGAAGCAAAGCATCAGGGGCGACCGGCAGAAGTTCGGCGGATTATGCTTTCCGGAAATGTTCCCACCCCCGGATCTTCAGGGGCTTTTTGCGGCCCGTGGCGTCGACGGCGATGAGCCGCCGCCCCGCCGTGATCCGCCCGATCTCCGTGAGGGCGAACCGCGGCGAGAGGCGGCGGACGCGCGGGACGTTCCGCAGCCTCACGGTGAAGAGGAGCTCGAAGTCCTCCCCCCCGTCGAGGGCCGCGGCGAGAGGCCTTTTCCGGAAACGCCGCAGGGCCTTCGAAATCGGGATCCTGTTGAGCTCAATCTCGGCTCCCGCGCCGCTCTCCTCGCAGATGTGGGCCAGGTCGACGGACAGGCCGTCGGAGACGTCGATCATGGCCGCGGCAAGCTTTCCCCGCGCCAGTGCGGCGCCGAGCGCGAGCCGCGGCGCCGGGTCGAGAAAGGCCTTGAGCAGGCGGCCGGCGTCACTGTCGCTTCCCGGCCGCAGGCCCCGCTCCAGAAGGCGGCGCCCCTCGGCGGCGTCGCCGAGCGTGCCCGAGACGAAAATCCGGTCGCCCGGCCGGGCTCCGCTTCTCGGGACAAACGAGGGCGCCGCGCCCGTGACGGTCACCGAGATCATGATCCGGCCGGCCCCGGAGAAGTCGCCGCCGACGAGAGTGACCCCCGCCTCCCCGGCCGCTTCGCGGAAGCCTGCCAGGAACTCCCACAGCCACGCGACGTCCGTTCCGCCCGGAAGCGCCAGCCCCACCACGGCGTGCAGCGGACGGCCGCCCATGGCCGCGACGTCGCTCAGGTTGACGTTGAGCGATTTCCGCCCGAGCAGCCGCGGCGGCATGAGCCGGCTGCGGAAATCATAGTCCTCGACCAGCACGTCCGTCGTGAGGAGGAGGCTTCGGGGGCTGCGGACGACGGCCGCGTCGTCGCCGGTCCCGAGGACCGTTCCGGGGGCCTTTCCCCCGAAGGCCCGCCGGACCCGGGCGATGATCCGCCGCTCGCCGAGATCCCTGACGTTCACGATGCCTCCGCGGCCGGAGAGAGCCCGCACCGCCGGCCCGGCCGCTATTTCCGTTTCCTGGTTTTCTTCTCGAACGGTTTCACGAGGGCGCGGCGGAGGACCTCCTTGACGTCCTCGACGAATATGAACTTCATGTCGGAGATGACTTTCTTGGGGATCTCGATCAGGTCTTTCTTGTTCGCCGCCGGCATGATCATCGTCTTGACCCCGGCCCGCCGGGCGGCCAGGACCTTCTCCTTGATGCCGCCCACCGGAAGGACGTTGCCCCGGAGGGTGATCTCGCCCGTCATGGCCACGTCGCAGCGGACCTTGTTGTTCGTGCAGATGGAGATGAAGGCCGTGGCCATCGTCACGCCCGCCGAAGGGCCGTCCTTCGGGATGGCCCCCTCGGGGATATGGATGTGGAAATCGTTCTGGTAGAACATCCGGCTGTCGATGCCGAACTCCGCGGCGTGGGCCCGGGCGTAACTCATGGCCGCCTGGGCCGATTCCTTCATCACGTCGCCCAGGGACCCGGTCAGGGAGAGGTTCCCCTTGCCCTGCATCTTGGTGGCTTCGACGAAGAGGATCTCGCCCCCCGTCGCCGTCCACGCGACTCCGGTCGCCGTGCCGATCTGGTCCTTCTGGAGGAGCTGGTCCTTGAAGATCTTGGGCGGGCCCAGGAAGCTCTCGATCTTCTGGGAGGTGACGAACGTCAGGCCCTTCTTCCCTTCGGCCACCTTTCGGGCCACCTTCCGGCAGACCGAGGCGATCTCGCGCTCGAGGTTCCGGACGCCGGCCTCCCGGGTGAAGAGCGAGATGATCTTCCGGATAGCGCCGTCGCTGAACCGGATGAGCTTGTGGCTCAAGGCGTTTTCGCCGATCTGCTTGGGGATCAGGTGGCGGACGGCGATCTGGATCTTCTCCTCTTCCGTATAGCCCGGAAGCTCCAGGACCTCCATCCGGTCCCGGAAGGCCGGCTGGATGGGGTCGAGGAGATTGGCCGTGGTGATGAACAGGACCTTGGAGAGGTCGTACGGCACGCCGACGTAATGGTCGCGGAACTGGTTGTTCTGCTCGGGGTCGAGGACCTCGAGGAGGGCCGAGGACGGGTCGCCGCGGAAGTCCGCGCCGATTTTGTCCACCTCGTCCATCATGAACACGGGGTTGTTCGAGCCCGCCCG
>Ga0187770_10000281_pt1 | contig 25143 bp, 23 predicted proteins | sample 0116_SJ02_MP02_2_FD_133154 | JGI IMG/M metagenome (GOLD analysis project Ga0187770, IMG submission 133154) | Tropical peat soil microbial communities from peatlands in Department of Meta, Colombia - 0116_SJ02_MP02_20_MG | ecosystem: Environmental > Terrestrial > Soil > Wetlands > Peat | place...
CGAAAGGGTTAGTCGAAGTCAGGGTGGTGGGGCGGAATGACCACTTCTACCTCGATATGTCCATCCAGTTTCGACCCGTCCACAGCTCCCATGATGATGGCCTCGCGATATCAGTTCAGCTAAGACCTGTTGTGCTCGAACCACGTGAGGGCGAGACGACCGCCGAGCACGCCGCGAGGCTCGACAAGCTGGCGCGCGATTCAGAAGCGGTGGAGCGCCTCGAGAAGCAGGACGCGGAGCAGGCTCTAGCCCTCAAGGCCGACCTCGAACACCACATCTCCTTGGCGTACCCGGACCTCGGCTTCACTCTCAACGAAGGGGACGAGACATCGCTGGCTCTGGGTTTGGGCCCTTCATAGGGCATCAGAGCAGTCGATGGGAGGCTTTCGATTCTCAATTCGGGAAATGTCTCATAAAGGGCCGGCGCCATTGCTCGTTGCATGGGTAAGCAAGGCAAGGAAATCGTCAAGGCTAATCTCAAGGATGTCATCAAGGACCTGAACACCGCCTATTCCGACGAATGGCTCGCGCACTTCCAATACTGGTACATGGCGAAGTGGATCAAAGGGATGGATGCAGACACTCTCAGACCCGTTCTCGAAGAACAATCAGCGGATGAGCTCGGCCATGCCGGGAAGCTTGCCGAGAGGATCATTCAGCTCGGAGGACGCCCTGTGGCGCACCCAGCGCACCTGCTGAGGTGGTGCGGCTGTGGCTTCAAGGAGCCCCCAAGCAAACGTACCGACCTCGACCGGGTCATCAAGGATGTCCTGCAGGCAGAGGCGTGCGCCATAGACTTCTACAGTAAGATGGCGGAGAAATACCGGGGAACAGACCTTGTCACCCACGAGCTCTTCGAAGACCTCCTGAAGGACGAGGTCAGCGATGAAGAGCAGTGGGAGGGTTTCCTGGACACTCCGTAGTTTTCGCTTTCGCTCTTTCACTCAGAGCGCGACGTTGGGCACGTCAGCTTGGTCACATTGTCAACTGCAGGTTATTGGAGGCGGCAATGATGACCTCGTCTCGCCCAGAAGATTGTAAAGTGCCTGACGGAGGACGAGATTTAGTCCGCGGGTTCCCGAGCGATCTTCACAGGAAGATCTACCCCGTAGCCTTCTTCGATCTTCTTCAGCATGCTGGCTACTCGCCCTTCCTTGGACATCCGGTCGATCTCGTGCATCAGCTTCAGTGAAGTGAGGACCCTCCTGTTCGTTCTTGATGCATACGGTATGGATTTGACCGAGTTGGTGAGGGCGGCCCGCTCCTCTTTCGTGGGTTTCTTCCCATAATCTTGTTCGAGGACGTCCTCTATCTGCCGGAGGCTATCCTCGAGGCAGACATCCGGGTTCGAGTAGCCGAAGAAGCAGTTCCTGCAGTCGGCCGCCAGCATCTCCCTCATGGGCCCCCGCTCATTCACCCTGTAGTGCCTCAGCGGGTAGACGTACCCCTTGGTCTTCAAACGCTCAGCGAGCTTGTACACTGCCCCTATGCCCAGCCCTTGGCCGAGCATTGCTTCGTATAACTCAGCGACGGAGCCTCCCGGGCCGGCACATAGGACTGACATCACCATCTCTTCTGTCCAGATGGGAAGCTCGGCGACCTTCGTCTCCAGGGTCTGATGAATCAGCTTTCTGTCCGATGCCAGCTCGCTGAGCCCCTGCGCAGAATTGTTCTCCGGATTTGAGTGGAAGAGCGCCTGCAGTGCCTGGCCGCACTCCTTCGTTGTCAGCCCTGCGACCTCGGCAACGTAATCGAGCTGGAGGCTGATCTGCTTCCAGTCCCCCTTCTCCCCAATGTGTGCCAGCGCCCAAAGGGCCAGGAGCCCCCTGTTCCTCCAGCTCCTGCGCACGTACCAGTCGAACTCTCGGAGCGCCTTCACCGCGTATCCTCTGGAGACCACGTAACTGACGTGTCCCTGGCGAACTTTCTTCAGACCGAGCGAAGATGATATCCCGTCCAGCACCGATTCCACTTCGTGGTCTCGAGGGACGATGAAGACGCGTCCGGAGATCATCTCGATGATGAAGGGTGGACGTCTGGTGTATACTTCTTCGTGCCAGTCAGTGGGTCTAAACGACCCGAACAAGCTCATGGGGATTTTCAATTGTGCGCCGCTTAGTAGTAGGTGGCTCTTCATTTACCGGTGCTCCCTAATTAGTTAGCCCAAATCGAATATACGAACCGGATGCTATTTCGACTACAAAACCAAATTATACATTTGCGTGCAATTGCACTGATGGCTTGCCTCCCCCGGGCCAAGTCGCGGTGCAGAGGAAGGAGATAGGCCCCGGTGTCATAAGTCGCGAGCCGATAAACTCCTCGAAGTTCACCAAGCCTGTCGCTCAGGTGTACATAATTCCTGAGAGATGCAAGGAGTGCAACTACTGCTGGACCTTCTGCCCCAACGACGTCTTGGAGATGTCGGAGGAAATCAACGCGAACGGCTACCGCCACCCACGGGTCAAGCCGGGGAAGGAAAACGACTGTGTCAACTGCGGTATGTGCATGGTGGTGTGCCCCGAGTTCGCCATCTACACCAAGGAGGTAGCGTAACCGTTGAGCAAGACAGGTGGTGGGCTCGCGCCTGGCGAGTACTTCACAATGGGGAACTTCGCCTGCGTAGAGGGAGCGATACTGGCGGGTTGCAGGTTCTATGCCGGATACCCGATCACGCCCTCGTCTGAGATCTTCGAGAGAGCCAGCGTCAGGTTCCCGCAGGTAGGCGGGTACGCCATTGAAATGGAGGATGAGGTCGGCAGCATGGCCGCACTTGTGGGAGGCTCGTTCGCCGGAGCCAAGGTGATGACGGCCACGTCGGGTCCGGGCTTCAGCCTGATGATGGAGAACATAGGGCTCGCCTATATGATGGAGGCACCATGTGTGCTGGTCAACGTCCAGAGGGCTGGCCCAAGCACGGGCATCCCCACCCTCGTAGGGCAGGGAGACATGATGCAGGCGAAGTGGGGGAGCCATGGCGACCTGGAGGTCATTGCCTACTCTCCCAGCAGCGTCCAAGAGTTCTTCGAGTTCACCATTCAGGCGTTCAACACGGCGGAGAAGTTCCGCACCCCTGTCTTCGTTATGGCCGATCAGGTCGTGGGCATGATGTGGGAGAAGCTCCACGTCCCACCTGCCGAAGAGATCGAAGTTGTGGAGAGAATCGTCGCTGAACCAGGCGCGACCATGGACAGGGAGCATCCCTTGTTCGACTACGCAAAAGACTTCGCCCCCATGCCCATCGCCGGGATGGGAGTCAGGGCGAACATCGACAGTCTGACCCATGATTCAATGGGGTACCCGAGCACAGACCATCAGGTGTCAGAGAAGATGACGAGACATCTCTCGCACAAAATCAGAGACCACGAGGGGGAGATATGGCGCTGGGAGGAGAGTCTCATGGACGATGCTGATGTCGCAGTAGTATCCTACGGGAGCGCCGCCCGCTCGGCCCTTGCGGCCGTCAAGAGAGCGCGTGCCGAAGGAATCAGGGCCGGCCTCCTTCGGCTAATGACTCCCTGGCCATTCCCTGACGAGATTATCGAGAGAGCGAGCCGAAGGGTCTCCGGAATGGTCGTCGCCGAGGTGAACGCCGGGCAAATGATTCACCCTGTCAGAGAGAACGCCCGCTGCCCGGTGGTGGGAGCGAACTGGGCGCCTGGGTCGCTGATTGAGCCCGGGGCGATACTCGAAGCCATGGAGGCAGTGGCCACCACATGATCTCCCAAGTGAAGCGGGGAGGACCAGAGGTAAAGGTGCAGCATCACGTCAACGACGACATCATCAGGTCGGAGAGACTGCCCAACATCTGGTGCCCCGGGTGCGGCATTGGCATCGTAGTGGGGGCATATGTCAGGGCCATTCAGAAGTCAGTAATACCCCACGATAGGCATGTTTCCATTTCGGGAATAGGGTGCACGGGACGTGTCTCTGGGTATCTGAACCTCGACTCGTACCACACAACCCACGGCAGGGCCATCGCCTTCGCAACGGGTATGGCCGTCGTGCGGCCCGAACTCGAAATCACCGTAATCGCCGGTGATGGGGATCTCGGGGTGATCGGCGGGAACCATCTGATACACGCCGCTCGTAGGAACGTCGACATGAACGTGATCATGGTGAACAACTTCAACTATGGAATGACTGGTGGACAGCACGGCGGAACGACCCCTCTGGGGGCAAAGACCCACACATCCCCCTACGGGAACGTGGAGACGCCTTTCAACGTCCCATACCTTGTGGCAGCATCAGGGGCGTCATTCGTCGCCCGCTGGACAGCACTGCACGTCCGCCAGATGACGGCGGCCATCAGGAGGATGATGGAAGTGAAGGGATTTGCCTTCATGGAGGTGTTATCCCCCTGTCCACCGACGTTCGGGGAGTTCAACGGATTTCCGGAAGCCATCGACATGATGAACTATTTCAGGGACAAATCTGTGGTCGACAATGACGCAGACCTCAGCAAAATCGGTGTGACGGTCCGACCGGACGACGAGGTGGTCGTCGGGAACTTTGTCGATAGGAGGAGGCCCACCTACCAGGAGCTCCTCGGCGAGCTCAGGACCAAGGTCGAAGCAAAGGAGGCTGGCAGGAAATGAAGTTCGAAGCCAGAATCACGGGCACGGGAGGGCAGGGGGCGATTACCGCAGGACATGTCTTCGGGACAGCTGCCGCGCTGCACGAAGGGCGGGAAGTCGTCGTCACGGAAGGGTACAGCCCGTACGTTACAGGCGGATGGTCGAGGGCGGACGTCGTGGTCTCCGATGAGCCCATCGATTACCCTCTTGTCACGAAACTCGACGCGCTTGTCACCATGTACCAAGAAGGCCTAGACATCAACCTGAAGATGGTCAAACCCACCGGGGTCGTCCTCGCCGAGAAGAGGCTAGTCAACCTGTCCCGAGTGGTTGGGGACGGCCGGATCTTCGCGATACCCGCGGCCGAAGAGGCCGAGACACTGGGGAAGAAGGTCCTGATGAACATCGTCATGCTCGGATCGATGGCGGCCCTGGCTTCGCCGAGTACCCTTGAGCCATTGAAGAAGGCTGTCGCTGCTAGGTTCCCGAAGGCCGCTGAGCTGAACGTAAGGGCGCTGGGGAGGGGAGCCGAGTTGGCAGTGGCCGCGAAAAAAGGAGGCGCTGAAGTCCTTGCCTGATTCTCAAGACCGGATTCTGATAATAGGTGGGGGCATCGCTGGAATTCAGGGCGCGCTGGACGCCGCGAATGCAGGCGCCAAGGTCACCCTGGTGGAGAGGAGCCCCACGGTGGGGGGCAAGATGTCTGTCTTGGACAAGAATTTCCCCACCCTAGACTGTTCGATCTGCATCGAATCGCCGAAGATGAGCGAGGTGGCGCTCAACGCAAATATCGAACTTCTGACCATGGCTGAAGTGCAGAGCGTCGAAGGGGAAGCGGGGAGTTTCAAGATTAGAATCAGGCAGGACGCTAGGTACGTGACCGACGCATGCACGCGCTGTGCAGAATGCGTGAGTGTCTGCCCGGTAGTCGTGAAGAACGAGTTCGATTACGGCATGGCAGCCAGGAAGGCAATCTACACCCCCATCGAACAGTCAGTCCCTGGACCCTACGTCATCGACGCCACAAACTGCCTGAATGACCCGCCGAACCTGCTTCCCTGCAGTAGGTGCTCCGACGTCTGCGGGCCCAACGCCATTGATTTCAACATGAAACAGAGGCTCGTCGAGAGGGGAGCCGTGGCGGTCGTGGTCGCGACCGGCTTCGACCTTCTGGACCCGACGCTCCTGTCGGAGTTCGGGTATGGCAGGCACCCTGACATCCTGACATCAATCGAACTGGAACGCCTCCTGCAGGCTTCGGGGCCGAGCATGGGGGAGATAGTCAGGCCTTCCGACGGCGCACACCCTGAGCGCGTGCTCTTCATACTCTGCGCGGGCTCCAGGGATGAGAGGCTCGTCAAGTACTGCTCGAGAATCTGCTGCATGTACAGCATCAAGGAAGCGTACCAGCTCAAGGACCACGGCATCAAACAGGTGGACGTTGCATACATGGACATCAGGGCATTCGGCAAAGGATTCGATGAGTTCTACGACAGGACCATGGGGTCAGGTGTGCACTTCATGAGGAGCAGGCCGGCGAAAGTCGACCGCGACGGCGCCTTCCTCAAAGTGACATTCGAAAATACCGAGGACGGCGGCCCCAAGCTACAGTCAGATTATGACATGGTGGTGCTGGCTACGGCTGCCATCCCCTCGAGTGGAACAGAGGCCCTCGCCCGCATGCTCGGCATAGACCTGAGCTCTGACGGCTTCTTCGCGTCCACCGACAAGGACGGGGGGTTCAACACGAGTACGAGGGAAGGAATCTTCCTAGCCGGCTGCAGCACAGGTCCGAAGGATATCCCAGACAGCGTTATCGAAGCCGGAGCTGCGGTCGCGAAGGCTCTTGAATTCGTGAAGGCACGATCCTGGCCCGTCCTGCCTGAAGTAATCCAGATCAGCACCGAAGGGGAGCCAAGGATAGGGGTCTTCGTCTGCCACTGCGGTTCCAACATTGCAGGAGTCGTGGACGTCAATTCCGTCCTCGAGTACGCGAGGACTCTGCCGAACGTGGTGCATGCCCAGGACCAGACCTACTCCTGCGCCGCCAACACGCTCAACGACATCAGCGCCGTTATCCGGGACAAGAAGATCAACAGAGTGGTCGTGGCTGCCTGTTCCCCCAAGACCCACTACCCCACATTCCAGGGGGCGCTGAACAGGGCCGGACTCAACCCATACCTGCTTGACATGGCGAATATCCGAAACATGGACTCTTGGGTGCACAAGGAGGACAGAGAGGGGGCGCTCGAGAAGGCGAAGGACATGGTGAGGATGTCGGTCATGAGGGCGATCAACATGAAGCCCCTTCAGACCATGAGGTTCCCCGTCACCCAGACTGCCCTGGTCGTGGGGGGCGGTGTCGCGGGGATTGTCGCAGCAACCAATCTTGCCAACCAGGGGTTCGAGACCCACCTCGTGGAGAAGGAGCCGCGGCTTGGAGGGCTACTCAACTCCGTCACAGAGGTGGCGCCCCTAGGCGTCGAGTCGAAGGTGCTGCTTGCTACGCTCCTGGACGATCTTCGCGGCACGACTGTGAAGGTCCACCTTTCGACAACAGTGGAGTCGATAACCGGGTTCGTGGGGAGCTATGATGTCCGACTGACCGATGGGACGAGCCTCAGGGCGGGAGCGGTCGTCGTCGCGACTGGAGCCGAGCCCTACGTGCCTACCGAGTTCGGCTATGGCAAGAACCCCAACGTGGTCACGAGCCTGGAGCTCGACGGAATGATGGACGGGCTGACGGGCAAAAGTGTTTCGATTGTTGCTTGTGTTGGGTCCAGAACGGGGGCCATCGGCTGCTCCCGGTTCTGCTGCCAGACCATGATCAACCAGGCCTTGAGGCTAAAGCAGAAGGGCAACGAGGTCAGTATTCTGTACAAGGACATCAGAACCTTCGCCCGCTACGGCGAGGAAGAGTACACAAAGGCCGGGGAGGAGGGGGTCAGGTTCTACCAGTACTCACAGAAAGCGGTCCCCGAGGAATCAATCCGGGTCGTCGATGGGAAGCTTGCAGTCATGGACGAGCTCAGTGGGAAGGAAGTCGAGCTCCAGACCGACCTCATGGTCCTCAACGTGGGACTCACAAGGAGGAAGCCATAGAATTGGAAGAGAAGAGGGGAGACGTTCTCCAACAGCTGAAGGTCTCCATTGATCAAGAGGGCTTCGCCCTTGAAAGTCATCCGAAGCTCGGGCCGGCCGAGGCAGCGGTCCAGGGGGTCCTCCTCGCAGGGACCGTTCAGTACCCGAAGTTCGTGAAGGAATCGGCCCTGCAGGCCCTCGCGGCGGCGGCCAAGGCTTCGGTCATAATTTCGAAGAATGAAATCGAGAGGGAGCCCTTCGTGGCGGTGGTCAACGCGGCCAAGTGCACGAAGTGCGGCAGGTGCATACCCGTCTGCCCCTACGGAGCAATACTCGGCGAGGTGAGGAAGAACATCGAGTTCGTCACGGCAGCCTGCCAGGGGTGCGGCACCTGCGTCGCCGAGTGCACCGTCGACGGGGCGCTCACGCAGGAGGGGTTCACGGACAGGCAGATTGTGGCCCAGGTCGATGCCGCCCTGTCGGAGGGAGCGTCAGGGAAGGTCCTGATCTATGCGTGCAACTGGTGCTCCTACGCTGGCGCGGATCTTGCCGGGGTCATGAAGATTCAGTACCCGTCCAACACCAGGGTTATCAGAACAATGTGTTCCGGGAGGATATCCCAGAAGCTTGTGATGTACGCTTTCTCCCGCGGGGCGGGAGCGGTCCTAGTTACGGGCTGCCACCCAGGAGACTGCCACTACATCAGCGCCAATCTCCAGACAGAGAAGAGGGTCGAGAGGTGGAGGACGCAACTGAGGGCCAAAAGAGTGGACCCAGAAAGGCTCCAGCTCTGGTGGGTCAGCGCGGCTGAGCCGAAGCGTTTCGCCGACAAGGCAAAGGAGATGGCGGCGCTAATCTCGAAACTCCCAGCCGAGGAGCTCCGGTCGACGGCGTCCAAGGTTCAGGTGAGGGTGGCCTGACAGCGGTGAGCCAGCTCGCAACAGATGAGTTCAGGCAGGCGGTCTCGAGGGCAACTGGTAGCAGGCTCCTCGCCTGCTATCAATGCGGGACGTGCACTGCCATCTGCCCGCTCAACGTCCCTGTCAGAAGCGTAATCCGCGGAGCCCAGCTCGGGATAAGAGACCTAGCCATGAGTGAGGCGCTCTGGATGTGCGCCACCTGCAAGCAGTGCGAGGTGGCTTGTCCCAGAGGGGTGGACATCACAGGCGTAATCCACGCTCTCAGAGAGCTCAGCTACAAAGAGAGGAAGGCCCCTGCGAAACTGGAAAGCGCACTGTGGCGTGTCTACGAGGACGGGACGGCTTGGGAGGGGAAGAAGAGGGAGCGGGGTAAGTGGGCCGAGGGCCTCGGCGTTAAGGTCGCAAACCATGCACAGCACCTGCTCTTCCTGGACGACGCGGTGTCATTCGACCCACGGCTGCAGCGTATCGCGCACTCCGTGGTCAAAATCCTCAATGCTGTGGGGATCGACTTCGCTGTCCTTGGGGACAAAGAAAGGAGTGCGGGGGACGAAGTGTATCAGATTGGGGAAGGAGGATTCCTTGAAGAGCTGGCGCAATCAAACATCGAGACGTTCAGGGAGACGGGCGCCCGGGACATCATCACAATTTCGCCGCACAGCAACTCCGTGTTCAAGGATGTCTACCCGAAGTATGGCGACGTCCCACCCGTCTTTCACTACACCGAATTCATCTCAGATCTGCTTGACCATGACCTTGTCAAGCCCGGGCACACTCCAGAAGCCCAGGGGCTAAGCATCACGTATCACGACCCCTGTTATCTCGGGAGATACGCGGGGGTGTACGAAGAGCCGAGGAAGTTGCTGGAGAGTATTCCGGGGGTCAAGCTTGCCGAGATGGAAGACAACCGGAGTAACGCCCTCTGCTGTGGAGGAGGAGGAGGAGGGATGTACGTCGAATCAAACGGCGAGAGGCCAAGCCACAGGAGGGTCGCCCAGGCGAATGACACTGGAGCGTTAGTCATGGCCACGGCCTGCCCGTTCTGCGTGTTGAATTTCGAAGACGGAGTCAAGACAGTGGGCTCCCGAATCAAGGTCATGGACGTGGCCGAGATTCTTGCGGTGTGCGTAGGAAAAGGAGGGGGCTGATTCCATGGACAGTTCGGGCGGCGTTTTCGTCTTCATAGAACAGACTGATGGTACCGTGGAAGACACTTCTTTCGAGGTCTTGGGGAAGGGGAGGGAGATAGCTGACAGACTGGGCGTCAACGTGACCGGCGCCATCCTCGGCGAAGGCCTTCGAGATATGGCGGAATTGTGCTCCCACAGGGGTGCACATACGGTCCTCGTCGCCGAATCGCCTCTTCTCAAGAACTTCACTGCCGAGGCGTACACCAAGGTGGTCGCGGAAATGGTGAGAACGACGGACCCGGTCATGCTCCTCATCGGGGCCACCCATAATGGAACGGCCCTCGCTGGAATACTCGCGGTGAGGCTGGGGGCTGGGTTGATGGCCCATGTGGTAGACCTCGAGATAGAAGAAGGAACGGGTGCGCTACTGGGTTCCGTCCCCGGATTTGGGGGGAGCATCGTGGCCGTGTGCAAGTGCAAGAAAGGGAGACCACAGATGGCGACGGTTAGGCCGGGGGTGTTCAAGCTCCCGGAGCTGACAGAGGAAGCGGGATCGGTAGTGCCGTTCCCTGTAGATTTGAAGCCCGGGGACATCAGATGCGAGGTCGTGGAAAAGAAAATCGAACGCGGAGTCAGTGTGAGCAAGGCCGAGAGAGTGGTGGTGGCTGGATTGGGGTGTAAGGAGAACTTGGCACTGCCAAAAGAACTCGCCGCAGTGACGGGTTCCGCCTTCGGTGTCTCAAGGCCCCTGGCCGATAAGGGTCTGGCGTCGAAGAACTTGGTGGTGGGTTCGACCGGATCCAGTCTCAACGCAAAGCTCGCCCTGGTCGTCGGCGTGAGCGGCGCGGCCCACTTCACCTCGGGCCTGAGGAGCGTCGAAACTGTGGTGGCCGTGAACTCCGACCCGAACGCCGAGATCTTCAAGCACGCAGACTATTGTGTGATCGGGGATGCGTCCAAGGTCATTCCCAAGCTCATCGCCGAAATGGCAAGGCCGGGAGGAAGCAGCACATGAAACAGATAGTCTGCCTGAAGGTCACCCCCAAGCTTGAGCAGATTAAGTTCGACGAGCAGAAGAAAACGATCGTCAGGGAAGGAGTCGAGAACGAGATCAATGACGCAGACAAGAACGCGCTCGAGGCTGCACTGAAGCTCAAGGATGTGATTGGAGGCTCGGTGGTGGTCCTTTCGATGGGGCCCCCATCCTTCGAGCCCTTCCTCAAGCTCGCCGTGGCCATGGGGGCAGATGACGCTGTCCTCCTTAGTGACAGGGCCTTCGCCGGGGCTGATACCTATGCAACTTCGAGGGTCCTCGCTGCAGGGATACAGAAGCTCGCGCCTTTTGATATCGTGTACTGCGGCGAAGCTTCCGCGGACGGCAGTACCGAGCAGGTCCCTCCGAGCGTGGCGGGCTGGCTAGGCATCTCACATGTGAGCTACGTCAGCCAGTTGAGCGTCATAGGGGAGAAGGTCAGGGCGAGGCGTGAAATTACAGATGGGCATGAAGTGGTCGATACGAATCCTCCATTGTTGGTGAGCGTCCAGCTGGGCTGCAACTCGCCCCGCTTCCCTGATTTCAGGAGGAAGAGGTGGGCCGACAAGGAGTTCAAGCTGACCACATTCAGCATGCAGGACTTGGGGTTCGCACCCGGCGACGTGGGCCTGGAGGGCTCGCGAACGGAGGTCACAGCTCTGAGCAGGATGCGTTCTCCTGAGAGGAGGAGGGAATTCATCGAGGGAACCGAGGAAGAAATTGCAAGACGCCTTTGCCAGATTGTCGGTGGGCGGGGGCGCGGGAGCTAATCAGGCATTGATGAAGCAGCGGGTTCATACTCGGGCACGCCATGCTCGAAGGAAGACCCGGTCCCCTCGTCCACCCGCGCGCAGAAGAGGCGCGAGAGAGCACAAGGGACGGGAGGCACCGGAGAGGTTCCTATTAGGCGGCACCACCTGCGTCGATTGCCACTATTGGTTGCCATTCTCCCTCCTGCCACGAATTGGGGAGTGCGACAACCAATCGAGCACCCATTTCAGGAAACCCGTCTTCTCAGACAAGGCCGCAGAAGACTGCTTCCTCAGACGTTCTCTTGAGGGACTAGAGTTCATGTGGTGCCTGACCCATCAAGAAACAATCCACTATACCGATATGCCCTACCATGGGGGCTGTCGAATCTTTTCGGGCTCGGCGAACCTTCCTGTCGAGGACCAGGCAGAAATGACGTTGCCTGGGTGACCGGCGGCAACGTCGCTCTCCGCGGATTTCGGTTCTTAAGAAACAATTTAGCACCCACACAGGAGTCACTGCCCGAATGACCAAATCGGTTCACTTGGAGTTCGCACCCGGATGAACCCCCAAGTAGAGAAGGCAGAAGTGTTCCGCGGGCTTCACAATAGGAAGGACATCCTGGTTCTGCCGAACGCGTGGGATGTCCCTAGCGCCAGAGTGTTCGAGGATGAGGGATTCCCGGCTGTTGCCACGTCGAGTGCCGGCATGCTGGTGTCTCTCGGCTACCCCGACGGTGAGGAGATCCCGCCCAAGGAGTTCGACGCTGCGATCAGGAGAATTGCTCGCGTGCTGTCCATTCCTCTTAGCGCGGACGTCGTCGGAGGGTTCGGGGACACCCCCGAAGGTGTGGCGAGGAGCGTCAGGGCCGTCATCAGGGCGGGGGCAGTGGGAATTAACATCGAGGATTTCGTGCACAGCGCGAAGAAGCTTCTCTCGGTGGAGAAGCAGAAGGCAAGGCTCAGGGAGCTGATCCGCCTCCGGGAGGTGCTGAAGATCCCGTTCGTCATCAACGCCCGCACGGACGCACTGCGGTACGCCCTTGGGGACGACGACAAGAAGATGGAGGAGGCGATTAGAAGAGCCGAGGCATACAGGGACCTCGGAGCGGACTGCGTCTACCCCATGGGGCTGACCGACTCTGCATCGATTTCGAGATTCGTGCACGCTCTCGATTTTCCCACAAATGTGATGGTCAGGAAGGGTCTTCCGACCGTGTCGGAGCTGAAGCGGCTGGGGGTGGCCAGGGTGAGCTTCGGGCCTGCTGCGTCGTATGCTGCCATGGGGCTCCTCAGGCGAGCGTCCATGGAAGTTCGGGAGAAGGGCACGTTCGACTTGCTGACAGAAGGCGCCATCACGTTCGACGAGCTCAACTCCCTCGCGGTACCGAGGAAACCAGCCAATCGTCGCTAGCTGCGGGCACAAAATTGGCAAGTCAGCGTTGAGAAATGGCCCGCTAGACCTTGATACCGAGCAGGCGCTCGAGGATGTCCGAAAGCGTGATCATGCCGACCATCTGGTCTCTGTCGTAGACGAAAGCGATGGTGGTGCCCGCATCCTGCATCTTGTCGATGACCGATGGGAGGCTGTCGTCCTCTGCGACTCTCGCGGGTTGTATCATGTAGTCTAGGATGGGAGAGTCGGTGTGGTCTCTGGAGACTGCCCTCGAGATGGTCCTTGACGTTACTGCGCCGATGTACGTCTTTCTCTTTGCGTCGTAGATGGGCATTCGTGGATGGTTGGTCTGTCCCATGGTCCGGAGCGCATCGAACACGGTAGAGCCGCTGTCGATGGACACTATCTCCTCCAAGGGGGTAAGGACGCTGGCGGCGTTATTCTTGGAGGAGGCCAGCTGGGTCCTCAGGAGCCGTCCTGCATCCGGCTCGATGTGCCCTGCCTTCTCTAGCATCGTGACCACGTCCTCGAACTCTGCGGCCAGATCCACCTCCTTGTACCCTGGCTTCCCAACCAGTCTCTCAGATAGGGCCCGGGCGAAGTTTGTCATTGGGACTGCCATGGGCGCAAGACCTGACATGATTGCCTTCGTCGAGGGAGCCAGGACCATCGACATTCTCAGGGCGTTCTCAATGCCTATGGCCTTCGGGAGAAGGTAAAGTAGGGTCATGATCACGAATGAACCACCAATCGCACTATAGATCCAGCCTATGGGGCCGAAAGTGTCCGATAGTATCAACCCGATGGTAGTGGCGAGGACTACGTTGGAAATGGTGTCGACGAAGGTCGTCACGCTCACCAGCCTTGTCTTCTCGCTCACGATTTCGAGGGCGGTAGCAGCCTTCGGCGAACCCGCCGTGATGGAAGAACTGAGGGAGAATGGGCGGAGGGTCAGGTAGGTCGCTTCGACAAGGGACGACCAGAATGAAACGAAAACCGCCGCGGTGAGTGCGACATAGACTACGACCGAGACCAATTCCTGTTGCTCTTGACTCCCGCCGCTCCGCTCAGCTTACGACCGTGCCTATCTTCTCGCCGTGGATCGCTCTTATCACGCCCCTGGGATCTGCGCCGTTAAGCACTACAAGCTTCACCCTTGATTCGACGAGTTGGTCGACGGCCACCGGGTCGACGATGCTGTGGATTCCCGGCCTGTGTGAGCCACCTAGAATCTGCTTCATTTTCTCGTAGGTCAGCCTATCGAGTTTCTTCGCCTTCTTGTTGACCCTCGGATCCTCGGTGTAGATGCCGTTTTGGTCTGAGGCCTTAACCAAGATGTCCGCCCTCCACTTCGCGGCCACTATGGCCGCCACGGTGTCGGTTGTAATGCCTGGCTTCAGGCCTCCCATCACGGCCACCCTGTTCCTCGCGAGGCGTTGGAGCATGCCGTCGATTGATGTGGGGACGCTGCTCACGCCTCCTAGCTTCATGGCCACAAGCCGGGCATTCAGCCTTGACGCATGGATTGCCACGGTGTCCTGCTGGTACGTCGAGAGACCCATGGCCTCAGCAGACCTGATGTATTCGCGGGAGATCTCGCCGCCACCGACGACGACCGCGACGGAGTGCCCCTCGAAATTGAGGTCCGCAATCACCTCGGCGTAGGCGTTGACGACCTTTGCGGAGGGGGGAGAGCCCAGCACCGAGCCGCCGATTCGTAGCACAGCCTTCATTATTGCAAGTCCTCGCTTGGGCGCTATTAGGGAGTGATAGGTTTTATAAATGGGTCAGGAAGATTTTTGAGCATTCGAATGTCTGCTGCCTCCTTCAAAGCGACAGTTTCTTCGGCCTGACGTAGAGGTAGCTCTGCATTGTCAAAGACCGACTCAGTCAGGCTATACAAGGTAAGGAAGCTCATTTCAGAGCTCAGCAACAAGGAAGGGAGGGGGACAGAGCTCGTCTCCCTATACATTCCCCCCAAGAAGCCCATCCATGAGGCTATCGCAAACCTGAGGGAGGAATGGGGGACCGCAGGGAACATCAAGTCTGACACCACCAGGAACCACGTACAGGACGCTCTCACCAAGGCGATGCAGAGGCTCAAGCTCTACAGGGCTGCGCCGGACACGGGCCTCGTGATCTTCTCCGGGGCCCTTCCGACCAACGGCCCGGGGAGCGAAGTAGTCAATGTGTGGGAGATCGTGCCGCCGAAGCCAGTCACCCAGTACCTTTACCAGTGCGACGACCACTTCCATGTCGAATGGCTCAGGGACATGCTGAGGGAGGAGAAGGTCTATGGAATCCTAGCCATAGATTCAAGCGATGTAGGAATGGGGATTCTCAGCGGGGACAGGCTGGAGATAGCTGACGTGCTTACCTCAGGCATCTCCGGGAAGACGAGGAAGGGGGGCCAATCCGCCAGGAGGTACGAGCGCGGGCGGGAGATGGAGTTGACCTACTACTTCAACAGAGTAGGGGAGCATGCAACGCGAATTTTCATAGACAATAACAAGGTCACGGGCCTGCTGGTCGGAGGCCCAGGGCCCACCAAGGACGAGTTCCTGAAGGGGGGGTACCTGCATTATGAGCTGCAGAAGAAGATTCTCGCTGTCCTCGACCTAGGATACTCCGGGCGGGAAGGGGTGAGGGAGCTCGTGGAGAAGGGTTCGGACGTGCTGAAGGATGTTCGCCTGATTGAGGAGAAGCGCCTCGTCCAGAAGTTCCTCGCAGAAGTGAATAAACAGGCGGGACTGGCGCTCTACGGCCTCCCAAGGGTGATGGATGCTCTTCAGAAAGCGAGTGCCGAAGTGGTCCTTGTCTCCGACGATCTCGACATGGTGAGGATTGACGCCGCATGCAAGAAGTGCGGTACTGCCAAGTCAGAGACGGTCACGGCGGCGAAGAAGATCCAGCAACGCCAGGAGATGACGTCCACTCCCTGCACGAAATGCGGGGCGACGGACTACGATGTAGTGGAGAGGGACCTTGTGGACGTGCTCGAAGAGCTCGCCTTCCAGGTGGGGTCGAAGGTCGAGGTGATTTCATCAGGTACAGAAGAGGGGAGCATGTTCAAGAGCTTCGGTGGCGTCGGCGCAATCCTGAGGTACAGGAGTTAGGTCGCTGCCTCGTCCCGAGCCTCAACCAGAGGTCGCCCATCTGTTCGTATGATACCAAGCCCCCCAGCTATTGACAACCAATGTTTTTGAACGTGGGGTCCGAAAAGCGAGGTGAGCAGGGCAGTCCGTGACCGAATCAGCCAAGCAGCCGCCGCAGCAGCCTTCTGCTCCCCTCGAAAAGCGGACGAAGGGGATGGTCGATGCGGAGTTGAAGGGGAACACTCTCCGGGTGTACGTCTACGCCCTTAAGAAGCGCAGAGTGGGAGTGAGGGAGGTCCAGAGGGCCCTCCTGATGTCTAATCCCTCCCTGGCACAGTATCACCTGAACAAGCTGAAGGACCTTGGGCTTGTTTCAGAGAACAACGGGGAATACGAGGTAGTAGGAGAGGTGAAGGTGGATGTGATGAGGGACTTCCTTCGTCTTGGAACCCTGATCGTACCTAGATTCGTTTTCTATGCAGTGGTTTTCACTGTATTCGCGGTCTACCTTGCCTACGTCGGGTACCCCTACTTCGGAGCCGTGCCTGTGGTCGAATGGTTCTCCGTCATTTTGGCAGTGGCGGCAGCCGCCTTCTGGTACGAGGCCGTGAGGGCATGGCGTTCAGCCCCCTCCCCCTGACGGCGCCAGTACACATGCAACTTTTTTATCCTGCAAAGGGTGCCAGGAGTAGGCTAGTCTATGGTCATCCGAATAGGAATTATCGGGAAGACGAACGCGGGGAAGACGACTCTGTTCAATTCGATGACTCTCCTTTCGGGGGAAGTGTCGAATTATCCGTTCACAACGAAATCGCCGGAGACTGGTGTTGCAGACGTCGTTACGCTCTGCGTCCACAAGGAGTTCGGGGTCGCTGACAACCCTGCAAACTCGAAGTGCGAGGACGGCTGGAGGTTCATACCTGTCGAGGTCACAGACCTTCCCGGTCTGATCAAGGGAGCTTGGATGGGGAAGGGGTTGGGGAACCAGTTCCTCAGTGTTGCTGCGCAATCCGATGCGCTGCTGCACGTGGTGGACGCTTCGGGGAGCGTCGATAAGGACGGGAAGATATCAGAGCCCGGCACTGGAGACCCCATCGCAGATTTCGCGGACGTGGAACTGGAGCTAGTCCTCTGGTACACGAAGCTCTTCAATACGAACCTGCCGAAGATCTCGAAACTTTCGAAGACGCCCGGCTACGGCATCCCCGCCGCCGTAGAGGAGGTAATGCATGGGATTGGGGTGAGGAAGGAGCACGTCATAGCCGCCCTGAAGGAAGCGATGCTCGAGGAGAAGCAGTTCGACTCGTGGAACGAGAAAGATATCCAGGACTTCTGCTGGTCTCTGCGCGAGTACTCGAAGCCGACGCTGCTGATCGCGAACAAGATGGATCTCCCGTTCGCTGCCGAGAACTTCCAGAAGCTCCGGGAGAAGTTCAAGGGACTCATCGTGGTCCCGACGAGTGGGGAGGCGGAACTCACTCTCAGGCGAGCTGAGGCCAAGGGGCTCATCAAGTACGTCCCCGGCGAGGAGCGGTTCGAGATTCTCAAGCCCCAAGATTTGAACGATGCCCAGAAGAGCGCGCTCGCCTACATTCGAAGGAAGGTCTTCGGGGAGTACCTTAGGACGGGCGTGCAGTTCGCGCTAAACTCTGTGACCTTCAAGCTGCTCAAGGAGAACGCTGTCTACCCGGTACATGATCCACAGAAGCTTTCCGACAAGAACGGTCGGATACTCCCTGATGTGTACCTCCTCCCCAGCGGGTCCACAGTGGAGGACTTGGCCAGGGACATACACACAGACCTGGTCAAGGGGCTCCTCTATGCCATTGACGTCAGGACGGGGCTGCATCTCCCGACCAATTACGTGCTCAGGGACAGGGACGTACTTTCGATAGTCTCAACGGCGAAAGAAGGCTAAGAAGGGCCTTGGAAGACCGGAACATCCGGTGGGGATAGATGCCGTATGGTGGGCCGCTGCTGTCTGACCTGGAGCTGAGGTACCCCTTCGCACCCAGGTCGAGGAAATTCTTCGAGTCCGTCCCTGTCGAGGAGGGGCTGGCCAGCAGGGAGGTGGTCGGGCAGACCGAAAGCAGGCTCCTGAGTTCCCTGGGGAGGGCGAAGTACGAGCCGCACATGTCTGAGCTGGTCGAGTTCTCCAGTTTCTTCGCAGCTGCCTTGGTTGCCAGCCAAGACCCAGTACTGACGTCGAGGTTCTCCAAGAAGGAGGCCGAGAGGGCGAAGGAGTTCTTCCTGAGTGAGGAGCCGGAGGCGAAGGCGGAGATCATGGGGGAATGCTTCGGCACCGCTCCATCGCTGGACGATGCTGCGGACGGACGGGCCAGATACTCTATGCCCTTCGATAGATATCTCTCGCTGGTCTCGAAGTACGAGCTCACCAGGAACCCGAAGTGGAAACTGGCAAGGCAGGAGCTTGAAAGAGGGATTGTCTACATGAGCGACAACATGCTCAACGACCTTTTCGGGGACTCGGCGCTCGCCGCCATCGCCGAAGGGGTGAGGAACCTGCGAAGGGGTCAGTTCCCCAAGCAGCTGCTAGGGGTCAAGGTTGACGTGATGCAGTATGTGCCTTCTCCGAAGCCAAGGACTAACAAGGGGTACTTCTACGTAGAAGATCTCCTGGCGCACCCAGTTTCCGATGGTAGGCACAGATTGGTGTGGCTGGTCCTGGCACCTTACTTGGTGAACGTCAAGAAGCTCGACGACGAGATGGCCATTGAGAGAATCAGGGCGTTCGTCGCAGCGGCTGGTGAGACGAGCGCAATGAAGCGGTTCGTCGAATACAATGTGCGCAGGGCTAGAAGAAACGGACTCCTCCCTCCTACGTTCTCGACCCTCAAGACGGAACACCCGGATATCTACTGGCTTCTGCCCAAGGAGGTCATTGCGGGAGAGGCCGCGAAGAAAAGCAACTCATAGTAACTCATACGTCCTCTGGATCACGGCGACGTTCCTAGACTGGAGGAGGGGAGCTGGTGACTGATTCTCCGAGAGCGATCGACAGGAGCTAGACCCGCAGTTCCATTGATGGCTTAAATCAACCAGTGTGGAGGCTCTGAATTGGCGGGTGAGTGACTTCCACCCGATCCGCCTTACAAATCCCGGTGTGGGAGGAATTGAGCAACAAGAGAACCTGGACAACGCGTAATGTGGCACTTGCAGCGCTGCTGGCCGCCTTGTACGGCGCCTATGTTCTCTACTTCGGTTTCATCAGCTTCGGCCCTCTGCAGTTTAGGCTCGTAGACGCCCTGCTTCCGCTCTCAATCCTGTTCGGTCCTCCCGCAATAGTGGGTGTGACAGTTGGATGCTTCATTGGCAATGCGCTTGGACCCAATCTTGGGGTGGTGGACATCGTAGGAGGTCCTACGGCTAATCTCCTTGCCGCAACCCTCGCCTGGGGCATCACGAGGAAGAAGTTCCGAGGAGACTGGATGCTGGCAATCACCCTCGAGATAGCGGTGGTTGCCGTGATTGTAGGGACCTACGTAGTAGTCCTCGCCGGAGCGCCCGGGGTCCCCTTCTGGGTCGGGTGGGTCGAATTTCTTGGGAGTGAAATTGTGCCCATCGGCATTGTTGGTTACCCCCTCCTCAAAGCAGTCGACAGGGCTACCTCCAGAAACCCCGTTTTGCGGACCCAAAACCCCTCTTAACCTAATATACTCTCTCATGGGACAGCCTGCATCGTTTGCAGCCACAGTTCTCAGCGAAGCTTGAAGCAACCTCCTGGGACCCAAAGCTAGAGGCTGAGATGAGACAGGTCTGGGACATAGAGAGGAGAATCTTCGATTTCAAACTCGCAAACAGTAAAAATCGTAACTTCGTGGTCGACACCCCTCCCCCCTACCCTTCGGGGAAGCCCTGGCATCCAGGAGCCCTGACTCAGTACACTCAGATTGACATGACGGCGAGGGCAGCGAGGATGAGAGGGCTGGATGTTCTCTATCCGGTAGGAATCGACAGGAACGGGCTCCCGGTGGAGATTTTCGCCGAAAGGAAGTACAGGGTGCAGATGCGGAAGACCCCGCGGGAGGAATTCATCAACCTCTGCAAGCACGCGCTGGACGACTTGGAGGCGTACATGGTCGGCCTCATGAAGACCCTTGGGATTTCGGGAGACTATTACAACAAGTACAGGACCGATTCCGAAGAATACAGGAAGCTCACACAGTGGTCCTTCATCGAGCTATGGAAGAAGGGGCTCATCTATCTGGCGAATAGGCCCAACAACTACTGCATAGACTGTAACACCACCATCGCAGATGCCGAAATCGAGTATGAAGAGCTCCCAACCTTCTTGGTGACGAATATCTTCAGGGTGAAGGAGAGCAGGACGGAGCTGCCGGTAGCGACCACGCGCCCTGAGCTGCTGGCCGCATGCCAGATGTTGGTTGTGAATCCGGCGGACGGGAGGTACAAGAAGTACATCGGCAAGACTGCGATTGTTCCGATTTACAACAGGGAGGTGCCAATCAGGGGGCACAAGAGCGTGGACCCCAAGTTCGGCAGTGGTGTGGTGATGGTGTGCAGCTATGGGGACCTCAATGACGTCATGCTGTTCAGGGAGTTCAAGCTGAAGGAGATTGTAGCCGTGGACATGGACGGGAAGATGACAGGAGTGGCAGGCAAGTACGCCGGGATTGCGATAAAGGATGCCAGGTCCCAGATTATTCAGGACCTGCAGGAGATGGGGGTCGCCACGAAGGTGGAGCAGATCCAGCACAGGACCCCACTCTGCGAGAGGAGCCACACCCCAATCGAAATCATCCCCATGGAGGAGTACTACCTCAAACAGCTCGAGTTCAAGCCTGCACTAAAGAAGATCGCCAGGAAGATTGAATTTCATCCGGAGATGCATCGTCAGATACTTCTCGACTGGATTGACGTGCTCACCACGGACTATCCGATATCCAGGCGCAGATACTACGCCACGGAAATCCCGGTCTGGTACTGCAGCAAGTGCAACACGCCCCACCTCCCCAAGCCCGGGGTCTACTACAGGCCCTGGAGAGACGAGGCCCCCTTCAAGAAGTGCAAGAAGTGCGGGAACACGAAGTTCATCGGCGAGACGAGGACGTTCGACACCTGGATGGACTCAAGCCTCTCCCCGCTATACATCTCGAAATACCTGAAGGGGGGTAAGTTCAGCGGTTTGACGTACCCGGCCACCATCAGGATGCAGGGGAAGGACATAGTGAGGACGTGGCTCTACTACACGCTTTTGAAGTGCTACCAACTCACGGGGAAAGAGCCCTTCAGGCACGCCTGGATCGGAGGGCTGGGCCAGGACGTCCAGGGGAGGGCCATGAGGAAGAGCCTTGGGAACTTCGTGGACCCGGAGCCGATCCTGGTGAGATACGGGGCAGACGCCTTCAGGTTCTGGGGAGCTTCTGAAGCCGGGCTCGGGTACGACTTCCGTTTCAGCGAAGAGAGGATAGCGGGATCAGGGAAGTTCCTGACCAAGTTCTGGAACACCTGCAGGTTCATCAGCTCGTTCCCCATGCCGGATAGGGCTGAGCTTACCTGGACGGACAAGTGGATGCTCAACGAGCTCGGCAAGCTGACCCAGGAGTGCGTAGAGGCATACGAGCGCTTCGACGTATTCACAGTGTCGACGAAGGTCAGGGAGTTCCTATGGAATGTTTTCGCCTCCAATTACCTCGAAATGGCGAAGGGGAGGGCCTATGGGGATGGCGTTACCAGGGAGGAACAGGAGGCGGCCTGGTACACGCTGCATATGGTGGTAAAGAGCATGCTGCTGCTCCTGGCGCCAATCATCCCCTATATGACGGACTATGTGTGGAGGAAACTCTATGGCGCCCAAAGCATCCATCTGCAGCCTTTTCCTAAGCCTGTGAGGTTCGATGTGAGTGAGAAGGTGAGCCAGAGCATAATGGAGTTCAACGCCCAGGTGTGGAAGACCAAGAGGGACAAGGGGCTCACCCTGAAGGACTCGATTGTCACCAAAATACCACCGAATCTGAAACAATTCGAGAAGGACCTCGTCCGAATGCATCATATCACAAAATAGTTCGTTAAACGCAGAACTCACAATCGCTTTTTGCTTTATCTTATATAGCAAAGCGGCGCCCTTCGGAATATGCAAGCATCGATCGCACCCTTCAGATGCATATGGTGTGACGAAAAACTAGACACCAGCAGCAGTCTGGAAATGTCCTACAGCTGCTGCTCGAACTGCCTCTACCCGCTTCCGACGGAGTAGCCGCAACTAACCAGAAGAGATTCTCTCGTAGTCCGCGGCGCTGAACCGAACGCCGATGGAAGAGGCGTTCTCCTCCTGATGCCTAATGTTCCCCGCCTTGGGAATCGCAACCACCTGCTCGTTGCGTGTTACCCAGTTGAGCATCGCCTGGGCAGGCGTCATGTCGTACTTCTGCAGGATATCGCCTGTGATAGAGCGGGTGATGTGGCCATGGGCGAGGGGGCTGTACGCAATGAGCGTAATTTTCTCACCGACGCAGTAGGGCAGGATGTCGCCCTCCACGGACCTGTTCGTCAGGGCGTATTCAACCTGGTTTGACGCGATTTCGTTCTTTGCCAGCGCGGCCCTTGCAGCGTCAGTCTCGGAGGCGCTGAAGTTGCTCACCCCGATGTATCTCACCAAGCCATCTTGGACAAGCTTCTCCATCGCAGACATCGTATCCTCGATTGGAACGCCCGGGTCAGGCCAGTGAATCTGGTAGAGGTCGATGTAGGACACTCCAAGTCTCTTGATGCTGTCCTTGCACGCCCTGATTACGGCGTCGTAGTGGAGGTTCGGCGGGGCTACCTTGGTCGCAATGAATACGTCGTCGCGGCAGTCCTTGACCGCCTCCCCCACGAGCTCTTCTGACCTGCCTGACGAGTACCGTTCTGCGGTGTCAATGAGGTTCATCCCGAGTTCTATGCCCCGCTGCAATGTTGCGATTTCTCGGATCCATTCCCTCTTGTCCCTTGATAGCCCGAGTCCCCAACAGCCCATTCCTATGACGGAGACCTTCTCCCCGGTCCTACCCAGCTCGCGGTATTCCACAGTGGAGCTCCTCAGTACCCAGCTTTATTCATGGCGAGAAAGGTGATAAACCGAGTCCTGAGCGAGTGTAGTCGGGCCAGCGTAGCTCAGCCTGGTTAGAGGGAAACCGACTTCAGCACCTGCCTTGTATCATACGAAGGAGAGCAGGGGGTCGCGAGATCGAATCTCGCCGCTGGCTCATCTCCGATAGAGGTTCCGTTTCAGTCTCTTCGTACTACCTAGCCTGCGCTCTTTCGTAGTACTTCGAAGACGTCGCGCACTGTGGCAGCGAGGTATGCTCCGTACTCCTCGTCGTTGAACTTCACGACATCGAGCTTGCCTGTCTCGGCTGCCATCCTGTAGCTCAGGAGATGGTAACAGGTTTCTTCCCTCCCTCCAAGGACCCGGAAAAAGAAATTGCTGCAGGAGCAGTATGGTTTGGCCGGATCGATGAATTCGTCCCCGAGCCTCCCAACGACTGTAATCACCTTTCTCCCGCTGGGGAGGAACACGCTTTCCTTGACCCCGCCTGCCAGGACTGTGTCAATCGCCTTGTTGAACTTCGATCCGTGCTTGGCGTATCCCGGAAACTTGGCGCGGAGCGTGTCAGCTTCTTTGCTCGTCTTCTCACCTGGCCGGACGGAGGAACTCGGAGAGCGAGGTCTGGTCTTCGACGTCCTCTAGGCTTGAGACCCGAACGCCCGCCCTCCTGAATTCCTTCCCGGCGGTTCTGCTCAGCTCGTCAAAGAGGGCAGACACCGTCTCCCCAATCATGGTCAAGTCGCTGACAGCGGTTTCGAAGGTCTTGCTCTTGGTCTTCGTAGACAAGTCGGTGAGGATGCCGATTGCGGTGACCGTCTTGAACGACTTGCCTGACGACGCCAGTTTGCCGTAGATATACTTCATCCCCGCGGAAAGCTGCTCAGTCACCTCCTTCGGGTCACTGGTGTCCCGCCTGAGGGTCACAATGCGGCTGAACTGGGTCGGTTCGAGACCTGCCACGACGGAATCCGCATCGGTTCCTGTCGCTGCCGCCAGCAAGTATCCTCCGAACTTCTTCCCGAACCGCCTCTCGAGTTCTGGGGGGCTAGACTTGGCCAGTTCCCCGACGGTTCTGATGCCCATCTCTTCTAGGATCAATGTGGTCTTGGGTCCGACTCCATAGAGTTTCGAAGCATCCAGAGGCGCCAAGAAGGACTCAGTGGCTTCGGGAGAAATGACGGTGAGTCCTCCAGGCTTGGACGTGTCAGAACCGAGCTTCGCGACGACCTTGCTGCGCCCAATGCCTATGGAACAGGTAAGATTCTCGCTCTTCGTGATAGCAGTCTTGATTGATTCGGCCAATCCGCGGGCCCGGCTGTAATCTCCCCCGGTCGAATTTGTGATGTCGAAGAACGCCTCGTCGATGCCTGTTGGCTCGAGCACGTCGACCAGCTCTCCAAGTTCCTCCATAATCCTATTCGAAACGGCCTCGTATTTCTCGTGATTCATTCTGATTACCTCTGGATCGTGCCCCTCCAGCTTCTTCTTGGCCTGGACGATGGGCATCCCAGAGTGCACCCCGAACTCTCTCGCCTTGTAGTTGGCGGTGCTGACGACGCCGCTGTCTTCCGTCCTTCCGGAGAAAACGCAAACTATGATGGGCCTTCCTCTCAGAGATGGGTTCTCCACTTCTTCGACCTGCGCGTAGAAGTAGTCGAGGTCGACATGGCCGATGACCCTGGACAAGAATGGGATTCCTCGGGGTCTGCCGTTTAAGGAGTTTTGGAAGCGACTAGCACGATTCTGGATTTTGTCCACCCTTTCACGACTCCTTTTTCAAACCTCGCCACCAGTAGCCGCTTGACGCTGGCGGGCACCGAACTCCAGGCCCTGCGGATTGCCTCTTCTTCCCTCCCGCCGGCTTCTACTGGGTAGAGCCATCTCTCAAAAGTGACGGATTCCTCTAGGATTTCGGAAGACTGGATGCGCAAGCCGGCCTTCGATACCATCGACCTCCAAGCGGCCTGCGTGAAGGCTTTGACGTGACTTCGGTCACGGAGCCTCTCGATTCTGTTGGAGAAGGCCTCGGCGCCTTCGGGGGGTGACATGTCGACGATGCCCAGCCTCCCCCCAGAGCGGAGGACCCGTCTGGCCTC
>Ga0187770_10000283_pt1 | contig 25071 bp, 25 predicted proteins | sample 0116_SJ02_MP02_2_FD_133154 | JGI IMG/M metagenome (GOLD analysis project Ga0187770, IMG submission 133154) | Tropical peat soil microbial communities from peatlands in Department of Meta, Colombia - 0116_SJ02_MP02_20_MG | ecosystem: Environmental > Terrestrial > Soil > Wetlands > Peat | place...
GCTTAGGGTCAAGAGTTATAGTCGCTCTGGCGGGGCGGCCGTCTCATGGACGTTCTAGTTGTCGGCGTTGGATCGGTTGGCTCGGTAATAGCTCAGTACCTTCAGCAAGACAGCTCTATTGGTTCTCTCACCTTAGCAGACAAGGACGTTTCTCGAGCGCGCAGCATTGCGGGGAAGCGCGGAAAGACGAAGGTGGAGGCTGTCAGAATAGATGCCAGCGAGCCTAAGCAGCTAGAAAGACTTATGGAGGGAAAGGGCATCGTCGTAAACTCTGGCCATCCCATTTTCAATGAACCTCTGATGCGACTCTCTAAGGAACTCGGCATCGCCTATGTCGACCTTGCAAGCAGCAAGATGAAGGATCAGCTGGCTCAAGACAAAGAGTTCCGAGAAGCGAACACTCTCGGTGTCGTTGGGATGGGAGAAGACCCCGGCCTTTCGAACATCTACGCAAGGTACGCAGCGGACAGACTGACGACGGTCAAGGAAATCAAGGTGCGAGATGGAGAATTCTCTGTGAGCAAGCTGCGGGGCTTCGTGCCCCTCTTCTCCCCGGAGGTCTTCTTTGAGGAGGTCCTTACGGAAGCCATCATTTTCGCTGACGGCAAAGTCAAGCACCTCGCACCCATGAGCGAGAGAGAAGTGTACGACTTTCCACCACCAATGGGGAGACAGACGGTCTACGCATTGGAACACGAGGAGGTGCAGACACTACCATACTACATCAAGAAAGGCGTCCAGTATGTGGACTTCAAACTGGCCCTCTCTGACGAGTTCGTCAGCAACGTAAACCTTCTCAAGGAACTAGGACTGCTCAGCACGAAGCCTGTCAATGTGAAAGGAACACACGTCCGACCCTTCGATGTCTTCATAGCGACCCTCCCTATCCCTGTCTCAGTCGCTTCCGCACTGAGCGGTCACGCGGGCATATCCGTGGAGGTGAGCGGGATTTCTCGCGGGAGAGAGACCAAATACACTCTGAGCACCCAGATGTCTCATGAGGAAGCATACAAGAGGTTCAAATCGAACGCAACGTCCTTCCTCACCGGAATAGTGCCAGCAGTGTATGTCTCGACCTTCGCCAAAGGCAAGATCAAGCAGAAGGGAGTCATCCCAGCTGAGATGTTGGACGCAGACCTGATGCTTGGCGAGCTGTCAAAGGCAGGCGTCAGGACGAGCTTGTCGAAGTCCGCAGAGGAAACAATCGCCAGCTGAGCCTTACAAATAGCGATGCCCGGGAAGCCGACTATGAAAGCCGCTTGAGTGCTTCTTCGAACGCTTGGACTGTGGTGGCGATGTCTTCCTCGGTGTGGACTGTTGAAACTGCAACTCTTTCGTAGTTGTCGGGGTGCAGGTAAACTCCACCGTCGAGTAGTAGCTGGTGGAGCGTCCGGAACTTGTCCCAATCAATCAGGAGGCTTTCCCTGTAATTCGATATCTTGGAGTGTTTCGTGAAACAGAGCGAGAAAATCCCTGGTACGCTTTGTATGCATGCCTTCTGCTTCGCCGCCTGAACGGCACGGGACAGACCCGCCGTGAGCTTCTCTGTGTTCTCCTTCAGAGTCTTCAGGGCGCGGTAGTCGTCCGCTGCAAGGACATCCAGGTTCGCCAAAGTTCCTGCAAGTGTCAACGAGTTCGCGAAGTATGTTCCTCCATAGGAAACCTTCCCTGGGGCGAGCAGGTCCATGTACTCTTTCTTGCCGGACAGCGCAGCAATCGGGAGCCCCCCTCCTAGCGCCTTGCCCCATGTGGAGAGATCCGGAGTCACGCCGTATACTTGTTGAGCTCCGCCAGGCGCCATTCTGAAGCCTGTGATCACTTCGTCGAAGATGAGAAGAGCGTCGTTGGAGGTAGCAATCTCTCTGACCGCCTTGGGGTAGTCGGCTTCCGGTGGAATCACGGTCGAGTTCGCCATCACGGGCTCCATGATTATTGCTGCAATTTCGTTTCTATGTCGCTTCATTATCCTCTCCAGTGCTTTCGCATTGTTCCAGGGAGATACCACGACTGTATCCAGAACCATTGACGGTATCCCTGCCGAGTAGGGAAGAGACCTTGGATACTCTTCCATTCCTGCTACCACAGGAGGTGCTTCGACACTCACCATCGCGTAGTCGTGCTGTCCGTGGTAGTGACCTTCGAACTTCAATATGGTGTCCTTCCCCGTAGCCGCCCTGGCAATTCTGATCGCGTTGCTTGTTGCATCGGCCCCACCATTGGCGAAGACAACCATGTCTGATGTGGGAACGAATTGCTTGAACTTCTTCGCGAGTTCCACTTCGAGCTCCGTTGGCGCACCAAACATCATTCCTTCCTGTGCCTGTCGCCTGATTGCTTCGACTATCTTCGGATGGGCGTGACCGTTGATTAGAGCACCATACCCGAGTAGGTAATCCGTGTACGTGTTGCCATCGACATCAGTGATTTTGGACCCATATCCGCTTTGCATGTAAAGCGGGTATGGTTCGTAAGAAGCCCACCGAATGATGGAACTGCAACCGCCTGGGATGAGCTGGACGGCCTGCTCATGCAGCGCTGCGGTCTTCGCAGTGCTGCGAACCTTTGAAGCGGCTACTGTCGGCGTAACGACCGTCTGTTCAGGAGGCTGGGTTGTGGAAGACAAGCCCTCACTCTCCTCTAGGCTCCTCCGTTTCCGTTCTGAGAGCTCCTCTTGTGCTTCTTACCCAAGCGCTTCCTCGATACAACCTTCAAACGGATGAGAACGTAGTTCCCTTCCTCAATCCGGAGCAGCTTTCGTATCTCTTCAGGAATAGTGAGCCTTCCTCCCTTAATGACTTCGGCAATGAAAGGCATCTCTTCCTCGGCCACCGTTTCAGCCAATGACAATCCAATTCTCCCCCACTTACTGCATTATCGAGAATTGTATAAAAACGTTCTTTTCCTCCATATTTATACGTTGACTGCTGTTTTGCGACCTCCTGCGTATCTCGCAACGTGTTCTATACATAATTCCTACTAATACACCAATTTTTGGAGCCCTAATACGTTTGGGGCGGATACCCGGTTTGGCATCGACCGTGGTTTTTCTCGAAACCCTTATCTCAACCAGAACCCCTTCCGTGACCGATTGCTATGCTCGCGACTCAGCAACGGATGATGGTTGGGGGGGAGTGGGTCTCTGCGGCCAGCGGTGAGACCTACGACGTTCTGAATCCTGCGACCACCGAAGTCATGGCCAAGGTGCCGAAGGGGGGTAGGGAGGATGCCTCCCGGGCCGTCGACGCTGCGAGGGAGGCGTTCGACAAGGGACCCTGGCCCAAGATGACCCCTGCTGACCGCGCGAAGATCATCTGGAAAATCGCTGATCTGGTCGAAGCCGACATCGACAGGCTCGCCCTTCTGGAGACCATGAACCAGGGCAAGACGATCAAGATGGCCCACGACAACGACTTCCCCTCTGGGATTGACAACATCAGGTTCATGGCCGGGGCGTCAAGGAATCTCGAGGGAAAGGCGGCTTCAGAATACACAGGGCTAGGCACCACCATATTCAGAAGGGAACCTGTGGGCGTCGTAGTATGCATCACACCCTGGAACTACCCTTGGATGATGGCCGTCTGGAAGGCCGTCCCTGCCCTCGCTGCAGGGAACACGATCATAATCAAACCTGCCAGCGTGACACCCCTGACGACGATCGAGTTCGCAAAGGTGATGGAGAAGGCGGGCGTCCCCAAGGGGGCAGTCAGTGTCGTGACCGGCCCCGGCTCGACGGTCGGGGAGGCACTCGTGACCCACCCAGGGGTGGACGTGGTGGGGCTCACGGGGGACACGGTCACAGGAAGCAGAATAATGGACCTGGCCTCTCACACCGTCAAGCGACTTCAGCTTGAGCTAGGAGGGAAGGCGCCTTTCATCGTTCTTGAGGACGCGGACATCGATGCCGCCACGGAAGGGGCAGTGGTGGGCGGCTACGTCAACGGCGGACAGGACTGCACCGCGGCGACCAGGGTCTACGTCCATGAGAGCGTGTACGACAGATTCATGAAGCGTTTCATCGAGAAGGCAGGCAAGATACGGATCGGGGATCCCACAAAGCGTGATGTGGACATGGGTCCACTCGTCTCTGAGGCACAGCGCCACAAGGTGGAAGAGATGGTCAGTGCTGGTCAGAGTGAGGGAGCGAAGCTGGTCATCGGAGGCAAGCGCCCGTCTCTCCCTGGTCCTCTGGGCAAAGGATTCTACTACGAACCAACCATATTCACCGGAGTTCAGCAGAACATGCGAATCTGTCAGGAGGAGATATTCGGTCCCGTGATCTGCGTCTCGACCATAACTTCATTCGAGGATGCCATAGAGAAGGCGAACGACGTGATCTACGGGCTCGCCGCATCCATCTGGACAAGGGATGTGAGCAAGGCAATGAAAGCCGGCGCGCAACTGAGATTCGGGGATGTCTGGGTCAACGACCATCTCCCGCTGGCGTCAGAGATGCCGCATGGAGGGTTCAAGCAGAGCGGCCATGGGAAGGACCTGTCGGCCTACACATTCGACGACTACACCCAGGTCAAGTTCGTGTACATCGACACGACCGATGCCGTCCGGAAGCCCTGGTACTACACCATCTACGGCGACTAAACCGTTCCACGGGACAAACCACAGTTCCGGGCGAGGGAGGAATAGGCGAGATTCCGCCAGTCGGAATGCATCAGAACCGGCTCTTCATCACTGTGACGCCGCGAGCGACCGAGGTCTAAACGTTTAATCCAGCGTCCGCCATCCACCTTGAGCGATTGACAAGAACCGAGACGTGGGAGCTTCTGGGCCTGCTTCTGACGTCAGGGGGATCGGCCTTCGGGTTGATCTATGCCGCGCCCGACCTGGCTAGCCTGACCTTCTCTCTGAGGGGACCAGTGACTTTCTCCATCAGCGCCGAGGCTGCCCTGGGGCTTGCGGGCTTGGCACTGACAGCTCTAGGTTCGCTGGTGGCGATGCTGATGGGTCAGCTCAAGCCCCCGGGGAACAACATCGGTGCGCTTCTCGTCATATGGACCAATCTTGTGGTGCTGGTTCTGGGTGACGTCCTGTTCTACTCGGGGTATCTGGCGGGCACCGACATACTCGTAGGGTTGGTCTCTGCCGGTCTAACAACGGCCACTCTCCTAATCGTTGCAGGTAGACCTCGGGCCGCCGCGCCGCTAAACTAACGTCGAACCCGTTTCTGCTCTGCAGGGCTCCGTTGGAGAGGGCCATTACGTTTCCGCCATTCGCCGTACCTCACAAACAGATTCCACGTCTACAATCCTTAAACGGAAACTGGGCTGGTAACTCAAGGAATCATGGATAGGAAGGGACTGAGCCTTCTGAGCAGCAACTTCAACGCGTACATAGTGCCACTTCTGAACAAGGGCGACCCAGAGGATTACCACGTAATCTGGGAGTTCCAAAAGCTGTTCCACGCCAAGAGGTTGGAGATCATGGCTGCCGAGTCGAAGAGTGCGAAAGATCGCAGAGATTGGTCACAAGACGGCTGAAGCTCTGAAGCTCGAATCCTGGAAGATGCCCGCCAAATCATGCGGGAGCTCGAATCAGAACTTGTAAATAGCTAGGGCAGTTCACAAAGCCAATGGAGCTTCATGGCTCCACGGAGTCCGTCTGTCCTTTGGACGCAGAGAACGGGGACTGGAGGAGGATAGAGGCGAAACTATGGATTGACCGCCCCACAAACGAAGTCTGGATGACCAAACACTGCGACCGCCACGGCGACTTCCAGGACCTCATCTCCACGGACGCCGACGAATACGTCAGGGCCGAGAGGTTCGCTCAGAAGGGGCCAGGCATCCAGAACCCGATTTCCTACACCAATGGCGAGTGTCCGACCCGATGCGGCCTTTGCTTCGAGCACGAGTCGAAGACAGTCCTTGCGATAATCGACGTGACCAACCGATGCAACATGAGGTGTCCTGTCTGCTTCGCCAACGCAGGGACGGCCGGGTATGTGTACGAGCCCACAGTCGAGCAGATTGACAGGATGCTCGAGACCGCGACAAGGGTGAACTTCCCCAAGGGAATCCACGCCCTCCAGCTTTCAGGAGGCGAACCCACCGTAAGGGAAGACCTCCCGGAAATCATCAGGTTGGTCAAGCGCCACGGCATCAACCACATCGAAGTGAACACAAACGGGCTTAAGGTAGGGGACCCGCATACAGGAACCGACTACCTGAAGACACTCATGGACGCAGGAGTCTCCACACTCTACCTTCAGTTTGACGGGCTCACCCCGGACCCCAGACTTGTCGCCAGAGTCCCCGGCACAGACGAAAAGGGTAGGTCCATGTCTGAGGCGGGCAGGAAGAAGCTCGCCGAATACTACACTGAACGCCAGCTGAATGTGGCCAACAGCGCGAGGAAGGCGGGGTTCGAGAGCATCGTCCTTGTGGTAACCCTTCAGCGCGGCTTGAACGACGGCCAGATGGGTGATATCTTGAGGTACGCCGGGGAGAACTCTGACGTCGTGAGATGTGTCAACTTCCAGCCAGTTTCGATGGCCGGGAGGATGGACAGGAACAAGATACGTGAGGTCAGAATAACCAACGCAGACGTGGTGAACGGCGTCGAAAGACAGACCGGCGGCCAGATAAAGGCGAGCGACTTCTACCCGATCCCTGTAGAGGTGCCCCTGGCCAGCTATATCGAGCTCGTCAGAGGCAACAAGGACCACTACGACAGGTTCTCAACTCACTCGCAGTGCGGAAGAGCGACGCTGGTCTACGTCAGCAAGAAGGACGGCCAAGTGACCTTCGACCCGATTACAAGGCACATGAACGCCGATGGGCTCTACTCTTCACTGGACAAGGCGGGCAGGAGCGGACGCTTCGTAGGTACCCTCCGTGGGTTGTCAGGCGTCCTCAGGCACACCGATTGGAGGATGAAGCGGGATATGATTGGTCCGATCCTCATGAGGGGGAACTACGAGGGAACAGGGGAGTTCATGAGGAAGGTCTTGATGATAGGAGACATGCACTTCATGGACACCTACAACTTCGACTTCCAGAGGGTCCACAAGTGCGCCATCCACTACCTGGTCCCTGACGAGAAGTTCGGCGCCAGAGTCATCCCATTCTGCACCATGAACAACTTTCACAGGCCCCAGGTCGAAAAGCAATACTCTGTACCGCTGATTTCAGCGCGTCCTGTGGGTCGCGTCTAGCTCGAGTGATCCTGTTCTCCCGTTTTCACGGGTACAGCTGCTCCCCTGTGTCGGCGTCCTCTATCCGTATGACTCCGTAGGGGCACGACTGGGCAGCAAGGAATAGCGCCTCAGGTTCCGTCCCCCTAGACTTCAAGACTTCCAGCGGGGCGGGTTCGACAGCAGACGACCTCTTTTTTGCCCAGTCGAGGCGGAACACCTTCGGCGCCATGGCTACACAACTGGCGGAACCCATGCAGAGATCCGCATCAATCCCTACCCTTACGTTTCTTCCCTCAACAAGGCTCCCAGTCCACCAGGAGTCAGCGGCTCTCCTGAATTCAGGAATTTCGACACGAGTGGGCAGAGCGGGCAACCAGCGGGCAGCGGCAACAAGTTCCTTGGCCGTCGGCGCTGATTCGCTCCTCCCTTGTATCGCTTCGTCAATCCAAGAGCCCATCGTAAGGCGGTCCTGCTCGACCCCCATCCTGACATCCGCAATCCCTTTCAGAGTACCGACCCACTGACGGAACTGCTCAGCTTCTCCAAAGTTGCCCGAGAACGCGGAGAACAGGGAGTAGTCTGGGTCCGACCTTGTATCACTCCATTGGTATGCTTCCCCCAGCCTCTCCACGATGACGGGATCCACCTGCCCTTTCCACGACCTGTCCCCGTAATGGACCACGAGCATGTACGACAGCCCTGCCATCTTCTGGAAGTCCATCTTCACTTCGAGGTAGAAGGCGTGTCCCTCAACAAGCCTCTCCATCCTCCTGTTGAGAGTCTTGGCGCTTATGCGTGCTTCCCTCGCCAGTGTCCCCAGCTTCCTTCTCGCTCCGCGTCGCAACGACCTAAGAATCCGCCAGTCAGTCGCAGTCATGACGAGCCAGAAAGGAGGGAACTTCGATTCTAGGACCATGGTCCTCTTTGCCCCCGCGAGTCCTTCGATTTCGGCGACTATCCCCTCGTGCGACATGCTGCTAGGATAGTCTGCAAAAACGAGCAGGGAATCGTTGTGGAAATAGTGGAGCGCCATAACCCCCTCCACGGCACTCAGCCTTCCAATCAGCCCACTCCTGTCTGCACCGGGAGGGAGCTCGACATAGACCCCGACGCAGTCCTTCTCCAGGAGGTGGGGGTTCGGGACGATGGTCCATCCCTGGATCACACCTAGCGTTTCCATCCTGTCGACCCTTCTCCTTACGGTCTCTTCATCGACCTGCAGTCTCTTGGCGATTCTTGCGAAAGATTTCCTGACGTTCCACCTCGAAGCAGGATGCTGGAGTTCCCTGAGAATCCCTGCGTCCAGCCGGTCAGGCCGGTACAACATGATATAGGATTTTCACTAATCTATTAAGCGTTGTCAAGAATTTTGAGAATGTCCGATTTCCGGCGTAGCTGTAGGGCATCTGTTAACCGATTCGAAGGTGGAATGGAGTGGCATGGCGAAAAGACTGACGACCAGAGCCGCTCTCCCGGCGCCACTTCTTTCTTCAAACGCTGTGAGAGCATCATTCTCGAGGCTGACGGAAGACTCCGTCAGGAGGTGAATCGTGCAAATTTGAAGACTATGAGCCTGATTCTGTCAGTTGTCTTGCTGTTCTCTGCGGCGGTGGGAGGCTACATTCTAGCCACAGATTCGTATCTGTGGTCTGTGGCCACGACGCATGCCTACGGCCTCTTGGCATTCACGGTCATTGACGTGGCCTTGGTTGCCGGCCTGTGGAGAAAGCCGAGGGTGGCGATCGTAGCCGCAACCCTGCTCGGTCTGGTCCAGCTAGGGGCGATGAGCGGCGACATCTTCTTCGGCACAATGACTTTCTCCTCTGACGTCACCACTGCCGCCGCCTTCTCGAAGTACCTCCTCGGCGATGTGGCCTTCGTGACCCTCCTCGGAATACAGGCTGTCCTCATCATCGTCGGGATCGCGGCCTTTGTGTCGTGGAGAAGGGCTCCGGCCGTGATCAGAGAGGTCGCAGGGACATGAGAGCTCCTGCAAAGAGGCATGGGCTAGGCACAGGAGTCATTTTTGTCGTGGCGATGGCGTTCGTCGTCCTCCTTGCCGGCATTGCCTACTACGCGTCCACCGGCAGCGCACCCCCAACCTCGTCGCACCAGACGATGTCTCAAGCTTCGGCGGCTCCCACGACAACGACGTCTCCGGCCTCACCGACAACCTTGAGCGCCTCCGCACAACCAGAAATGGTGCACGTGAGCATGCCTTACGGCGTAGGTACCAACCAATCATTCAATTTCCAACCCAGCACAATCGACCTGGTCATAGGCATCAACAACACAGTGATGTGGACCAACAAAGACAGTGCACCCCACGTTGTCAGTGTAATGTCCGTTCCGAGCGGTGCGGCCAAGTTCGACTCCGGGAACATGGTGCCGGGCGCAACCTTCACGTACACCTTCACAGTTCCTGGCATCTACAAGTACGATTGCACGTACCACTACTGGATGCAAGGAACCATCGAAGTGAGACAGGCAGCATAGGCTGTCTGACTCCAATTTGTTGAGCTGATCAACAGTGGGCGACCTCATTACGAATCTCGCCTGGATTGCCTTCGGCGTTGGCACACTTGTTGGATTCACAATGATACTTCGATGGCGTCGAGACCTGAGTCAGAGCGGTTGGTGGACAGGGATTATCGTCGAAGGAACAAAGCTCGATGTAGGTGTCGACCATGATCTCTGTATGGGCGCCTCAAGCTGCGTTGAGTTAGCTCCAGATGTATTCCGCCTGGACTGGAGCAAGAAGAAATCGATCTTCGATCCAGCTCCACTTGAGGCGTTGAATGGCTCGAGTGCCGACCCAGAGGAGGTCTTCAAGGCCGCGCAGTCCTGTCCCTACCGAGCGATATTCCTCCGAGACGCCGTGACCGGCGAGCACGTCTTCCCGTAGCCTGACAGTGGACGTGCGCCGCCTCGGGGGCGTACAGATTGACAGTCTCGAATGAGGCGCGCGACCTTTCACGCAGCGGCCGGGTCCCCCACGATGACGGGAGACTCCGTCAGGATTCGGGACAAACGATTAGTAGTAACTTGGTCCTCAACCTTTCGTGGGGGCTTCGCAGTTTCCCCCGTTTGGGATGAGTTCAGGTCAATCCGAAGACGCGGATGTAGCCATCATTGGGGCGGGGATCGTCGGCCTCGCAATCGCATACCGTCTATCGAACCTTAACAAGCGTGTGCTTGTGATTGAAAAGGAAACTGAACCCGGCAAGGGAATCACCTCCGGGCAGGCAAACGTCATCCACGTTGTCCAGCTCCCCTTTGGCTCTCTGAAGAGCAAGCTCGCCAGGAAGGGGAACACCATGTATGACGACCTCTGCCGGGAGCTCGGGGTCAGACTGAACCGTGTCCCGTCACTCCTCGTGGTCAGGGGATGGCTCAGGCTACCAATCCTCTTCTTCGTCTACCTCTATCTTAGGTTCGCGCTTCGGGGGCAGTTCAAAGTCCAGTTGATGAGGGGCAGGAGCCTGCGAATGATCGAGCCGCTCCTGGCGGACGGAATTTCAGGAGGAATCGTCGTCAACGGGTACGGGACCGTCGACGCCCAATCATTGGTGCTCAGGCTGAAGGAAGCGGCCGAGAAGCGGGGAGTCGTCTTCTGGTTCGGCTGCGAACTCACCTCCTGCAGCCGGGAGGGAGAGAGCACCCTTCTGAAGACAACATGCGGGGACGTGAAGGCGATGTTTGTGGTGAACGCTGCAGGACTCTATTCAGATGACGTGGCTAGGATGCTTGGCAGGGACCTTGGGAGGCTCGAGCCCGGACTTGGCGTGATGGCAGTCTACTCTGGCCTTGACCTGAAAGCGATAGTCGCGCCGCTCCCTCTGAGCATCGGGTCGAGGACCAAGGGAGGCGCAATAATCCCCGCAACTGACGGCACGACAATCGTCGGTCCGACATTGAGGGTGGCCAGGACTAGGGATGAACACGAGTATACAGAAGAAGACCTGACGCTTCTCAGGTCCAAGTTCCGTCCCCTATTGAAAGAAGAGGGAGAGCTCGTCAGGGTCTACACGGGGGTACGGCCATTGTCCCCAACACGGGACTTTATCATAGATCTCGACGGCACCAAGAAGGCGGTCAACCTAGTGGGCATCGAGTCTCCCGGCCTCACAGCTGCCCCGGCGATTGCCGAATTGGTAGTCGGGATGATAACAGGGGTCAGCGCATGAGCGAAGTGCTCTACGCCTGCGTCGATGTGGGCACCACCCGAATCAAGCTCAGCATCTTCGATGAGGACATGCAGAAGAAGCACGGCGAAGCCCTTACTGTTCCAGTGAACCCCAGCGGCCTCCAGGACGCGGAAGAGCTCTTCCGGGCTGTGAAGCACCTCGCGGACAAGGGTAAGGAGATGGGTGCCAGATCTATGGGTCTGGCGACCTACAGGGGGTCTACCGTTGCCTGGGACAGGGAGGGGAAGCCACTCACCCCCATCGTGACCTGGACGGACAGAGGGGGAGAGTCAACCTACCGGCGTCTTCCGGCGTACATGAAGCTGGTCGGAAAGATACCGCCCTTCGACATGATAATCTCCCCCTACTCTCCAGTCCTGAGGTTCCTGAGGCTCGGGGAGCTGAACAAATCGCTCGACGAGAAGAGCATGCTCTGGACCATCGACTCCTACCTCGCCTACAGGCTCACGGGGAAGTTCGTCTCCGATGTCACCAACGCGTGCCTCACCGGATTCGTTCACCCCAAGACGATAAAGGAAATCGGGCCGGTGAAGCCCCTCTTCAAACTGAAAATGGAGATCCCTGAACTGGTGGAGAACGCGGAGAACATCGGGTCATACAGCGGGTTGGAGGTCAACGCTCTCATCGCAGACCAGCAGGCCGCGAGCGTGGGGGAGTGGGCCGTCGAACCGGGGATGGGCAAGGTAACGAACTCGACAGGAACCTTCGTCGACATACCGACGGACGGCTACGCTCGCAGAGGGGACTTGATACCCCTGGTGCTTCTCAAACACAAGAGGAAGGTATGGTACGGGGTCGAAGGGTATCTTCCCACCACCGGGAAGGCGGTCGACCTGACGCTGAAAATGGGACTGCTGAAGGACTATTCCGACCTAGAGGTCGAGCCGGCCGGCGAGGTCATCTTCATCCCCGCGCTGAGCGGCCTCTATACGCCCCACGCCATGGGCGCGAAGGGGCTCATAGCCGGTCTCACTCTGTGGTCCGACAAAGCCGCAGTTGTATCGGGGCTCCTGAAGTCGGTGGCCTTCCATGTCAGATTCGTCTTGGAGCAATCTGGAGAAAGCCTGAAGACCCTCAGGGCTGACGGAGGCCTCTCCAAGTCCGACGCTCTGTTGAAGATGATTTCTGCGGCAACGGGGACCACGCTGGAGAGGGATACGGACCTGGAAGCGACGTCCAGGGGAGTCGCGATGCTCCAGCTGGCCGCCACTGGAAAATCCTCCCTAGAGGAACTTGCGAAAGCCAAAAGGGAAAGGGAGGCTTTTAGTCAGAAGGGAAACGCGGCACTAGAGGAAGAGTACCAGAAATGGAAGAAAACGACAGGATTGCTGAAGAGCTCGAAGGGGTCTTACCTGGCCGAGTGACCAGAGACGTAGGGCCCTACCTGAAGGACTGGTGGCCCCTCACCTGGTTCAGCGAAGAGCCCCTCGGTAGCGCCATAGCCGCGGTGAAGCCAACGAACGTCGATCAGGTCACGGCCTTGGTCAACTTCGCGTCAGCCCACGGCGTACCTCTCTATGTCCATGGTGGAGGGAGCTCTGTGACCGGGGCCTCGATCCCCACCAAGGGGATAGTGGTCGACATGCAAGGAATGAACCAGGTGCTCGACCTTGACGAGACGAACAGGACGGTGACTGTCCAGGCCGGGGCAAAGCTCAAGCAGGTGGAGGCGAAGCTTGGAGAGAAGGGACTGTCGCTCTTCCAGTTCCCCCAATCGCTAGAGCTTGTCACGGTCGGAGGCTACATCTCGACCCTAGGGACGGGGCAGTACAGCACTCTCTACGGCGGAATCGAAGACTCGGTCCTCAGATTGGAGGTCGTCCTCCCTACCGGGGAGGTCGTCTGGACACGCAAGCGTGGGGCGCCTAGGTCTTCCGTGGGACCCGACCTGAGCAGGCTCTTCCTCGGTGCGGAAGGAACCCTCGGCATCATCACAGCAGCTGAGCTCAAGGTCCACAGGCTCCCGAACCACGAGTGGAGGGCTGCCTACACCCTCCCCAACTTCGAATCAGGAGTCGCAATAGCCAAGCTCCTCATGGAGCTGGATGTGAAGCCCGCAGTTTGCAGGCTCTACAACGAAGTCGAGACGGCCTTCCAGTTCCAGGGGGACAAGCCTATCATGATGCTGATCTACCATGCAAGGTCATCGCAGATTCTCGAAGAAATCAAGGAGGAGGTATCCGGCCAGCTGCAAGGGACCGCCACCGTCGCCGACCCGGCCCTGGTCGGCAAATGGCTAGAGAGGAGATTCAACTTCAGGGACGACATCGAGACCGTGAAGAAGATGGGGTACACCCTGGAGACGATAGAAGTCGCAGCGAAGTGGAGCAGAATTGTGGAGATGTACGCGGACGTCATGATCAGCCTGTCCAATGTCAAGGGTGTCGCAGGCGTAGGGGCACACCTCTCGCACATCTACGATCAGGGTGCTTGTCTCTATCTTACCATCCTTTTCGAGCCCAACACTGACGTATACTGGAGCATATGGGAAACGATGGCCAAGATAACGAGCACTCACGATGCAACAATCTCCCACCACCATGGCGTTGGCATCCTCAAGCGGGCCTATGCTCGCGATGAGGTCCCCATGGGGCTCCTCAAGAAGCTCAAACAGGCTTTGGACCCGAAGGGGACCATAAGCCCCGACAGATTGCTATAGGCAAGCCAAATCCAACATGCGCACTGGGATTAGCACACGTTAGTTCAACGGTCAGCTCCGAGATTTGGAAGTATGCATATGAACCGAGATGGGCGCAATGGCATGCAGACCGGGGCAGAGTGGGACTCGGTATGGGTAAGGCCACGAACAGCGTAGCAGAGCGATCTGGAAGGTTGATTTCGACCAGCAATATTCCACTGCCGCGCTTCCGAGCCCACGCCCAGTCAACGCCAGGCTGGCTCTACTCGTGCACGTATCCTTCTCTTATTTTGCGCAGGGCCTCCTTTCCCAGCCCAGAAACGCCACCGACCTGTTGTCCGGCAAGGTAGATCTTTGCGCTCTCCTCTAGGACCTCCAGTCGCGAAGCCGCTTCATGGAGGTCGCCCCCCAGAGAGAAGAACCCATGGTTCCGAATGCCCACTACGTCGCACAGCTTCAGCGCCCCTCTGACCGCCTTCGCTCCCTCCTCGCCAGGGGGAGCGAAGTCAACCACCTTGAGCCTTCTGACCATGACGGCGTGCTCCGGCGTCATTACGGGAATCGGTACGCCGGCGGTGATGAGAGCGACCGCCGTCGGCGGGTGTCCGTGGACCACCGCCTTCACATCTTTCCTCATCCTATAGGCCTCCAGATGGGTCGCGAGCTCGCTCGAAGGATTTCCCCCGCTGACGACCCTCCCCTGCAGGTTCACCCTCACGAGGTCCCCTTCGGCCACTCCTCCTTTGAAATACTTGGAGGGCGTAATCAGGATCTCCTTCCCTGACGGAAGAAGGACACTTGCGTTGCCACCAACCCCTGAGACAAGCCCTCTCTCGTACAGCCTCCTGATCGTGTGGGCGAGGTCATTTTCGAGCCTCGCCGTCTCTTCCTTCATTTCAGCTCGTCCAAGGCTTCCATGTACGTCTTGAAATCATTCTCGGTGTATAAGATGAACGTCACTTCCGCCGGTCCCCCCTCGCTCTCCAAGTAGCTCTTTACCGCCTTCAGGGCCACCCTGCTTGCTTCACGAATCGGGTACCCATACGCCCCTGTACTTATCGAGGGAAAGGCCACGGTCCTCAGCCCCTTCTGTGCAGCGATCCCGAGCGAGCTGGAATAGCATTCAGCTAGGGCTACAGGCTCGCCGCTCCATCCCCCCGACCATACAGGACCCACCGTATGGATGACGTGCCTGGCCTTCATTGAACCCCCCGTGGTTATCACCGCCTTCCCCGCTGGGAGCCCGCCGGGCCACTCTTCCCGTCGAATCCGTTTGCACTCATCGAGTATCGCCGGCCCTCCCCGCCTGTGTATCGCCCCGTCAACCCCGCCTCCGCCCATCAGGCTTGAATTGGCAGCGTTAACCACAGCATCCACGTCCTGGTCGGTGATGTCTCCCTGAACGAGCCTGATTCTAGTCCTCCCCCATATGGCCGACATCTGCCCTCCCTTCCCGGCCCGCCACCTAATCAAATTGCGCCGGGTTCTGCGCGCGCCGAACCCTCCCGTCCTGCTTAACTAGAGTGGCCACAGCTGGAGGCGCCGAACGTCTTGCGCCCCGCACGCGACGAGCTGTTCGACTGGATTCTCAGCCTGGGGCCCACTTCGAAATACAACCTCACCGCAAGTGGTCTCACAGAGCCTGTCCTGCAGGCCATGGGTATCGACACGTCCTTCGAGAAGTTCGCGGCCGAGAAAGACGAGCACGAGAGGATACTCGTGGACGAGGTGGCCCGGCTTTACGGCGTCGAGCCCGAGAACGTCACACTCACCAATGGGGGATCTGAGGCAATCTTCCTGGCGTACTCCGTCCTTGGCGCGGGAGGGATGGCGGCTGTTCCGCTTCCCAACTACCCCCCGATGTTCACCGTGCCCAGGTCTCTTGGAATGAAGGTGCAGGGGTCGCCGACTGCGAAGACGTTGGCTCGCGGGTCAGTGTTCGGCCTGACCAATCCCAACAACCCCACCGGAAGGAGCTTACACGAGGGTGCGGTAGAAACGCTGGTAGGTTCCGCGAAAAAGTCCGGCGCCACCATCTACGTTAACGAAACATACAGGGAGTTCACATTCCAGAAAAGCCCCGACACTGACTTCGGGCTGGCCAGCAACGTCGTCACCAGCAACACGATGACGAAATTCTTCGGGCTCGGCCGACTAAGAGTGGGATGGATCCTGGCAGACAAGATGAAGTCGCGCAAGCTGCTTTATGCCAAATGGGCCGTCAGCGGCCATGATTCGTCCTACTCGCTGTGGGTAGCCACCCAGGTGCTCAGGCAGAGGCCGAGGTTCGTCGAGCGGGCGCGTCAGGTTTACTCCCGGAACGTGAGGCTCGTCCGCAGATTCCTGGAGGAGACAGAAGGGGTGTCAGCGGAGCTCGGCGTGGCGCCCTTCTGCCTGGTTCGTTACAAGGGGAGACCTCACTCCGTCGCCTTCACCCGCGAGATACTGGGCAAGACGGGTGTCCTCGTCTCGCCTGGCGACTTCTTCGGAGCCCCTGGGGCGTTCAGGTTGTGCTTTACCACTGACGAGGAGTCGCTCAGACACGGCCTGACAGTCCTTTCGGAATTTTTCAAAAAGCGGTCATCTTAAAGCACGCCGGCTCCTGACTGATTCCCGTCATGTCGGTAAAACCGCTCCCCGATTCCGTCAAGACTCTCATAGAAGAGAGGACCTTCGCCAATCTCGCCACACTCAAGCCCGACGGGTCCCCCCATGTAGCTCAGACCTGGGTCGACCATGAGGGAGACTTGGTCCTGATCAACACCATCGAAGGGAGCCAGAAGCACAAGAACGCAGCCAGGGATCCCAGGGTCGCTCTAACGATCATCGATCCGAAGAACGAGTACCACATGGCGATTATTCGGGGCGCGTGAAGGAGATTACGCTCGATGGAGCGGAGGAACACATAGACAAAATGTCAATGAAATATCTTGGCCAGCCCAAGTACCAGAGGTATGGTCCTAGCAGGCGAATCCTAATCAAAATCGAAGCAACCCGAGTGATTCCGCCTTGGACGGACACCCATCCCCGAGGAAACAAAAGAAGGTAGAAGCCAGCCCCAGTCAGCCATTCCTCCAGGCCCCGGGCGGGGTCGTGGTATGGCATTGAGCGGTTATCTTAAAGCAGGTATGCTTCCTCGAATCTGACTATGTCGGTGAAGAACGCAGGCAAAGTGAAGCCACAGAAGGTCGACAGGGCGGTCAGAACGGAGATCGAGTGGCTGGTCGACAGGCACGACGGCGCCCCCAACTTCGAGATGCGCAGGTTCACAATCAAGCCTGGAGGGAGCATCCCCGAGCACTTCCATCCTGACATCGAGCACGAACAGTACGTCCTCAAGGGGAAGTACAGGGTGGGCCTCGGGAACAAGGTCTACGAAGTGAAGGCAGGAGACTCGATCTATATCCCTCCAGGAACCCACCACTGGTACAAGAACAGCGGAAAAGAGACCGCGGAGTTCTTGTGCATCATTCCAAAGGTCAAGAAGTACGATTCAATCTACGTAGAAGAGGGCAGGAAGTAAGAGCGGCCAGTGCCGCTATCTCTGACGCATCAGCCAGGCTATTCCCCCATACTGCACCACGTATGCCAGAAAGGCTCCCGCGCAGAGCAAACTGCAAACCGTGAACAGAGCCGGGAAACCATATTCCATCGAAAAGTAACCGCCCAGGAACCCTCCCGCTGCGTTCCCGAGGCCGACTAATGCTCCGTAGAACCCTGCCTGACCCACTTTCGCGGTTTCCAAGTAGGCGAATGTGCTTGATACATCGAAGAGGGACCAGAGGACTTCCAGCACTGCGAGAACGATGGCGGCGGCCGCCAGCCCCGGGGATGCCCCCATTGCAGCCAGGAGCAGCAGGGGAAGCACCATCACTCTCGAGAAGGAAGACAGTAAAAGGTTCGACACAGCGTTCTTGAGCACACGTCCAACCAGCAGGTAGCCCAGCGCCCCGGCGAGCGAGCCTGCGAAGAAGACGAAGAACACCGCTAGGGACGGGTAGAACTGCAGGAAGTAGGCTGGCAGGGGCGAATAGAAAGCAGACCCTGCAAGGGAGAAGGAGAGTATGCCCACCAAGAGGAACTTCGTTGACCTATTCAATACGCTCATAATGTCGCTGCGCGGCGCGCCCGCGGATGACAGCCTGGGGTATCCCGCGTATTCTGACACCGCCATTATGGTCCCAACGGAGCGCTCCAGTGAGACGAGCCTCCTCTGTATCATAATACCGGGCTCCTGGGCGAGGACGCTCAGGGCTCCAGCGGATCCACAGCATAGCAGCCCACACATGAGGAACAACTCACCGAAGCCGAGACTAACGACAACGGCGGTGCCGAGCCCCATTCCAATTGTCTCTCCCATGGCCGTGAGGAACGACATGTTCGCCAGGCCCTTCTGCCAGCCGTCCCGATTCTCAGACTCGACCGTGAGCAGCTGCCTTGCAGGGAGGGTCGCGGCATAGAACACGGACTTCAGCGATACGATAACGAGCAACTCCCCAACGTTCGACGCCATGGAGATCGACGCCATGCACGCTCCAAACCCGATGAACCCGAAGACGAGGAAGGGCTTGCACCTCCCCGTCGAGTCAACTAGTCTCCCCCAAACTGCCTGTGAGGGTATCAGGGCGAGGGCGGCCACCCCCGTTACAAGCCCGACGTCGATGAGGCTCCCGTGAAGGACCTGGATGAGATAGAAGAGGACAAGTATGTTCGTGAGCCCATTGGCTACAGACTGAGGTACAAGCCCGAACTTCCAAATGGTAGTGCCGGAGAGGGCCATCCCCCACTAGACGACAGCCGGGCTCAATAGAGACAGAATCTAAAACAATTGCCCGTCAGGTAAAGACGAATTTCCGGCCTGACTAACCAAGGAGTTGTACCGCGTCGGCTCCGCTCCCCTCTCCAATGTCAATCACCAATTCAGCGGCCTGTCTGAGAACTTGAGCGACGAGGGGGCGAGACCTAGGTCAAGGATCGAGTCCCTTTCCGACCTCGTTTTCGGTCCAGCGTTGTCCATAGGCGCCCTTGCGCTTGTGAGCAACCCGCCTGCGACAGACGGGAATTCTACTATGACGTCTGGACCTTCGCCTTCAACTTCATGGTGTTGATTTCGATTTGGCTCAGATACACTAAGATCTCTGCCGTGCCTGTTTCTGGAAGAATCAACGTGGGAGGAGTCGTGTTCTCCTGCCTATCGCTGCGATACCTCCTGTGGATACTTGCCCTAGTTTTCTCGTGGCTTAGAAGCGACATCAGGGAGTCTATTGGCTCTCCCCAGCACCAAGAAGTGCGCGGGACATTAGGCGCATCACTTAATTCCGTGCTCGCGGCGATTCGGAATCCATGCGACTGCTGAATGTGGTCTCGTTTGGGGTGGGCGTGATAGGGAGCCTCACCGCGAAATTCATCTTGGAAGAGAAAAAGAAGCGGCTGAACCTCGTCGGGGCCTACGACATCGACCCTAGGAAGCTGGGCAAAGATCTGGGAGCAGTAATCGGGCTGGACCACACGACAGGCATCAGGGTCTCAGCCGACCTCGATAGAGTGCTGGCCGAAGACGTTGACGTTGCAATCCACACTACCTCAAGCTACCTCAAGGGCGCATATCCACAGATCGAATCTGTGGTCAGCCACGGCGTGGACGTCGTCTCCTCCTGCGAGGAGCTCTCCTATCCATACGTCGTCGATAGGCAACTCTCTGCCAGGCTGAATCTGTTGGCTAAGAAGCACGGCGCAACCGTCCTCGGGACTGGGATTAACCCTGGCTTCCTCATGGACGCCCTCCCCATCGCGCTCACCGCCCCTTGCGAGAGCATCAGAAGAATCAAGATTAGCCGAAGGATGAACGCGGCCACCAGGCGCATACCGTTCCAGAAGAAGGTGGGCGCGGGGCTGACTGAAGGAGAGTTTCAGTCTGCGATCAAGAATCATCAGATATCCGGCCACGTGGGCCTTGAGCAATCAGTTTCCATGCTCGCAGACGCCATTGGGTGGAAGCTCAACAGGGTGGAGATAGGAAGGGTGGAGCCCGTCATCGCGGAGAAAGCAACCAACGAGGGTTACATCAGAATCCCTGCTGGAAGAGTGGTGGGTGTGAAACAATCGGCCAGGGGTCTGGTTGGAGGAAGACCTCTGATCGAGCTGAACTTCGCCGCCTACGTGGGTTCCGAAGAAGAATATGACCAGGTCGAGATAGACGGGACTCCGCCGGTGAACTGCAGGATAAGCCCATGCGTCCATGGCGACCACGGCACGGTGGCGATGCTTGTCAACATGGTCCCGAAGGTGGTGAGCGCCCCGCCGGGGCTCCTAACCATGAAGGACATGCAACTGCCATCAGCGTTCCTCTAGCCAGGCGAACTCACGGAGCTTGGGATTCTGCCCTCCTGCGAAGGGTCTGAGACGCCTCAGGAGAAAGAGTAAACCGTGAACTGCGGACGGCCAGGGTAGATGGTAGCATTCGTAGAGGTTCTTGGCCTGGCCGCAGGGTTTCTTGTCTCCCTCGGGCTAGTCCCGCAAATTCTGCGAATCTGGAGGCTCAGAGACGCTCAGGAGATCAGCCTGCCATTCAACTTGCTCTCCCTCGGCGGCACCGCCCTCTGGCTGATGTACGGTCTTGTGCAGGGGTTGCTCTCGGTGATTCTATGGAACGGAGTGAACTGCGTTCTGTACCTAATCCTGTTATCGGTGAAACTGAGGTACGGAATGGGTAGCGGAGGTCCTTCGCACTCCACGGATTCGAATACCCAATCATGACGATGGGTTGCCATTCCTAATAACGAAAAGGGGAGGTCGCCGACGCCTACTTTCCGAGCTCCACGAGGTACCGCTTCACCCTGGCGGCAACGAGCACGTCAGCAGAATCCCCGCCCTTCTCATAGGCCTCCAGTGCTTTATTGCTGAGCGGCAGAGCCTGCTTGGCCTTCGATCTGTTGTCCGCCTGGGTCGCAAGGATGATTCTCACCGCTTCGATGTACCAGTTCCCTTCCTCCTGATAGTCCTCCATCCTGTGGTTGCATTCAGCAAGCCACCTGCAGTATTCGATTCTCGTCTGCGGCGGCTTCGACTCGTCCTTCACTTCGAATTCCAGGGACGCGATGGCCCTCCCATACTCTCCATCATGGATCATTACCACTATCTCTTGCAGACTCATACGGATTCATCGACCTTCCCGTGGAGCATAAGCGACGATGTTTCCAATACATGACTTTCGACTCAACAAGCAGTCTAGGGAATCAAAGCAGGACAAAAGGAAGCACAGCCCTAATGGCCATAGACTGGAAGCGGGGCTTGAAAGGGACACGATTCTCAACATTAGGAATTGAAACAGGGTTTTTCCCCACGGTGCCCAGTCCGAGAATGCGATGCACTTCACCGCCTCGAAACACAGCGTCCCCAGGCTCATAGGGAACCTCCAGCGTCAGGGGTTCACGGTGGTCGGGCCGTCGCTCTCCGAGGGCGTGGTCCGCCTCAGGGAGCTGAAGGGAGCCGGGGACCTCGCCTCGGGGGTCGTGGACATCCAGGGCCCAGGCAGCTATGCCCTCGGCGGAAAAAGCGCGTTCCTCTTCGCTTCAGTGAACGGTCCCGACTCTCCGAAGGGGTACCTTCACCCGGCTGAGGTAGAGCTGTCAAAGATCGTCAACAAAGGTAGCGGCATCGAACTTGTCTCTGCTTTCCACTTGGACAGGAAGTATGCATTCTTCGGCATCAGGCCCTGCGACCTCAGAGGGGTCGGCGTCATGGACAGGACGATGCTGGTGCCCGGCTTCGAGGATTCTGTCTACTCAACCCTTAGGAAAGATTCCATCCTCATCGTGGTCAACTGCACTAGGGCGGGCGAGAACTGCTTCTGCGCCTCCATGGGGACCGGACCTGCTGCTACGTCAGGCTACGACGTCGCAATCACCGAGCTCCCAGAGAAGCTTCTGTTGGACATCCCTGAAAAGAACATGGGCCTCTTCCAGGGGATAGAGCTCATCGCCGCCACGGAGGAGGAGCTCCGCGAAGGCGAGGAGATGGTCCGGCACGCTGGGGAGCAGATGGGCAGAAGGATTTCACAGAAAGATCCGGCGAGGCAGATGTACGCAGCCCTTGATTCGTCGGCGTGGGGGAAGGCCGCTGAAAGGTGCCTGGCATGCGGGAATTGTACCATGGTGTGCCCCACCTGCTTCTGCAACACGATCATTGACAGGACGGACCTGAGGGACGGGAGCGTGTCCAGGGTCCGCATCTGGGACTCCTGCCTCTCGAAGGACTTCGTCTACTCTGCAGGGGGGAACCCGAGGCAACAGAGGACAGCCAGGTACAGGCAGTTTGTCATGCACAAGTTCGCCTACTGGCCGGATGAGTTCGGAACCTACGGCTGCGTCGGCTGCGGCAGGTGCATCACCTGGTGCCCCGTGGGCATAGACATCACGGATACAGTCAACACCGTCCTGAAGGAACGGCAGGATGCAGCCAAGAGGGTGGAGGCGCCTTCAGTTGTCTAGGCAAGCCCTGCACGCCTTCATGCGAGGGACAGTCCGCGAGGTCACAAGAGAGACTCCCGACACCTTCACCCTGCTCTTCGATTTGGGGGAAAGACGAACCCCCGCTGATTTCATGCCGGGTCAGTTCAACATGCTCTACGTCTTCGGGGTGGGAGAGGTCCCTATCTCTGTCGCCTCCTCCCGCGGAGAGAAATTGTTGATGCACACCATCAGATCAGTGGGGACGGTCACCAACCTCTTGGCAAGGCTCAGCGTTGGGGAGAGTGTAGGTGTCAGGGGACCCTTCGGCAGAGGATGGCCCGTCACCGAGGCAGAGGGGAAACAGTTGCTGATTATCGCAGGTGGCCTGGGGCTTCCACCGCTGCGTCCCGTGATAGAAGAGGCGGTTGCGAAGCATGGCCGCTTCGCCGAGATGAAGGTAATGTACGGGGCGAGGACCCCATCGGACCTCATCTATACCCACGAGTATCCGAGGTGGCAGGCGGCGAACGGGTGCGACCTTCTCCTCACGGTCGACAGGGGGGACGGGGATTGGAGGGGCAACGTAGGCGTCGTTACAACTCTCTTCCCAAAGGCGGGGATTGACCCCGGGCGTGCCACCGCCTTCATCTGCGGCCCCGAGCTCATGCTCAAGTTCTCGATTATGGAGCTCGTGAAAATGGGGGTACCGGCCGAGAGGATTTTCATCTCTCTGGAGCGGAACATGAGCTGCGCTTCAGGCACCTGCGGCCACTGCCAGCTGGGGCCATTTTTCATCTGCAGGGACGGTCCCGTCTTCAGCTATCCGAAGATTAGGGATTTCTTCCCAAGGGAGGGGGTCTGATGTCCAAGCCAAGGCTGGGCGTGTTCAAGTTCTCATCCTGCGACGGATGCCAGCTCTCCATGCTCGACGCCGAGGACGAACTTCTCCAACTCCTTGACAGGGTCGAGCTGGCGGACTTCTTGGAGGCCAGCAGCGCATCGGCGGGGGCCCCCTATGATGTCGCTCTGGTCGAGGGGTCCGTCTCTACCGAGGAGGAGGTCGAGAGAATAATCCGCATCAGGAAGGAATCCAAGATGCTCGTGGCCCTCGGCGCCTGCGCGACTTCGGGTGGCCTGCAGGCCCTTAGGAACTGGAGCAGGCTTGGCCTTTTCGAGTCGGCAGTCTACCCAGAGCCGAAGGTCGCCAGGGCCTTGGAGAAGGCGCTCCCCGTAAGCGACTTCGTAGCAGTAGACTTCGAGCTGAGGGGGTGCCCCGTAAGCAAGTCGCAGCTCCTGCAGTTTTTCGCTTCAATCCTGCGGGGCGCGAAACCGAGGCTCCCTACCAGCGCTGTCTGCTTCGAGTGCAAGAGGGCCGGGAACCCCTGCCTCGTAGTAGCCGGCGGGACACCCTGCCTCGGCCCGGTCACCGCTTCTGGGTGCGGCGCACTCTGCCCTTCCCGTGGCAGAGGATGCTACGGATGCTTCGGACCTTCGGACGACGCGAACTTGGATTCCTACGCTTCGTGGCTGGCCGCCCACAAAGTCGACCGCTCGACCATAGGGCTCCTCCTCAGGGGCGCCAACTCACAGTCGCCCGAGTTTAGGAGGTGGATAGAGAAGAATGGCTAGGCGAGTCGTGGTGGACACGGGTCCCATGGCTAGGGTGGAGGGGGAAGGGTCGCTTTCCATCGTAGAGACGGATACTGGGGTGCCTGAGGTCAAGCTGAATATATTCGAGCCTCCACGGTTCTTCGAGGCTCTCCTCAGGGGCAGACGGGCGGAAGAGGTCCCCGACATCGTCGCGAGAATTTGCGGCATCTGCCCAGTCGCCTACCAGATCAGCTCACTGAATGCCTTCGAGGATCTCTTCGGAGCAGAGGTCGACGAGCAGGTAAGGAGGCTCAGAAGAATTCTGTACTACGGGGAGTGGATCGAAAGCCACACGCTACACATCTTCATGCTCGCCGCGCCCGATTTCGCGGGAGTCCCCGACGCAGTTGCGTTGGCCAAGAGCGACCCCGCGTTAGTGAGAGAGGCACTCACCCTCAAGAAATTGGGCAACAGTCTCATGTCGGCCGTCGGGGGGAGGGAGATCCATCCAGTGTCGCTCAAGATAGGAGGGATCTACAGAGCGCCTTCGAAGGAGGCCCTAGCATCCCTCTTGCCGGAGCTGGACAGGCTAAGGGGCGCCGTCCAGAAGATGGTCGACTTCATCTCATCCCTCGAAAGGCCGTCTCTGGAAAGGGAGTCCACTCTGGTCTGTCTCCGCGACCCGGCACGCTATGCCATCGATCGAGGGGAAATAGTTTCCAACCGAGGGCTTCGGCTGCCGCCCTCGGCCTTCGAAGAGAACTTCGAGGAATACCAGGTCGAGTACTCTAACGCGCTGCATTCGCGCACCAGGGGTGGGGGTTCCTACATGGTAGGACCTCTAGCGAGGTTCAGCCTGAACTACGAACAGCTCAATCCTGCCGCCAGGGCTTTGGCCAAGGAGATTGGGATGAAGCCCCCGCTGAAGGACCCGTTCCAGAGCATACTCGTCAGGGCCCTCGAGATAGTGCACGCAATGGAAGAAGCGGCGAGGGAGGTGAAGGAGTACGAAGAGCCTGTCCGTCCCAATGTTCC
>Ga0187770_10000284_pt1 | contig 25042 bp, 21 predicted proteins | sample 0116_SJ02_MP02_2_FD_133154 | JGI IMG/M metagenome (GOLD analysis project Ga0187770, IMG submission 133154) | Tropical peat soil microbial communities from peatlands in Department of Meta, Colombia - 0116_SJ02_MP02_20_MG | ecosystem: Environmental > Terrestrial > Soil > Wetlands > Peat | place...
CCTCGGCCGCCGGCTCCTCCTGCTCTTCGGGCGCCGGGGCCGCGGTGATCTCGATCGTCTGCGGCGCCTCGCTCGCGGCGGGCACAGCGGGCGGCGCCAGGTCGAATCCGCGGCCGTCACGCACCGCGTGCGCCGCCTCGACGAGCTGCGCGGCATCGACATGGGCGCCCGGGTCGCCGCGCAGCGCCTCGATCCAGTCGCGCATGCGGTCGGCGCTGGCCGAGGCAAGCCCGATCAGATCCTCGTTGGCTGCCCGCTCCTGGGCCAACCAGACATTGAAGCACTGCTCGAGCGCCCACGCGAATTCGCCAAAGTCGCGCAGCCCCACCATGCGGCTCGACCCCTTGAGCGTGTGAAAGGCGCGCCGTGCCATCGTGAGAGTGGCTCCGTCTTCGGGCTCGGTGCGCAACCGTGCCAGTTGCGTGCCCACCGAATCGAGGACCTCATCGGCCTCCTCAATGAAAATCTGGTGCAACTCGTCGTCAGCGGCCGATGCGCTCGCGGGCATGGGCGCCGTCGGCGCGGGAATGGCGGCGACGGTCGGACGCAACAGCGCCTGGAGCGCCTTTGCCGGGACGGAGCCGCCGCCTTTGCGGATCTGCTCAAGATAGCCTTTGGCCTCGGTTGCCCGCTTGCGCAGCGCCGCGTCGTCGGTGAGATCGGCATCGTTGAGAAGCTGCGCGAGCACAGGAGCGAGCTGCTTGGCGGCAGCCGCATCGTTGGGGTTGACGACGAGCTTGTCGGCCGCCTCGATGGCCGTGGCCGTGAGCCGCTCGATCGAGCGCTCGACGTTTTCCGACTCCGGCGCGGCGGGGGCCGCGGCCGCATGCTCGGGCGCCGGTTCGATGGGTCCTTCGTCGAGTTTGGGCGTCGGCGGTGCAAAACCCATATCGGCGGAGAACACGCCCGTGCGCGCGTCGAAATGGAACATTCCGCGCGGCTTGGTCGGTTGCTGCGCCAGCGTGTCCACGAAAAATCCCACTGCGCCCAGGTTTTGCGCGACGCGCGGAAATTCCTCCGCATGCGGGGGCGTCGCCGGGTCGGCAAACTTGCGCACCGACTCGCGCACGTTGCGCAGGGCTGCGGCCGGATCCTCGTAGCCAAGCACGCCCAGCACACCGCCGACTTGTTCGAGCATCGAGTCGAGTTCGGAGAGCTCGCCGCGCTGGGCCGGGTTGCGAAAGAAGCGGTCGAGGCGCAATTCGGCTTCGCGCAGAATGGTCGCCATTTCGGCGACCACCGTATCCATCGAGGAGCGCTGGTGGGCGCGACGGGCAAGCTCCGCAATCCAGTCGGCGGCATCGGGCAGCTCTTCGCCGCGCGCAGCGCGCGCGATGCGCTCGATCATGGCGTCGGCTCGCTGCTCGAATTGCGTATCGGTTTGCAGCGACCCGTCCACGCCGGTTTCGAGCAGCAACAGCGCCGTGGCCACCTCCATTCCGAGCAAATCTCGCACCTGCGCCGTCGCCGTGGGCAGCACTGCCGTAGCCTGGCTGATGCAGCCCAAAACGCGCGCCGGCGCCGATGCCCCCAGGCGCATGGCACTGGCCTGCGCGCGATTGATCTCCGCGCGCAGGCGCGTTATATCGGAGGGGTTGTTCGCGGCGAGCTGTCCCCACTGAAGCTTGCACTGCGTTAGCGCGTCTTTGAGCGAGGCCAGCGCCTCGCCGTCGATTGTTGTGAGCGTGGCGCGCTCGTAATCCGGCGGCATCAGGCTGGCCAGACCGTAGAGCTGCTTGACTTGCGCAACGCGCTCGATGCGGTCATCGGCGCGCCCCACGTGGTACAGGGCGTCGATCATCAGCCGCTCGGCCACGGCCGGGCCGCCCTCGATCTGCCGGCGCAGCTGCTGGTTCAGTCTTGCCAGAAAGCGCTTGAGGTCCTCTTCGACCGGCAGCTGGAAGGCGGCGAGCGCATCGAGCAGTGCATGCGCGACCCACCAGAAGTTGCGCGCCAGGCCGCGCTGCGGCAAGGCTTCGAGCTCCGCGATCGCATCGCGCATGCGCGTGCGCGCCTGGGCGTTATCGGGGTCGCGCAAGAAGCGCAGCAGCGATTCCTCGTACGTGACCCGACGGATGCGCAAGTCATCGGCACCGAGGGCGCGCACCGCCATCTGGTGAAAGGGGGGACGCCGGTGCAGGTCCGGAAACATGAGATCGGCCGGATGCACACGCGGCGAGCGCAGCAGCACGAGGATCTCGCGGTAATACGGAAAAAGGCGAATCGGCGGTATTTGCGCGCCGGCAAGCAGCCCCTCGAGATAGTTGCGCACGGCCCCCAGCGTGGCGTCAACGGCGCGCACCGCCGCGGGCAGACACTCGCCCGGCTCCGATCCCCAGCGCGCGAGCAACGCCTCAATGGCCTCGGTCACCAGCGTGACTCCGCGCAAATCGAGCAGCTGCAGGGCGCCGGTGATCTGGTGGATTTGCGCGCCCGCGCCGCGCAGCCGGTCCACGTCGCCCTTGTTGCCCAAAAATCCCTTGATCCCCGAAAGCGCCTCGGCGAGCGAGGAGCGGATTTCGTCGATGACCCAGGCCAGTGGGGCGACATCGGTTGTGGCCGGCGCGGCCGCGGTGCTGTCCGCCGACTCGATGGTCTGTGTCATTCGGGGTCCTTGCTTCGGGCGCGCTGTTCAGCGCCTCAGGCGACGCGAAAGCGCGCGACCGACGCCTTGAGCTCGCGCGCCAGCGCCGCGAGCTGGCCGATCGACTGCGCGGTCTGTCGCGTACCGTCGGAGGTCTGCTCGGTCACCGCAAGGATGTGTCCGATGGATTTGGAGACGTCACCGGCCGAATGCGCCTGCCCCGCCGTAGTGTGCGCAATGCGTTCGATGAGTTCCGTGAGCTGGCGCGAAACGCGCCCGATTTCTGCGAGCGCGGTGCCGGCGGCGTCCGACAGCCGCGTTCCCTCGACGACGCCCTGTGTGCTTTTTTCCATGGCGACCACGGCGTCTTGGGTGTCGGTCTGGATCGCGCGCACCAGCGCGCCGATTTGCTTGGCGGCTTCGCCCGAGCGGTCCGCAAGCCGCTGCACCTCTTCGGCGACCACGGCGAAGCCCCGCCCGGCTTCTCCGGCCGAGGTTGCCTGGATCGCGGCGTTTAGGGCGAGCACGTTGGTTTGCTCGGTGATGTCGGAGATCAGTTCAACGATCTCGCCGATCTCCTGCGAGGACTCGCCCAGGCGCTTGATGCGTTTGGAGGTTTCTTGGATCTGTTCGCGAATCTCGTTCATGCTCGAGATCTGGTTGTAGACCGCCCGCTGGCCTCGCTCGGCGGCCTCGAGCGAGGCCCGCGCTACCTTGGCCGATTCCCCGGCACCTGCGGAGACGTCGCCGATCTGGTTGGCCATGGTCAGGACGCGCTCGCCCGTGTCGCGAATCTCGCGACTTTGCGCGTCGGAGGCGCTGAGAAGCCGCGTCGCGATGTCACGTGCTTGGGTGGCCGCCGTGCTCACGAGCTCGGCCGTCTGGTTGATGCGGCCCACGAGAGCGCGCAGCTCCTCCACGGTGTAGTTGATGGAGTCCGCGATCGCGCCGGTGATGTCCTCGGTCACGGTCGCCGCCACGGTGAGATTGCCGTCGGCGACCTCCTGCAGTTCGTTCATCAAACGCAAAATCGCGGCCTGGTTCTGGTCATTGCGCCGCTTGGCCTGCTCCTCGAGTCGTTGCGCCTCCAGGCGCCCGGCTTCGGCTTCGGCCGCTCGCCGTCTCGAATCGACCAGCAGCACGCGCACGACGGCAACGGCCGCGCCCAGCGCGAGCAGCGCAAAGCCGCCCATCAGCGCGTAATAGAGCCAGTGCGAATGCTGCTGTGCGGCGTAGCGTTTGCCCAAGTCCACGCTTTGAAAGCGCAGGGGTTCGGCTTCGGCGACGATCGTGATCTGGGCGTTGCGGGCCTCGACCAGCGCCTGGGGGCTGGTCACCGCGTTGCCGAACGCGGCCAGGATCTCGCGGTAGTAGTGCACGAGTTCCTGTAGTCGGGCGCGGGTCTCGCCTTCGCTCGTGGTCAGCAACGACTGGGCCAGTTCCGGAAACGCCTGGACGTCGCGCTGCAGGATGCTTGCATCCTCGGCATGGGCGGCCTGCGTCGCAATGATCAGGTTCGCGTTCTTGGCGATGCGCTGATTGAGCGAGACCAACTGCTCGGCCGCGGCGACTTCCCGGGTGGGGGCGTTGTGGCGCAATTTTTCCGCCGCCACCGACTCGGCGAGTTCGGCCAGGCGCGACCCGTTTTCGTTGATCTTGCGTGCGATTTCACCGAAATCGATCAGCGCCTTGCGCGCATTTGCGATCACCGTGGCCGCCTCGTAGGTCGTCTGCCAGCGGTCACGCAGGGTGCGCAAAAAAGGCGCCAGCGCCGGGGAGGTGGGCGCCATGTACTCATTGTTGTCGCCATCTTGGAGCAGGCGCAGGTCGGCCGTGACCTGGTCACGGCTCTCGAGCATCTGATCCATCTCGTCGGGGGCGCCCTGCACGGAACCCGGTGCGGCTTTGGCCAGTCGCTGGGTGTGCATGAGAATGTCGCCAATCAGGGCGATCTGGCGCTCCTCCGAAGCGGAGTTGCGTGCGCTCAACCAGACGAAGAGCGCGGAGATCAGAAAGAAAAGCAGCCCGACCGCGGCGATCGATTGGACGAGCTTTTGGTTTCTGTCCTGGCCGGAGAACTCGGCGATCGGAGCAGCCCCCGCGTTCGGGGTCCCTTCCCCGGCCGGCAAATCGACGGCGAAGGGCGAGTCGATCTTTTGCGTTGGCGGTACGTCGGAAAACCGCGGCCGGGCCCGCCGCTCGGGCGATCGCTCGCTGCTGCGCTTGGTCTTGCTGCGGAATACTCCAAAATCAAGAGCCATCGTCACTCCGGCCAGTTGCCCCCCGCGCTTGCGCGTGCAGGGGCGCGCCAATTGCGTTAGACGCCGATACTGAGAAACTCCTCGTAGGAGGTCAGTCCGTGCAGATCGATCTCCACCAGGCGCGTGCCATCGGCGTCGCGAAACGCTTTGGATTCCCACGGGCGGGCGCGTTCTTGCACCGGACCCAGGGGTTCGAGATCCTTGACGTTGCGCAGGCCAAAGGCGCGCGTGATGAGCAGCCCGACATTGAACTTCATGGCTTCGTTAAAGACGACCAGCTGCTGGGCGTCTTCGGCCGCAATGGGAGCATTGCCGGCCAGTCGCATGAGGTCGACCACGCCCACCAGGCGCCCGCGCACGTTGGCAAGGCCCAAAAACCAGGGCTTGGTCCAGGGCACGGGCGTCACCGGCGGCGCGGCGACGATCTCGCCGGCGTTGTTCATGTCGAGCAAGAAGGCGGAATCGCCAATGCGCACGGCCAGGCGGGCGGGCTCGGCCATGGGGCTGGGCGCCGCCTGCAACCGGGCCGCCAGTTGCGCGGAAAAGTCACGCAGCTTCGCCGATTTCCTCCCATCGTCCAATTCGCTACCTCCTAAGGAATCGTCGCGGTTGTCCATGGACCGCTCAGCGCGATTCCGGTGGCACAACGGGGCGACGCATTTCGCATCTCATCTCCGTGGCGTCGATGCCGGGCGCTCGGCCTCAGCCCAGGGCCGCTATCTTGCCCAGCAGCTCCTCGGCCTTCACGGGCTTGGTCACATAGTCCCGGGCGCCCTGGCGCAAACCCCAGATGCGATCCGTCTGCTGGTTCTTGCTCGTGCACATGATCACGGGGATGTTCTGCGTGACCGGGTCCTTCGCGAGGTGGCGCGTGAACTGAAATCCGTTGAGCCCGGGCATGACGACGTCCATGAGGATCAGATCGGGCAACTGGTCCTTCAAACTGTTCATCGCCTGCTCGGCGCTTTCGGCGGAGGTCACCGAAAAGCCGTTCTTCGACAGCAGCTCGTTGAGGAAGTAGCGCTCGGTGGGCGAGTCATCGACGATGAGGATTTTGCGTATCGGCATGGCGGCGTTCTCCAGCCCTCGCAGGGGAGCGCTTCACCGGGGTGAAGCGCGTGCTGCGGGCCTGTCGTGGGGGATCGACTCAGTTCATGGAATGCTGGCGCACGACAGTCAGCAGACTGTCCTTGGTAAAGGGTTTGGTCAGGTATTCAACCGAGCCGACCATCCGTCCGCGCGCGCGGTCAAACAATCCATCCTTGGAGGAGAGCATCACGATCGGCGTGCCGTGAAAGCGCGGACTGCGCTTGATCAAGGCGCACGTCTGGTAGCCGTCGAGGCGCGGCATGAGGATGTCGCAAAAAATGATGTTGGGCTGGTGATCGTTGACCTTGGACAGGGCTTCGAAGCCGTTTTGGGCCAGGATCACCTGGCAGCCGGCCTGGGTGAGAAAGATCTCGGCGCTGCGGCGGATGGTGTTCGAGTCGTCGATCACCATGACCTTCTTGCCGCGGATATCGACAGCATCCAATGAAGAAGCCATTTATCGATCTCCTGGGCGCGTTGCGCGGCGCCCGCAAAGAAGGGTCCGTCCCACGAGCAAAGCCACGACAGTTGGCACGAACAGGCTCATACCTCGATTAACTCAAAGTCTTCCTTGCGCGCACCGCACTCGGGGCATACCCAGTTGGGCGGAATGTCCTCCCAGCGCGTCCCAGCGGCGATTCCTTCTTCGGGAACACCAGCGGCCTCGTCGTAGATCCATCCGCAAATCAGGCACATCCAAGTGCGTGTGGCCACGGTCGTCGTCATCATCGAAGTACCCGTAAGGAATTCGCTACCATACTCAGTTCGCGATCATAGCCTGAGGCAGCCGCGGGAGTCCGCTTTGCCGGGGGCGAATTCGGTAGCGAATCAAGGCTTTGGAAACCCCTTGCGCAGGCCCGCGCCTGGGCAGGACCCACGGGACGAAACGATGAGCGAGATGGCCAGGGCGAAGGCGAGCGCGGCACTTTTTGCCCGCGCCCAGATGTGCATACCCGGGGGCGTCAACTCGCCCGTGCGCGCGTTTCGTTCCGTGGGCGGTACGCCCCGGTTCATTACCCGGGGACAGGGCCCCCATATTTGGGATGCCGATGGCCAGCGCTATATCGACCTGGTGGGCTCCTGGGGCCCCTTGATCCTGGGCCACGCCCACCCCGCGGTGCTCGAAGCGCTGGGGCGCGCCGCCCGTGACGGACTGTCCTTTGGCGCACCCACCCTCGCCGAGGTGGAGTTTGCCGAGCGACTCGTGCGCCTGGTGCCGTCCATGGAGCAGGTGCGTCTGGTTTCCTCGGGAACCGAGGCGACGATGAGCGCGATCCGGCTGGCGCGCGGTGTCACGGGGCGAGCCAAGCTCGTCAAGTTCGAAGGCTGCTACCACGGGCACGCGGACGCCTTGTTGGTCAAGGCCGGATCGGGCGCGCTCACCTTTGGCAATCCGAGTTCGGCCGGCGTGCCGCCCGAAACCGCCCAACACACGGTCGTCCTGGACTACAACGATTCGCAGCAGCTGGAGGAGGCCTTTGCCCGCATGGGCGCGGACATCGCGTGCGTGATCGTCGAGCCCATTGCGGGCAACATGAACCTGGTGCGCGCGAGCGCCGAATTTTTGCAGACGATGCGTCATTTGTGCTCCAAGCATGGCGCCTTGCTCATCTTCGATGAGGTGATGACGGGTTTTCGCGTGGCGCTGGGCGGCGCGCAGTCGCTCTACGGCGTGGTTCCCGATATCACGACGCTGGGCAAGGTGATCGGTGGTGGCATGCCCCTGGCGGCCTTTGGCGGGCGCCGCGACGTCATGTCGCAGCTCGCGCCGCTGGGGCCGGTCTATCAGGCCGGCACGCTCTCGGGCAATCCGGTGGCGGTGGCCTGCGGAACGGCCACGCTAGAACTCATCGAGCAGCCGGGGTTCTACGACGCGCTCGCTCGACGCACCCGGATGCTGGCCGAGGGCCTGCAGGCCGAAGCCGTCCGACATGGCAGCGGTTTTGCGCCGACGCGGTGGGTTCCATGTTCGGGCTCTACGCGTCGTCGCAGGTGCCGCAGAGCTTCGCCCAGGTGATGGCCTGCGACAAGCAGCAGTTCAACGGATTCTTTCACGCCATGCTCGAGCGCGGGGTGTATCTCGCGCCCTCGGCCTTCGAGGCGGGCTTCGTGTCCATTGCGCACGACGAGGCGATCATCGCCGAGGCGCTGGCGCGCGCCCGGGAGGCCTTTGCCCAGCTTGCCCGGCGGGACTAGCCGGGCGCGGTCGAACGCTTAGCCCTGGCGCCAGATCCAGTCGAGCAGCTCGTCGTGCACCGCCTGCGCGGCCGGTGCGTGCGCATCGTTGATCAGCGCCACGACCACATAATGATGACCGCTCGCGGCAAACACGTAGCCGGCAAGCGCCCGTACGTCGGCCAGATAGCCTGTTTTGACATAAGCTGCGCCCGCAGCGGCACTTCGCTTTTTCATGGTGCCGTCGACACCCGAGAGCGGCAACGACGCCAGAAAATTGGGCATCTGATTGCTGCGCCAGGCGTGCACCAGCAACTGCGCGAGGCTTGCCGCCGAGATGCGCTCCTGGCGCGAGAGGCCTGAGCCGTTTTGCAGCACGAGCTCGGGCATCCGCAGGCCCTGTTGCTCGAGGAAGCCGCGCACGGCGCCAATGGAGCGCGCAGCCGCGGCGCGCTGGGGAGCTGGGGCGCTCGCCAAGTCTTGTTCGGTACCGGCTGGCGCTGGCTGCGGATCGGTGCCGGCGGAAGGCGCACTTTGAGCGCCGAGCGTCAAAAAGAGCTGGCGGGCCATCACGTTGTTGCTGTTTTTGTTGATGTCCCGAATGACGTCGGATAGCGGCGGGGATTCTTGCTCGAGGAGCGTCACCGCATCGGGGGGTGCGACGCCCTGGCGCGCAACCCCGCGCAGGGTTCCGCCCGAAGCCTTCCAGATTGCGCGAAACGTCGCCAGCGCGTACTCATCGGGCGTGAGCAGGCTTACATGCCAGGTTTTGTTGCCGCAGGCGCGCGCGAAGCTTCCGCCAAAGCGCAGTGCGCGGGGTTGCGAGAAGTCGGCCTGGAGCTGCTCCTTCCAGTCCCCACAGGGGCCGTCAGACAGCGGTACGCGATTCGGGACGCGCACGCCGTCGAGCTCCGGGGTAGGGACTACGTGGGCCAGGCCCGCGGCTGCGTCGGGAAGAAAGTCCAGGCTCAATGTCTTGAAGTTGATGAGCAGCGCATCGGGGGCGACGTTGTAGGGGCGCAGTTCGTTGCCATCGATCGTCGGGCCGCCGGTTTGCACGTCGGCGTAGGCCGAACGGTCGAGCACGAGGTCGCCGCCGACGTCGCGCACGCCCAGCGCACGCAGCCGTGTGAGCAGCAGCCACCAGCGTTCGATGACCAGCGACGGATCTCCGCTGCCGCGCACGATGAGGTCCCCGTCGAGGCGCCCGTTGACGGGCCGGTGGTTTGCAAGCACCTGCGTGCGCCATCGATAGTCGGGCCCGAGCGTGGAAAGAGCGACATACGTGGTGAGCAGTTTCATCGTCGACGCCGGGTTCATCGCCGCGGCATCGTTGCGCGCAAGATTGAGCGGCCCGCCGTCCAGGGGCACGACGACGATTGCGCTGTTGGCCGAAGCGACTTGCGCGCTCTCCAGCGCGCCGGCGACGCCAGGCGGCAGCTCCGAGGCTGCGATGCCCGCCTGCGGCGCCGAACCCAGGGCGGCAAGCGCCAGGCAAAGCCCCGAGACCCGCGCGGCTGCGATCAAGACTGCAGCTTCATGAGCCCCAGGCCCAGGCGCCGGTGCGAACCAAAGCCCCGCAGCAGCCTGCGCATGAGCGACTCGGTGTCGGTGACCTCGAGCGCTCCCTCGAGCACCGCGTGATCCACGCGAAAGGACACGCCTTCGTGCCGAAATCGCAGACTTTGCAAGGAGACGCTGAACATCATCGGACGAATGCCAAAATCGGCTCCGCTATTTTGGAACCACGTCTCGTACTCCTTGGCCGTGCGATAGGGGCGCACGTGCTTGCGGCCGTCGGCCACCGACACGTCGCCTTCACAGACCAGAACGGAGAAGTGATACATCAGCCCCGTGGCCAGCTGCGTGACGATGCGCTGGGGCGCCAGGGCGCTCAACGCCCCCGCGGGTTCGTTTTTCCAGGGCACGACGGAGCGCACCCAGTAGCGGCCCGCAACCGCGCTGTCGGCGCAAAACAGAAAGCGGCCGCTTCCGGCCTTCTGGCCGAAAACCGTGGCCAGCGCATCGTGCGCCGTCAGGGGGTCGCAGTCCGGGGCGAAGGTCACCGCCGTCTCGAAGATGTCGAGCTTGGGCAGATCCAGTTTCGTGAAGCCCATCGTGGAATGGACGCCACTGCGAATCTGAGCAAGGCGGACACGATCCTGGACGGTTTCTTTCATATCCGTACATCATCGGCAGAACTTGGGTCGGCTCCGATAGCGCATTGGTGCGGCTTTGGCATCGGCCAATCGGCCTAGCCGAAGAGCACGATCGCCTTTTGCACCGTGACCCAAATCCCCCAGGCCAGAGGAATGCCGACCGCGGCCCAAGCGGCTGCCAGCATCGGAGGCGAGCTTCCGGCCGCCGCTGGCGCCGGCCCGGGCCCCGAGGTCGCGGCCGCAGGCGTGCGCTCATGCGCGAGGCCGCGTTCGTAGGCAAGTTGCTCCTGGCTCATGAACCACTTGCCGGCCACCGGACGAATGAGCAGATTGCACACAAAGCCCAGCAGCAGCAGGCCCGAGAGGATGTACATCGTGTTGTCGTAGGCAAGGGCGCGGGGCACTCCGCTGTCGATCTGGTACTCACGCAGGTAGTTCACCAGGACCGGCCCCAGAACGCCCGCGGTGGACCATGCGGTCAGGAGCCGACCGTGGATCGCGCCCACCATCTGGGTTCCGAACATGTCGGCAAGATAGGCCGGTACGGTTGCAAAGCCCCCGCCGTACATGGAGAGGATGACGCAAAACGCGAGCACGAAGAGCGCCAGCTGATTGGTGTGCGCCAGCGTCGGTATTGCGGCGTACAGCGCCATGCCCAACACGAAGAAGGCAAAGTACGTGGGCTTGCGACCGATGTGATCGGAGAGGCTCGCCCAGAAGAAGCGCCCGCCGATGTTGAACAGGCTCAGCAGACCGGTGAAGCCCGCGGCAATGGTCGCGATTTGCCTTTTCTGGTCCGCGTTCAAGTCGTTAAAGCTCGCGTTCACGCCGATGAGATGGCCGGCAAACACTTCCTGCAGCAGCGGAGAGGCCATGCCAATAATTCCGATGCCGGCCGAAACATTGAGGCAAAGCACGCCCCAGATCAGCCAGAACTGCGGTGTGCGCCAGGCATGATGCAAGTGGACATGCTCGTTGGTGATCATCGAGCTCGCGCTTCGCGCCGACGGTGTCCAGCCGGCGGGCCGCCAGTTGGTCGGCGGTATACGGTAGCCCAGCGCACCGCCCATCATGAATACGAAGTAGATGGCGGCGAGCACGAGAAACGTTTCCCACACGCCCACGGAGGTGGGCGTCGCAAAGTAACGCATGAGCCGATCGGCCAGCGGAGCCCCGATCATCGCGCCACCGCCAAATCCCATGATCGCCATTCCGGTAGCCATTCCGCGCCGGTCAGGGAACCACTTGATCAGCGTCGAGACGGGCGAGATGTAGCCCAGCCCCAAGCCGATGCCGCCGATCACGCCCGAGCCGATCCAAAGAAGCCAGATCTGGTGCAGCACGACGCCCAGCGCCGATAGCACCAAGCCCCCAGACCAGCACAGGGCCGCGACGACGCCGGCCTTGCGCGGTCCAACGCGCTCCAGCCAGCCACCCCAGATGGCCGCCGCTGAGCCCAGGAACACGAAAAAGAGCGTGAACATCCAGCCCAGCGAGGAGATTTTCCAGTCGCAATTGGTGGCCGCGAGCTGCTGCAGGAGCTCGTCCCAAAATCCACTCACCTTTCCGCACGAGACGGGCTCCTTGATGCCGATGGCGCGCGACAGCGGCAGCCAGAAGACGGAAAAACCGTAGGCCATCCCGATGCACAGGTGAATTGCGAGCGCTGCCGGCGGAACCAGCCAGCGGTTAAAGCCCGGCGCGGCTATCGTGCGCTCTTTTGCGAGCCAACCCGGGCTCGATTGCGGCGGCGGGGCGACCACCGTGCCGGCTTGGGTCATGCGCACTTCTCCTTTGATTTCAGAAGCATTTTTTCTTCAATCTCCCGCAACCTCGAATACTACCCGCCACTCGAGCGCCCTGCGGTGACGCCATCGGGCGATTTTGCCCGGAATGCGACTGCTTTTCAGCTCCCCGGCGCGTGCGGCGGGCAATTGGTATGGCTGGTAGCAGGGTCTATCTGCGCCCAACGCCTCGCAAACTCTCGCTTGTCCGCGCGCCTCGCAGCGCGCGTGCGAGCCGGGCCCGATGCCAACTCCGTGCATGCGTTAGCGCTCCGCGTAAAATCCGGACGCTGGGCTCAAGGCGCTGGGGAGCACGCATGACGCTGCACTTTAAGTGGTTGTCCGACACTGTGGCTGCCGCAGGCCAGATTACGCCCGGCGATCTGCCCGCAATTGCTGCCCACGGGTTTAAGACCATCATCAACAACCGGCCCGACGGGGAGGGCGGCCCCGCCCAGCCCGCGGGCGAGCAAATCCGGCGGGCCGCCGAGGCGCTGGGTCTGCGCTATATCTACTTGCCTGTGATCAGCGGGCATCTCACGCCGAAGGATGCCGTGGACATGGCCGAGTGCCTGGAATCGGCCGCCACCCCGGTTTTTGCCTTTTGCCGCTCGGGGGCCCGCACCGAGCACCTCTACAGGCTGGCCACCCGGACCCATTGATCGACGGGGCCCGGCCCCCTATAATCAGCACTCTTCGTTACCGAGTGCTAACAAAATCTGCCGTCACACCGGCCGATTGCCTCTCGGTACGGGACTCAAACCACCATCTCTGGAATACGTCCGGGCGCCTTGGGGCACCCGGAAACTTTGTCAGGAGAAGATATGAAAATTCGTCCTTTGCACGATCGGGTGATCGTCAAGCGCTTGGATCAGGAGCGCAAAACGGCCTCGGGCATCGTGATCCCCGATACCGCAGCCGAAAAACCCGACCAAGGAGAGATTGTCGCCGTCGGGCCGGGCAAGCGCGACGACCACGGCAAGCTGATCGCCGTCGATCTCAAGGTCGGCGATCGCGTCTTGTTTGGCAAGTACGCCGGACAGACTGTCAAGGTCGAAGGCGAAGAGCTCCTCGTGATGCGCGAGGAAGACATCATGGGAGTGATTATCTAGGACGTTACCTTACCTGGGCGCGGCCCGGCCGGCAGCTGGCGCGAGACACACGCAGCGCGAGCACAACGGCGGCCAGAGGCGGCCTCGGATCCAGACATCGACGGACACACACAGATTCGGAGTTTTTATGGCAGCCAAACAAGTACTTTTCAGCGAAGACGCGCGTCACCGCATGGTGCGCGGCGTGAATATTCTTGCCAACGCGGTCAAAGTCACGCTTGGTCCGAAAGGACGCAATGTGGTGCTCGAGCGCAGCTTCGGCGCCCCGACGGTCACCAAGGACGGCGTCTCCGTTGCCAAGGAAGTCGAACTGAAGGACAAGTTCGAGAATATGGGCGCGCAAATGGTCAAGGAAGTCGCCTCCAAGACCTCGGATGCCGCCGGTGACGGCACCACCACGGCTACCGTGCTGGCGCAGTCGATCGTTGTCGAGGGCCTGAAGTATGTGGCCGCCGGCATGAACCCGATGGATCTGAAGCGCGGGATCGACAAGGCCGTGGGCACGGCCGTCGACGAGCTCAAAAAGATCAGCAAACCGTGCACGACGAGCAAGGAGATCGCCCAGGTCGGTGCGATTTCGGCCAATGCCGACAACGACATCGGCAAGATCATTGCCGATGCGATGGACAAAGTCGGCAAGGAAGGCGTGATCACGGTCGAGGACGGCAAGTCGCTCAATAACGAGCTCGACATCGTCGAGGGCATGCAGTTTGACCGCGGCTATCTCTCGCCGTACTTCATCAACAACGCTGACAAGCAGATCGCCGTGCTGGAGAATCCCTTCGTGCTGCTGCACGACAAGAAGGTCTCCAACATCCGCGATCTGCTGCCTGTGCTCGAGCAAGTCGCCAAGGCGGGCCGGCCTCTTCTGATCATCGCCGAGGAAGTCGAAGGCGAAGCGCTCGCAACTCTGGTGGTGAACAACATTCGCGGCATTCTCAAGACCTGCGCGGTCAAGGCCCCGGGATTCGGTGATCGGCGCAAGGCCATGCTCGAGGACATCGCGGTGCTGACGGGCGGCGTGGTGATCGCCGAGGAAACCGGCATGAACCTGGAGAAGGCCACGCTGCACGACCTGGGTCAGGCCAAGCGCATCGAAGTGGCCAAGGAGAACACCACGATCATCGACGGCGCCGGCGAAAGCAAGACGATCGAAGCGCGCGTGAAGGCCATTCGCGCGCAAATTGAGGAAGCCACCAGCGACTACGACCGCGAGAAGCTGCAGGAGCGCGTCGCCAAGCTCGCCGGCGGCGTGGCGGTCATCCGGGTCGGTGCGGCCACCGAAGTCGAGATGAAAGAAAAGAAGGCACGCGTGGAAGACGCGCTGCATGCGACTCGTGCGGCTGTCGAAGAAGGCGTGGTCGCGGGCGGTGGCGTGGCGCTGATCCGTGCCAAGCAGGTCATCTCCGGTCTGAAGGGTGAGAATGCCGAGCAGGACGCGGGCATCAAGATCGTGCTGCGCGCGATCGAGGAGCCGCTGCGCCAGATCGTGGCCAACGCGGGCGAAGAGCCCAGCGTGGTTGTCGCGAAGGTGGTCGATGGCAAGGGCAATTTCGGATTTAATGCCCAAACCCACGCCTACGGCGACCTGGTCCAGATGGGCGTTTTGGATCCGACCAAGGTCACGCGCACCGCGCTTCAGAACGCTGCGTCGGTTGCCGGCTTGATCCTGACCACCGATGCGATGGTCGCCGAACTCGTGGAGGAAAAGCCCAAGGGCGGTGCGGGTGGTGGCGGCATGGGCGGCATGGGCGGCATGGGCGGCATGGACATGGACATGTAAGTTTGGCCGCTGCGCTGCTAACGAAAAAGCCCCGCTGCGCGGGGCTTTTTTTTCCACGAAAATTCTCCGCAAACGCCGCCGACGGCCGTGGGCGCGGCGCCGCACGGTGAGCAGGGCCGCGGGTGTGCGCAAGTGCACTCGTCTTTGCACGGTTTTGCTCCCGCCCGCCGCGCCGACTTTAGGACTAGACTTCGTGCTATGGACCTGACGAACCATTTTCTGATCGCCATGCCTAGCATGCAGGATCCGAATTTCGATCGGACGGTCGTATACGTGTGCGAGCACAGCGATAAAGGAGCGATGGGCGTTGTGATCAACCGGCCCACCGAGCTCACGCTCGCGCGGCTTTTTGACAAGATCGATCTGCGGCTGGAGATCGCGCCCTGGCGCGACGAACCGGTGCTCTATGGCGGACCTGTGCAAACCGAGCGCGGCTTCGTGCTGCACGCTCCCGCGGGCAACTACGGCTCGACGCTCAACGTAGCCGACGACATCGGACTGACGACCTCCAAGGACGTGCTCGAGGATCTTGCCGGCGGCAAAGGTCCGAAGCAGCTGCTCGTCACCCTCGGTTACGCGGGTTGGGCGGCGGGTCAGCTCGAACACGAACTGGCGCACAACGGCTGGCTCAGTGTGGCCGCCGACGTGCACGTGATCTTCGACACCCCGGCCAACGCACGCTTTGACGCCGCGCTCAAACTGCTGGGCGTCGACCCGCGGCACCTGTCCAGCCAGCCCGGGCATGCGTGAGGGAATGCGAGAGGCGCACCCGGGAATCGTGCTCGGCTTTGATTTTGGCACCCGGCGCATCGGCGTGGCGCTGGGCAACGGCATCACCCGCAGCGCCCGCGCCCTTGCCGTCATCGACCGAGCCGCCACGACCGCCCGCTGGCGCGAGGTGGCCGCGTTGATCGAGCGCTGGGAGCCGCAGCAGCTCGTGGTCGGCGTGGCCCGCTACTCCGACGGCCAAGCCCACGAGATGACCGCCCGCTGCGAGCGCTTTGCGCGTCAACTCGAGGGACGCTTTGGCCTGCCGGTGGCACGTGTCGATGAGCGCTACTCCTCGGCCGCGCTCGCGCGGCGGGACGCGCGAGCGGACGCCGACGATGACGAGGCCGCGGCACTCATCTTGCAGCAGTGGTTCGATGAGGACGCGCAAACCGCATGCTAGAACTCGACGCCGAGGCGATTTACTTCGAGCTGGCGCGGCGCGTGCGCGAGCGCGTCCACGGACGCACGCCGCGCTTGGTGGGGGTCCATACCGGCGGCGTCTGGCTGGCCGAGCGGCTGCGCGCAGATTTGCACATCGAGGTTTCCGTGGGAATTCTGGACGTGTCGTTTTATCGTGACGACTTCAGCCAGACGGGCCTCGCGCGCGGGGTGCGGCCTTCGCGCATCCCCTTTGATGTCGACGGAGCCGACATCTTGCTCGTCGACGATGTGCTCAATACGGGACGCACGGTGCGCGCGGCGATGAATGAACTCTTCGATTACGGCCGCCCCGAGCGCATCGAGCTCGCGGTGCTCATCGACCGCGGAGGACGCGAACTTCCAATCTCCACGACGCTGGTCGGGCGCACGATCGAGGTTCCCCGCGACGTGAGCGTCGTGCTGTCGCGCGATGACGACGGGCGGCTACACCTGCGCCTGGAAGAGGACTTGGGTCGCTGAGCCATGCAGCTGCGCAGCGCCAGTCCACAGCTCAACAGCCAAGGTGAACTGCATCATCTCTTGTCAATCGAGGAGTTGCCGCGTCCGCTCATCGAGCGCATCCTCAGCACCGCCGAGGGCTTCATCGCCGTGGGCACGCGCGAAGTCAAGAGTGTGCCGCTGCTGCGCGGGCGCTCGGTCTTTAACCTGTTTTTCGAAAGCTCCACGCGCACGCGCACGACCTTCGAGATTGCCGCCAAGCGCCTGAGCGCGGACGTCTACAACCTGAACATCGCATCTTCGAGCACGGCCAAGGGCGAGTCGCTGCTCGACACCATCGACAATCTCACGGCCATGCAGGCCGACGTCTTTGTGGTGCGCCACTCCCAGGGTGGCGCGCCCTACCTCATCGCGCGCCATCTTGCGCCCCATGTGCATGTGGTCAATGCCGGCGACGGCCGCCATTCGCACCCCACGCAGGCCCTGCTCGATCTGTACACCATCCGCCATTACAAGGGTGACTTCGAATCGCTCTCGGTGGCCATCGTAGGCGACATCCTGAACTCGCGCGTCGCGCGCTCGGACATCCACGCGCTGCTCGCCATGGGCGTGCGCGACCTGCGGGCGGTCGGACCGCTCACGCTGCTGCCCGCGGGCCTCGAGGAGCTGGGCCTGCGGGTGCACACGCGTCTGGAGGAGGGCATCCGCAATGCCGACGTGATCGTCATGTTGCGTCTGCAAAACGAGCGCATGCGCGGCGCGCTGCTGCCCAGTGCACAGGAGTACTTTGCCAACTACGGACTGACGCCCCAGGTGTTGCGGCACGCCAAGTCCGACTGCATTGTCATGCACCCCGGGCCGATGAACCGCGGCGTCGAGATCGATTCGGCCGTGGCCGACGGCCCGCACAGCGTGATACTGCCGCAGGTGAGTTTCGGCATCGCGGTGCGCATGGCGGTGCTGTCCATGGTTACGTCCTCGCAGCGCGCCGAATCCCGATGAATGCAACGCTGGCAATCGAAAACGGCCGGTTGATCGATCCGGCAGCAGGACACGACGCGGTGGCGGGTCTGTACATCGCCGACGGGCGCATAGCCGCCATCGGCGCGCGGCCGGCCGGATTTTCCCCGCAGCGCGTAATCGACGCGCGCGGCCTGGTCGTGGCCCCGGGACTGATCGACTTGTGCGCGCGCATGCGCGAGCCCGGAACCGAAGGCGCCTTGCGCATGGAGATGCGCGCGGCACTGGCGGGGGGCGTAACGGGCGTCGTGTGCCCGCCCGACACCGATCCGCCCCTCGATGAACCGGGACTGGTTCGCATGCTGCGCCAGCGCTCCCGGGAGGCCGCCGGCGCGCGGCTGTATCCGCTGGGCGCATTGACCGCGGGGCTTGCGGGCGAGGCCCTCGCGGAAATGCATACTCTCGCGCAGGTCGGATGCGTGGCTTTTTGTCAAACTTCGGCGCTGCCCGCCAACCACGGCACGCTGCTGCAGGCGTTGCGCTACGCGCGTACCTTTGATCTGCCGGTTTGGTTGCGCCCCGTCGACGCCTCGCTCGTGGGCGAGGGTGTGGCGGCCGAAGGCGCCTTGGCCGCCGGACTGGGTCTGCCGGGCATCAGCGTTGCGGCCGAGACGGTCGCACTGCACACCATCTTCGAGTTGCAGCGGGCCACGGGCACACGCGTTCATCTATGCCGCCTGTCTTCGGCCGATGGCGTGCAGCTTGTGCGTGCCGCCAAACGCGAAGGGCTGCCAGTCACGGCAGACGTATCGATTCACCACGTTCATCTGGTCGACCAGAACATCGGCTACTACGACACCAATTGCAGACTGGATCCGCCCTTGCGTACGCAGGCGGATCGTGCCGCGATCCGTGCGGGCTTGGCCGACGGCACGATCGACGCCGTGTGCTCCGATCACGCGCCTGTCTCGCTGGAAGACAAGCTGCTGCCCTTCGGCGAGGCACAGCCGGGCGCAAGCGGCCTGGAGACCTTGCTCTCCTTGGTGCTGGATTGGGCCCACGCGCAGACGTTGCCCCTCGCCAGGGCCCTGGCGGCGGTCACCAGCGCCCCGGCGCGCGTTTTGGGCGAAGACACCGGAACGCTGCAGCCCGGACGCAAGGCCGACGTGGTCGTGTTCGATCCCGAGCAGGGCTGGCGCGTGGACGCGGAATCGCTGATCAGCGACGGGAAGAATTCGCCCTTTGCCGGGCTGCGCCTGGCCGGCCGGGCGCGCTTTACCCTCGTCGGAGGCGAAGTGCGCTTCGAATCGGCTCCACAGTAGGGGTTCGGGTGTGCAAACCGGTATCGGACCACCGTCGTCGCCCAAGCGTCGCTACGATCGCCTGCGCAAAGGCCTCCTCGTGGCGCTTGCACCGCTCACGATGGCGCTCATCGTTGTGCACATTCTTTGGGGAATGCTCGTTGCGGGCTTTCTCTTCCCTTGGCTGCCGGCGCGCGCGCGCGATGGGTTGGTTCGCCTTTGGTCGCGGACCCTGCTCGCGGTACTGGGCATCCGCCTGGAGCTGCACCACGATCCGGCGGCCGGACCGATCGAAGCAACCGCCGGATCGTTGCTGCTTATCAACCACATCTCGTGGGTCGACGTCTTCGTGATTGCCGCCGTCACGCCGGCTCGCTTCGTCGCGAAGGCCGAGGTCGCACGCTGGCCGGTGCTAGGGCGCTTTGCGGCCTGCGTGGGCACGGTGTATGTCGAGCGCGGCAGGCGGCACGCAATCGCGCACGTCAACGACACGGTCTGCGGTCGTTTGCTCTCAGGTCAATCCGTCGGCGTTTTTCCGGAAGGCACCAGCACCGACGGTTCGCGACTGCTGCGCTTTCACGCCAACATGGTCCAGGCGGCGCTCCAGGCCGCAGCGCCCGTGATCCCTCTGGGGTTGCAGTACCGGCAAGACGGCGGACCTTCGACCGCGGCCGCCTTCGTCGGCGACATGGGCCTCGTCGAATCGATCTGGCGCATTTTGCTCGCCCCGCGGCTCACCGCCCAGCTGCACTGGCTGCCCGCGATCCCTCGCGAGGGGCTCACACGCCATGCGATCGCGCTGCGCGCCCGCGCGGCCATCGGAGAGGCGCTGGAACTGCCGGACGCTATCGCGGTCGACGACTTGGCCGACACCCAACCTGAAACACCGCTCGCGACGGCCAGCTGAGCGCCGTGAGCTTGCCACCCCAGACGCATCCCGTGTCGATGCCGATGACGTCGTCGCGTTGCAAAAGACCGAGCGTGGACCAGTGGCCAAAGATGATCGGCGTCGCGCGGCTGGCGCGCTGCGGGTGATCGAACCAGGGGACCCAGCCCGGCGGAGCGGTGTCCACGCCGCCCTTGAGCTTGAGGTCCATCGCGCCGTCCAAGGACACGAAACGCACGCGGGTGAGCGCGTTGAGGATGCAGCGCAGGCGATCGGCGCCGGTGAGGGTGTCGCTCCATCGCGATGGCCGGTTACCGTACATCGTCGCCAGGAACGTGCGGTAATCCGGCGCGCGCAACCGTTCCTGCACCTCGCGCGCAAGCGATAGCGTCTGCGCGGCGCTCCACTGCGGCAGTACGCCCGCATGCACGAACAAGGCTCCGTCTTGCCAGTGCGCGAGCGGGCGCGCTCGCACCCAGTCGATGAGCTCCTGCGCATCGGGCGCATCGAGGACCTCTTGCAAGGTGTCGTCGTCGTGCGCCGCGCGGATGCCCGCCGCCACGGCAAGCAGGTGCAGATCATGATTGCCCAGCAGCACCGTGGCCCGCTCGCCCAGCGAGCGCACGCGCCGCAGCGCGCCCAGCGAATCGGGGCCGCGATTGACCAGATCGCCGACGAAGACCACGGACTCGGCTGCCCCGATGCTGGTCAGCAATTCGTCCAGACTCGCCGAGCAGCCCTGCAGGTCACCGATGGCAATCAGGCTCATGGCGGCAAGGCAGTGTCGTCGGGCGCGCGCTAGGGCGCCGGCGCCAGCAGGGCCTCGATATCCTCCGCGCACAGCGCGCGCGCCAACCCGGCCTCGTCGCCCAGCAGCGCCTGCGCCAGTAGCGCTTTGCGCATCTGCAGCGTGCGCATGCGCTCCTCGATGGTGCCCGCGCACAGCAATCGATAGACGAACACCGGTTTGTCCTGCCCGATGCGATGCGCGCGATCGGTTGCCTGGGCCTCAACGGCCGGGTTCCACCACGGATCGTAGTGAATCACGGTGTCGGCGGCCGTCAGGTTAAGCCCGGTGCCCCCCGCTTTGAGGCTGAGCAGAAACAGCGGCACCTCGCCGCTTTGAAACTGTTCGACAGCGGCTGCGCGGTCGCGGGTGTCGCCTGTCAGCAATGCATAGGGTTGGCCGCGCTCGGTGAGCGCGCGCTCGATGAGCGCGAGCATCGAGGTGAACTGCGAAAACACGAGCACGCGGCGCCCTTCGACCAGCAAACCGTCGAGCATCTGCAGCAGCAAATCGAGTTTGGCGGACTCCATCACTTTGCGTGCACTCGCAAGCGACACCAGGCGCGGATCACAGCAGACCTGGCGCAGCTTCAGCAACGCGTCGAGCACGACCACCTGGCTGCGATCCAGTCCGTGCTCGGCCAGTGCCTGGCGCACGCGCTCCTGCATGCTGGCGCGAACCGCCTCGTAGAGGTCTCGCTGCGCTCCTTCGAGCGCGACATAGCGCTCGATTTCGGTGCGTGGTGGCAGTTCCGGGGCCACTTCGTCCTTGCGCCGCCGCAGCACGAAGGGGCGGATGCGGGCGGTGAGGTGCTGGCGCCGTGCCTGGTCGGCACGTTTTTCGATGGGCACGCGGTACAGGCGGGAGAAACTGGCCTGATCGCCCAGAAGTCCCGGCGTCAGCCAGTCGAACTGCGCCCACAGCTCCCCGAGGTGGTTCTCCAGCGGTGTGCCGGTGAGGGCCAGGCGGTGCGTAGCCCGGATTTGGCGGATCGCGCAGGCGGCCTGGGTGCGCGGGTTCTTGATGTTTTGCGCTTCATCGACGATCAGCAGGTGAAAATCACGCGCCGCAAGCTGTTCAATGTCGCGTGCCAGCAGGGCAAAACTCGTGACGACCAGATCGCACTGGCCCACGCGCTCAAAATCGCGCCATCGCTCCGTGCCATGCAACTGCAAGGTGCGCAGCCCCGGCGCGAAGCGTCCCGCTTCCGCGATCCAGTTGTGCACCAGCGAGGTCGGTGCGATGACCAGCGCCGGGGCGACCAGCCGTCCTTCTTCCTTCTCCAGACAGATATGCGCCAGCGTCTGCAGTGTTTTGCCCAAACCCATGTCGTCGGCGAGCAGTCCGCCCAAACCGTACTGGCGCAGGAACTGCAGCCAGTTCAGGCCCGAGCGCTGATACGGCCGCAGCTGCGCCTGCAGACCCTGCGGCACGACGGCCGCCTCCACATGGGCAAAGTTGGCCAGACGCTGGGCAAAGCGGCGCGCATCCGGGGCGCCGACCCAGGTGAGAACGCCGTGCTCGGCCAGCGTCGCGACCCGCGCCAGATCCAGGCGCGAGAGCCGCAGCATGCGGGCTGCGCGCGATTGCCGAGCGCCCGGTGGACGCGCCTGGCGAACAGGCTTGCGTCGCCGTGTATCGCCCAGCTCGACCAGCGCATCGAGCAGCGGTGCAACGCGCTCCCAAGGCAGTCGGATGATGTGTTTCGGATCGATGCGCACCTGCAGCATGCGTCCGGTTGCGCCGCTTTCCCGTGGCCGTGCCGGCATTGCGCGGGCCTCCGAGAGCGCCGACTCGAGCAGGGGCAGCAAAGGCACGCGTTTGTCGCCCAGCTTCACGCCCAATTCCACGTCAAACCAGTCCTGCCCCGGCACCTCATGGACCGCCACTTCCACGTCGTCGACCTCGACGACCTGCCAAGGAAAGTCCTCGTCGACTTCCACTTCCCAGCCCTGCTTGCGCCAGTTTGCGACGCACTCCTGCATCAGGTGGACGGCCGCATCCTCACGGATCTGGAACGCCGATTCGCTGCTGCGCCGCCCCTGCGGCGCGTAGGGAAAGGACCAGGGCGTGGCGCCATCGGCTTGCAGCTGCGCTAGCACTCGCTCGACTTGCCTCGCCTCGGGGGCCACGTCCACGATTTCGCCGTTGACTCTGAGAAGGCTGGGAGCGCGCTGCAGCGGCACCAGCACGCCTTCGATGCGCAGTGCCACGTACAGCGCGGCGTTGGGCGGAGCCGCATTGGCCGCAATCCCCTCGGGCGCTTGTGCGTGCGAGGCACCGAGGCGGATGCACACCGCACCGGCGCCATGGGCGATGCGCAACTGCCGCTCGGGCTCCGAGGCGGATTCGGGCTGCGCCTCGGCAAGCGCCGTCCAGGGGCGCGCAAAGGACGGCGGCTCCGAGGGCGCCACCGCTTCGCTCCATTGCGGCTGCCACTGCAGCAGCACGGCCGCGGCGTGCTTGCACAGGTGCCCGATAGGGCACGAGCAATGCGATTCGATTTCTACCTGGGCGCCTGCGCTCTTGCGCGTCATGCGCACGCCGACCTGATAGCGGCGCTGCTCGGCCTCCGAGGGCTGCTCCGAGCCGCGCACCTGCGCGCGCAGTTCGATCGCATTGCTGGAGGTGACTTCGAGCTCCAGAGAAAACACGCGCCGCGCCTGCATGACCTCGCGGCCGCGCTGCAAGTTCTCCCCGTGAAAGCACCGTTCCAAATCGCGCGCGGTGGGTAAAAACGGTGCGACGTCGTTGCTCCGTGCCGCGCGCATCAGTCCTCACCCCTACCCGAGTTCGGCCGCGGACGGCGCGGCAAAAGGCGCCACAGGCGGCTCGGAAACAAAAAAAGGCCCAAATACAGTGCGGCGACGATCAGAAATCCTCCGAAACTCACATAGTCCGGGGCGCCCACGCGCCACAGCAGCGTTCCAACAAGGCTCAACGCCACGTTGGCGCCGAGCAGCCAGGCGAGCGTCTCGCGGGCGCTCCATCCGCGGCGCAGCAGGACGTGGTGAATGTGTCCACGATCGGCCAACGCCGGATCCCGCCTCCGGATGATGCGGCGCAGCGTTACGGTCAGCAAGTCGAGCAGGACGAGACCGACCACCCACGGCATGACTACGGGCGGCACTCGAGCGCCGGTGCGCTGCGTGAGCACGATGGAAAACCACGCCACTACAAACCCCAGAATGAGGCTGCCGGTATCGCCCATGAAGGTGCGCCGCGAGCCGCGCCAGGGGTGCGGCAGGTTAAAGAGCAAGAATCCCAACAGGGCGCCGAGCAGCACGAGTAGAAACTTGTATGCGTACAGATCGTCGAGGATCGCAGCAAATAACGCAAAAAAAGCCAACACACAAAACGCCAGACCACCTGCCAGACCGTCCATGCCGTCGAGCATGTTAAGGCCGTTGATTACCGCAACGGTCGCAAATACGGTCAGCGGTATGCCCCAATTCTTCAGTTCAAAGGATCCGCGTGCGAACAAGTCGCCCAGGTCGACGAGAAAGTGATTGGCCCAGGAAGTCATGAGCAGGGCGGCAAGGATCTGCACGCCGAGCTTTCCGCGTGGCGACACCTCTCCCAGGTCATCGAGCAGGCCGACGGCGGCCAGAAGCGCCATGGCCACCAACAGCACCGAGTACTCCGAGAGCACAGGTGCCGAAAACAGCAGCGTCGTTGCAAAACCCAAGGTGAGCGCGATGCCCCCGGTGAGCGGAATCGAATCCCCGTGGCGCTTGCGCCCACCCGTGTGATCGATGAGGCCAAAGCGAAAGGCCGGCCGGCGCAACCACACGATCAGAAGAGCGGTCAACAGACAGGCAGCCAGGGCTTGAACAAGAAAGGTCACGTCGGCTTTTTCAACCGCGAACGCAGCGCATAACTGCTTATTATGCCGAGATTTTTGAAATTCCGGTGCGGCCGGCGCACCCGTCGGGTGGCGACCCCGCAGCCCCGAAAAGTGCTCTCCGAACGGCCGTCAGCCCCCAGGGGTGGCGCGCACGCGCTCGAGCAGCTGTGTCGTCGAGCGCTCGTGTTCGAACGCGATGGCCACCGCGCGCGCGCCCCAGCGTTGCGCCAGGCGCGCCTCGGGCGTCGCCTCTACATCGTAGTCGCCGCCCTTGACATAAATCTCGGGCCGCACGATTTCAAGCACGGGCAGCGGGACCGATTCATCGAATACTGTCACGAGGTCGACGAATTCGAGCGCGGCCAAGATTGCGGCGCGGTCCTCTTGGCCGTTGACGGGCCGGCCAGCTCCCTTGCCCAAAGTGCGCACCGAGGCGTCGGAATTGACCGCCACCACCAGGCTTGCGCCCAACGCGCGCGCGCGCGACAGATACGTCACGTGGCCGCGGTGCAGGATGTCGAACACGCCGTTGGTGAGCACCACGGGTCGGGCAAGCCGCGCCGAGCGCTGCGCGAGTTCCGCGCGCGCGACAACCTTGTGCTCGAATGCGAGTGCGCGGTATGCCTCAGGCGCCGACGGGGCGGTGGGTGGAGGCTGAACCATC
>Ga0187770_10000285_pt1 | contig 24935 bp, 20 predicted proteins | sample 0116_SJ02_MP02_2_FD_133154 | JGI IMG/M metagenome (GOLD analysis project Ga0187770, IMG submission 133154) | Tropical peat soil microbial communities from peatlands in Department of Meta, Colombia - 0116_SJ02_MP02_20_MG | ecosystem: Environmental > Terrestrial > Soil > Wetlands > Peat | place...
TCAATAAAATGGATTATGACAGAGCATTGGAGATTTTTCTTAAGTCGTATAGAGAAGACAAATTAGATAAAAGCCTTGAGTATATTCTTTACCTTTTTCTTCTCAAATCAAATTATAAAGAACTGGCTCATATTTTCCAATCTGACATTATTCTCAGCGGGTTCGGCCTTTATTCGCTTTATTGGTATAAATTTATGACAGGCGAATTAGACGAGCTTTCGGAAATACTATACAGGATGCTTCTGGACAGTAATTATTTTTTAAGAGTATTTGCCATAAAGGAATTGTACAGACAGAATAAGATAAATGATCCTCTTGAATTAATAACTAAGAAAATAAAATTTTTCGAGTTATCCTACGAGTTTCCCATTGAAGAGCAAAGAGCTTCATTATATATGGATTATCTTAACCGAAAATACCATACTTCCATGCTTCAGGGTAAAAAGTTATTAAAGGAATATCCTAAGATTGGCGATGTTTATATCGATTTTATCGATGTATGTCAAAAATCAGGGAATTCATATTATATTAAGGATATTATAACCCATGATTCCTTCCTCAAACTTATAGAAAATGATTACAGGCTTATTTATATTCAAAGCAGGGAATTATATAAAATGGGAAGGATGGATGAGGCCAGGGAATTACTTGAAAAGTTACTGGAGGTATTTAAGTACAACCCTGTCTTTTATTATAATTTAGGTAATATATATGTTGAAAAAGGAAAATACTTAAAGGCTGTAGACGCTTTTGAGGAAGCTATCTCACTGGCACCTTTATTTGAAAGGGCTTATTATAATCTTGGTTGTGTTTACTTTCAGTTAAGGGAAGTGGAAAGTGCGATAAAAAATTTCGGCGAAGCTATCAGGATATCAAAAAGGCCTGATTCTCTGTATAATCTTTCAATCTGCCTGATCGAAAACAAAGACCTGAGGGATGCATATTTTTACCTTAATAAGATACCAGACTGGTATTCTCCCAAATGTCCTCCAAGTTTCATTAAGCAGCAGATTAAAGAACTTGTTGTTTTAACATGAAATTAACCATTAAGTTTCCAAGCGTTTTATTCTATATTTTAAATGTGCATAAAGTGCCGGAATTATTCGATTTGTAATAAAGGCAAAACAGGTTTATTCCGATATTTTAAAGAGCGCTTCTCAATATTCTGTACGGAGTCTGTATGAATTCTCTTAAGTTTTATATCATACTTCTTTTTTTTCTGTTAACTATTGTTCTGCCAATATATGGTGAATTACAGGTTGGGCTTCAGTTTTACAGGGAGACATACAGACTTAACGAGCCGATTCCGGTACAAATAAATGTGGTGAACAACTCGTCATTTCCTGTGAAATTTTATGTATCGCCCCTCATTTATGAATCATTTTTTTTTACGATGAAAACACCCAAGAATGAAGATGTAGCCCTTCTGGACAGTTTCCAGGTCGAAAGGAAGAATAATACCTCCTCAAGCGGTGATTTCCGGGAAATTACATTGATGCCAGGTGAGGAGTTTGCAAGACTGATCGATTTAACTCAGTGGTTCGACATCAGGGAATCGGGCTATTATTACATAAAAGGTCTGTTTTATCCGAATCCTGATAAAAAAAACGTTTTGATTGAATCTTTCGATTATAAAATATTAATAAAACCACCTGTCATAGTAGAGAAACAAATATCTGCTGAAGAACTGGAACGTCAGGCTGATTTTGAAAAAGTTCTGAAACTGCCTCCTTATGATGTGATTGATGATTTTCTTGATGCCAAGATGAAAAAAGACTGGGAGCGTTTTCTGCTCCATATTGATCCGACACGTCTTATAAAATCTTTTGACGAATATTATAACGCATATCAAAATGCAAGGAGCGGCACTTACCAGCTTCAGGTAATCGAAGATTTCAAAAAATATCTTACAGTCTACTGGCAGGACAGGATCCTGAGCTATAAGATCATAGAAAGCCATATTAAGGAAAATGATGCTACGGTTATCGCCGATGTCGATTTCAAAGTCAAACTTTTCAGCTATACCCTTAGATATACTTTCAACCTTTACAAGAACCATTTAAATCAATGGCTGATCTACGATTATTCAGCGTTGAAAGTCAAATAAAAAGGGGCCCCTTATGATTTTTTATCCCCTGTTTGGAAATAATAACGATCTGCAAGGGGAAATACGCAAAATCGGGTGCAATGAAAAGGCCGTTTCAATTCTCAACAAGAAATTTGATACATTTCCGATAAAAATTACCGATATGAAACCTAGCCTGGCAAACATTATCAAGCAGGAAATGATTTCATGCAAGGGAGATGCTGTAGTTAATGAAAATACAGTTTCCTGTACAGTTGAGAAAACGGATATTCTTCTTCTTGGCACTGAATCAATCTATTTAAATTTTTTCAGAAAAATGGAATATCAGAATTCTCCTACGTTATTTGAACTCGCTAAACAACTCAAGAAAATGATTGATAATTACCATAACCGGATACCAGTTCAGAAAACGAGGAATGGCAGGATAATATCATATTCGAAACCTGTTTTAATGGGCATTCTAAATGTTACATCCGATTCCTTCTACGACGGAGGGAAATATAATGACAGAGACATGGCATTAAAAAGATGCGAAGAAATGATCGCTGAAGGCGCTGACATTATCGATATTGGAGCCGAATCGACAAGACCCGGTTCACTGCCGGCTAATCCGGAATATGAGGTAGAAAAAGTTATTCCGATTGTGGAATTTTTATCCCGGAATGCGAATATCGTAATTTCTGTGGATACGAATAAGGCCTCTGTCGCTGAAGAAGCGCTTAAAACAGGGGCTGATATCATCAATGATATAAGTGCAATGAGTTTTGATGTTTTCATGGCTGATACGGTAAAGCGTTATGATGCGATAGTGGTGCTGATGCATATCAAGGGAAAGCCTCTCGATATGCAGAAAGATCCATTTTACAACGATGTTGTAATGGATGTGGTAACTTATTTCGATGAAAAAGTGGAATCAGCTATTTCGAGAGGAATTTCGAGAGATCATTTAATAATCGATCCTGGTATAGGGTTCGGAAAGCGTATAGAGGACAACATTGAGTTGATAAAGAACATATCTACTTTCAGAAAGTATGGCCTGCCCATAATGATAGGAGTTTCGAGGAAATCTTTTATTGGCAGTCTTCAGGGAAACATGGCTTCTCCTGAGGGAAGGCTTTATGGTACTCTGGGAGCCGGTGCATATTCTTATATAAAAGGAGCCGATATATTAAGAGTCCATGATATTAAGGAACACAGGGAAATGCTAAATGTAATAAATTCTATCAAGTAAAGTAGATTGCTGACGAAAATAATTGAAGAGGTTTTGAGGTAAGAATGAAAGATTATAAAAACCTTTTCCGTAACAAATTCAAAAAATTTGAAAGAGAAATAAATAAAAGTTTTCGTGCAATAAACAGAATTGAAGCCAGAAGGGATAAACAAAAAAAATTATCACCCCGTAATAACTTTATTTTCAGTTCCCTTGCAGTAATAATTACATGCACAATTGTTATTATATGCATACTTGGCTTCGCATTTTCTGCCTTTATTTTCGGGAATCACATGTCTTACGAGAGCTCTTTCATAGGCGTGACAAAAATCCAGGAAGAACTCGATTCGATGGTAAACATTAAAGCTGAAGGCGGGAATGAGATCAAAATAAATGACACAAACAGCAGTGAACTCAAATTTTTCTTTTATAAAATCAAACAGGGAGAGTCATTGTATTCCATATCAAAGAAATTAGGCATTTCAATGGATACCTTGATAAGCCTTAATAGTATTGATAACGCGCAAAATCTTGGAAATGGCAAAAGGATTATAATTCCAAACCTTCAAGGCATAATATATTGTGTAAAAAAGGGAGATACCCTTGAAAATATTGCTTCCAGATATAAGATTACAATAGATGATATCAAGGATGCTAACAATATCGAACAGGACCAGCTGACAGAAGGTGTCCTTCTTGAAGGAACGATACTTTTCCTGCCGGGTGCAACCCTCACCGATGCTGAGAGAGCCAAAGCTCTTGGATACTGGTTCTCAAAGCCGCTTAGAGGTCTATTTACATCACCTTTTGGTATAAGAAAAGATCCCTATACGGGTGAAGAAGGTTTCCATCCGGGGATTGATATTTGCGCTCCATACGGTTCAGTAGTAAAAGCTTCGAAAGAGGGTTTGGTAACTTTTGCAGGCTGGGAGGGAGGGTATGGAAAATGTATTATTATAAGACATAAGTTTGGCTATGAAACCCTGTACGGTCATCTATCACAGATCATAGTTGGCATAAATTCATGGGTAAAGGAAGGTCAAATTATTGCGAGGGTAGGGACAACCGGACGTTCAACGGGGCCTCACCTGCATTTCGAGGTCAGAAAATACGGCAGGCCCATAAACCCTGTAAGGATATCAGGTCTTGCCAGGCAGACGGCTCAGTGGTATTGATTTCAGATGGATAAAGTCCTTTCCTTATTATTAAATAATAAAGGTTTTGTTTCCGGACAGCAAATGGCTGAAGAACTTGGCATTTCCAGGAGTGCTGTATGGAAACATATCAGGAATGCGAGAGAATCGGGTATTAAAATCATCTCATCTCCGAAAAAGGGATATAAAATCGTAAAGTTCCCTGAGGACAGAATTATTCCAGAATTGGTTTCAAAATATTATGACAGCAAACTCCCTATTAAAATAATTTGTCTTGACAAGGTAACCTCAACCAATGATTATGCAAGGGAAATAAACCTTCATTTTAAGAAAAATAATTATCTAGTAACTGCTGAAGAGCAGACAGGGGGACGGGGAAGATTTAACAGGAAATGGTCAAGTGAAAAGGGGAAAGACCTGACGTTTACATTGTTGCTGAGAATTGACAAACCAGTAGCTGAATTCTATAAATTTACCATATTATCCGGAATGGCTGTACTCCTGTCAGTAAAAAATGTGTTAAAAGGAAAGGCAAAAGCCTTTATAAAATGGCCCAATGATATATTGATAGGGAATAGAAAGCTCTGCGGTATATTATCGGAAATGATAACAGAAGATATGCGGATTATAACTATAATCATCGGGATTGGAATCAATGTGAACTCGATACCTTCTTTAGCGAATGCCGTATCTCTTAAAAACATAGTTATGGTTGATACTGACAGAAATACACTTCTGGCATCTATAATAAGTAAATTTAACGATCTGTTAAACCGCTATGATAAAGGGGACTTTCCAGTGATTTTCAGGGATTGGAAGAGCAATCTGGCCTGGCTTGGTAAGAAGGTCAGTATTACTGATATAAATGGGCATATCACCGGAAAATTAAAAGATGTAAATGAAAACGGCGCTGTTATGATAGAAACAGCAGAAGGAGAGAGAATGTTTTACAGCGGAGACCTTATCCTTGGATCTATCCCGGAAAAATTATATTGATATATTGATTTTTAAATATTATAATTGATATATTTTATTCTTACAGGAGGAATTATGGCGATTTTGGTGGCTGGCGGTGCAGGTTATATAGGAAGCCATGTATGTAAGATGTTGAATAAAAGAGGTTATGAGATCATTATTTATGATAATCTTGTTCATGGCTACAGGCAGTTTGCCAGATGGGGAGAATTCATCCTCGGCAGTACTGGTGACCCGACTCAGTTAGACCTTGTTTTTTCTAATTATAAAGTTGATGCTGTAATGCATTTCTGCGCTTTTATTGAGGTAGGCGAATCGGTTACGGATCCAGAAAAATACTACATCAACAATCTGAGATTTACGATAAACCTTCTCGAAGCAATGAACAGGCATAAAGTCAATAAAATCATATTTTCTTCTACGGCAGCTGTTTACGGGATGCCTGAACGAATACCTATCGAGGAGGATGACAGAAAGATTCCAATAAATCCATATGGAAAGACAAAGTGGATGATTGAACATATACTGGAAGATTATTCATCTGCATATGGTATTCAAAGTATCAGGTTCAGGTATTTTAATGCAGCAGGAGCAGACCCGGACAGGGAAATCGGTGAGGCTCATATTCCCGAATCACATCTTATACCGCTTGTTCTTGATGCTGCCGCTGGCAAAAGGGATAGCATCAAGATCTTCGGAACAGATTATGAAACAAGCGACGGCACATGCATACGGGATTATGTTCATGTTAACGATCTGGCTGATGCCCACATAAAAGGTGTGCAATATCTGCTTGACGGCGGGAAAACCGATTATTTCAATCTGGGTGTGGGCAATGGCTTTTCTGTAAGAGATGTTATAGAAACTGTAAAAAGGGTGACAAAAAGGGATTTTAAAATTGTGGAAACTGAAAGACGGCCGGGAGATCCGGCTTATTTAATTGCCAAAAGCGATAAGGTGAAAAGCAAGCTGGGCTGGAAAATAGAATTCGGCCTTGAAGAAATGGTAAGGACAGCATGGAATTGGCACAAAATAAGGATTGTCTCAACATTTAAATAAACATGAAAATACTGGAACTGAAACTCCTGAAAACCATCGATAATTCTTATCCTATTTACCTGGGATCTGGGATATTCAGAGAGGTGCTGGAAAAAAACCTGGAAAAAGCACTTCCTACAGCAGCCGCATTTATCTCTGATTCGAGAGTTGCGTCTATCTACCTGAATGAAATGAAATCAATTATTACCGGATGTCCTTCATGTTTTTTATCTTTTGTACCGGGTGAAAACCGAAAAAATATAGGTACGGTGATGAGGCTTTTCAAGCAACTTGTTAAAAATAAATTGGACAGGAAATCTATAATCATCGCAGCAGGAGGCGGTGTTACAGGTGATATATCCGGTTTCCTTGCCTCTGTTTACCTCCGTGGAATTCCATTTATACAGGTTCCGACAAGCCTGCTTGCTATGGTAGACAGCTCAATAGGAGGAAAAACCGGGGTGGATTCGAAAGAGGGAAAAAATCTTATAGGCAGTTTTTACCAGCCTGAAGCTGTTATCATTGATATGAAATTCCTATCCACCCTTCCCCGAAGGGAGTTTTTAAATGGGATGGCCGAAATTATTAAACATTCTTTGATCAGAGACTTTTCTTATTTCGAACTACTGAGAGAAAATAAGGATAAGATCCTGTTACTTAATCAGGAAATTCTTACTGAAGTTGTGGAAAGGAGCTGCAGGATCAAAGCATCGGTCGTTGAAGAGGATGAAAGGGAAGGTTCGCTGAGACAGATACTGAATTTCGGGCATACTGCAGGTCATGCTATTGAAATAGCAGGAAATTTCAGGATACCGCATGGCTATGCCTTAGCTATTGGAATGATGGTAGAATCTTATATTTCATTTAAGCGGGGACTGTTAAGTTCTGAAGAGCTGAACATGGTTTTAAATTTGATAAAGTATTACGAACTTGATGGTTATATTTTCCTAATAAAAGGCATATCACCTGAGAGGATCAGCAGGTCTGCACTTACAGATAAAAAGAATATTAATAGGGAGATTAAAACCGTTCTTCTCAAAAAAATTGGTGAAGTCTATGAGGAGAAAGGAAAATTTTCATTTCCGATAGGAAGAGATGAAATAGAATCAGGCCTGGATTATATTTCCAGGACTGTTTAATATGATTTCAGAATTCATTTTCCGAAAATCAGAGCTATTTCTTTTAATGCGTTTTCCGGAGAATCGGAGCCATGGATGGCATTTTGCGGCAGATTACTTCCATATTTTGCCCTGATTGTACCAGGGGCTGATTCTTTAGGATCAGTTGAGCCGATCAGTGTCCGGAAATCTTCAACAGCGTTTGCCTTTTCAAGCTCCATTGCGAATACCATGTCAGATATAGTAAATCGAATCAAACGATCGTAGTATTCGGTCCCCTTGTGTACTGAGTAAAATTCCCCTGCGCTTTTCTCATTAAAACGGAAAAGGCGTGCCTGCACTATTTTGAAGCCAGCAGCTTCTATTATAGAAATGATATTACCCATATTCCTCGAAATGTAGCAGTCTGGTTTTATCATTGCGAAGGTTCTGCCGGTATCCATTTTTTCTGCTCCTGATGAAAATACAATTGTTTTCTATTTCCATACTCTCTGGACGATATTTTTACAGCGGGAAACGGATTAGTGGTTTCTCCACGTGATACCTGTACATAATTTTCGGTTAAAGAAATGCATTAATGAAATTTCAAGGGCGTTGATCTCATTTTATCGTCTCGCATTATTGATATTTATCATGTTTAAAAATAGAATAATTGGATTATCAGACTGAAGAGGAGGGGATATGAAGAAAATTTATCCGGCATTGATTATCGGGATAATGATTTTCTTTTCCTGCGCACAAAAGGAAAAATCACCTGACGGAATCGGCCGGAAAGATATAATTATTTTAACGGACAGGCAGATGACAAATTTCATAAATATACTGCCAGTATTGCTCAAGTTCTCGGAAAGTTACAATTTAGGGCTCTCACTGGCGCAGAGAGATGCAACTAATGCCGACCTTAAGTTTTTCGATGCACTTGCTAATGACATCTCTATAAAAAAATCTTTAAGCACTTATAGTTTTGCCAGTATGGATGAACTCATCTCGGTTTATAAAAACGTAGTGCTTGAATATACTACTATTACAAGGGATTTTACTAATTATTCAAAAGACCTTGAGAGTCTCGAGCAGACAATTGGTTCTTTAAAATCGAATTACATGATCGGCTTGCATGATAAGTCACTCAGTGAAGACGATAGAAAAATAATCATGTCCAGGCTTAAAGATCTGAATGAAGATGAAAAGAGGGTGTCAAATATAATTATGGTCAAAAAATACGAGAAACAGATAAATAATGCATATCTTAACCGGGAAAAGAATTAGCGATCAAGTCTTCGAGCGAATCCAGATGATGTGAAAGCCTGTACTGCAAAACGGCGGATTTTGGGCTCTCTCCATAAACATAGGTCCTTCCCAGGTCTCTCAATCCCTTCTTCAGCATGATTATTTTCTTTTTTATCACCTGAGGTTCATCCATTTTTACATCTTTGAATTCCGTGAACGGTTTGGGGACAAGAGGATTGATATTAACTATGAATTCGGGTATGTAGCCATGCTTTTTTGAGTAAATGCGGGACAATATCCTCAGTCTTTTTACGAGGCCTATTATCTCTTCAATGTCGGAAGAGGTTTCACCAGGCAGACCTATAAGAAAATATAATTTAAGCCTCTTTATACCCAGTTCAAAAGCCTTACCTGCTCTTTCCACTATCAAGTCGTTGGAAATCACCTTGTTTATCTTTTTCTTAAGCACGAGTGATGCTGTTTCAGGAGCAATGGTCAGTGTTTTATTTTCATTATTAATTATCAATTCAAGTAGTTCGTCGTCAAGGTCATCAAGCCTGAAGGCTGAAAACGACAACCTGAATTTCATGCCGTTAAGTCCCTTAATGATTTTCCTTAACCCCGGATGATTGGTAAGGGTCGCTGCGATAAGTCCAATCCTGTCCGTTAGATTTAAATAATGATCAGCGATTTCAAGAATATCATCTTCGGGATAGGAGATATAATTTCCGTAAGCCTGTGATACCAGGCAGAAATTGCATTTATAAAGGCATCCCCTTGATATTTCAATAAGACCCATGTTGGAAAATTCGGTTCTATCGGACAGGATCACATTATGGGACAAAACGTTATTACAATGGTAATATTGTAAATTTTCATCTTTATCCCTTTCTCTATGATAAAAACCATTACTTTTACCAAGGTTGTGAATGAAAATATCTGAGTTTGTGTAACTGCAAAGTTCCCTGACGATTATTGGTAAAGCATATTCGGCTGACGCACATACAGTTATATCTGCTATATCCTTTAAATAGTAGTAAAGGAATGAAGAGGCTATTCCTCCAGCTATGATAAGCGGTTTTTTCCTTTTTCCCGGGTCTATTTCTATTCCCGAATTGATTAACATATCTATAAGGTTCAAAAGATCAGGTTCAAAAGAGATTGATATAAAAATTATATCGAACTGTGATATGTTTCTACCGGATTCAACGGTGAATGAACATGCTTTAGCCTTCTTTTCATTTAAAAAAGCCCTTTCGCAATGTATGAATGGGTACTGCTGTAAAATATGATAGATACTCTGAAAAGCCAGACTTGACATACCGATGGAGTAGGTGTTCGGATAACAGACCACTGCGTTGAACTGTATCTTTGTTTTTTTATAACTATAAAGAAATCTTTCCATGCCTTAAATTTATCTCGATCTCTTAAAAATCGTCATTAATCAAAAACCGTTCTGCCGCCGTATTGTTCAGTTTCGGATTTTTCTTTTGCAACTACGGCACCAAAATCAGCATGAGGGTCAAGTTCTTCTTCGATCTTTCTTGATATGCCATATAGCCTTTTGAGGCAGTTCAGTTTATCAGGCCCGCCAAGCCGGGCCTTCCGGATCGCATCCTCAAGAATGGAAATTGACTCGTCGTATGTTTTCAGAGGGACAGGAAAGGGATGGGAATCCTTACCGCCATGGGCGAAAGAAAAACGGGCTGGATCTGAAAATCTTGAGGGTGTACCGTAAATTACTTCGCTTACCAGCACAAGAGATTGAAGAGTGCGTGGTCCAACACCCTTAATAAGGAGAAGTTTACAAAAATCAGAGGGCTGTTCTTCATAGGCAGTAGCTAAAACGGCTCCAAGCCTTTTTAAATTTATATCAGAAGGCATTACCTCATGTCTGGCTGGCATTATTATTTTCTTAATTTCGGCTAAAGTTTTATCCGGGTTATAGTGAGAGAGGTTTACTATGCTTTTCTTTGTTATCCTGGCATCCCTGTGGGTAAGATTCAGGATTTGGCCCATGTTTTCACCAACGATGCCTGTATGAGGCTCTTCATCGAATGATTTTAAATTTGAAGAAAGCCAGTGGTAACGTCTCGCTGTTCTTTTCTGCGTGTTCATCCCCTGCTGCACTACCGACCAGTCTCCTGTGTCAGTTGTGATGAAATTGTGAAGGTAAAGCTGAAAGCCATCCTGAACGGCCGTATTATCGATCTTTGCACTCAGCCTGCTGGCCATGACTAAACTATCACCGTCAATCCCTGTAAGATTGGAAACCTCCAGCAGCTCTGCCGGTGTCCTCCTAGAGTATTTGCCCCTCCCTCCGCAGATGAAAATTCCGATTTCTCTGGATATTGGTTCAAGTCCTCTTTTCAGAGATCCCATTACTGAGGTAGTGATTCCCGAAGAGTGCCAATCCATTCCAAGTACGCAACCCAGCGATTGAAACCATAATGGATCGCTGAGTCGTCTTATAAATTCCCTGTTTCCATATAATTCAACAATAGACTCTGCAATTAGAGCCCCTAATTTTGCCATCCTGTCATAGAGCCATTTAGGTACACTTCCATAGTGCAGTGGTAGGTCGGCAGTTCCAGTTCGTCTCATAGGTTCAGTATTGCCATTCTTGGCGCATCGTAGCGGGTACCGGCTACAGATTCAGGAGAGAAAATATCGTTGATCTCGGATATTTCGTCACGGCTCAGGACAATATTGACTGCTTTAATGTTTTGCCTGAGATAAGATTCATGACGGGTGCCGGGAATAGGGATAATATCATCACCCTGGGAAAGGAGCCAGGACAAAGCAAGCTGTCCGGGAGTGCATTTCTTTTTTTGTGCGATTACTTCGAATTTTTCCAGTAGCTGTAGATTTTTTTTCAAATTTTCTTCCTGAAAACGTGGATGCCCCCATCTGAAATCACTCCGTTCAAATCCGGAAGTGGATTTGAACCTGCCTGTTAAAAAACCCCTCCCTATAGGGCTGTAGGCAACAAAAGCAATACCCAACTCACGGACAGTCTTCAATATCTCCCCTTCAGGATCACGGCTCCAGAGAGAATACTCGGTTTGAAGAGCTGTGATAGGATGAACTGCATTTGCTCGTCTTATAGTGTTCGGGCCGGCTTCGGAGAGACCTATAAATCTTACCTTCCCCTCTTTTACCAGACGGCTCATTGCATCGACAGTCTCTTCAATAGGCGTATTTTTATCAACGCGGTGCTGGTAATAAAGATCAATGACATCGATGCCGAGTCGTTTCAGGCTCATTTCACAAGCGGTTTTAACATATTCCTTACTGCCATTAACCCCCAGGAAAGCGCCGTTAACACCGCGCATGTTGCCGAATTTTGTAGCGAGTATTATTCTTTTACGCCAGCCTCCATGAAGTGCCTGATTAAGCAGGATCTCATTATGTCCGACTCCATACATATCGGCGGTATCTAAGAAATTGATACCTAGATCGATTGCCTTATGAATAAGCTTTATTGAATCCCGGTCATTTGATTTACCGTAAAATTCCGACATTCCCATGCATCCAAGTCCGATTGCTGATACGTATAATCCACTATTACCCAGTTTTCTTTTTTTCATGGATTTGATCCCCTATTTCAGAAGATTAGCAAATTCTGACCTGGAAAGTTCCAGATATGCGTTTGTATCACTCTTGAAACTGTCCTCTAGAGCGCTTTTATCCTCATCGAATCTATTTTCAACTGAAAATTTCCCATTTACAAGAACGATCCTTCCGAAGTAATAAATTTTATTCCGTTCAAGATTCATAATGAAGGGATAACGGAATAATTTAACCACATTACCAGGATATCCGTATGGATACGGTTCATAATAGTAGACATGGTAGTGTGGCCATCCCCAACCCCATCCCCAACCCCATCCGCTGACAACGTATTCATCAGGATAATAATATTGACTATAATCTGGTACTTCGGTAAAGTAAACGGATCTTACGAAATGATTCCCGGATGGTATAGGTATCAGGAAATAATCTGTCTTTCCCGGTTCGAAGGCATGAGTGTACACACGGTCTAATAGAAGATCAGGTTCGGCTCCTTTCATATCAAGATAGATTCCCTGGTCGGCGTCTATAGTATAAGATCCGAAGATAAAGGTGTCAAACTGGTGTTTCACCGATATGAAATTTTCTGGCATTACAGCAACTGAAACCCACGGTGTGCATGAATATAACAGCAGGAAAAACACTCCTGTCATGATAATACTTTTTATTTTAATCATAAACTCTCCTTTCCATACTGCATATAACCGATATTTTCACTCATGAAAAAAGGATCATTTTGGTTCCTGAATAATATATTATCAAATTCTTATAAAGTCAATCGACAGGTTTAAAATTGAACTTTCACAGTTTAAGACGACCGCCGAGGTAAAAATTGGATAGTTTTTACTAAAAAATTTAAAATAATAATATAACTTGACTCAAAAGGTATTAAATGTTGTCCTTTTTGGAAACTATCCGCTCGGTTTTTCAAGTTGATAAATTGTCAGGTCTCTTTGGTGAAAATGGTAAAGCCGAGATAAATATTCCTCTGGGGGCCCTTCCTTTTCTTCTCGGAGAACTGACTAAGAACTACACTTGTTTCTATATAGCTATGAATGAGATGGAAGCGGAAGACATTTATGAAAGCCTCCAATCGATCAAATCGTCAACTCTTTTTTTCCCGGAAGTGGATGTAATTCCGTTTTCAAATGTGTTTCCGTCTCCTGATAAATTATCAGACAGGGTATCAACTATTTATGAATTAATAAAGGGTAAAAAAGCTGTTGTTATTCTAACGCTGGAATCATATCTGAGAAAAATCCCCCCGATTGCATTTTTTAAGAAGAGCATTATTAAACTCAAAATAGGAGGAATTATCGATAGGAATGAATTGATTGATACTCTGGTTTCCTATCAATATTTACGGGATATTAAAACAACAGAGCAGGGTTATTTTTCTGTTAGGGGAGATATTGTCGATATTTTCCCGCCAAATTATCCTTATGGACTGAGGTTGAATTTTCTCGGAGATGAGATTGAGTCCATTAAAACCTTCAATGCAGCTTCACAGAAATCATTTGGTTCCCTGGAAGAATTTGAACTCATCCCGGCAAATGAATTTGCTGCAGTCAAGGAAATTATGAGTGAAAAAAACAAGGATTTATTAAATGAAAATACAATACACTCCAGCTTCCCTAAATTTTACAAAGAGCTTTCTCATATTCTTCATTATGCATCGGGCAGTAAGGTAATAGTTTCCGGTTATAAAGTATGGAAGGGCTTGGATGTCATAATCTCAAAATATTCACAGTTTAGTTCTTACAGAGAAGATTTGATATGGGATATTGAAAAGATAGGTGAATTTGAAAAAGACTGCAGCATTCTAAGGCTTGTTCCGAAGGCAGAGGATTTATTGCCTTCGCGGATTACCGAAGCTCCAGAATTCGGCGAAGGTTTTTCCAGATTTATTGCTGATATTGACCTGGCTTATTTAAAGAAAGGTTACAGGATATTCCTCCTTGTTGAGTATGATGATCTCGCAAAAAGACTGGCTGGTATACTTAAAAATTTCAATCCGAAAATTGCCGGAAGCGATGAGGATATCAATGAAAATACATCTCTTGCTATAATAGTTATAAATTACGAGCATGGCTTTGAATTATCTGGTCCTGCCGGCAAATATCTGATTCTTTCAGAAAGTGATATAAGCGGGAAAAAACGCCTTTTTCGAAAGAGGATAAGGCAGATAGACACGCTCTTCGAGGATATCGAAGACATACATGAAGGCGAATATATAGTTCATCTGAATTACGGCATTGGAATATTCAAGAATATCGAGAGAATTAATGTTCTTGGCAAGGAAAAGGATTATATATTGCTGGAATACGCCCAGGAAGAGAAATTGTATGTACCTCTGGAACAGTCTAACCTGATCGGAAAATATGTTGGCGGTCTCACAAAAAAACCTTTGCTCGATTCACTAGGAGGAAAGAGCTGGGCTAAAAAAAAGGAAAGAGTAAAAGCTAGTATAGAAGAATACGCCAGAAGACTGGTAGCTATTTATGCAAAAAGGAGTACCTTATCCGGCCATATTTTCTCTCCTGATACTTCATGGCAGAAGGATTTTGAAGACAGGTTTGAATATATTGAAACACCCGATCAGGTTAAGGTAATCGAGGAAATAAAGCGTGATATGGAAAATTCAAAGCCGATGGACCGGCTATTATGCGGTGATGTAGGATTTGGAAAAACTGAAGTCGCAATGCGCTGTGCTTTCAAGGCTGTTATGGACGGGAGGCAGGTGGCTATAATTGCTCCGACAACAGTTCTTGTGGAACAGCATTATTATACATTTATGGAAAGGTTTAAAAGCTTTCCCATAAGAATCGAATTTATATCCAGGTTTACTGAACCGGATAAATTGAGATCAGTCATTCAGGGTTTAAGAGAACACCAGATTGATATCATCATAGGAACACATAAATTGTTTTCTAGGAAACTGTCTTTCCATTCGCTTGGTCTCATGATCATCGATGAAGAACATAAGTTCGGAGTCAATCACAAGGAAATAATGAAAGAGAGGTATCCTCTTGTCGACTTCTTATCACTCTCAGCAACACCGATACCCAGGACTCTTAATATGGCTATGTCAACATTGCGTGATATAAGCCTTCTTGAAACGCCGCCGGATATGAGAATAGCCGTTGAAACCTATGTTTCTGATTTCACTGTAGATATAATAAAATTTGCGATTGAGGCCGAATTATCAAGGGAAGGGCAGGTTTTTTTCGTCCATAATACAATAAAGAGGCTGCCCGAATATGCCAATATGATTCATACAGCAGTGCCCTATGCAAGAATCGCGATAGGTCATGGACAGATGGATGAAAAAAATCTCGAAGAGGCTTTTATTGGGTTTGTCAGAGGAGATTATAACGTATTCGTTTCTACGACTATTATAGATTCAGGACTGGATATACCAAACGCCAATACTATTATCATAAGCGATGCTCATCGGTTCGGTCTTTCTCAGCTCTATCAGCTCAAGGGACGTGTTGGCAGATCGAAACGGCAGGGATATGCATATTTTCTCTATCCGGAAACGAAAAATCTTACGGAAACAGCCCAAAAAAGGCTCTTTGTGATAAATGAGTATACGAATCTCGGTGCAGGATTCAATATTGCTCTTAAAGACCTTGAGATCAGGGGGGCCGGGAATATTCTGGGGCGTGAACAGCATGGCAATATCATATCAGTAGGTTTTGATGTATATACAAGACTGCTGCGTGAAGAAGTTGAAAAACTTAAAGGGACATTAATTGAGGAAACTGATACACTCATCGATCTGAATTATGATGCATTCATTCCTGAGTTTTATATATCCGACAATGCCTCCAAAATGGAAATCTATAAAAAGATCCTTTCAGTCAGAAGTGAGGATGAGATAAAGTCCCTTTTCATCGAGCTTACCGATAGATTTGGTGCTATACCTGCGGAGGTTAACGCACTCTTCGAAATTTCACGCCTCAAGATCAGAGCTTCCTCTCTCGGAATTGATTCAATCATCGAAAAAAAAGACAATATTGAATTTGTCCTTTCTCGTTTTTCAAAAGTAGATCCGATGAAGGTTATGGTTTTAAAGCAGACCGGAAACCATGAAATAAGTGTGAATCCTGTTGAAAAGAACAAGATCTTTTATAAAAGTTTTCAATCCGGTATTATAATAAAAGTTAAGAGGCTCATAAACTTCCTGGATGATATAAAGGAGTCCTGAAATAATGACAGGTAGTCTCTTAATGGTTCCCCTGTATTTTCAGCTCAATTAAGGTTATTGAGACGGCCAGAATAATTTTTTAACGAGGGGAATCAGTAGAAAAATCACTCCTATTATTACTGCATTTAATGCGGCCAGCAAAACAGCTCCTGCTGAAATGTCCTTAATGATTGCTATTTTTTTGCTCTTTTTCCCGCCTCCATACCTGTCACAGAGCCTTTCAAGGGCAGTATTGAATAATTCTGAAACAAGAACAAAAAATATCGATAAGATTACAAACCCCCATTCCAGGGAACTGATTCCAAGATAAAAACCGGTGATCAATACAAGTATTATAAATATGAGATGAAAACGAAAATTCTGCTCGAGAAGTACTGTTTTAAAAATCCCGCTGAAAGCATGTAAGAGACTCAGCCTCATTTTTTTCAGATTGATAAAATTTTTCATAAACAAAGTCGGAGACTCCCGCCCGTAATAAAACGGGCGGGGGCTATTAAATTATCGGGGTTGACGGGACTTGAACCCGCGACACCTGACGTGACAGGCCAGTACTCTAACCAGCTGAGCTACAACCCCTTCTGACTTTAGCGGGAGGGGGAATTGAACCCTCGACACGCGGATTATGATTCCGCTGCTCTGACCATCTGAGCTATCCCGCCGAACTATTTTGCGGGAGAAGGATTTGAACCTTCGACCTTCGGGTTATGAGCCCGACGAGCTACCAGACTGCTCTATCCCGCGATGTTGTCTTGAAAAGGGAAATAATTATATTTTAAAAGGTCCGATCTGTCAAATTTAAGCATTGTGGCCTCCTGAAGCATCTTTTTTAAGCTGAAGAAATTTTCCTTTAATTCTTTCGAATAAATTTTTGATGATTAGACAGTCATTAACATCAAGATTAGCCCTGAGCATGATCTTGTTCATGAAATTTTTCAGGCGCCAGGATGGAACTGTTTTGAAAAAATCCATCTCTTCGAAAGCCGAAACCATGCTTTTCATCATATCATCGTGATTCTGACGGGAAGCTGGATTAGAAAAAACGGTTTTCTTCCTCTTTTGGGAAATACGGGTCCTGTATATATCATAGAGAGTTATCATAACTGACTGAGAAAGATTGATGGAGGGGAACGATTCCGACGATGGAATTGTACAGATGAGGTCACAGCTCCTGATCTCATCGTTTGTCAGTCCGTATTTCTCCCTGCCGAATACCAGGCTTACATTTCTGTTATTATAAAACATCAGATATTCAGAAAAATCTTCAAGTGTAAAATCTCTTTTCCTCCATTGTCCGATGCGCCTTGTAACAGCAGCAGAAAGATCTGCTTTCCTGAGCGCTTCTTCAAGACTTGAAAAGAGTCTGGCTTTTTTAAGGATGCCAGAAGCATGCACCGCATAGTTCATTGCAACCTGCGAGAGATGGTCACATTGAGGGTTAACCAGTGCGAGATTCGATACTTCCATGTTCATCATGGCTCTCGAAATAGCGCCAATATTTTCCTCGCCTTCTGTTTCAACCAATACAACAGTAATCAATGAAGAGCCGCCTCAATAAGTATTTTAGCTTCTGGAAATTTTTTCTGATAAAGAGTTCAGTATAGACAAAGAGAATTATAGCATAATTATTTTGATTTTTCTAAAATAAAAAAATAACCTGATTACTGTAAATGGCTTTGAATTTTTGATTTAACGGCACTGTCCGATTATAATAGTAAACTCTTTTGCAATTCGGAGGAATTCTTTTATGGATTACAGGCGGACCGTTAATCTGCCGGTAACCGATTTTTCTATGAAAGCCGGGCTCGCTCAGAAAGAACCTGAGTTAATAAAACAATGGCAGAAGATCGGTATTTATGAAAAACAGCTTGAAATAAGGAAGGGGGCTGCTGATTTTATCCTGCATGACGGTCCTCCTTACGCTAACGGTGAAATCCATGTAGGGACGGCACTTAACAAGATCCTGAAGGATATGATAAACAAATACAAATTTCTCAGGGGTTTCAGAACCCAGTATGTGCCAGGATGGGACTGCCATGGCCTTCCCATAGAACAGAAAGTCGTCGAAAAGCTCGGTGAAAAAGCCCCTGCATTACCGCCGCATGTTTTACGCTCTGAATGTAGGAAATATGCGGCAAAATTTGTAAAACTTCAGATGGAAAGCTTTGTAAGGCTCGGGATTTTCGGAGACTGGGACAACCCTTATCTTACTATGTCAGAAGAATATGAGGCTGCTATCATTGAGGCATTTGGCAGACTGGTGGAAAAAAATTTCATATACAGGGGAATGAGACCTGTTCACTGGTGCATAAAAGACAGCACTTCTCTGGCTGAAGCTGAAATTGAGTATCATGACCATAAATCTCCTTCGGTATACGTTAAATTTCCGGTAATAGGCCATAATATTAAGGGACTCAAAGGGGAAAAATTATCTGTTCTGATATGGACGACAACGCCATGGACTCTTCCCGCGAACACTGGTCTCAGCTTCCATCCCGAAGAAAAATATACGGCTGTTAAAATTGAGGGTGAATATCTTGTAATGGCTGAAAAACTGATCGATCCTGTACTGCATCTCAGGCACTTGAAAGCTGAGGACAGGATTAATCTTTCTAGAAAAGATATTGAAGGAATGAAGATCAATCATTGCTGGATAGCCAGAGAGTCAAAAGCCGTCTTCGGTATGCATGTCGCTATGGATACAGGTACGGGGATCGTCCATACTGCGCCCGGACATGGTATGGAAGACTATATAATAGGCCAGGAAAGCGGTCTGCCAATACTGTCACCTGTCGATGACAGGGGAATTTTTACCGATGAGGTGCCTGAATTCAAAGGCCTGAATGTATTTGATGCGAATGAGAAGATAATTGAATTATTAAAGTCAAAAAAAGAACTTTACTTCCGGATGGATATTGAACACAGTTATCCTCATTGCTGGAGATGCAAGCAGCCTATTATTTTCAGATCGAAGCCCCAATGGTTCTTCAGGGTCTCAGACGATATCCTGCAGGAAAAGGCACTGGAATCGCTTTTATCAGTCAAATGGGTGCCGGAATGGGGGGAACAGAGGATGAGGAATATGATGACGGGGAGGCCTGACTGGTGCCTTTCAAGACAGAGGTATTGGGGAGTCCCGATAACTGCGTTTTATTGTGAAAAATGTTCTGAACCTCTGTTGAACGAGAGAACGATAGGTCATATAATCGACATTGTAAGAGAGGAGGGTATTGACGTCTGGTTCAGTAAAACTCCTAGTGAACTTCTGCCGAAAGGAACTAAATGTCCGAAATGCGGCTCAACTGAATTCAGAAAAGAGGCCGACATCCTAGATGTCTGGTTTGACTCAGGGGTAAGCCATTTTGCTGTCCTTGACAAGAGGGAAGGCCTTCATAGTCCCGCCGATGTATATATTGAGGGCAATGATCAGTACAGAGGATGGTTTCAGCATTCGCTCTGGCCATCCATTGCTATCAAGGATGAGAGTCCTTTTAAAACCATAATAACGCATGGCTGGACACTCGATGAGGAGGGTCATCCGATGCATAAAAGCCTTGGAAATGTCATATCTCCGAAACAGGTTTACGATAAATTCGGAGCAGATGTTCTAAGGCTTTGGGTTGTCTCGGAAGATTACAGAGACGATATGCGGATTGGCGAAAACCTGATTCAAAAATGTGCGGACAGCTACCGGAAGATCAGGAATACATTCCGTTATCTTCTGGGAAATCTTTCAGATTTTGATCCGGGAAATATTCTTGATTATGATAAGTTATTTGATATCGATAAATACGCTCTCGGCCTCCTTTATAAACTTGACAGAAATGTCGTAAATTTCAATGACTGTTATGAATTTTACCGGTCTTTCAGGGAGATATACAATTTCTGTGCAGTGGATATGAGTTCTTTTTATCTTGATATATTGAAAGACCGTTTATATATATATCCGAAAAAATCTGTCGAGAGGCTTTCAGCACAGACGGCCATGCATCATATTCTAAAAAGTTTAATGACAATGCTTTCAGTTTTCCTGCCATTCACAATGGATGAGGTTTTTCGGTCATATTTCACCGGTAATGAGAATGACAGCGTTCATCTGCAGGATTGGAAGGATTGTGATCCGGTCTGGAATAACACCGGCATTCTCAATAAATTCAGCGAACTTCTGAAGGTCAGGGATGTTGTACTTAAAGCCGTAGAAATAATAAGGAGCGGTACAGGGGGGGAAGAAAATATAGGCTCAAGCCTCGCAGCCGGGGTTAAAATAAAACCTTGGAATGATCATTACAGGGAACTGCTAATGGAATATAAGGACAGCCTTCGTTATTTATTTATAGTATCTGAAGCTGAAATCACTGACAATATTGACCAGCCGACAGCCTTTTCGGATGATGTAAGCGTAAGAGCCTTTAAAGCAAAAGGGAAAAAATGTGCAAGGTGCTGGAATTATTCTGAAGAGGTAGGATCATATGCTGATTATCCCGACCTCTGTGAGAGGTGCCGTCCTATTGTCAGTAACATAAAGGAGGGATAAATTGAAAAAAATCTTATTTATATCCTTATTGTTGATTGCTGTCGTGTCAATTTCATTTGCTGATGATGAGAACAATCCCTCGAAAGGATATCTTGAAGCGCAGATCGGATTGATGAATCCCTGGGACACAGGTCTGGGGTTTGATGGTGGAATAGTTGCCGGACTCAGGTTAGATCAGGTTGTTTCGCTTAACGCAGACATTGGATATTACAGAGCCAGTTTCGTAACAACCGTAAACCAGACAAATACTTCGGGAGCAATCATAGCAACTGGGCTTGCCAGCCAGACAACTGCTAACCTCTATCTTCTCTTCGTCAATGTGAGGATCGATATCCCGTATGTCATAGCTGATATTATTCAGCCGTATGCCCAGCTTGGGGTAGGTTATGATTTGATGTATAATACATATCAAACAACTTCCGGAAGCCAGACTGATCTTTTTGCAGGCGATTTTCTTGCCTTCCGGATCGAAATCGGGGCTCAGCTCACGCTTGGCGAAAAGACATACCTTTTTCTGAATCTGGGATATATGTTTTCAACGGTGGAGAAATCCTCTAACCCATCCGATACTCTTGAAATCGGTGAATTGATCGATGCCAGCGGGTTTTCTGTCCTTTGCGGTGTTGGTTTCAAACTACAATGAGTTACAATAATGATAAAAAAATACAGGGCTGGAATAATAGGCCTGGGGAGGATTGGATTTACACTTGGCTTCGATAAAAAGAGGGAACAGCCGTCTTCACACTCAAGAGCTCTCAGCGAGAGCAGGAGAATTATTGTGGATGGCGGCTTTGATATTGATCCCCTGAAGAGCCGGGCATGGGGAAAACATTTCAAAAGGGCTAAAGTTTATTCAACTGCTGAGGAAATGCTTGCCGATGGTGTGTGGGATATAATAGTTATCGCTGTCCCGGAAGAACATCATCTTCAGGTATTCAGGAAAGTTGTGGGAACCAGACCGGGACTTATAGTGCTTGAGAAACCTGTAGCTCCAACAATAAAAGAGGCATTATATATAAAACAGGAGTCCCAGCAGTACGAAGTGCCAGTCCTTGTTAATCATGAAAGGAGATTCTCCAGAGACTACCTCCTGATGAAGAGGATTTTATCGGGAATGGTACTTGGAAAGCCTTTAATTATAAATTCCTCTCTTTTCACGTCTTCCCCAGCCTGGATGGGCGGAGATGAAATGAAGGGTAAAGGAGCACTTGTAAGCGATGGTACGCATCTTTTTGATACTGTTAGTTTTTTGCTTGGTGAAAGACCGTTCATGAGGCATGCTGAGGCTTACGGACTTGATAAGAATGGAAATATCGCCGGTCTTTCATGCCTTGGAAGCACCATGGGAATTGATACGGTTTTTAATATTGGTTATGGGGCAGAACATTTTACATTCGAAATAGATCTGATATGCAAAAAGGGCAGGGCAAGGATTGGAAACGGTTTGTTCGAGATTTCGGTTTCTAAATCCAGCCCCTTCTATGAAGGTTTCTTTTCTCTTATAAGGGAAACTCGTTATAAGCCGTTCAGGAGAACTGGCTGCTTTTCAGCGATGACAGCCAATTGTATAGAATTTCTGGACGGGACAGCACCTCTTCATTCTACTCTAGATGACGGGATTGGCGCTCTCTTGAGTATTGAAGAAATAAAGGAAATATTGAGGGGGCAAGGGATAAAGCTCAATTGATAATATTTCAGTTCTAATTTTAAGATTCCGAATTAATAAATAGTTCACGGTTGACTTTATTCTGCCTGATAAACAGCAATGAAGGATTAAAATGCCTGTTGAAAGAAGGTATACAGAAGGTTCAATAATCTATTTCGACCATGAAAGAGGCGACAGCATATATATTCTCAAGAGTGGAAGGGTTGATTTAAGCTTTATACAGCCTGAAAGCGGTGAAAAGATCACGAAAACCCTGAACCAGGGAGAATTTTTCGGGTTAAAATCCGCAATAATCAACCATACCCGTGACGAAATAGCAGAGGCTGTGAGCGAATCCCTGACTATAGAATTTAAAATCGCCGATTTTGAGTCCTATGTTTCAAAAAATGTTGAGCTTATGAAGCGTTTGCTGAGAGTATTGTCCAATCAGCTCAGAAATCTTGGAATAAAAGTCAACAATTACTTGGGTAATAACGTGCTTTATCCGCCGAACATCGGACTTTTCAAGATAGGCGAATATTATATCAATAATAAACTCTACAGGCAGGCTCTCCAGGTATATCAAAGATACATTGAGCAATACCCTCAAACAAATATCGTGACTGAAGCGAAATACAGGATTGAACTTTGCGAAGAGGCTATGAAATCAGGCTTTATTAAAGAATTTAAACCAATTGACCAGATCATTGGAGAGGATATTTCAGGCAACATAACAGCTGTAGCCGATGTTAAAGAGAGCATGGAAAATGTCCATTCCAAACTTGGAATACGGGAGGTAATGGATAAGTACTATAAAGCTCAGGCGTTCTTCAGAGGAGAAGATTACGGAAATACTGAAAAACTGTTAAGAGAGCTTTTTTCACTGGATTCCCAGATAGTGAATCCGGATATGATAAACGATGCAAAGATCATGTATTTTACGTCTCTTTTTAAGCTGAATAAATTAAATGAATGCAGCCAGGAAATAACTGATTATTTGAAGACTATAAAAGACCAGGTTATGATCAAGAAAACATTGTTTATACTTGCTGATATTTATCAGCATCTTAACAACAGGGAAGGAGAGTTGTCGATACTTCAAAAGATTGTTATGATGAGCCCGGTAGATGAATTATCGAAAAAGGCGAGGGCTAGAATCGAATCTTTGGAATAGGGTAAAGTGATGGGTGAAGAAGTACTGGATAAATATGAAAAATCTTATGAACCCGGCGATATAATATTCTGCGAGTATGAAAAGGGCGATGAGTTTTATATAATCAAGGAAGGCAAAATCCGTATTACAAAGATACAGGATAACAAGGAAAAGACACTGGATGTGATGGAGCCTCCTGCGATATTTGGAGAGATGGCCATTATTGAAGATGCTCCAAGAAATGCGACAGCAATAGCAGAGACCCATGTAAAACTTGTTGTACTTAAAAGACATAATTTCAACGAGCTCCTTATTTCGAACCCGATATGGTCGCTTTCTCTGATAAAAATACTATCTAAACGTATTTTCGATGCACAGCGAAGACTGGAGATCCTTTCACTCAGGGAAAATGAATCGAAAGTGCTCGACACCCTGCTTATGCTGGTCGAAATGAAGGGAATCATCCCGGCGACATACCAGGACAACAAACCCATAGAGCTGGATAATGTCAAGGCTGAGGATATAGCTCACTGGTGTGGCCTGGACTCAATTGAATGTGAAAAGTACCTCGTTCGTTATTCAAACATGGGAAGGATAGAAAGATACGCCAACAAGATAATTATAAAAAGCCTTGCCGATATCTACAGGCTTGTCAAGAACAAGAGAAGGCTTCAGGACAGTGACTTATAAATTAAGAATCCCTCTCAAGAGGATGATATTTCTTATGGGTTTCTTTCAGTAAATCAGTTGAAACATGGGTGTAGATCTGCGTTGTTGTAATGTCGCTGTGACCAAGCATTTCCTGCACACTCCTGAGATCGGCCCCATTTGCCAGCATATGGGTTGCGAAACTGTGCCTTAGAGAATGCGGGGTTATCTCCTTAACAATCCCTGCTTTTATAGCTCTTTGTTTAACATAAGTCCAGACAGATATGCGCGTCAGTTTTTTACCGAGCCTTGAAATGAATAACTGATCGGGAAGTGTCATTTTCCGGGAGATTTCCATCCTGAA
>Ga0187770_10000286_pt1 | contig 24914 bp, 19 predicted proteins | sample 0116_SJ02_MP02_2_FD_133154 | JGI IMG/M metagenome (GOLD analysis project Ga0187770, IMG submission 133154) | Tropical peat soil microbial communities from peatlands in Department of Meta, Colombia - 0116_SJ02_MP02_20_MG | ecosystem: Environmental > Terrestrial > Soil > Wetlands > Peat | place...
AGGCTCGATCGATTATATCTCGCCCAGGCAATGTAGACAGGGGCCTCCCAGCCCGGGACAAGACGCTTATAGGAATTGACAGAGGGGTTTGTAATTCCCGAGAGACCTCTCGCGTGGTCGAGGAGCCCTGCAATAAAGGAGAGCCCGATAGGCGAAAGCTCCACCGTTCCGTCCTTAGAAAAGAGGTTCCTTGCCTTCTTCCTATCAAAAAGGTTGATATGGACGTGCATCCCTGTTCCATAGGTTCCGAAGAAGGGTTTGGGCATGAAGGAAGCGACCAATCCCTTCTCGTTGGATATGTATTTCACTACCTGCTTATAGGTGATCGTGGCATCGGCAATGGAGAGGGCGTCACCGTGCCTGAAGTTTATCTCATGCTTCCCTTTGGGAACTTCATGGTGGTTCTTTTCGCAGACGATCCCCATCGCATCAAGGGCCCGGCTCAGTTCCTTCCGGATTTCTGCTCCCCTGTCATAGGGAGGTATGAAGAAATAGCTTGCCTGATCATGGGTGACGAGGCTTCCGTCTTCCCTTTTCACAAGGAGATAAAACTCCATTTCAGGGGCGAGGAGAAGCTCTGCACCGTCTCCCAACTGTTCCTTCATTTTCTTGATCACTCGTCGGAGGACGGATCTGGGATCTCCTTCAAAAGGGGTCTTCCCATCTTCACGGTAGATATCACAGATGACCCGAGCGGTCTTATTCTCCTTTGTTCCCCAGGGTAAAATGCACAGGGTATCCCTATCAGGGAGAAGGGTCAAGTCACTTTGGTGGACTCCGACAAAGCCTGCTGAAGATCCATCAAAGGTACAGCCTCGTTCGAGGGTATCTCCGAAATCCCTCCTCGGGATGACAACGCTCCGGATGCCTCCTATTGTGTCAGTGAATTGAAGGCTGATAAATTGAACTCCTTCTTGTTCTAACTTCTTCAAGGTTTCTGGTTGATTCGATCTTGTTTTCATTGGTTCTCTCCGTCAATGTAAAGGATGGAATGGAGGAGTACCATGCATCCTTTCGCCACGTCTTCAGCATCCGTCCACTCTTGGGGACAATGGCTAAATCCCTCTTTACTCGGAACGAAGATCATCCCGGCATCCGTGATAGAGGCGAGATGGTTCGCATCGTGGCCTGCCATGCTAAAGAGATTCAGTGATGGAAAGGCCAGGGCATCGATCCCCTTAAGAATAGAATGGATTACCTTTTCAGAAAATGTCAAGGGGGGTTGATCAAGGATCTCTTCTACGAGGATCTCCGTTTCACGCCTTTCTCTGATCTCTGAAAGGTTTTCTGCAAAACGCTCTTTCATCTTGCAGAGCCTTTCCGGCAGAAAGGAACGGAATTCCACTGTAAGGAGAACCTCACCCGGAATGATGTTCACTTGATTGGGCCTGACCTGAATGCGGCCTACGGTTGCTGTCGCATCTTCGTCTCCCTCCGTTTGAGCGCACCTTTCCGCAGTTAGGATGATTTCCGATGCCGTCGCAAGGGCATCCTTCCGGAGCGTCATGGGCGTTGTTCCAGAATGGTTTGATTCGCCTCTTACGGTCACCTGTTGTCGATAGATCCCCGTGACCCCCAGCACCACCCCGATCGGAATTCCCTTTTGATAGAGCCGCTGACCCTGTTCAACATGGATTTCGATAAAGGCATGAAGACGAGAAGGCTTGTGGATTTTTAAGAGAGATTCCTAGTCTATCCCCGCTGAGCGAAGAGCCTCGGGGAAGGGCGTTCCTCTTTCGTCTTTCAACTTGGAAAGCTCTCCAAAATTCCATTTCGCCGAAAGGCCCTTGCTTCCGAATGCAGAGATGCCGAAGCGATTGGGCTCCTCGGAGGTGAATACGATGACCTCAATCGGATGACGGGTGATCATCTTCAAGGTATTCAAAGCGTGAATGACCTCCAATGCGGCCACGACCCCAACCGTCCCATCAAACCTTCCGCCATTCTGAACCGTATCGAGATGGGACCCTGTCATGATGGGGAGAGCGCGAGGGTCACTGCCCTCTCTCCTGCCGATGACGTTTCCAAAGGGATCGACGGACACGTGGAGACCACTCTCTCTCATCAAAGAAATGGCTTTTCTTTTGGCGACCGTCTCCTCTTCGCTGAGGCCCGGTCGAGTCATCCCTCGTATGGGATCCTTGCCAATCTCTGAAAACTCTTCGATCCGGTGTTTGATTCTTTCCGTGTCGATTGTTTCCTTCAGGCGGTTCACATCTGAAACCATTAAGACCTCATTCCGAATGGAAGATGGAGTGTTCCTTTGCCAGTTGCTCAAACTGGTCTAATAATTGTCTCGTTCGACCGGTGTTTCTTCTGCCGACCTCGGTGATCAGAGCATTGATGAGGCAGAGGGGAGCAGAGTAGGAGTCGAAGATAGTAATCAAACCGACCGGAGCAAGAAGGGAGATGTCGGACAACCTTGCAATAGGAGAGAGAAGGTTGTCTGTAATGGCAACGATCTTTGCACCCCTCTGCTTCGCGTATCGTGTCAGATCCACGGTCATCCTGGGATACCTGGGAAAGGCAATGGAGATGACCAGGGCCTGGGAGTCGATATCCATTAGCTCATCAAAATCGGTGGCCGCTCCTGCGGTCAGCGTCCGGACGGGCCTCTTTACCTTTCTCAGAAAGTAGCCAAAATACTGAGCCAGATGAGCCGATCCCCTTAATCCAATAATGTAGACCTGCTGGGAGATTCGAATCTCTTTCACCGTCTTGACAAAGTTATCGGTGGGAAACGATTCCCAGAGATTTCTTAGGTTTTCAATCTCTTTCGAAATCACCTCTTGAGGTCCCAGCAGTCTCTTCCGGTCGGTATGGACCGAGACCTCGAACCGATCCGTTGCCGTTAGTTCGCCATGGACAATCTTCTCCAGATCCTTTAGGAACCCTGCATAGCCACTGTAACCCAGAGATTGGGCAAAGCGGACGACCGTGGGCTCGCTTAAATTCAGAGTCCGTGCCAGTTGTGAGGTCGTCATAAAGACCGCTCGTTGATAATGATGGAGGATGTATTCAGCCACTTTGCGGTGGCCCTTAGAGAAATGAGCGGAATGGGATTGAATGGTCTTGAAAAGATCTTTGTTCTGTCTTCTCATCGAGAGATTCATCTTGAATAATGTGATTCACTTTTACAATCTAATGAAGTTTTTCTTACAAGTCAAGAAGAAATTGTAAAGAGACGATTGACAGAAATATAAGGTTGCCATAGTAAACTGAATAAATCGAAACATGATTGATAGGTAGCGGGAGAGATTTAGATGAGAGACGTATCATGCCCTTTCCCAGAAGCCGAAGAATCGACTCCGGTGTAGCGACTTGAATTCAGAACACTGCGCGTACGAACTTGAACTGAGCGAATCCATCATAAAGCTATCCATATAATTTCATAAAATTCTTATTGACCCCGCTATCTCAAATTTGTTAAACTTATTTCACCAGTCTTTCCATACCTGGGATAGAGGCTTACTGGAGATGGGGAGATACCAACGAAATTAGACCTTATTCCCACAAGTGGGGAAAGATATCCTCTAAAAATGTCGGAAATCTGGCGAAATTTTAACACTGAATCAGGAATTCCTTCGGCGAAGCACAGAATTCTTATTTGAGTCCAATAGGTTAAAAATCTAAAATCGTTCACAGGACGTTGGCATGGCATTTGCGAGGTACTAAATTGTATTGGATGGAGTAAGGGACCCGAACGCTTATGGAAAAAGAACTGATTAAACAGATTCAGGGCCTGAGAAATTCAAAGGTGATAACCTATATCACGGGAGACAGGCAGCCCACTGGTTCAAGAATAGCCGAAGATGCAGTAAGGCCTCTCTATGAACATTTAGTTTCTGTCGGTAAGGGTGGAAGGATAGATTTGGTTCTATACAGCAGAGGAGGGGATGTAAGTGTTCCGTGGCGGATAGTCTCGATGTTCAGAGAATTTTGTGAAGAATTCTCAATTTTGGTTCCTTACAAAGCCCATAGCGCTGCCACGCTGTTATCTTTGGGGGCGGATAAAATAATCGCGGGAAGGAAGGCGGAGCTGGGACCTATTGACCCCACGCTTGAAAAAGGGGCGATCGGTGAGATTGCTGGAGCCCCACAATCCATTAGCGTCGAAGATGTAAATTCCTACATTTCGTTCATGAAGGAAAGAGCGAATATAAACGATCAATCGGCATTAGCCCAAGTGGTTTCTATACTCGCCAACAATCTAACGCCTCTTACTCTCGGAAGTGTCAATCGACAGAATTCGCATATCAGGCTAGTGGCCAGGAAATTACTCACCTCCCGGAAGGAGAAACTTGACGAAGCAAAGATCAATTCAATCATAGAGACCCTGACCGAAAAAATCTATTCCCACGGCCATGCGATAGGAAGGAAAGAAGCACAAGAAATTGGTCTACCAATTGAAATCCCGGATGAAACATTAGAAAACGTTTTGTGGAGCCTCTTTCTTAAGTACGAGGAGTTTCTGAAGTTAACCGAGCCATTAGATCCATTAGTCGCATTGACTGGAAAGGAAGAGGAGCATTTTGACAAAATTCCTATTGCTATCATAGAGAGTGAGAATAAAACCCATGTTTTTACCACAACGATCGATTTGAAGAGGAGGAGGCAAGTTCCCTCTAACCCACAGATCAATGTTAACCTGGGGCTAAACCTGCCGCCGAACATTAAACCCGAAGAGATTCCTCAGCAAGTCCAACAGATTCTACAGCAGATGATCAACCAGATTGCTCAGAATGTCCAGCAGCTTATCCAGAAGGAAATTGTGAGGCAGTCTCCAGAGGTTGGCATAGATATAAGGGTTTATGGTGGCAGATGGGAGGAATATAAATAGGAGGGCATGTCATGAAGGAAACAGGGGCAAGAATCACTATTAAATTTAGCATAATACCGTTCGGACATGTTTCAATTCAAACAGAAGGCCGCGAGGAAGAAAAAGAATTGAGAGAAAAGGAGCAACCTGTCTACATCGAGCCAAAAACAACCAACCCCGAAATGATTGAAATTACTTTTGATGGAGGGAATTATACGGTTCCAAAGACGACGGGTGGTTTTTTGTGAAAGACCACAATGTGTCTAATTTAAGGTTCTCAATCTTGGCAAATCCCCCCAAAATCTACATTATCAGCCCTGAATGTCAGCGAATCGGATTTCGCCGTAATCCCTATATCGAGATAAATCAGACAGACCGAGCAGACCAAAAAACCTATCATCCCGCAGATTTTTTCTGATTCTACAGCAAGTTACACCGTTTTCTCTCATTTCAAATAAAGGGAAAACTTATTCCCAAAAGGAGAAAATGCTTCTTTTTCTCTTGGTATGTGCCTATTAATGGGTGACACCAAATTCTCAAACGAGAACTAAACTGTTACAAAATTTCCTTGAAGCTTGACAAGGTTCAAACCTTAGAATAACATTGATTTTAGGTAAACCAGGGGTATTGTGTGAAAGAACCGTTGAGGTATCTAAATAACGCAAGCCAAATTCTGAAATCTGCGCCAGTAGAAGATGGCATTTACGCCGACGTTAAACCAGTGAGAGAAGCATGTGGGGGAGCTTATCTTGCTGTCCTTATAGCCATAGATGAATATCTACTCCGAAGGGGAGTGACCAAGAAGGAGCTTCCAAGGTCAATAGATGCTTATAGAAGGGCTCTCCAAAAGCATTTGGCAATTCGAAATGGGAAATTGTTAAGGGAGTTCGAAGCTCTTTATGAAGCATTGCATATCGCTGGCTATTACAGAGGCAATCTTTATCTTGTGGATATGGTTAAGGATGCCTTTAAATCTGCAAAAGCATTTATTGAAAAGATCAGTTGATAGTCTCCCACTGAAATTAAGGCTTAACTTAAGGAATTTTGAGATGATCACTACCCATTTCGTCCAAAGATAAAAGCATTTACCTTTACAACAAAAGATCCCAATATTTACGCTGTAATTACTCTTACTCTGACGTCGTCGCAATGGACATCTGTTAGGAAACTGATCGGAACCGCAACGGGTTATTTTAGAATAACTGCATGGGGTGGAATTAACAGGAAGACAATTTCAGAGGTTAGCTCTTTTACCATCCGGTGAATGCCGTTAAAGAGAAAGAAATGGGAATTAATTGAGCCTTAGCCAAAAAGCTATGTATGTGAGTTTATGACTAAGAGGATGGAATAGCAAGCGGATGGCCAAAGATACAACCTTACCGTTCTTTCGCCTTATACAATGGTCCATCGCAATTTGCTTTTCTCTACGTTTTTTCTCACTCCGCAGTCACTCACCATGGAGCTAGGAAATATTTGAGCATTGGTGGCCAACTCGTTGGTTCGGAAAACGCCCGATTCGGACAAACGAAACATTTTTTGAAAAAAAACCCCTCCTACAAAGACCCCCCCTGGGTTTGCCGGGGTTTCTGTGGATCTCGTTGATCGGTATTCCACCCAATATTTTGAGGTCTCCAATTGCCTGGCTATTTCTCTGATGCTCTGGCCCTGTGAATGCAGTTTAGTCACCTCCATAAGAGCGGGCCTCCTGTAAACCTTTCCCGATTGCAGGGGCCTCCCGAGCTTTTTTCCCCTGTACTCTTGCTCTTTCCAGACCCGGCATGGTTCTCTCCCTTATTATGTCTCTTTCCAGCTTAGCAAAGGCCGATATGATGGTGAACAGCGACAAGGGAGCATAGGTTCTGAGACAACTTTGTAATTGAAGCTTAAGAATCTGTTTTTTTTGAGGAATCTTCCTTAAGATCTAACTCCAGCAGCAGGCAATCGTAAGAAAGTATTTTTACAGGTGAATTTCCTTGAGGGCGGTCAGGCGATGTGCCCTTGTTCCTTTTCGAGATGTTCTTTAATCCACATCCTGAGGAGCGACGTATAGCTTAATCCCTTACGTTCGGCAATCTTTTCCACCGATTCAATATCGCCTGGATCAAGCCTCACTGCAATGGTCTTCTTGCGTTTTCTAACGAATTTTATTCCAGCTTCCTTTGTATCTCTGTAATAGTCTTGAAAACTGTGGCTTTCCCAGAATCTTGCAGCTTCTTCATCCGTCCTAAATTTTGGTATTTTTTTCATCATTATTTACTCCTTGTCTTAAAACAAGATCACCTTACGGCCGGTCCAGGTCGATGATCTCCATGCGGTGGTTTGCCTCAGGATGCTTGGGAGATGGCCCTTCCGTCAGAACGATGAGGTTCCCGCTCACCCCATGTGATTGAAGCCAGTTACGGGCATAGAGCCGCCAGTCTTCAGGATATTCTGGCTCATGAACCGGGTAGATGCCGTAAGAGAATTGGAGGCGCTGGCAAGTCGTTTCCTCTGAGCTAATAGCTGCGATCCACACCGGGAGTCTAAACCGGGTGACGCTCCTTGCAGAGGCACCGGTTCGGGTGGGAACGATCACGGCTGCGGGAGAGATGTGCTCCAGGGTGGTCTCGACGCTCAAGGCGATCAAATCCGTGAGGCGGACAGGACCGCCACGGCGGGAGTCCTTCAATGTCTCTCTGACGTGGTAACCGGGACGGTGCGGTTCGATCGCAGCAGCAATCTTTGCCAGCATCGTCACGGCCTCCGACGGATATTTTCCCATGGCTGACTCACCGGAGAGCATGACGCAGTCGGTGCCGTCAAGGATGGCGTTCGCCACATCCGTCGCCTCGGCGCGGGTGGGGCGCCGGTTATGGGTCATGGACTCGAGCATCTCCGTAGCTGTGATCACTGGTTTGCCGAGCAGGTTGGCTTGGTGCATCAAACGTTTCTGAACAAGGGCGATCTCCTCGATCGGTATTTCTACTCCCAGGTCACCGCGGGCAATCATCATGCCATCCGCCGCTTTCAGGATGTCGTCGATGTGATGGAGTGCTCCAGATCGCTCAATCTTGGCGATGACAAACGGGTTGTAGCCGAGGTCGGAAGCGGCGCCACGGAGAGCGGTAATATCTTCTGCTGTCTCCACAAAGGATTGGCTGACTGCATCCACCCCTTGGTCGAGAGCGAATTTCATGCATTCATTGTCGCGATGGGTGAATGCGTTGATTCCGAGTTGAATGCCTGGTAAATTGAGGCCCTTATGAGACCACAGTTCACCGCCGACCAATACCCGGCACTGTACATCGCTACCTTCTGCCCTTACAACTTCCAGCTGAATCAGGCCGTCATTGAGAAAGAGCGTATCCCCTGGCTTAACAGCCTTCGGCAAACTGGCGAAGGTGACCGAGACGCGGCCACTGTCACCGACGATGTCTTGGGTCGTCAAGGTGAAAAAAGCGCCGGATTTTAACTCAATGGACTCCTGAGCCAATTGCCCGATGCGTATTTTCGGACCGGGCAGATCAGCCATAATGGCCACGCGCCTCCCGACCGCACGGGCTGCAGCACGAAGATTCTCGATCATTTTTTTATGTTTCGAAAAATCGCCATATGAAAAATTGAGTCGGGCCACGTTCATGCCTGCCCGTATCATTTGTTCCATCATCTTCGGGGAATCGGAGGCCGGTCCGATGGTACAGACGATTTTGGTTTTGTTGGGTGGAAGTTTCATATGTTAGCAGAGCAGAAAATTGTTTGCCTTCACCGCAGAGACGCCGAGGGCACAGAGAAACGATTTTTTTATTTGGCGGGGAGGTACCCGCCAAATAAAAAGGCTATTCCCCTCCGTGTCTCGAACGAACCCCATATTTTAGGGGAGTGGGCGGTGAAAATGGTTCAACATCATGCCTAATCCTCAGGGGAAGGCGATTTTCTCAATTCCTTAAACCTGTTGATCAGGCCATTCGTCGATGAGTCATGGGACGTTACCGGCGCGTCATCCCTGAGTTCAGGAACTATCTTTTTCGCAAGCTGTTTCCCAAGCTCAACGCCCCACTGGTCGAAACTGAAGACGTTCCAGATCACACCCTGGACAAAGATCTTATGCTCATACATGGCGATGAGACTTCCGAGTGTTCTGGGTGTCAGCTTCCTATACAAGATAGAGTTGGTTGGCCTATTGCCTTTGATGACCTTGAAGGGAAGAAGCCTTTTTATCTCCTCCGCACCCGCACCGGAAGAGGTGAGGTCTTCGATGACTTCCTTTTCAGTCCTTCCTTTCATGAGCGCTTCTGTCTGCGCGAAAAAATTTGAAAGCAATATCGTATGATGATCTCCGAGCGGGTTGTGGTTGATTGCCGGTGCGAGGAAATCGCATGGGATCAATTTCGTTCCCTGATGAATGAGCTGATAAAAGGCATGCTGTCCGTTTGTTCCCGGTTCGCCCCATATAATCGGCCCGGTCTGGTAAGTGACCTCTTGACCTGACCGGTCCATATGCTTTCCGTTGCTTTCCATACTGCCCTGCTGAAAGTAAGCAGGAAACCTGTGCAGATACTGATCGTAAGGCAATATGGCTTCGGTCTCCGCGCCGAAGAAGTTGTTATACCAGATTCCTATGGAAGCGAGGATCACCGGTATATTCTTGTCAAAAGGTGTTTCCTTAAAATGTTGATCCATGGCATGTGCCCCTTCCAGCAGCTCGATGAAATGATCAAATCCAATAGCACATGCGATCGAAAGCCCTACGGCTGACCAGAGAGAGTACCTGCCGCCGACCCAGTCCCAAAACCTGAACATATTTTCGAGATCGATCCCAAATTTCTCGACCTCCTTTTCATTCGTCGAAATGGCTAAAAAATGCTGCTTCACAAAGCGTTCGTCCTTCGCTCCTTCGAGAAACCACTCCCTTGCGGTGTGCGCATTCGTCATGGTTTCCTGGGTTGTAAACGTCTTGGAGGCGATCAGAAAAAGGGTGGTTTCAGGCGAGACTTTTTTGAGTGTCTCCGCAATGTGAGTTCCGTCCACATTGGAGACAAAATGAAGCTTTAAATGGGGCTTGCCATAGGGCTTGAGCGCCTCCGTCACCATGACCGGCCCGAGGTCAGAACCTCCGATACCGATGTTGACAACATCGGTGATCGGTTTTCCTGTATATCCTTTCCACTTCCCGGAGATCACCCTGTCGGAAAATCTTTCCATCTGTTTCAGCACGCAATTCACTTCGGCCATCACATCACGGCCATCCACATCGATGGGGATATTCGAACGGTTTCTCAATGCCACGTGAAGAACCGCACGGTTTTCTGTTTCGTTGATCTTGTCTCCCCTGAACATTTTTTCGATTGCATCTTTCAAACGGCATTCCTCGGCAAGTTTCAGGAGCAAACGCAAGGTCTCTTCGGTGATCCTATTCTTTGAATAGTCGACGGTGATCTCTTCGAATCTGAGAGAGAACCTGGAAAACCTGTTAGGATCCTCACGGAAGAGATCGATCATATGCCTTTCCTTCATCACCCGGTAATGCTCTTCGAGCTTCTTCCATGCCGTTGTTTTGATGGGATTGGTCTTATCGAGCATAAGCGCCTCTTTCTCCCCTCGCACCGCAGGATTGACCGCAAATCGTCTCGGTTTAACCGCGCAGCTCTGCCGCGGCGAAGGCCCGATTGATGAGGATCTGTGCCTCCTCCTGGATCCGGCGCAAATGGTCTTTGCCGAGAAAGCTCTCCGCGTAAATCTTGTAGATCTCCTCCGTGCCGGAAGGCCTCGCGGCAAACCACCCGTTTGACGCGATCACTTTCAATCCTCCGATGGCGCCGTCATTCCCTGGGGCGGCCGTGAGGATCGCCTCAATCTTTTCCCCTGCAAGGTCTGAGACCTTGATCTGCTCTGGGGTGAGTTCGTGCAGAACTTTCTTCTGCGCTAACGTTGCGGGGAGGTCCATCCGTTCATAGACGGGGTCACCGAACTGGGTGGCAAGATCTCGGTAGAGCTCGCCAGGGTCGCGTCCGGTCTTCGCCATCATCTCTGCCGAAAGCAGGCCGAGGAGGATGCCGTCTTTGTCCGTGCTCCAGACCGTCCCGTCTCGTCGGAGAAATGAGGCCCCTGCGCTCTCTTCCCCGCCAAAGCCGAGGGTTCCGTCGAGGAGCCCCTCCACGAACCATTTGAAGCCCACCGGAACCTCGACAAGCCGGCGGCCGAGCTGCCTGGCCACCCGATCGATCATGCTGCTACTCACCACGGTCTTTCCGACGGCGGCACGCCGCGGCCAACCGTCACGGTGGCTGAAGAGGTACGAGACCGCGGTTGCCAGGTAATGGTTGGGATTGAGGAGACCGGCACTGCGAGTGACGATACCGTGTCGGTCACTATCCGTGTCGTTGGCGACGGCGACGTCGAATCGTTCTCTGATTGCGATCAACCCGGCCATGGCGTAGGGCGAAGAGCAATCCATCCGGATTTTCCCATCCCAGTCTCTCGTCATAAATCGAAAGGTCGGATCGACTGTTCCGTTGATGACCGTCACATCGAGGCTGTATCGTTCGGCGATTGGCAGCCAGTAGGCGACGCCAGCGCCGCCCAGGGGATCGACCCCCATGCGGAGCTTGGCGCTGTGAATTGCCTCCATGTCCAGCACGGCGCTGAGGTCAGCGACAAAAGATCCGATGTAGTCGTGGGGGTGGATCGTGCCGGAACTTTTAACCTGACGGTAGGGGACACGTGCGACGCTGCGGAGTCCATCTGCAAGCAGGACATTGGCCTGTTCCTCAATCCAGCGAGTGATGCGGGTGTCTGCCGGGCCTCCGTGAGGAGGATTATACTTGAAGCCGCCGTCCTCCGGCGGGTTATGAGAGGGAGTGATCACGATGCCGTCGGAAAGGCCTGACCGCCGACCCCGATTGTACTTCAGGATTGCATGGGAGATGACAGGGGTTGGCGTGTAGCCGCCATCACGATCGACCATCACCTCAACACCGTTTGCCGTCAGCACTTCGAGGGCGCTCACGAATGCCGGTTCAGAAAGGGCGTGGGTGTCCATTCCCAGAAAAAGTGGTCCGTCAATGTATTGCTGTTTCCGGTGCAGGCAGATGGCTTGGCTGATGGCGAGAATGTGCGCCTCATTAAAGGCTTGCTTAAAGGCGGAGCCGCGGTGTCCGGAGGTGCCGAAGGCCACGCGCTGCTCAGGGATGGATGGATCGGGCCGTTCGGCATAGTAGGCAGTCACGAGGCGGGGAATGTTGACAAGCATCGAGGGGACTGCCGGCTTTCCAGCCTCGGGGTGCACGCTCATCGATGTTTCTCCTCTGTTTCGCCGGGAATCGTCGAAACATCAGAAAAATCTTATCATACCAATGAGAGGATTTCAAAAGATTTCGTGCGCAAGACGATTTGACCCCTTTGATGCGAATCTGATAACATAAATTACCTAAAGAAGTTTTTGCAGTGTACTCATACGCCGATTTAATGCAGCATTAAGGCAGACTAAAGGGGTAAAGGTCATGGATACGCGGTCTTACGACGAGATGATAGATGAGCTATCAGAGATCTGTGGCATCGTGCGCGAGTATTACGATATCTTTGGCCACAAGAAGGTTGCTTCCTCGGAAACGCAAAAGGCCATTCTCAGAGCAATGGGCATAAAGCTCGATTCTCCTGAAGAGATAAGACGGGAGATTGAGGAACGGAGGGAGAGACATTGGAAAAGCTTTGTCGAGCCTGTAAGGGTCGTTTCAGAGAATGAACAGCCGCTGGCCATCCCTGTTCATGTTCCCGTTGAAAAGGGGGAAGAACGAAGGCTGAGACTGACTTGGTCATTTAAGGATGAAGAGGGGGGGAAGGTTGAATCAATGCTTTCCGGGGATGCCATTTCTGTGGCGGAGGACCGTTATATCGACGGTATACGTTATGCGAAGATCGATCTTCGGGAAGAGAGAAGGTTCCATATCGGCTATTACGAGTTGGATGTGCAATGTGCACATCCGGCCCCCGTCTTTCCGGGAGGAGAGAACCGTCTGCAGAAAAGGGTCAAGGTGATTATCACTCCGGACACCTGCTATCTGCCCCCTCTACTGCAGGGGGGAAGAACCTGGGGCCTCTCTATCAATCTCTATTCCGTTGGATCCCGTTGCAACTGGGGGATCGGCGATTTTGGGGACCTCGCAGAAATTGTCAAGTGGGTCTCTGATTTGAAAGGCGGTTTTGTGGGGATTAATCCGCTGCACCTGATCCCTAACACGAGAACATTCGGAACAAGCCCCTATTCTCCGATCACCAAGTTGTATAAGAATTTTATTTATTTATCGATTGAAAAGATCCCGGAGGTTTCAGAATCGGAGGAGATACAGGCGACCCTGCGATCCGATTCCTTCCAAGCAAAACTGCGCAGTCTTAAAAGAGACAAGCTCATTGACTACGGAAAGACCGCCTCGTTGAAGGAAGAGATACTGCGCCGGGCCTTTGCGGTCTTTTATGAGAGGCACCATACCACGGATACCCCTCGAGGCAAGGATTTTAAGAAATATGTATCAGAAGGAGGATCTGCCCTCGAATATTTTGGGCTTTTCATGGCCATTCAGGGGCAGATGAAGAGGGTGCATCATGCAGGGGGGTGGCAGGAATGGCCAGAGGCATATCGTCATCCATCGGACCCGCTTGTTCTGGAGTTTAAAAAGACCCACGCCAAAGAGATACTTTTCTATCAGTATGTTCAATGGCTCATTGAAAAACAACACCAAGAGATAGCGGAACTGGTCGGAGACCTTGGAATGGCAGTCGGTCTTTATCACGACCTCGCCATCGGTTCTGTCGATGGTGGAAGCGACGTCTGGTGTTATCAGGATATGATCGCAGGGGACGTCGATACCGGGGCGCCTCCTGACGACTACAGCATCCACGGCCAGAACTGGGGATTTCCTCCTCTAATCCCCGACAGGTTGAAGGAAAGGGGGTATGAATTTTTTGTCCAGACGATCAGGAGAAACATGAAATACGGAGGTGCCCTGAGAATTGATCATGCCCTCGGACTCTTCAGACTTTTCTGGATACCGGAAGGTATGGCCCCGAAGGATGGAGCCTATGTCCGTTATCCTTCAGAAGACCTTCTCCGCATTATTGCGCTGGAGAGCGTTCGGAACAACGCGGTGGTCATTGCTGAAGATCTCGGGACCATTGGAGAGAATGTGAGAGAGGAGTTGAAGAAATTTCGTATGTTCTCTTATCGACTTTTTTACTTCGAGAGGGATTATCCTGATCCTTCCTTTTTACCCCCCGAGAGATACCCCAATATGGCCCTATGTGCTGTCACGACTCACGACCTGCCGACCCTTTATGGCTACTGGATTGACCAGGATTTGAGGACGAAAAAGAAACTCGGCATGTATCCTGATCAGGACATTTGGCGGCTACAGGTTAATGAGAGAGAGAGGGATAAGCAACTTATCCTTTCTGCTCTTAAATCCCATAGACTACTCCCCGATGGTTACCCGACAGACCCCAAAGAGATACCCCAAATGACCCCGGAATTATGTCTTGCCATATATCGGTATCTCGCCAAGACTCCATGTAAATTGATACTCGTCAGCCTTGATGATATCCTGGGTACTCTGGATCAGCAGAATATGCCGGCCACCGTCGACTCCTATCCCAACTGGATACAGAAAGCACCCGTTCCCCTGGAGGAAATCCTGTCAGATAGCCGCTTCTCCGACCTTTCTGAAGTTTTCGAAAAGCCTTAAATCTTACCAATACGTCATCATAAAACCCAAGAAGAGTTACAGTCTGAAGGTCTTATTTACGCCAAAACTACAGGCTCACAGACAGCCACCTTGGAGATCGGCTCGAATGATCCCGATACGCCGGAACTCGATATCTCACTGAGCGGGACAGGTCAGTAGTTCCGATCTGAAAGAGTGGATTTTAGATTTTTGGAAAAGTGCGACGTTGGAACTAAGGACCAATAATTCCTGCGTTAAAGTTCGTTAAAATTGCTCCTAAATTCATCGAACAAATGGATTATTTGCCGGGGAATCCGTACCACCGAACAAATTCACCCAATTCACGCCGTTGAGACCGATATTGATTGATCGGCGATGCCAGGTCGGGATAACCCAGTGAGATACAGAGCACGATCATCATGTGGTCGGGGATACCCAACTGCGACCGGATCGCATTGGAATAACCCGTAGGCATGGCCTGAGGGCAGCCCCCCAAGCCCTCGGCGTGTGCGGCAAGAAGGAATCCGTGCACAAAAGCCCCGCAATCGAAGATCGACCAAGAAGTCAACGATTTGTCCATGGCTACGAAAATGACGCAGGGCGCGTCGAAGAACTTGAAGTTATTCCTGTAGCTCGCAAGAACCTTATCCTGCTCCCTATCAGGATCTATCCCGAGGGCCTTAAATCGCCGAATGCGGTGGCGTTTTGCTCGTTCGTCGTGGGGCGCTGGCCACGTCGCAGGAAAGGGAATGTCCGGCGCCAGAGGCACTCCGTTTGTTATATCGGAGAAGAGTTTTCTGGCTAATTTATTTTTTTCTTCGCCAGCCACGGCATAGAGTTCCCAGGGCTGAGTGTTCATATACGAGGGACTTCTATTGGCGATATTCAAGATTTTCTCCAGTGTGGCTGGGTCAACCTGCTTGGCAAGGAAAGCTCTCCGACTCATGCGGGATCCGAATGCTTCAGAAAAGTCCATATTTTCCTCCTTCGTATTATTTGGTCCCGGATTTTCAGCAATCACGGTCCATCTATGCTATAGGACAAATGAAATAACCACTTCCTTCCTCTTGGCGCTCATTGGAAAGATGCCCTCCTGACGGTGGCTTCCAGGAAATCCGTCCAATATTCCCGCACAACCTTGGTGAATTAACTTTGTTTTTTTGCATCCTCTCAGGCTTAATAACAAAGCGTAGAAGGCAAGCTCATGCCTTAGCTCGGAATAAATTCAATATTGATCGTCGCAATACGTTGATTTAAATCCTTTTCCAGATCAAGAGGAAGAGGTTTCATCGATTCTCCGTCAAATATCAAAGGAAAGTCGAAAGTTTTCTTTTCGTTTCCCGAGCGGTCAAGAATGGAAAGTTTAAAAGTCAGATCCTCCCCCCCATGTTTTCAGCAGAATTATGTGTGTAGACGGCGAAATACCCAGTGGACCCTTTTTCCATTCCTTTCTTTAAGTAGATGAAACTCGGCTTATGACGCACTCCGCCGTCTTGCTCGATGTGGCAGGCGATCCTTGACATATTACCCTGTGGATCATCGACAGAGAGATAGATCTTCCAAACGTCTCCTTGCCGGATTTTTTGTTGAGCATAGGTGAAATGAATTATCGGTGAGCTTTCTTTTTCTTGGGCGTACTCCATTGAGCCTGATGCCATAAGAAGGGAAAGGCTTATCAAAACTGCCAACGAGGACATTATAGGAACTCGATTTTTCATCGTTGAATCCTCCTTTCTCGTAAGAAACTTAGAGATCCATCATAATCACCATTTTGCCGTTTGGATCTTTTTTGGTTTATCTCCATTCTGCTTTATTTTTCTGCCAATCGTATTTTCTCACAGCAATAATCTGGGAGTAAATAAGGTGAACCCTGTATTTAGAGGGGGAAAATGCTGTAATTTCGAGCCACCTATTTGTTATTATTTTAAACGGTGCATTTGAGTGTAAAGGAGGAATACCACCGAGAAGGACTAACACAAATGCAATGACTCCTTTTACCTCCCCATCCTCCCTTCAGCCTTTTGGGTGCGAATATCCTTCGACCTAAAAGACAGACAACTTTTTTGGAAAAAGGACTTGGCAAAAGCGTTCCTGTTGTCGGAAAATTTTGCTTAGGTAAAATATCGACAATTCTATTTTAATGAATTATAAAAAATGGAAGCTCCGGTCCGAGTTGTGAGAAAGGCAGATTGATGGTTCAATCTTTACGAAGCTGGGTAGTCGTGGGCATTTCATTCGTTAATATTGCCGTGGCTTTTGGTTTGAATTTCTCTTTTTCAGTTTTTTTAGTAGCCATTTTAGAAGAATTCAACTGGAGCAGGGCGAGCGTTGCAGCTGCGTTTTCTTTGTCTTCTCTCGTATTGGGGATCGGCTCTTGGCCGGCGGGAAGATTGGCCGATCGATTTGGACCGCGAAAGATGTTAATGACAGGATCGATCATCCTCTCTTTTGCTACGATTGCGAGCGGATGGATTCAAGAAATCTGGCATCTCTACTTTGCTGTTGGAATTTTTGGGGCGATCGGCATATGCAATCTTGGATGGGTACCTCACTCTGTTCTTATTTCAAATTGGTTTGTTGAAAGGCGCGGGACAATGGTAGGAATTGCCTTTTCGGGGATGGGGATTGGAATTCTCGCTATCGGACCTGCAGCCCAATATCTCATCTCTTCGTTCGGATGGCGAACGGCCTATAAGTTTTTGGGGTTATTGGTATTGGTCCTCCTGCTGCCTCTCAACTATTTCCTCAGGGATCGGCCAGATGGAGAACAGGCTAAGTCGAAGTGGATCTACTTGGGTCAAAAAGAAGGGGGTTCCGTTCAAAATGAGAAATTCAACAGGGAGAGGGATGAAACAGCAGACTGGACATTAGGACGTTCTATGAAGACCCTGCCTTTTTGGTCTATCTATCTTTCTTTTTCCCTCATTCCATTAGGAATTTATCCTGTGGTGATCCATCAGGTTGCTTATATCGTTCACCACGGGTATAGCAAAATGTTGGCTGCTTCTGTCTTTGGAGCGGTGGGATTACTCAGTGGTTCGGGAAGGCTTTTTTTTGGGACACTTTCTGATCAAATGGGAAGGGTGAAGGCCGTGACCATCAGTTTTATTTTTTCTATCGCCGGGATTATTATTCTGCTCCTCTTGCCCTCATTAAAAACCGTTTTCTGGCTTTACTTTTACGCCGTCCTGTTTGGAATAGGCTTTGGGGCAAGAGGACCCATTATTACGGCCATGCTGGCCGATATGTATAAGGGAAAGAATTTTGGGGCCATCTACGGGTTCATCAATGTTGGTAATGGATTAGGAGGAGCCTTGGGCCCTTGGCTTGGAGGCTATCTTTACGATTTGACAGGTAGCTACAGAGTCTCTTTTCTTATCTGCATCCCCATACTCGTGGTGGCATGTATTCTTTTTTGGATGGCCGTCCGGCATTATACAAATACAAAGAATGAGAAACTTTAAAAAATCTTAAGAGCAAGAGTATTGAGAATCGACTGATACCGACGCAGATTGGGGGAACTTGATTGAAAGTGGATAAGACAGGGGAGTCTCACAAACTTACGAGGTTACATTGCTCTATCCTTCAAGCTGTCTGATGATGGCAACAGTTCCGCTTGTCCCTAACCGATTGGCGCCTGCTTCGATCATCTTCAATGCATCTTGAAGTGTTCGAATCCCTCCAGCGGCCTTTACACCAAAATCTTTCCCTACCGTCTTTCTCATCAGCCTCACATCGTCAACCGTGGCTCCTCCAGCCGCAAACCCCGTTGATGTCTTAACAAAAGAAGCGCCAGCCTCCTTGACTAATCTGCATGCGCGGATCTTCTCTTCATCGGTAAGGTAGCAGGTTTCCAAGATGACCTTCACCAGGCATCCTCTGGCGGCATCAACAACAGCCCGAATATCCTTGACTACGTCCTGGTTTCTTTTATCCTTTAAGGCTCCAACCTGAATGACCATGTCAACTTCACGGGCTCCCCGTTCGATTACTTCAGCCGTTTCTTTAGCTTTGATTTCTGAAGTATGGGTACCGAAAGGAAAACCGACAACAGAACAAATTAGGACATCTTTTCCTTCCAATAAAGATGCGGCATCCGGCACAAAGATCGGGTTGATACAGACAGCCTTAAATCTATATTCAACCGCCTCCTGGCACACTTTTTTTAACTCCTCCAGGGTTGCATTGGGCCTGAGCAGGGAATGATCAATCATACCGGCCAACTGCTGTTTCGTGATTTTCATTTAATTCTCCTTATTATTGAGACGTAGAATTCTATCTGCCAAATATCATAACCATAAGATTAACTGTTAAGCCTACTACTCCTCAGTCCAAGCTAACCCCGAGAGTTGAGGATCACCAATAGAAAGCAAGCATCAGAAAGACTTCGAGAAAACAAAAACGAGCCTTTTCCGGACACCCGCACGACTTATTACTTATTTTGTCTGCGGACCTTCCCGTCTCGCCACTTACTGCTTCTCCTCCACCTGGCGGGCATGCAGTGTAGCGAATTGAGTGTACCACAATGAATCATCACCTCAGTCAACAGTGATATTCACTTTATCCGATCCCACACGATTGGTTACTTTGAGTTCCTGATTTCCTAATGGTGATTATATTACTCCAACATTCTTGAACGGTCAATCGTTTATCTCTTTCTTGGTAGGACGTCTACATCAAGACGAAGTTAAGAGGAACAGCCTGGGTTTACGAGAAGGAGGAGGCCTTTTGCAAACGACCTTTTACATATTGATTTGCGTTTTAAATCTTGTACTATGGAGCATAAATGAGCAACCGACATTACCAGGAAACAATCATGTTAAAGCCACTAGTGGTGCACCACAGAAATAACGCTATATTTCAAAGAGCACTTGGATAGCTTATTTTGCTGGGGATAATCATTTCCAAACATAGTTCCATTTATGGGGTACACCACTAGCCCTTTTCCCTACTGACAGAAAGGATCGCTGAAATTATTTTTTCATAACCCGTGCATCTGCACAGATTCCCAGCTATAGCTTCTCTGACTTCCATCTCTGAAGGAGATGCGTTTTCATCCAGAAGAGCTTTTGCGGAAAGGATCATCCCGGGTGTGCAAAAACCACATTGCACAGCCCCATATTCTATAAAAGCCTTTTGAATTGGGTGTAATCCATTTTTTCCCAAACCTTCTATGGTGAAAATTTCCTGACCGTCTACCCCCACTGCCAATAGCAAACATGCGTTGACGGGTCTTTTATTGAGCAGCACAGTACAAGACCCACACTCTCCTCCGTCACACCCCTTTTTCGTTCCTGTCAATTTAAGATCTTCTCGGAGCAGATCTAACAGAGTCTTTCGGGACTCAACAGTACATTCATGAATCTCTCCGTTCACAGTAAGCCTTATTTGTTTCTTCTCCATTCAAAGCCCCTTCTCAGCTTCGTTAATTTAGTCACTCTTAGGAATGGCCACTGGCTCTATTTTTCTCTTTCATTTCATTTTCGTCTTGACTTTATTATTGTTTAACTCGCTAAAGACTTTTTCAGCGGTAATGGGAAGCTCTCTAATGCGGACTCCAACTGCGTCGTATATAGCGTTTGCTATGGCCGCAGATGTTGAAACTGCTCCAGCCGATTCTCCTCCCCCCTTTGCTCCAAACGGACCACTTGGTTCAACAGATTCCACAAAGATCGATCTAATTCTTGGTGCATCCAACGCAGTGGGAACCTTATAATCAAGGAATCCTGAATTAAGCACCCTGTGTTTTCCCCCACGATGCAAATTTTCCATTAGCGTATATCCAAGTCCTTGGATGACCCCGCCGTCGACCTGCCCTTCGAGCCCAATCGGGTTTATAACTCTGCCACAATCCACTGCGTCTACGATCTCTAATACCTTGACTTTGCCCGTTCTGATATCCACTTCGACTTCAGCCACCAAAGCGTCAAAGTAATACGCTGAGGCTACGTTACCAATAGGATCAAATCTTTCTTGACTATACATGCAATAGAGATGATCTTCCTGAGCCCCCGTACCAGTGATAGGTCGCCCATCTCTTAAAATTTTTAATTTCGCAACATCGGAGATGGAAATAGCTCTGTCAGGTGATCCTTTAACTGTTACCTGGCGATTCATAATTTCAAGGTCTGCAATGTTCGCTTCCAGCTCATTCGAAGCCAATTCCAAGAGTTGACGCTTAGCGTCAGCAACTGCCAATCTTACAGCGTTTCCACCCACCATCATGACTCGGGTTCCAAATGGACCAAGGCTATATGGAGTAATATCGGTATCTACGCGACTGACTTCAACATCTTCGTATGGAATGCCAAACTCTTCAGCAGCTATCATGCAATAAGATGTGTTGGTTCCTTGCCCATATTCTGCTTCACCGGTAATTACCTGGATCTTTCCATCTTCTAAAATTTTTGCATAAGCGGTAGATCCTGTAAATCCCGGCACTTGCGGATTAACTATATGGATCATGCAAGCCATGCCGATTCCCGTGGCGGCCTTCTTTCTCGATCGTTTTTCCTTCCAACTAACGGCTTCCGCCGTCTTCTTAATGCATTCAGATAAACCACAACTATTAATATTCCAACCATGGACCGTTGTATCCCCAGTTTGTGTTGCGTTTTTGAGTCGTATCTCCATTGGATCGATACCCAATTTCTCGGCAAGAACATCAAGAAGGGTCTCGACTGCAAAAGTCATTTCGGGATTACCATAGCCTCGATAGGCTCCCACCGGTGCTTTATTCGTATATACAAGGATGCCCTCAGTCTTCAGGTTTGTATAACGGTAAAGGGCGTCACTTCGAACTGACGTTATTCGCTGCATCCTCGGAGCAATAAAAGAATAGGCACCTGATTCATATATCAACTTCGCTTCTCTTGCCGTAATGATACCATCATCCCTAGCCCCTATCTTCATGTAAATGACGGCTGATTCTCTAGGACGGCCTGCTGAAAACTCTTCCTCCCGCGTATAAACAATTTTAACGGGTCTCCCTGTCTCTTTTGCCAAAAGAGCGCAGATAGGAAAGATCTGCCTTGTTTGGATTTTCCCTCCAAATGCCCCACCAACTTCCATCTGCAGTACCCTGATCTTACTTTCAGAGATATTGAAAACCCGTGATAGACTTTGGCGGATTCCAGAAGGAAACATCGTTCCGCACCAGACCGTCAATTTTCCATTAATATCAAATTCGCAAATGCAACCCAAGGGCTCCATGTAGCATTGATGTGCATTCTGTGTCGCATACCGATCTTCCACGATTACCTTCGCGTCGGAAAATCCTCTATTAATATCTCCACGGCTGAATTGGAATTGCTGGGCAATGTTCTTTTCAACCCCATCATGGATCAACGGAGCCCCCGGCATTAAAGCCTCTTCGGGACTAAAAACACTGGGCAATTCCTCGTACTCCACTCGAATCAAGTGAAGCGCCTCTTCTGCTACATCTTCGTCAATTGCAGCAACGGCAGCAACCTCCTCCCCAACAAATCTGACTTTATCCTCGGCTAAAATTCTAGGTTTATCAGGGGTCTTCACACCGTATCCATCATACCTATCCAACGTCCTCGTAATGGAAAGAATGTCCAGAGCACTCATCACTGCTTTAACTCCAGGTAGTCTCTTGGCTTTTGAAGTGTCAATATTACAAATCCTTGCGTGTGGATAAGGACTCCTCAAGATTCTACCATGGAGCATCTCAGGCAACGTAATATCATCAGTATACTCTGCTGCACCTGTTACCTTACTTAGACCGTCGACCCTTTTAACCCTCTTACCTACGATGTTGAAATTGTCCATATTTTTCCTTTTCCATCCAGGATAAATCTATTTTCAACGTTCACCCACATTTAAAGTCTGAGCATCCTAAAGGCCTGTTGAATGGTTTGCTCGACTATTATCCTAAGCATCGTTCTCTGATATTTGAGGGAAGTTTCTTCCCCTGGATAAATAGCTATTTCCTCCGATACCTTTTCTGATGCGTCCAAAATACCTTCGTTTGTAATTTCTTTCCCAATAAGAGTCGACTCTGCCTTATGCGCCCTTATAGGAGAGGCGTTTAACCCTCCCATTACAATCCTAATATCGGTGCAGACCTTATAGCTTTGGTCTAAGGCAAGTTTTACTGCTATTCCTATCAAAGGGAAATCTATTGACTTTCTCAAACTATATTTGAGATAAACTGATGCAGTTCGTTCAAGCGGTTTGGGTATTTGGATTTGGGTAAGGATTTCCCCGGGCCGTAAAACGGTAACAGATGCTCCGTCGCCACTATAAAATTCTTCCAGGGCAATTTCTCTCCTCTCACTGGCTGACCTCAACTCCAATCTCCCTTCCAATGCTATCATTATTGGCACAGTATCAGCTTTAAAAGGAGCAATGCAACTTGAACTTTTCGGGGAGACATAGCATCGTCTTCCTCCTCTTTTTAAACACGGTTCCCTACGTTGGCCCCAAAATTCCCATCGGTTATCCAAATAACATTTTGAACCAAGGCATATATTTCCACCAATCGTCCCCATGTTTCGTATCTGGGCGGTAGCCACCTTTTTAGCAGCAACTGATAAGCCGGGAAATAGTTGTTTAAGAACAGAAGACCTTTCCAGGTCTCCGATTTTAGTCAAAGGGCCAATTTTCAATGCACTCCCATCATAGCTCATACCATAAAGCTGGCTGATGCTCTTAAGATCCACCAAATACTTGGGAGAGATTATCCTTCGCTTCATCCGAATTAGCAAATCTGTACCACCAGCAATCACTGCTGCGGCATCGCCGTATTTGTCAAGAAGACGACAGACATCATCAACTCGTTCCGGTGCACTATATTCGAATTTCGGTAATCGCATTATTGATTCTCTCCCATCGACATAACCTGATCGGCCAGTTGGGCCATCGTTACTTTTTTTTATGTTTCTTATCAGCTCCCAAATAACTGAGTTCGGGTGAGATTGTCAAGTCTTGAATTAAAATTTCTGTAGTCCCCTGATGCATACATTTTGAAATGTTCCTATGCCGCCTTCTGGAATGCATATTTTTCTTCCTGTATTTGCTCAATCGTTGCTATCACTTCTGTAATGCCTAAATACCCTTTGACCCTTCGAAATCCCTTCTCTCAGTCAAGGAAGACAGTTGTAAGGTGATTAGGACTTGCTAAACATAATAAAACGAGAGTGGTTTGTTAAGGAAAACCAACCACCACAAGATATGGTAGTGGCCTCCTCATACTTTTGAGCGCCAATCGGGCAAGAAGAGCGACACCTAATGATTACCAAATTCAAACCATGCGTATCCGGTCAAAAAGCTGGGTCGTTGACTTCAGTACTCCACAATCCCAGCTATGGGCATGCCGAAATCTTGAATATGAACACATAAAACTTGCCACTTCTTACATTTTGACCAAACTGAGCATATCCAGTTGAAATCTGCACTGGAAGGGAAGAGTGGGGTTTCATTGACATCAGGAAGGAGGGGTTGGCTAACTTTTTGGTCGCCAGAGCAGCAAATCCTGATCCTTATACTTTTAGACAATTTTCATCCTCCATACCATCGAGCCTCACTTTCTCGAACCTCGAAGATGGGTTAGAAGCATCGAAGCAAAAAATAGGTTTTGCTTTTTGGCAGTTTCCCCTGCCTCTTTATCCCGGCTTTTTGGTTAGCTATGGCTATGGTCCTTATTCATTTGTTCTCGCCAACACACAAGGCATCTAAAATGGCTTCTTGCACGGACCCTGGCAATACAACCTCCCAATCAGACTCATCGAGTGCAAGTTCCACATTTTCGATGGCAACCCCATTTTTATCATAGAATATGATCCACAAGGGCTTCCTCTTCCGCTCTGTACAGCTCACTTCTATAAACGAAATAATGTTATTCAATTCTTTAAATTTTGGGTCGATTTTCGCAAACCTCTTCACAGCTTCTGCCGAAGGAATAGCTTTCCCCCAAAACCTTAATACCCCTTCGCGCACTTGCGTTACTCTTGTGACGTCATAATAATACGCAGTTCCATCGTTGCTTTGTGTACAAAGCTTCCAATCTTCCCCCCATGCTTCAACATGGGCAAGAATTAAAATGAAAATGAGGGAAAAGATCGCCCATTTCCCTCTTCCCTGAAATTCAGCTCTTCCCATTTCCATTTCACTCATGTCGGATGGTCGGTCTCCGATTTCAAAGAACTCGGACGGGTCATCAGAAGGCTTTCGGCTCATGAATATTTCAGCGTCCCATTTTCGTCGGAAGTTGATCCTTCTCAATGACTACTCAATATACTCTCTGATCTGTTTATGACCATTGGGATTACGTAATCGCTCGATAGCTTTTGCTTCAATCTGGCGAATCCTCTCCCGGCTTAGCCCGAATTGTCTCCCGATCTGCCCAAGGGTGCATTCTCCATTATTCTCGATTCCAA